>Ga0126312_10000088_pt1 | contig 39022 bp, 41 predicted proteins | sample Plot104A_FD_92537 | JGI IMG/M metagenome (GOLD analysis project Ga0126312, IMG submission 92537) | Serpentine soil microbial communities from UC McLaughlin Reserve, CA, USA - Plot104A | ecosystem: Environmental > Terrestrial > Soil > Grasslands | place: USA: UC McLaughlin Reserve, Lake County... | reverse complement strand
TGGGCAGCGATCTCGGCCAAGCAGGCCGCCGCGGCGGGCGAGACCGTGATCCCCGCGGCGCAGGGCAAGTCCACGAAGAAGAAGGAGCAGCACGCGCGGCGAGGAGCGCATGCCTCGGTCCGCGCCGCCAGTGCCGGAATCGCCGGGCTGACTCCGCCCGGCCAGAACGGAGATGTGCCGCGAGGCGGTCCGGGCGTCGGCGGCATCCCGGGCGTGCTCGGGGGCATCGTCGCGCCGAACAGCGGCGGTGGAGGCGGCGGTGGTTCGTTCCACTTCCCGCCGCTCAGCAAGTTCGGCAGCGCCAAGGAAATGATCGCCGCGATGATCAGCATGGCGAACCGAATCGACAGCCACCACTACGCGTACAGCTGGGGCGGCGGCCACAACTCGAGCTTCAGCGGTCCGTACGACTGCTCGGGCGCGGTGTCGGCGGTCCTGCACGCCGCAGGGCTGCTCAACCGTCCGATGGTCTCCGGTGAGTTCATGCACTGGGGCGCCCCCGGTCCCGGCGCGGTGACGATCTACGCCAACGCCGGCCACGTCTACATGTCGATTCTCGGGCGCTACTTCGGGACGACGCACGCGAACCCGGGCGGGGGCGCCGGTTGGTTCCCGGGCGGTCGGCGGGCCGGCTTCGCGGTGGTGCACGTGCCTTTCTCGGCGCTCCACCTGAAGAGCCACAAGAAGAAGCACAAGAAGCACAGGCGCCACAAGCGGCGGCACCGTCGGCACACCGTCCCGCAGCAGGGGCCGCTGAACCAGCCGCAGCCGCAGGGCACCACGGGCGGACAGCAGGCCGCACCGCCGTCCAGCTCCCCGCCGCCGAGCTCGACGCCGACAGCAACGCCGGCGGCGCAGAGCTACTCGCCTCCGGGCGGTAGCACGCCGGGAACGGCGCAGTTGGCGCCCAACCCGCAGCCGGTCGCGCCGGCGCCGCAGCCGGCGGCGACGGTCGCCCCGACGGCACCCGCCGCGCCGGCGCCCAACCCGCAGCCGGTGGCGGCACCGCCCGTGCAGGCACCGGCCGGCACTGGCAGCGGGACGCCGGGCAGCTCGCCGACGCCAAACGACCCCGCGCCCGCGAGCGGGCCGACGGGCTCGCCGGTCGGTAGCAGCGGCCCGCAGCAGGCGACGCCCGCGCCGGCCCCGGCCCCGGCGCCGGCGCCCGCGCCGAGTGCCGCCCCGGCCCAGCCGGCCGTCGACCCGCCGGCGGGCAACACCGGGCCGGCCTCGCCGCAGGCCAGTCCGACCGGGCAGGCCGCCTCGCAGGCGGCTGCGGACAACGCCAAGGCGGCGGCGGCTCCCAAGCCGAAGGCCGCACCGCCCGGCCACGGGGCGCAGGGCAACGGCTCGGTTAAGTAGGACATCGGTAGAGGCGGCGCTCCGCTGCGGCGGGGCGTCGCCTCTGCTTCAGCTTGCGGCGGGCCGGACGCAGCCCCGCCTCAGCCGGCTCCGCGCTCCGCCCGTTTCACGGCCACCCGTAACGCCTCCCCGCCGATCAGCCGCTCGAAGCCCCCGATCGCCGCCCACAGCGCCCGCATGCGCAGCCTGGCCCTGCGATCGACCGGCTGGACCCGCGACTCGCTGAATAGAGTCGACCTCCCGTCGCCCGCCCCGTCGACCCAGTGGGCGAGGAGCACCCGAACTGTGCCCGATTCGCTCCAGCCTATGAAGTCCTCCGCGCCCTCGATGCGCGGGTAGTCGCGTTTGAGGGTCCACACCCGCCCGCACAGGCCGGACAGCGACCAGTGGTCGTCCTCGGCGAGCACGGTGAACGGGTAGCGCCGGAAGAGCTCCCGGAACGGCAGGTCGCGCGCGGTGCCCGGAATCCGCCAGCGGACGACCCTCCCCAGCGCCGGGGCGTCGCACACGCGCACCGTCTCCGCCGCATGCCAGAGCCGATCGGCGGGAACCCGGGCCGGCCGGCGATGCCGCGTCCGCACCTGCGGATCGGGCAGCCAGTCGTCAAGGTCGAGCTTCGATGGCACGCTCCCAAAGGTGCCAAACCGTTTGCCGCGGCCAGCCTCCGGGCAGCCGGAGAGCATGCTCGCGATCACCGATGACGCCGCCGAGGTCATCCGGGGGCTGATGGAGTCGGGTGCCGGAGCCCTGAGGATCGCCCCCGCGGCGCCGACCTCGAACGGCCACGGACCTGCGCTACTGCTCGAGCTCGCACCGGAGCCCGACGTCGAAGACGAGATCCTCGACGCCGACGGCGCCCAGGTCTTCGTCGACCCTGGGATCGTCCCCAGCCTGGAGGACAAGGTGCTCGACGCCCACGTCGACGGCGAGCAGCTGGAGTTCGCCGTCCGCGACCGGGACTGATCGGACCTGATCCTGGGGCGCGAGGTCGTCCGGGCGCGAGCCGTGTGGGTGTCCGTAAGCTGAAGGTGTGAGGAAGACTTGGGTACTGGACACCGAGACGAAGGGCACGGGCGCCCACGTCGTGCCCCTCGAGAAGGCGGAGAAGAAGGCCGCCCCGAAGGCGCGCCCCGCGCGGCGGCCCGCCCGGCCAACCGGGCCGAGGCCGCCGGCCACGCCGAGGCCGAAGGCTGAGAGGACCTCCGGACCGCTTCCGCCAGGTCACGTGAGGAAGAAGTCCACCGGGGAGATCGGCCGCGTCCGATCCGTCGATCCCAAGGCCGGCACGGCGAGCGTCTTCTGGCTCAAGCACGGCACCACCTCCACGGTGCCGCTGTCGGCGATCTCCCGCCGCTGAGACCGCTCAGCCCCCGGGCGAGGGCCCGGCGCGCCTCACGGCGTATTCCTGGTCCGCCGCCTCGATGGCAGAGCTTCTCGGCGCCCGCGTCGTCGACAACCGCCGGCACCGCGTCGCCGTCGCGCCCCTGCTGTTAGACAGCCAGGTCGCCGAGCCTAGGAGCGGAGCCGGCCTGTCACCACGAAGGCCGCCTGCTTGCCGATGTCGACCGCGTTGTCGGCGATGCGCTCGATCGCCCGGGCCATCAGGGCGACGAAGAAGGCGGCCTCGCGGCGCGCCTCGTCGTCGCCGTCGGTGATCCCAAGCGCGAAGCAGCGACGGTTGCCCTCGTTGATCCGCGCGTCGTGCTCGCGCAGCCGCCGCGCGCCCTCCACGTCCCGGTCGGCGAACACCCTCGCGGCCTCGGCCACCTGCTCGTCCGCCAGCCGGGCCATCGCCGACAGACAGTCGAGCTGCTCGGGGGCGGGCCCGCCGCCGGCGGGCAGCGCGCAACACAGCGTCGCGATGTTCAAGCACTGGGCGCCCATCCGCTCGATGCGGTCGTTCGTGTGCAGCAGCGCCATGGTCAGGCGCAGGTCGCCGGCCACTGGGGCCTGCCGGGCGATCAGGGCCATCAGCCGGTCGTGCACCTCGTCGTAGCGGCGGTCGAACTCGCTCCCCCGGGCCTTGACCTCGTCGGCGATCGCGGGGTCTCCCGCCAGCGCCGCCTCCACGGCCCGCCGGAGCGACCCGCGCACGAGGTCCAGCTCGGCGAGGGTCTGCTCCTCCACCTCCGCCAGCGCATTGTCGAGCAGCGGGCGTACGTGTGGCATGTCGCCCGGCTCTTTTCTCACTGCCGACGGCATTGCTCTCCTCCATACCCCCGATTGCAGCGGGCCTACCCAGTCGCCGTAGTCTCGGCAACGGGGGTTCGTCAGATCCGTCTATGCCGAGACGACCCCCGACAACCGGCGGATGATCACCGTGCTCGAGGCGCACGGGTTCGAGGTCAAGAGTCAGCCGGAGGAGGGTGTCGTCATCGGCGAGCGGCGGACCGCGCCCGGCGGGGCGCCGTCCGGCTGACGCCGCCGTCCCCGTCCGCGGCGCCGGCGCCGTCCCGGAAGGCCGCCGCGGTGACGGGCTTGCGGTCGCCGCCGGTGCTCCGGGCGAAGCGGGACAGCCCCCAGCCGAGCGCGCCGAGCAGGCCGATGGCGATGAGCAGGACGATCAGGTACGCGCCGGTGGTGAGGAAGCCGGGCACGTCCTTCTTCTGCTCGCGCTGGAGGTTCTTCTTGTCGCGCACGAAGGTGCGGGTGAAGCGCCGCTCGGCCGGGATCTCCTTGACCGGAATCGCCTCGTCGCGGGGCAGGAAGATCGGCAGACCCGCCACGGTGCGGCCCTTTTGGAGGCGCAGCGTCACCTTCCAGTTGCCGTAGACGGGGATCGGCTTGGTGGTCCGGTACACGCCCTCGCGAATCCTGCGCAGCGGGTCGACGACGCTCCCCCCACCCTGCCAGGCCGTCACGTTGAGCCACTCTGCGTCGTCGGCCGCCTCAGGGGGGTCGAGCTTGACGGTGGCGGCCACCGTGCGCTTTGGGGCATGGCTGAGGTCACGGCTAGAGATCGTCGCGCGCGTGGGCGGGCCGCCGTTCATCGGCAGCGCGAACGCGAACAGGGCGACGACCGTCAGCGCGGCCGTGGGTGCTGCCCAGCGCGGCTCGGGCCGCCGCCGCACCTCGGAAGCGATCAGAGAGCCGCCCACGAACCCGCCGATCACCCCGCCGGCGATCCCGGCAAGGAGCCCCGCAACGATCGCCTCGGGCAGCAGAGCGGAGGTCCATGGGATCGTCCACCACACGTGGGACCAGCCCCACTCCCCGGCCAGGCCCAGGGTCCCGATCCCGGCGCCCGCCAGGGCGCCGAACGTCATCGGCCTGTTCCTGGGCACGAGCAGGGCAACGGCCTCGACGACAAGCGCCTCGACGAGATAGATCGGGAAGTGGAGCGCGGTGTGGCCCGCGATCGGACCCACCCAGAGCGAGAGGAGGCCCCGGATCGCGATGTATCCCGCGAGCGCGAGGAGGGCGCCGCCGCGTCCGATCATCAGGCGAGCCGGGACGAGGCCGATACCGGCCGCGAGCATAAGCAGGATCGGGTGCCATACGAGCCGGAACTGCGGGACGGCGAAGTCGAACTCGGCCTGGAAGGTCGACAGCGCGACCAGGAACGAGGAGGCCAGCAGGGCCTGCCGGAGAACCAGCCAGCGCACCCGGGGTCGCGGCGTGCCGGGCCCGCGGGCGTTCATGCCCTCCGAGAGCAGGATCAGGGCGCCGACGGTGGCAAGCCCGGCGCCTCCGATCAGGACGAGATGCGTGGGTCCCCAAAGCGTCACGTCCTGGCCGAAGACGCGGTGCCACATGTCGTCCATCGGGAAGGCCGCCAGGGCGAACGACGCAGAGGCCAGCATCAGCAGGCCGCCGAGTGGCGCGTACCAGCCTCGCGATACGCGTACGGCCGAGGCGCTCGGGCGCCCGCCGCGCGGCATGCAGACCGAGAGCAGGCCCGCGAAGAAGACGCCGAACAGCCCGGCGAGGATGAAGTAGTGGGCGCCGTTCGCCAGCGGTCCGGGATCGCGGCCCTTGTCCAGGTGGATCGAGATGTCCCAGTACATCCCGAACACGGCCACGAACAGGGCGCCAAGGACGAACACCAGCGGGAGCGAGGCCCAGCCGGGGATCCCGGATGACCGCTCGGCGAAGCCGGCGAGGCGGCTCACGTGCGGCAGCCGCCCGCTGCGGTGAGTCACGACCACCGCGAGCATCGCGGCGGTCACGACGAGCGCTCCGAGCGTAGCCAGCACTGTCTGACCGGTAGCCGCGCCCCCAGCCGGCGCGGCCTTCGCTATGAAGGTCATGGCGCCCACCAGTGCAAGTCGACCTACCCGAGGGCCGTGGGTGTAAACCGGCGACCCTAGACGGCGGCCTCCCGACCCACGTCCTCCCACTCGCCTAGCTCCGAGTCGAGCCCGTCGAGCCGGGCGCGGATGTTGCCGATCGCATCGGAGCCGAGCACGAGGCGCAGGGGCGGCTGCTCGGCGTCCAGCGCCGTGATGATCGCCTCGGCGGCCTTGGCGGGGTCGCCGGGCTGGAGGCCGTCTGGCTGTATTCGGGCATCTCCGCGGACTCGTAGGCGGCACCGGGCCGGAACAAGCCGGTACGGAAGGCGCCGGGCTCGACGATCAGGGTGTGGATCCCGAACTCGCGCACCTCGTCGCGGAGGGTCTCGGTCAGGCCCTCCAGCGCGAACTTGGTGGCGCAGTAGGCGAATCCCGGCGCCGTGACCTGCCCCCCGACACTCGACATCTGCACGATGGCGCCGCCCTGCTCGCGCATGGTGGGCAGCACGAGCCGAGTGAGCGCGGCGGGCGCGAAGAAGTGCAGCTCGAATAGAGCCCGCAGCTCCTCATCGGTGGTCTCCTCGACCGCGCCCACCTGGGTACGGCCTGCGTTGTTGACGAGCACGTCGCTGCGGCCGAAGCGCTCCAGCGCCGTGGCGAGCGCCGACTCGCGCTGTGCCGGATCGGAACCAAGCCCCTGCGATCGCTCACGCTCGCAAAGTAGCTATTCGAAGCTCAGGTTGCGCACGCGCTCCAGGTGGCGCTCGTTCACGTCACGCCCTGCCCGGAGGAAGTCCCTGACCAGCTTCAGCTGCTCGATGGGCCGCCGCTCCATCTCGGCAGTCGCCTCCTCCCCGAGCGGGCCCCAGATCTGCTGCCCGCGCTCGGCGGTGAGCGGCGTCAGCTCGACGATCACCTGGCGGCGGTCGTTCTCGTCCCTCACTCGGCGCGCGTAGCCGGCCTTCTCGAGCCTGTCGAGCACGGACGTGACTGCCGCAGTGGTCAGGCCGCTCAGCTCCGCCAGTCGCCCGGCGGTCATGGGGCCGTTGTTCTGGACGATGTCCAGGCAGCGCCCGTCGGTCCGGTTGATCCCCAGCTTCTGATAGGCGATCTCGTCGAGGGCGTCGTTCGCCGCCTGCTGGGCCCGGGCGAGGTGGATCACCTCCTCGATCAACTCCTTCTTGGATTCTCTTGACACGCTGATCTCTAATCTGCTTAGATACTCGTTGTACTTCGTAATTGTAGGAGGTCTCGATGATCGAAGCAAGTTCCTTGAGAAAGGACTACGGGAAAGTACGCGCGCTCGACGGCATCAGCTTCGAGGTCGCTCCCGGGACGATCTTCGGCCTGCTCGGCCCCAACGGGGCCGGCAAGTCGACGAGCGTGAAGGTGCTGACGACCCTCGCCCGCCCCGATTCGGGGTCGGCGCATGTGGCGGGCCACGACGTGCTGCGCGAGCCGGCGGAGGTCCGCCGCTCGATCGGCGTCGTGGCACAGCAGTCTGGCGTGGACCGCGACCTGACCGGCCGCGAGAACGTGAAGCTCCAGGGCCATCTCCAGGGCATGCGGGGCCGCGAGCTCGAGCGAAGGGTGGACGAGCTGCTCGAGCAGTTCGGGCTCGCCGACGCCGCCCGCAGGGTCGCCCGCACCTACTCGGGCGGCATGCAGCGGCGCCTCGACATCGCGATCGGGCTTGTCCACCGGCCGCAGGTGTTGTTCCTGGACGAGCCCACCACCGGGCTCGACCCCGAGGTCCGGGCCGAGATGTGGCAGGAGATCGGTCGGCTGAAGGACCAGGAGGGTCTGACGATCCTGCTCACCACCCACTACATGGAGGAGGCCGACCGGCTGGCCTCGCAGGTCGCGATCGTCGACCGCGGCCGCATCGTGGCCGAGGGCTCCCCGGCGGAGCTCAAGGCGAGCCTCGAGGGCGAGGCGGTGCACGTGGAGCTCGAGGGAGCGAACGTGAACGGCAACGTCCAGGCGGCGCTGCAAGGCGTCCCGGGGCTGCGTGAGGTGATCGTCGAGGGTCGGGCGCTCCATGCCCGCGTCGATGACGGCGCCCGAGCGGTGCCCGCCGTCTTGGCCGCGCTGGACGCGCATTCGGTGCCGGTCGCGACCGTGACAGTCGCGCGGCCGTCGCTGGACGACGTCTACCTGCGCTATGCGGGGCGATCGTTCTCGCAGGCGCATACGGGTCAAGAGCGGCCGGATGCCGAAAGCTCCACTCAGACCGCGGGGGCGGAGCCCCCGCGGAGGTAACCGTAAGGAGGACCAATGACAGCCATATCGGACACCTGGGCGCTCACCGTCCGCGACCTGCTGCGGCTGTGGCGCCAGCCCTGGTTCATCGCGATCACCTTGGTACAGCCGGTCATCTGGCTGCTCCTGTTCGGCGATCTGTTCCAGAAGGTGGTCGACATCCCAGGCTTCGAGGGGGGCGACTACAAGCAGTACCTGGTTCCGGGCGTGCTCGTGATGACGGCCTTCTTCTCGAGCGGCTGGAACGGGATGTCGACGATCGACGACCTCGAGCGGGGCGTCACAGACCGGCTGCTCGTGACGCCGGCCCGCCGCTGGCCGCTGATCGTGGGCCGGCTCGGCCAGAACGCCGTGCAGGCGCTGATTCAGTCGCTCGTGATCGTGGGCATGGCCCTGGCTATCGGCGTCTCGTTCGACGGCGGCGTGGTCGGCGTGGTGGCGCTGGTGCTGGCGGCGGTCCTGCTCGGCACCGCCTTCGCGGCGCTGTCGAATGCCCTGGCGCTCGTGGCCCGACAGGAGGAGAGCCTGATCGGAGCGGTCACCTTCCTCCAGCTGCCGCTGACCTTCTTGTCGACGGCATTCATGCAGAAGCAGCTGATTCCCGACTGGGTGGCCACGGTCGCCGACTACAACCCGGTCAACTGGGCCATCGTGGCCGGCCGCGAGGCCGTCCAGAGCGGAACCGACTGGGGCACCGTGGCCGGCTACTGCGGGCTGCTCGCCGCGTTCGCGCTCGCCTGCACGATGCTGGCCACACGGGCTTTCCGGGCCTACCAGGCGCAGGTGTAGGCCGCCGCATCCGAGGCCACTGTCCTGCCCGGAGGGCCACGCGGCCGCCAGGCAGGACGGTGCCTCGCCGCCCCGGCTGGAACGAATCTACGTCGGCTAGACTCATACTTACTTCTTGTAAGTCATGCAACTGGAGAACGACATGGAAAACCTGTTGCTAGTCCCGGTCGACGACTCGGTCGTCTTCCCGCACATGAACGTCACGCTCGCCGTCGACGTCGGCGAGGAGAGCCGCGTGGCCCTCGTGCCGCGGGCCGGGGACGCCTTCGCCGGTGTCGGAACCGTCGCCGAGGTCGTCGAGCGAGTGCGGCTGCCCGGTGGCGCCCGGGCGACCGCTCTCGCCGGCTTGTATCGCGCCACGATCGGCGCCGCGCACACCGATCCCGAGGGCGATCTGCGTGTGGACGTGACTCCCCATCCGGACGACGAGCCCGTCGACGGGCGCACGCGTGAGCTCGAGCGCGAGTACCGCGCGGTGGTCGAGGAGATCCTCGAGCTGCGCGGCGACGACGGCCGCGTCGGGGCCTTCGTGCGCTCGATCACCGAGCCGGGCGTGCTGGCGGACACTTCGGGCTATTCCCCCGACCTCTCCTACGAGCAGAAGGTCGAGCTGCTCGAGACCCTGGATGTGACCGCGCGCCTGGAGCTCGCCCTGCGCTTCCAGCGCGAGCGGCTGGCGGAGCTGCAGGTGCGCAAGCGCATCCGCGAGGACGTCGAGTCCGGTGCGGAGAAGCAGCAGCGCGAGTATGTGCTGCGCAAGCAGATGGAGTCGATCCGCAAGGAGCTCGGCGAGGACGACGCCTCGATCGTCGACGAGTACCGCAAGAAGATCGAGGATGGCGGCATGCCCGAGGCCGTGCGCGAGCAGGCCGAGCGGGAGCTGTCCCGCCTCGAGCGCATGGGCGAGGCAAGCGGCGAGTCCTCCATGATCCGCACCTACCTCGACTGGCTGATCGCCGTTCCATGGTCCGAGCGCTCGGACGAACGGCTCGACCCCGTCCACGCGCGCGAGGTGCTCGACGCCGACCATGCAGGCCTCGAGGACGTCAAGGACCGCATCACGGAGTACATCGCCGTGCGCAAGCTGCGCAAGGAGCGCGGGATCCAGGAGGACAGGCGCTCCGGCGCCATCCTGACCCTGATCGGGCCCCCGGGTACGGGCAAGACCTCCATCGGTGAGTCGATCGCCCGTGCGACGGGTCGCGAGTTCGTCCGCATGTCGCTGGGCGGCGTGCGCGACGAGGCTGAGATCCGCGGCCACCGGCGCACCTACATAGGGGCCCTTCCGGGCCGGCTGGTGCGGGCGCTGCGTGACGCCGGGACGATGAACCCGGTGATCATGCTCGACGAGGTCGACAAGGTCGGGGCCGACTGGCGCGGCGACCCGAGCGCGGCCCTGCTCGAGGTGCTCGACCCGGCGCAGAACCATTCCTTCCGCGACCACTACCTCGACGTCGAGCTCGATCTCTCTGAGGTCGTGTTCATCGCCACGGCCAACGTCGCGGAGACGATCCCAGCTCCCCTGCTCGACCGCATGGAGGTCGTGCGCTTCGACGGCTACACGACCCAGGAGAAGGTGGCCATCGCCCGCGGCTATCTCTGGCCGCGCCAGCGGGAGCGCAACGGGCTGCGCGAGGACGAGGTGGAGATCTCGGACGAGCTGTTCCGCACCGTCGTGACCGAGTACACGCGCGAGGCGGGTGTCCGGAACCTGGAGCGCGAGCTCGGCACGCTGCTGCGCAAGATCGCCACCCGGCTGGCAGCCGGTGAGGCGACGGCACCCGTGGTCATCGAGCTGGACGCCGTGCGCGACGCTCTCGGGCGCCAGCGTTTCTGGCAGGAAGCGGCGGAGCGGACCGCGGTGCCGGGGGTTGCCACCGGCCTCGCCTACACCCCCACGGGCGGCGACGTCCTCTTCATCGAGGCGACCTCGATGCGAGGCAAGAACGACTTCGTGCTCACGGGCCAGCTCGGCGACGTGATGAAGGAGTCGGCGCGAATAGCGCTCTCCTATGTCCGCGGCCACGCGGAGGAGCTCGGCCTCGATGAGGGGGCGTTCGACGAGCGGGAGTTCCACGTCCACGTCCCGGCCGGCGCCATCCCCAAGGACGGCCCGAGCGCCGGCGTCACGATGACCACAGCCCTGGCCTCACTCCTGACCGGCCGCCCGGTGCGGCCCGATGTGGCGATGACCGGGGAGATCACCCTCCAGGGTCGGGTGCTGCCGATCGGCGGCGTCAAGCAGAAGGTGCTCGCCGCCCACGCGGCCGGCCTGACCGATGTGATCCTCCCGGAGCGCAACCGGGCCGACCTCGACGAGGTGCCGGAGGACGTGCGGGAGCAGATGAGCTTCCATCCCGTGATGACCATCGGCGAAGTGCTCGGCCTGGCGCTCGAGGAGTCGCGGGCGGAGGCGCTGGCCGCGTAAGGACTATCAGCGGGTGAAGCGCGGCCGGTGACCCTTTGCCCGGCCAGAGTACGCTCGTCGGTGTAATGGCTGTCGGAACCCGCGATCGAGCGAATCCGCTCAGCGGGGACGTCCACTTCTACGTGGAGCCGGACTCGTACCCGTTGCGACAGGCCGTGCGGTGGGAGGCCGAAGGCCGCTACGACGACGCCCGAATGATGCGAGCGCTCGGACGTTACCCGCAGGCCGTCTGGTTCACGAAGGGCTCCGCGCAGGAAGTGGGCCGGAGGCTGCTTTCAACGCTCGCTGCCGCGGCCGGGCAGCAGGCCTTGCCCGTCCTCGTGGCCTACAACGTGCCGGGCCGCGATTCCTCGCAATACTCCGCGGGCGGCGCGGCCGGCGAAGCGGCCTATGGAGCCTGGATCGATGCCTTCGCGAGCGCGATCGGAGGTCGCGAGGCCGTGGTCATCCTCGAGCCCGACGGGCTGGCGCTGCTCACCGGCGCTGGCGCCGAGGAGCGCTACCGCGAGATCGGCGGCGCGGTACGGCGGCTGAAGCGCAACCCGCGCACCGCCGTCTACGTCGATGCCGGTCACTCGGCCTGGCACCCGCCGAACGCCATGGCCGGCCGTCTCCTCCGGGCCGGCATCGCGGAGGCCGACGGCTTCTTCTTGAACGTCTCGAACTACCGCGCGAACGGCGACCTGATCGACTACGGGACTCGACTGTCGAAGTGCCTGTCCTTTCGCCGACGCACAGGGGCCACGGGTTGCTCGGACGCCGACATCGACTCCGTACCGGCCGATCCACGAGAGCTCACGCACTTCGTGATCGACACGAGCCGCAACGGGCAGGGGCCGTGGACCCCGCCGCGGGGCGCCTACTCCGACCCCGAGGATTGGTGCAATCCCCCCGGCATGGGCCTGGGAGCACGGCCGACAGCGCGGACGGACAACGGCCTCGTTGACGCGTTCCTCTGGGTCAAGCGACCCGGCGAATCGGACGGCTCGTGTACTCGCGGGACTGCGGGACCCGAGGATCCCGAGTACGGCACGGTCGACCCCCCCGCCGGAGCCTGGTGGGCGGAGTCCGCGCTGGCCCTCGCGAAGCTCGCCGCTCCACCGCTGCGCTGAGAGCCAAGGAGCCCGCGGGCGGTCAGGCGCCGGCCCGCACCACGCCCTCGAGGCTTCCCTCCTCGAGCCGGCGGCGCAGGACCTTCTTGTCGAACTTGCCCACGCTGGTCTTGGGCACCTCTTCGATGAAGGCGAAGGCGTCCGGGATCCACCACTTGGCGACCCGCTCGTTGAGGTGCTCGCACAGCTCCTCGGCGGTGAGGGACGAGCCCGACTCGAGGACCACACAGGCGAGCGGGCGCTCCTGCCAGCGGTCGTCCGGCTTCGCGATGACAGCGGCCTCGACCACGTCCGGGTGGGCCATGATCTCGACCTCGAGCTCCACCGAGGAGATCCACTCGCCGCCTGACTTGATCACGTCCTTGGCCCGGTCCGAGATCCGGATGAAGCCGCCCGGGTCGATCGAGGCGACGTCGCCGGTGCGGAGCCACTCGCCGTCGAACTTCTCCGCCCCGGCCGGGTCCTCGTAGTAGTCGCGCGCCACCCACGGACCGCGCACTTGCAGCTCCCCCGTCTGCTCGCCGTCCCAGGGCAGCTCCTCGCCGTCGTCGCCGAGGATGCGCCCCTCGACGAGCGGGATGAGCCGCCCCGCCGTGGAGCGGTGCTCCCAGTGCTCCTCGCCGGTCAGCGCAGCGGGCGGGCGGGCGATCGAGCCGAGCGGGCTCGTCTCGGTCATGCCCCAGGCCTGGACGATGCGGAGCCCGTGCCGCTCCTCGAAGTCCTCCATGAGAGCGCGCGGAACCGCCGAGCCGCCGCAGATCACGGTGTGGACGCTCGACAGGTCCGGCTGATGCTCGTCGGCGTGGCGCAGCAGGTCCATCCAGATGGTGGGGACCGCGGCCGCCAGGGTCACCTTCTCCTCCTCGATGAGCTTGGCGAGCCGGTCCGCTTGGAGGAACGCGCCGGGCATCACGATGTCGGCACCCACCAGCGCCGTGCCGTAGGGGAAGCCCCAGGCATTCGCGTGGAACATCGGCACGACCGGCATGACACGGTCGTCGTGGACGATCCCGACGCCCTCCGCAAGGCACTGGCCCATCGTGTGCAGCACGTTCGCGCGGTGCGAGTAGAGCACGCCCTTGGGGTTGCCGGTCGTGCCGCTCGTGTAGCACAGGCCGGCGGCGGCACGTTCGTCGAGCCGCGGGTAGTCGTAGCCGGGCTCCTGTGCGGCGAGCAGCTCCTCGTAGGAGATGGCGTCCGGCAGCGCGTCCACGTCGCCTTCGCCCATCACGACGTAGTGGCGGACCGTCTCCAGCCTCGGTGCGATCTCCGCCAGGGGCTCCACCAGCGACCCCTCGACGAGGATCACCGAGTCGGACGCGTGATTGACCACGTAGACGAGCTGGTCGACGAACAGCCGGATGTTCAACGTGTGGAGCACCGCGCCCATGCAGGGCACCCCGAGGTAGGCCTCGAGGTGCCGCTGGGTGTTCCACGCGAACGTCGCGACGCGGTCGCCCCGCTCGACGCCGAGGGACTCGAGCCCCCGGCAGAGCCGGTCGATGCGCTCCACCACCTCGGCGTAGGGCGCCCTGTCCCTGCCGTCCTCGGTGGCGGTCACGACCTCGCTGTCGCCGAACATCGCTCGCATCCGCCCCAGAATGTGCTGGAGGGTCAGCGGGTAGTCGTGCTGCATCAGGCCCTCGAGCATGGCGCCCTATGCCTCTTACCCGCCGGGGCCGCAACCATTCCTGGCGTGCGAGCCGGACCCCCGAACCCGCGTCCACCGCTCGGCGGTACGGAGGTGGTCTGGGTTCGCGGGGCCCGGACGCTCGAGCTGCGGCGCTAGGCGGCCTCCGAGTAGACCGACTCCGCGCCGGCCGACGCCGCCTCGGCTGCCGCCTGCTCCCCGGCCTGCTTCTCCGACTGAATGACCGTGATCGCGACCGCCAGGGCGGCCACCACGAGGGCGGCCCCGATCAGGAAAGCCAGGTGGTACCCGCTCGTCAGGGCGGAGGATGTGGCCTTGCCCTGCTCGAGGAGCGTGTCGCTGCGCGTGGTCGAGACGGTGGCCAGGACTGCCAGGCCCAGCGCCCCGCCCACCTGGGCCGTCGTGTTCACCAGGCCGGAGGCCAGGCCCGCGTCCTCCATGGTGGCGCCGGACATGGCCAGGTTCACCAGCGCCGGGAAGGAGACTCCGATGCCGACGCCGAGCAGGATCATCACTGGGAAGACGTCGCGGAGGTAGCTGCCGTCGACCGGCGCCCGCGCGAACAGCGCCAGTCCGAGCGCGATCAGAACCATGCCGGGAAGCAGCGTCGTCCTCGAGCCGAAGCGCACGAACAGCCGCTCGGCGTAGCGGACCGTTAGCACCGCCATCACGATCGTCGCGGGCAGGAAGGACAGGCCGATCTGCAGCGGGTCGTAGCCCAGCACCCGCTCCAGGTACAGGGCACCCATGAAGAACATCCCGAACATCCCGGCAACCAGCAGCGCCTGGACCACGTTCGCCCCCGAGACGTTGCGCGATCGGAAGATCCGGAGCGGGATGAGTGGGTTGCGAGCGGTCGCCTCGCGCGCCACGAAGGCGACCAGCAGGGCCAGCGAGCCGGCGCCGAGCGCCAGCGTGCGGCCGGAGCCCCAGCCGTAGTCGACGGCGGGCTTGACGATGGTGTAGACGCCCAGCATCAGCGAGCTCGTGACCAGCACCGCTCCCGGGATGTCGGCCCCGTCGCCGAAGCCGATCCCCTCGTCCTTGTCGAGCAGCCGCCGCGCCAGGACCGCCGTGACGGCGGCGATCGGGATGTTCACGAAGAAGATCCAGTGCCAGTTGATGGACTGGGTGAGGACGCCGCCGGCCAGCAGCCCGATCGAGCCACCCGCGGATGCGACGAAGGCGTAGACGCCGATCGCCTTGGCCTGCTCCCGCGGCTCGGGGAACATCGTGACGATCATGCCGAGGATGACGGCGGAGGTCATGGCGCCACCCACTCCCTGGACGAAGCGGGCGGCCACCAGCAGTCCCTGGCTCTGCGCCGCGCCGCACAGCATTGAGGCGACGGTGAAGAGGCCGAGGCCGGCGAGGAAGATATTGCGACGCCCGAGGATGTCGCCGAAGCGGCCCGCAAGCAGCAGCAACCCGCCGAACGCGATCAGGTAGGCGTTCACCACCCACGCGAGGCTCGACTGCGAGAACCCGAGGTCGTCCTGGATCGACGGCAGGGCGACGTTCACCACGGTGACGTCGAGGACGATCATCAACATGCCCACGCAGAGCACGTAGAGCGCGATCCAACGGTTCCGGTCCGTCATCGAGCCTCTCCTTTCAGTAGCACTTTCCCCTAGAGACCGGCAGAAGCCCCGGAACTCATCGGTCTGTGATCGATTCGCCGGTGGAGGCTAGCGAGACATCACGACCGGGCCGCCCGAACGGGTGAGGCGTAGGCCGACCGGCAGTGCTCCGAGCAGAAGTAAAGAGTCCGCCCGCCATGCTCGGCCTTGAGCGCCCTCGCGCGGTCGACCGTCATGCCGCAGACCGGATCGGTCGCCCCCCGCCTCATCGTGAGGCCGAACAGCGCCACGAAGATCGCGAGGCCGAGCACGTTGAGTAACAGCTTGTAGTCGACCTCGATCGAGCTGAAGATGTCCTCGGTGGAGGGCCGGCTGTCGGGGATGAGCCCGGCGCCCGAGAAGAGCAGGTCCACCACGAGCGCCGCCACGACGATCGTCACGAACATCAATGCCGTGATCCGCAGGGCGAAGTCCAGCCCGTAGTACTTGCGATAGGCGAGCACGATCGGGATCACGATCAGGTCGGCGAATATGAACGCCACCACGCCGGCGAACGAGATGCCACCGGTCCACAGCACCGCCGCGAGCGGCACGTTGCCCACCGAGCAGACGAAGCTGAGCACCGCGATGACCGGCCCGACGATCGCGTTCCAGAGCGTCTGCCAGACCGCCGGGGCGTCGGTGAGGAAGAGACCGTTGAAGAAGTCGTTGCCGAGCAGCCCGATGAACCCGGCTAGCAGGAAGCCGGCGGTGATCTCCTTCCAGAGCATCTTCCAGTCGGCGCGGAAGTTGTGGGCGACGTCGGACCAGGCCGCGGGCGAGCCGAGCCGCTCGCGCAGCGGCATCCCCTCACCCGCCGCGTGATGCTGGTGCTCCGCCTGCACGTCCTGCGCGTGCTCGCGCGCCCTCTCCTCCGCGATCGGTGAGACGAATAGCCGGAGCAGCACCGCCATCAGGGCGATCAGAACGATCCCCCCGACGAACTCGGCCAGCGTGAACTGCCAGCCGATCAGCACCCAGAGGACCAGGCCGAGCTCCCAGACCAGGTTCGTCGAGGCGAACTGGAATGCGAGCGCCGCCCCCGCGGAGGCGCCCTTCTGGAACAGCGACTTGGCGATCGCGATCGCCGCGTACGAGCACGACGAAGAGGCGGCGCCCAGCCCGGTGGCCTTCGCCAGCGGGGCGAAGCCGGTGCCGGACAGCGCCGATTCGATCCGCTCCCGCGGAACCCAGGCCTGCACGATCGCCGAGATCGCGAACCCGAGTACCAATGCCCACCACACCTCCCAGGCCATCAGGAAGGCGTTCGAGAGGCCGTCGCCGATCTTCGCGAGGACATCTCCCACGCCTCTGGTTATACCAGGCGGGGGTATGCGATAATTCGCGCTGATGGGTGAGACCCGCGGATACACGGCGAACAAGGAACAGCTTCGAAAGCGGCTGGCGAGGATCGAGGGACAGGTGCGCGGGGTGGCGCGGATGGTCGACGAGGACCGCTACTGCATCGACGTCCTGACCCAGATCGGGGCGATCCAGGCGGCGCTCGACAAGGTCGCCCTCGGCCTGCTCGACGATCACGCCAAGCACTGCGTGATCGGCGGCGAGGCGGCCTCGCAGGCGCAACGGACCGACGAGCTCATGGGCGCGGTCGGCCGGCTCCTGCGCCGCGGCTGAGCCTGCAGCCCGCCGGGGCAGATCCTAGTGCCGATGCTTCGCGGCCACTCCCGCGTAACGCAGGTAGGCGCGAAGGGTCCCGCGCCTGCCGATGATGCCCCTGGACGCGACCGCCACGTAGCGCACCCTGCCGCGGCGGACGCCGAATAGGCGCGGGCTCCTCGGGCCGGCCCGCACGAGTCCCCGGCCGAGGGCACGCAGGTGGGGGTAGGCGCGGGCCAGCGTGCGGACTCGGCTTCCTGGGTGCACGCGACGGTTGCCGTGGTGCGGCGCCGTCGTCGCCACGAGGGCAACGCGGCCCCGACGCGTGAAGGCCGCGGACACGCGGCCCCGGCCGCCCTTCACGCACCAGCGCCACGACCGCGTGGTACGTCGGCGTGGGGCTGGCAGCCGCCTGAGCAGCGCGGGCCGTCTGAGCCTGAGACGCACCCTGCCGATATTGCGCGGGCCGATCGGAGCGCGGCGCGCAAGGCAGCCGCCTCGCCCGGACGGCCACACTCGCCTGTCCACGCGCACCGCGTAGAAGCCGGTCGGCCCGTCGGAGTACCAGATCTCCCTCCGACTCGGCGCGAAAACGGGCTTGGCCATTGCGAAGTCGCTGGCGTTGTAACCGTTCTCGGGGCGGGCCCTGGTGGGCGCAACGTAGTACGCGATCTCCTTCGGATGCTTCACGTCGCTTATGTCGAAGACGCGTAGGCCCGACGCGATGAAGGAGCAGGCGACGACCTTCGGGTCCACGGGGGTGGAGACACCGCAGTAGTGGGCGGCGTATCCCTGCGCGGGGCTCTGCGCGCCCGGGTCGCCGCTCGCGGCGGCGTGGTGTGCCGGCTGGTTGACCTGGAGGCGAAGGTTCGACACCACCCGCGGTTTCCGCTCGTCGTGGATGTCGATGATCCGCGCCGCCCCGACCTCGTTCTTGTCGCCGCCGCGCGTCGTGCCGGCGGTGTACTCGTCGATTTCGAGGATGTAGGGCCGGCCGTGGACGGTGATGGGGATTGCGTTCTGCGGGATCGAGGCCGCGCGCCAGGTAAGTCGGCTGATCTCGCGCGTCTTGGGATTGGGCTTGCGGGCCTGGATCTGGCTCGTGTCGAGAATCAGCATGTTGCCGCCGACCGAGTCCGATACGTACTTGCCCGGATCCGCGATGTAGGCGCGATTGCCGTCGCTGCGCAACGACATCCCGTGGGCGAGGATGTTGCCCTGCCAGATGGAGTGCGGGTGCTTCGGGTCCGTGACGTCGATTGCGGAGATCGCCTTGAAAGCCGTGCTCGTGGCGTAGAACGTCCTCCCGTCAGCCGAGAATCCGCTCTCGTGACCGAGGCGGGCAACGAGCGACGTCGACTGCAGCTTCGGGTGCCTGCAGTCCCGGTGCGCGTCGTAGATGGAGACGAGCCCCGGATGGGTCGTCGGGTTGCCGAGGACGGCTGCCAGCAGCCCGCGCCGCGGGTTCAGGTTCAGCGACTCGTGCGGTGAGAGCATCGGCGGCTCGGTCAGCGTGTCCGTATGCACCGGATGCGTCGGCCTCGACATGTCGAGCACAGCGACCCCCTGAGAGCCGCGTCGGGATCGAGGACGTAGGCGGCGTAATATCCGGGGTGGTATCGCGCGCGTTCGCCTGGCGGGCCGTTGCTGCTGTAACCGGCGTCGGTCGCGGCCTGGTGGAACTGCCGGACGTCCGCGTCGTCGTCGGCGGGAAATGCCAGGTGAAGGTTCTCGGTCGGCGATCCGGCCACGAGGGAGAACGAGCCGCTCGCTCCGGCGAACCGCACCCGATCGGGCGTGTCGTCGCTCAGACGCAACCGGGCGTGCAGCGCGATCGTCTCGTAGAAGCGCTTGGCCGAGGCGACGTCGGCCACGCGAATCCAGAGGTGATCGACGATCCCGCCGCGGCGCAGGTCACCGTGGTGCACGGCCTCGGCGCTGTTGCCGTCGGGGTCGAGCAGGAACGCCCCGTAGTAGTCGCCGCGGTACTCCGGCCTCGGCCCCGGCCCTCCCTCATCGACGTATCCGGCCTCGGTTCCCGCCCGCCAGAACTCGTCGACTTGCTCGCGTGAGGGCGCCACAAAGGCGAGGTGGAGTCGCCGGGTGCGCTCGTTCGCGTCATCGACGCCGGCGAGCTGGAAGTCCCGCCACTCCGAGAAGGTGCCGGTCCGGAAGGTCCTGTCTATGCCAAGCGGCGTCAGGACGGTGTCGTAGAAGCGCTCCGCCTCGGCCCTGTCTGTCACTCGGATCGTCACATGGTCGAACATCGAGGGAAGACACGCTAACCATCACCAGGGGTGTCAAACGTGAACCAGCCCCGCTTCGAGCTAAGACCGATCGGAAGGGTCGAGTCCCCCTTGTCCGATCCCGCATCGGCCCCGAACCAGGGCGACGAGGGGGCGCCGGACGCGTGCCTCGTCTTCGAGCCGGCGGTGCTCGAGGCCCTCGACGGCGTCCAGCCGGGGGACGAGGTCATCCTCCTCACCTGGCTCGACCGCGCGAGCCGCGACATCCTGCGGGTGCATCCGCGCGGCGACGTCTCGAGACCGCAGCAGGGTGTGTTCAACACCCGCTCACCACACCGACCCAACCCGATCGGGCTGCACCGGGTGGAGATCACGTCGATCGACGGCGCCAGAGTCCGGGTGCGCAACCTCGAGGCGGTGGACGGGACGCCGATCGTCGACGTGAAGCCGGTGCTCAGCAGCGAGATCAGTGAGCGCTGATACCGGCACCTGTCCGGCCGGAGCTGCCCGCGCTGTCACATCGGCCCGGTTTCGTCGGTCACTGCCTTGACACCACGCGACGGAGGGATGTGACCGGTGGACGAGCACGAGCTGTTGGCGAAGCGCTTCGAGGAGCATCGGACCCACCTCCGGGCGGTGGCCTACCGGATGCTCGGCTCGGTGAGCGAGGCGGACGACGCCGTGCAGGAAGCCTGGCTCCGGCTCAGCCGCGCCGACAGGAGCGGCGTCGAGAACCTGCGCGGATGGCTGACGACGGTCGTGGCGCGGGTGTGCCTGAACATGCTGCGCTCGCGCAAGTCTCGCCGAGAGGAGCCCCTCGGGGCTCACATCCCCGACCCGGTCGTGAGCCGGGAGGACGAGGTGGACCCGGAGCACGAGGCGTTGCTCGCGGACTCGGTTGGGCTCGCCCTGCTGGTAGTGCTCGAGGCGCTCACTCCCGCCGAGCGGCTCGCCTTCGTACTCCACGACATGTTCGGCGTGCCGTTCGACGAGATCGCCCCGATGGTGGAGCGCTCCCCGGCGGCCGCCCGCCAGCTTGCCAGCCGCGCGCGGCGGCGGGTGCGCGGGGCCGCCCCGGAACCGGACGTCGATCTAACGCGCCAGCGGGAGGTCGTCGACGCCTTCTTCGCGGCCGCGCGCGATGGTGACTTCGATGGGCTGGTCGCGGTGCTGGACCCGGATGTGGTGCTGCGATCCGACGGCGGCGCGCTGCGGCCAGGCGCGACAGCCGTGGTTCACGGTGCGCGGGCTGTGGCCGAGCGGGCGTTCACCTATGCGCGGCTCTCCCCGTTCGTACGGCCGGCCCTCGTGAACGGCGCCGCCGGAGTCGTCGTGGCTCCGCGCGGCCGGCCGTTCTCGGTCATGGGCTTCACGATCAGGCGGGGAAAGATCGTTGAAATCGACGCGCTCTCCGACCCCGCGCGCCTCGACCGGATCGACCTGACGGTCCTCGATGACTGAGGCCTTGGCGAGCGCCGCCGAAGGGCGTGACCGGTCAGGCCACGCCCGGACGGCTTCTCAGCTGCGGGCGTACTCCTCCGCCGATTGCTCCTCGAACTCGAAGGCGACGAACCCCTCGCCGCCGACGACCCAGGCATCGTGACCCGGCTCGATCACGTAGGCCTCGCCCGGCGAGAGCTCGGCTTCGGACCCATCCTCGTGCTTCACCACCAAGCGCCCGGACTGGACGACGCCGACGTGACGGACCTGACAGCTGTCGGTGCCCACCACGGGCTTCAGACACTCCGACCACTTCCACCCGGGCTCGAACGCGAACCTGGCGGCAGACGTGCCACCCAGGCGCACCACGTCCACACGCGTCTTCTCCGGAGTGCGAGTCTCGTCCGGGGAATCGAAATCAAGCGATTGCACGCCAGCCATCTCAACCTCCTCTGGTAGGCCCTATGACGCAACCGTACATTGGTTGGGGGTTGCCGTGGCCACCGTCGGGCGAAACACTGGGCTGGACCGGCAAACTGCATGACCCTGGGCCGCTCCACGCGTTCTTAGGGGTGAGTCGTCGGCAGACCACTTCCAACGGGAGGAACTTGATGCATCGCAACCGCTTCGGTCGCGCGTCCATCGGGCTGGGGGCGATCGCCCTCGCGCTAATCCTCGGTACAGCAGGACTCGCCCTCGCCGGGGTGAGCCTCCCGGATCCTGCCAAGCAAGCCTTCCAGCGGCTGGGGGTCAGCCTCCCCAACCAGGCCGGCGGAGACGAAGGCCAGAGCGGCGACCACGCCAGGTCGGATGAGGTCAAGGCGGTGATCGACGCTACCGAGCCTTCGGACCGCGGCTGCGCGTTCGGTCACCGGGTCGCCGAGGCGGCGAAGGGATCACCGCTGCCAGACCAGGCGCAGGCCGCCTGCAGTCACGGGGCGAACAAGCACGCGGCACGGAACAACCACCGCCACGGCCGGACGAGCGAGGACGGCAGTCCCAGCGCGGGTCGGCAGTTCGGGGAGGACACCTCTGAGCGGGCGCGCGGCCTCGGCGACGCGACGGTCGAACAGCGTCGCCAGTTCGGCCAGGACCCCGCCGAGGGCTCCAAGCAGCTCGGGGGCGCGCCCGAGTCGACCCCGACCCCGGACTCACATCCGGGCCCGCCCGCCGACGCCCCCACCGGCGCGCCGACGGACACACCGAGCGGCCCGCCCGAGGGAACGCACGACGGCCCGCCGGCGGGAACGCCGCACGGACCCTGATAGCGGCGCACTCTCGCGCCGCCGATCGAGCACAAGGCAACCGCGGGGGCGGCGCACCGGCGCCACCGTCGGAACGCGGCCGAGTCGCGCTAGGCAAACCGACCCCGCGCCCGCGGCTGGCTAGCCTCGGGGCCGTGGGCCCTGTGACCTGAAGGACGGGACGTCCATCGCGTACGACCGCGTCGGAAGCGGGCCGACGCTGGCTACGCACTTCACGGCCTACAACTAACGCCGGACTACGGTAAGTGCTACCTTACCGTTAGTGTTGACTTACGAAACCGATCAGCGGGACGAAGCCGATCGGTGGGCGGCTCTCGGCGATCCGACCAGACGCGCGATCTTCGAGCATCTGGCCGCGCGCCCACGGGCCGTCGGCGAGCTCGCACGCGAGCTGCCGGTGAGCCGGCCCGCCGTCTCACAGCACCTCAAGGTGCTGAAGCGTGCGGGACTGGTCGCCGACCGGCCCGTCGGGACGCGGCGCGTCTACCGGCTCGACCCGGAGGGTCTCGGCGCGCTTCGCGCCGAGCTCGAGCGCTTCTGGACCCAGGCCCTGGCGACCTACAAGCAGGTCGTCGAGCAATCGACAAAGGAGGATGAATGACCACCCAGGCAGAGCAGGCCTCGATTCGGACCGAGGTCGTCGTCGAGGCGCCGATCGAGCGCGCCTTCGGCGTCTTCAGCGAGCAGTTCGACAAGATCAAGCCGCGCGAGCACAACATGCTCGAAGTCGACATCGCCGAGTCTGTCTTCGAGCCGCGCGAGGGTGGTCGCGTATACGACCGCGGCGTCGACGGGAGCGAGTGCCAGTGGGCGCGCGTGCTCGCCTACGAGCCACCCGACCGCATCGTCTTCACGTGGGACATCAGCCCGCGGTGGCAGATCGAGAGGACCTCTCACACGCGAGCGAGGTCGAGGTGCGCTTCATTCCGGAGACCGCGGAGCGCACCCGGGTCGAGCTCGAGCATCGCCATCTCGACCGGCACGGCGAGGGCTGGGAAGGCCTGCGCGAAGGCGTCGGCGGCGACCAGGGTTGGCCGCTCTATCTCGGGCGGTTCGCCGATCAGGTTGGCGGGGCCGCCTGAGGGCGCGATCGCGGCCGTATCCGCACCCGTGATCTGAGCCATCCGAGTCGAGCAGCTCGCCGTCCTTCATCAGCAGCCGTCCGTCCAGCTCCACCGTCGGGGCGACGAGCATGCCGTCGATGTGGACCGTCGAGACGTTTGAGCCTCCGAACGACACGTTCGTCCCGAGAGCGACGTGGGCCGTTCCGATGACCTTCTCGTCCTCGAGTATGTTGCCGCTGAGGATCGCGGCCGGATTCGTACCGATGCCAAGCTCGGCCACCAGGCGGCCGGTGGTACCACCCGCATCCAGCGTGCCGAGCAGCCAGCGTCCGGCCTCCCCGTCCGCGTCGATCGCGCGCCCGTCCACGAGCTGTAGCCGGATCGGGTCTTCGAGCAGGCCGAAGCCGGCGAGCGAGCCATCGAATGCCAGCCCGTCCGAGGTCGGCGTAGTCGACGGGCATCGCGCGCTTGAAGACTGCCTCGGTGATCCCCGGCAGCGTCGCGATACGGGTCCCCCGCTGGGTGGCTTCGATGCTGGCCCGCGTATGGCTTAGAGAGAAGTTGGTCGGTGCGAAGACGACGTCCGCATTCGCCATCGCGCTCGCGACGGTCTCGGGTGGCTCCTCGCCGTCGCGGGTGAGCGTCGGATATCCGAGCAGGTGAACGCTTTGGGCAGTTCCCTCTGCTGCCATCGCGAGCGACTCGGCAATCACGCGCTGGTCCTCGTTGAAGACAACGAGGACGTCCTCGGCCGGATCCAGCCCAAGGCAACGCACCGCGGCTTCCGCGGCGGCAGCCAGGGCGGGATCCTGCCACGCCAGCGCAGGTCCTGGTCCCGGCACGCCGCCAGCGTGACGGGCTGACGAACGGATGTACAGGGGGGCCCCTGGGGAGATGGACGCGCCCGGCTACAAGGCGACGATTCCCAGGTGTTGAACGTCAGCCTGGCGGACCGTCCACCCCGAGCACGCCCGCCGCCGCCCGGGCCGCCAGCAGCTCGTCGTGCGGCGCTTTCCCGGCGAGCGCGATCACGGCGCCCTCGATCGCTCCGATGAGCGCCAGCGCAACCGCCCTGGCGGGCGGGCCGGGCGGGATGGACCCGTCTCTGCGCCCCGCCATGATCAGGCGGGCGCAGCGCTTGATCAGGCCTTCCGAGACGCGCTCGAGCGCGCGACCAACCGGGTGGTCCTGGCCGCTGAACTCGACCCGCAACGCCATCCTGACGCGGGCAACGTCCCGCCGGCAGAGGACGGCGTGACCGCGCGCCATTGCGATCAGCGCAGCGACCGGATCGGATTCCCGCTCGGCAGGTTCGCCCACCTCGCGCCTCCACGTCTCGTCCGCCCACTCGACCACCGCCAGGGCCAGATCCTCCTTGTCCTTGAACTGGTGATAGAGGGCGCCGCGGGTGTAACCGGCCTCATGCGCGACCTGCTCGAGCACGAGGTTGCCGTAGCCGTAGCGGGAGAGCCCGCGCGCGGCGGACTCCAGCAGCGCGGCCCGCGAACGCGCGCGACGCTCGGCCTGGGTCGCCCGCGGGCGACTCGCCAGCGCCGTTGAACGATCCACCCCCGAATCAGATACATGCATGTATGTATAATACTGTTGCGAGTCCAGTCAACGGAGCTTCCCGTGTGGAGCACGTACCGACCATGAACCGGGACGCCGCCATCGGCCCTCTTCGACGCACTACATTTGCGTCGGGCAGGGTGCGCCAGGTCGCAGTGGCGCCGGCCGCGCGAACGCTGAGCACGCTTTCCCAGGTCGACTACGAGGACGCCTTCCTGGTCGAAACCGGCCTCGCTCAGGAGCGGACTGCCGAGGAATGGGCCCGAGTGGTTCTGGAAGGGGCCCCGGCCGGCATGCGACGCGGCCTGCTGTCGGGGTGGCTTGCGCTCGGCCTGCGGCTCAGTTCGACTGCTTGATGACGCTCGCCTGGGCTCCGGGTGCCGATCCGAAGATCCTGCTGCTGCGCTGGTTTGCCGGGTTCTTGCTCGCTGCGACCGCCCTGGCCTGCTGGCAGGCTCGCCGCCGTCCGCGCAGCCTCCTGCGGCTTCCGGTGCCCTTTGTCTTCGTGGTTATCGCGGTGATGTGCGGGACGACATCCACATGAGGCTCCCGAACAGCGCGCACACCTCCCGGCCCTGGCGGATCCATGAGCTCACCGGCGACTTCCGGCTCGAGGACGTATGGGCGCTGCCGACGCCGGGAGGCCCGGACGACTTCCCTCGGCTGGTGCAGCTGGCGGCCTCGCTAGACCCCTCGCAAAGCTCCTCGGGCGCCGTCCGCGCGCTCTTCGCGATCCGCTGGAAGATCGGAGGGCTGCTCGGCCTCGACGGCCCGGACGCCGGCCTCGGCTCGAAGGTGCCGACGCTCCGAGACCGGTTGCCGGTGGATCTGCGCGACGCCCCATCCGGCCCGGACTTCGCCGCGCTCCCCTTCTCCCCCCTGTACCTGCTCGACGACGAGTTCGCCGCTGAGATCGCCAACCGGACCATGCACGGGGTGATGCACCTCGGCTGGGTCCCGGACCAGACGGGCGGCTGCCGCGGCCAGATGGCCGTTTACGTGAAGCGAAACGGTCTGTTCGGGACCGCCTACATGGCCGCGATCACGCCGTTCCGCCACCTGATCGTCTACCCGCCGGCAATACGAGAGTTCGGGCGCAGCTGGCGGGCGCGTGCCCGCGATCCGACCCCTGCGCACGGTTAGCCGGCAGTCGCTCGCAACGTCGATCCGCCACTCAGCGCCCCTCATCCGCCGAGGGCCTACCCGCCGGTGCTGTGATTCCGGTGAGAAACGAGCAGTGAGTGGGCACGCTTCACTGAGAGGGCTAGCTAGTCGGCGATGACGACAGACGTGAGAAACGCGGCAGGCAGGACGGTGGCGCGATCGGCCGCCACGGCGGCGGAGCGCTACTCGGACCGGCTGGCGGTCCGCCACCGACAGGACGGGGAGTGGCGCGACCGGACCTTTGCGGAGGTCAGCGAGGTCGTCGACGAGCTCGCGCTCGGGCTCATCGAGCTCGGCCTCCAGCCGGGCGACCGAGCCTGCATCCTGGCGAACACGCGCCCCGAGTGGACGTTCGCGAGCCTCGCGATCTCGCGCGCGGCCGGAGTCGTCGTGCCGATCTACCCGACCAATTCCCCGGAGGAGTGCGAGTGGGTGGCGGGGAACTCCGAGGCTCGGCTGGTCGTCTGCGAGGACGACCGGCAGGCAGCGAAGATCGAGCAGGTGCGTGGCGGCTTGGAGCGCCTGGAGCAGGTACTCCTGATGGACGGGCTCGACGATCTTCGCGAGCGCGGCCGCGACGGCGACCGCTCGGAGCTGGAGAGTCGCTGCGATGGCGTCTCCCCCGACGACCCATACACGATCATCTACACGTCCGGCACCACCGGTTCGCCCAAGGGCGTAGTGCTCACGCAAGGCAACTGTGCCTCGGTCGGGGTGATGGTGCAGGAAATCGGGTTCGTCACGGAGGACGACCTGAGCTACCTCTACCTGCCGCTGGCGCACGCCTTCGCGCTCACGGTCGAGCTCGCCTCGTTCGACGTGGGAACCGGAATCGTCTACTTCGGCGGCAATCCCAAGGAGATCGTGCCCGAGCTGCAACAGGCGCACCCCACCTACTTCCCCTCGGTTCCGCGCATCTTCGAGAAGATGTACGCCCAGGCAAGCGCCGCCGCCGGCGACCCGGATCAGCTCCGCCAAGCGGTCGAGCTCGGCGTGAAGGTGCGCCAGATGGAGCAGCGCGGCGAGGACGTCCCGGAGAAGCTGCAGGCAGCGTTCGAACAGGCCAACCAAGCGCTCTATGGCCCTGTGCGGGAGCTGTTCGGGGGCAAGCTACGCCAGGCGGTCTCCGGCGCGGCGCCGATCTCGAAGGAGATCCTCGAGTTCTTCTACGCCTGCGGCGTGCCCGTGCTCGAGGGCTGGGGCATGACGGAGACGACCGGCGTCGGCTGCGTCAACACGCTCGACCAGCTCCGCTTCGGAACGGTCGGCCGTCCGATGCCCGGGGTGGAGATCAAGATCGCCGACGACGGCGAGGTGATGATCAAGGGGCCGAATGTCTTCCGCGAGTACTGGCGCAACCCGGAGGCCACACGTGAGACGCTCACCGAAGACGGCTGGCTCCTAACCGGCGACCTCGGCTCGCTCGACGAGGACGGCTTCCTCTCGATCACCGGCCGCAAGAAGGACATCATCATCACCGCCGGTGGCAAGAACCTGACGCCCACCAACCTCGAGAACGACCTCAAGCGGTCACGCTGGATCTCGCAGGCCGTCATGTACGGCGACCGGCGGCCCTACCCAGTCGCTCTGGTAACGCTCGACCCCGACGAGGCCGTCCCCTGGGCGAAAGAGCACGGGCAGCCCGAGGACATCCCCTCCCTCGCGAGAAACGACGAGTTCCGCGAGCTCATCCAGGCCGAGCTCGATCGCGCCAACGCGAAGTACGCGAAGGTCGAGCAGATCAAGAAGTTCGCGCTTCTGGACCACGACCTCTCGCAGGAAGAGGGCGAGCTTACGCCCACGCTCAAGCTGAAGCGGAACGTCGTCTACGAGCGCTACGGCGAGCTGTTCGACGAGCTTTACGCCTGAGGGCCGGGAGGCAGCCGACGCCTGCGTCTAGAGGCCGCCCGCGAGCGTGCCGGTAATGGCGGGGATCAGCAGCGCGGCGACCTCCTCGGGGGACTTGTGCTCAACGTCGACGCCCATCACGCCCGTGGCCATGAAGTGGAGGATGCCGGCAGCGCATTCCTTGCGGAAGCGCAGTTGATCCTCGGGCACGTCGGGAAGGGCACGGCGCAGCGCGGCGAGGAGGGCGGGATCGGCTCGGGTGCCGGCGGCCAGCACCCGCTCGCGAAACTCGTCGGAGGGATCGGTCGCCGTCTGGGCCGCGATGCGGATCAGGTTGCGCGCCTCGGTCGGGGGTCCGCTCAGCGCGTCGATGGCGGGGCCTGCCCAGGCGGCGGCGATCTCCCGGAGCGATGCGTCGGGCCCAAGCATCTCGAGCCCGTCGATCTGCGCCTGGGTGAGGGTGTCGAGGGCCTGTTCGATCGTCGCCTCGAGCAGGGCGTCGGTCGAGCCGAAGTGGTAGCTGACCGCGGCCACGTTGGCCTCTGCGGCCTCGGTGATCGCACGCAGCGTCACGCCCGCTCTGCCCCGATCGGCCACCAGCATGCGGGCAGCCCGGACCAGCCGTTCACGGGTCCGCTCTCCGGCTTCCCGGCGGCCGTCGAATCTTGCCGTCCCCTCCACCTCCAAGAATTCAAGCATATGCTTGACCTTACGGCTATAGTTCAAGCAGGCGATTGACTATCACTCGGGCGGAACTCCGCCCGGGCTTCCGCTCCGCAACATGAGGGCGATACGGCAAGGGCCAGGCGCAGTGTTCAGGAACATCCTCGTAGGAGTGGACGGCTCCGCGAGCGCCGACCGGGCCCTACGTCGGGCCGTCGAAATCGCGGAGGCGAACCGCGGTCGCCTGGGACTGCTCAGCGTGGCTCCGCGCATCGGGATTTGGGCCTCCGTCGCGCCGTTCGGGCTCCCGATCTCGCGGACCCAGATGGATGCCGAGCTCGAGGCCTGGGCCCAGCGCCACCTCGACCGCGCCGAGCACGCCGTACCCCGCGACGTGCCGGTGACGAAGCTGCTCGCCCGCGGCCGGCCGGCGCCGGCTTTCATCGCCCACGCCCTGGGCGGCGCCTGGGACCTGATCGTCATCGGCCGGCGCCGGCGGTCCGTTCCATGGCCGGCGGCGTTTCGCCTCGAGGAGCGGTTGGTCCGCTCCAGCCCCGTCCCGGTGCTGATCGTGGGGGACGATCCCGCGATTTCCGGCGCCCCTGCCCGGCCAGTCGACTCGCGACTCGTGCAGGGAAGCGGCTCGGGGAGGATCTACCGCTCCCCGTCCCATCCGGCTCCGCAGGGCTGACCGCACCGCGTGACCGGTCGCAGGCGGAACGTCGACTGACCAAACCATTCCAGGCGCTGCAAGCCCCTCTCAGGCCCGCGCCGGCATCGTCTCGGCCGGGGCGCTCGCTTCCTCCTCCGCGCCGCGTCCCGAGCGCGGGATGGCGAGGCTTACGGCCGCCGCGGCCACGAGGACGACCGCGGAGATGACGAACGCCTCGGTGTAGCCGCCCTCTCGGGGGACGCTCGTGCCGGCGATCAGCGAGCCCGTGACGATCGCCGCCGCGAGCTGACCGCCGATCGAACCGCCGATCGTCCGCATGATCGTGTTCATGCCGGTGGCCACGCCTGTCTCGGTGGGCCTCACCGCCTCCACGACGCAGTTGGCCATCGCCGCGAACGCGAAACCGATCCCGAGCCCCATGATCGCGGTGCCCACGAGGAACTCCCACTCGCGGGCATGCTCCAGCGCGAGCCAGGCGAAGGCGCTCGCGGAGATGATCGCACCGAGGATCAGCGGCAGCCGCGACCCGTACCGGGTGCCCATCCAGCCGCTCAGCGGCCCGGCGAAGAGCATGACGGTGGTGGCCGGCAGCATGAACAGGCCCGCCTCGATCACCGAGGCGCCGAAACCGTAGCCAGCGCTCGTCGAGGTCTGGACGAACTGGGGGATCATGATGAAGCTCGAGAACATCCCGTAACCCACGAGCAATCCCACGAGGTTCGTCGTCCAGACGCCGCGCCGGCGCATCATCCGCATGTCCACCAGAGGCTCCGGCTGGCGCGCCTCGAAGCGCACCCAGACCCCGAGGACCGCCGCCGCGAGCGCGAACAGCCCGAGCACCCGCGCCGAGCCCCAGCCCCAGTTGTTGCCCTGGCTCACGCCCACGAGCAGGGATGCCAGGCCGACTGACAGGAGCGCGGCGCCGGACCAGTCGATCCTCTTGCTCTCGCTGCGCACCGGCGACTCCGGGACGAAGAGGTGCGTCATCACAGCGGCGAGCGCGATCACTATCGCCGCCACCCAGAAGATCCACTCGTAGTTCAAAGCGTCGGTGATCACCCCCGCGAGCACCAGCCCCGCGCCGCCAACGATGCCGAAGGTGGCGCTGATCAGCCCGATCCCCTGGGCGACCTTCTCCTTGGGGAACTCGTCGCGGATGATCCCGAACGCCAGCGGGAAGATGGCGCCGCCGGCACCCTGGATCGCCCGGCCGGCGACGAGCAGCGGGAGCGAATGCGAAAGCGCGGCCACCGTCGACCCGACGCCGAAGCCGACGAGCACCCACAGGAGCACCCTCTCCTTGCCGAACATGTCACCGAGGCGGCCCAGCACAGGCGTGGCGATCGAGGCGGTCAGGAGATAGACCGTGAGCGCCCAGGTGACGGAGTTCTGCGACACACCGACGGCGTGCTGGATCTCGGGCAGCGCGGGGGCGACCATGGTCTGCGAGACCGCGTAGGCCAGCGCGCTCGTCGCCAGAACCGCGAGGGTCACGGCGTAGTGCTGGCGCACGCTGTCGGTGGCCGTGCTCATAGCTCAGCGATCACCCCGGCGAGCCTGTGGAGCAGCTCTTCGGTCTGGCGGCGCTCGGCGGCGGAGAGCTGCTCGTAGAGACGCTGCTTCTTCTCGTGGTTACGGCGGCGCTGCCGGGCGAGGAGCCGCTTGCCCTTCGTGGTGAGCGAGACGATGGTCCGGCGTCGGTCCTCGGTCGACGGTTCGCGCACCACCACCCCGTCGCGCTCGAGGCCGTCCAGCATGCGCGTGGCCGTAGGCGAGCTGCATCCGGCCGCCGCGGCCATCTCCCCCACGCCCAGCCCGGGCTCGTGACTCAGCGCCAGCAGCAGGTAGTACTGCGCCGGGGTGAGCGGCGTCTGCTGCTGCCAGGCACGCGAGCGCGCCCGGAGCAGGGCGTTGCTGAACTCGTCCCAGGCCGCGGTGAAGCGCTCGAGATCCGTCGCCTGGTCGGTCGCCGCCGCCCCCGAGTCGCTGCGCCCGCTCAGTCGCGGCCGCGATGTGCGGCACGAAGACGTACGGGAGCCAGAGCGCCCGTTCGGTGCCGCACTCGACGATGCCGCCGCTGGGACCCTGGCCGAGGTCGAGCGCCAGGTACTCCCGGCCGGCGGCCTCGATCCGCTGCGCACGCCAACCGAGCAGCTCGGCGTAGAAGGCACCCGCCGTCTCCCGGTGCCGGGTATGAAGCTCGAGATGCGCGAGCGAACCGGGTGTCGTTGCAGTCATGTCGAATGATGAGATCCGAGTCCGATGCCGAATCCATCGGCCGAGCGACTGATTTGGAGGTCGTGCCGGATCTCAGTCAGTGACTGATCCATGCCCTCGGGGTCGACAAGCCTCCCTCGCGCGGTGAGCGCGAGCTTCTCGCCGCCGCGAACCGGGGAGACGAAGGCGCCTTCGAGCGCCTGGTCGGGCCCTACCGCCGCGAGCTCCAGGCGCACTGCTACCGAATGGTGGGCTCCCTCCACGACGCCGAGGACGCGATGCAGGAGGCCATGCTCCGCGCCTGGCGCGGGATCGGCCGCTTCGAGGGCCGCAGCTCGCTGCGCTCCTGGCTCTACACGATCGCCACCAACGCCTCGCTGCGGTTGATCGAGCGCCGCCCCAAGCGCGTTCTGCCTATCGAGTTCGGCCCGCCGGCGGATCCCCATGGCGACGTGGCCGCGCCGCTCGTCGAGTCGGCCTGGATCGAGCCGTTTCCCGACGAGCGGCTCGGCGTCGAGGACGCCACGAGCTCTCCGGAGGCGCGCTACGAGCAGCGCGAGAGCGTCGAGCTCGCCTTCGCGGCAGCACTCCAGCATCTCCCGGGGCTGCAGCGGGCGGCGCTCATCCTGACCGACGTGCTCGGCTTCTCGCCCGGCGAGGTAGCCGAGAGGTCAATCAGAGCCCGGCTTCGATCTATAGCGCCCTGCAGCGCGCGCGCAAGGCGACAGAGGAGCGCCTGCCGGACCGGAGCCAGCAGCAGACGCTGGGCTCGCTCGGAGACGACCGTATCCAGGAGATCGTCGACCGGTTCATGGAGGCATGGGAGGCGGCGGATGTCGAGCGAATGCGGTCGCTGCTGACCGAGGAGTGCGCGCTGGTGATGCCACCTTGGGCGGAGTGGTTCGATGGCCGCGACGCGGTCATCGAGTTCCTACCCCGCGGCCCGCTGAAGCCCGGGCTGCCGTGGAAGCTGATGCCGACCCGGGCTAGCGGACAACCAGCGCTGGCGTGCTACAGGGGCGACGACGGCTCGTGGCAAGCCGAGGGGATCCTCGTCCTCACCCTGTCGGCCGGCGGTCGGATCGATGAGATCACGACCTTCCGTGATCCGGGCCTCCTCCCGAGCTTCGGCCTGCCGCGGGAGATGAATCGAGATGAATGACGGCCAGCAGCTGCTCACCGCGCTGACGACCGAGCACTTCACGCTCCAGGGCGCGCGTGCTCAGACCACGACCGAGAGCTCGGCGCGCGCCTCCCTGTACGTCTTCTCGGTCTGCAGCGGGCTGATCGCCATCGGATTCATCAGCCAGGTCTCGGGAACTGGGCCCCCGCTGCCGGCTTGTCCGTCGCCCCCAATTTCCAACGTGCCGGAGTCCAAGGGAACCGGCCGCAAGGGGAGAGGCAGATCAACAACCCCTCCACAGGCCGAAGACCCTCTGGGCAGCGAACGACCCCCGACTAGCCTGTCTACGGAGGCTTGACCGGAAGCGCCCCTTTGCGGGGGTTTTCCGGAAGGTGAGCGACGGGACTCGAACCCGCGACCGCCTGGACCACAACCAGGAGCTCTACCAGCTGAGCTACGCCCACCAGGCTGCGGCGGCCGACCTCGGCCACCGCGGCCAATCTAGCAGTGGGCTCCCAGGCTGCCGGCGGGGAACGGCGGCCATCCGGCGGGTTCAGCCGGTCAGGCGTCCACTGAGCAGCGCCTTGCCCTGCTCGCCGCCCTTGCGGCTCGCTTCCTGGGCACGGCGGAACAGGTCGGCGACCTCCGAGTCGCCGTCTCGGTCGGCGTCCTGGATGTAGGTCTCAAGCCGGAGCGCGTTGCTCAGGCACTGCTCGGTGAACCAGATCAGGTTGTAGTCCTTGTCCTTGGTGCCGGTTACCTTGCCGGCCTCTGTGGCTTCGGTCGACATCTCCACTCCTCGGTCGATTGCGGTACGGCGTCCGCGGTACCCGGGCGCCCCGCGCTGACACGCTCAGTCGTGCGTGACCGGCTCGAGCGGCGCGATCTCCTCGGCGACCGCCTCTACCACCTCGACCTCGCCCGGCTCTCCCTCCTCGCGGGCGCAGACGATCCGGAAGCTGCCCGTGCCGAGCTCGCCATTGGCTCGTATCGGCAGGCCGCGGATCACGTCCCAGCCGAGCCGGTTCACTTCGAAGGGGTTCATCTCGACGGCCACGGCCGGCCAGTCGCAGGTGGCGTTGTGATGGTCGATCGCCTGGGAGATCCGCTCGAGGTTCTTGGCCTCCGAGCTCATCTGGAGGCGGGCTCGCCCAGGACCTTGGTGTAGTGCTCGATCGTGTTGGCGAGCCCCGCGCGGAGGTCGATCTCCGGCTCCCAGCCCAGGAGGTCGCGCGCCTTCGTGATGTCCGGCTGGCGGACCTGGGGATCGTCGACGGGAAGCGCCTCAAACACGATCTCGGACCGTGACTCGGTGAGCTCGACGATGGTCTTGGCCATTTCGAGCAGCGTCATCTCGCCCGGGTTGCCGATGTTCACCGGCTCGTGGACCTCGGACTCGTTGAGCAGTACGAGCCCGCGGATCAGGTCGTCGACATAGCAGAAGCTGCGGGTCTGGGAACCGTCGCCGAACACCGTGACGGGCTTGTCGGTGAGCGCCTGGCGCAGGAAGGTGGGGACGGCGCGGCCGTCGTTGGGGCGCATCCGGGCGCCGTAGGTGTTGAAGATCCGCGCGATGCAGGTGTCCACCCCCTGCTGGCGCAGGTAGGCCATCGTCAGCGCCTCCGCGTAGCGCTTGGCCTCGTCGTAGACGCCGCGGGGGCCAATCGGGTTGACGTTGCCCCAGTAGGTCTCGGGCTGGGGGTGGATCTGGGGATCGCCGTAGACCTCCGAGGTGGACGCGATGAGGAAGCGGGCGCGGTGCTTCTTCGCCAGGCCGAGCGAGTTGTGCGTCCCGTAGGCGCCGACCTTGAGCGTGTGCAGCGGCAGCCGAGCGTAGTCGATCGGGCTGGCCGGCGAGGCCATGTGGTAGACGAAATCGACGGGCTCGTCGATCTCGTAGTGAGTCGTGATGTCCATCATCTCGAACCTGAACTCCACGCCGGCCCGGATGTGCCTGATGTTGTCGAGCGAGCCCGTCTCGAGGTTGTCGATGCAGATCACGCGGTGACCGCGCGACAAGAGGTAGTCGCATAGGTGAGAGCCAAGGAACCCGGCGCCGCCCGTGACCAGTGAGGTCGGCATCTTCTGAAGAGGGTACATCGACCTAGGCGAGCGCGCGGCGGGAACTCCCACCGCGCTCGCCGCCTATGTCGTGCGGGATTGCGGTACCCGGAGGCGGCGGAGCCCATTCCGGAAACCCCCGGGACTCGTACCTGCGACCTGGGGATCGGAAGCGATACCGGAGATCAGAGCTTGATGCCCTTTCGAGCCCCTGCGCCAGCAGCGCCTGCCCAGCGTGGCTTGGATGCACGCCGCAGCGTCCGGTCTTACGGTTGAGCTGGGTCAGACGGCTCTTCGTACTCGAAGGTCACCGAGTCGCCGAGCGCGAGATATCGCGAGCCGGGCGTCACGCGCACGGCCGCCGCCGCGGACACCGCGGTCAGGGCAAGCAAGGCCGCCGCGCAACCCGGTGGCGAGTCCCGCGGCGCGAACCGACCGCCTGAGAGACAGGACCGGCACGGATACCCTCGGCTCTGCGGACGATTCCGGGTGCCCGCTTCCAATACGTGTTCCACGGCTCGAGCGGGTCGTCGCCGGAGGAGCTTCACGCCGCTGTCGACAATGGGTTGTAAAGGTGAACCTCGACTCGGAGACGCAGTACGCCTTCACGCGCGCCGCGGCCGAGCATGGTCTCCCGCCGCGACGGTGTCCTGGCTCCGGAGCCTGCGCTGGGGGACAAGCGAGCCTTCGACCCCCGCGCCTGGGGCACCCGGGCCGAGGCCGCGATGGCGCAGCGGGTGGCGCTGGCGTGCGCAGCTCGGGTCCGCCGGACGCAGCATCCTGGCGTGATCAAGAGACCGAGCCATGTCCGGCTCGCGTTGCCGCCAGGACCGCTCGGCGATTAGGTATGGGAACGCGCGCGCCCGCTTGCCGAGCCTTTAGCTATTCCACCGGTGCGGCGTTGTATTCCTCGTCGCTGACGTGGTCGCCCCAGGTGACGAAGCTGCCCTGGTCGTCGACTTCCTGCATCGCGATGTGGGTCATGAAGCGGTTGGGGGCGGCGCCGTGCCAGTGGTCCTCGCCGGGCTCGAAGAAGACGCGGTCACCGGGTCGGATGACCTCGACCGGCCCGCCGCGGCGCTGGCAGAGGCCGACGCCCTCGGTGACGTAGATGTTCTGGCCGTAGGGGTGGGTGTGCCAGGCGGTGCGTGCGCCGGGCGTGAAGTGGACGCTGCTTGCCGAGAGGCGAGAGGGCTCAGACGGCGTCGCGACGGTGTCTATGTAGACGGCCCCGGTGAACCAGTCGCTCGGACCTGGGTTGGTCTCGAGGGAGTTCTTGGTGATCTGCATGTCGCTCTCCTTGGTTGTCGTTTAGCCACAGTCTCCGAGCGGAAGCGTCTGCGCGACAGTGTGAGCTCATCGGCTGGCGATGCTGGCCGCGGTCAACCCCTGCTTGCGCGGGACGCGCCGGCTACGGCATGGGCGTGACCGGGGCCGCATGTAGGATCGCGGTAGGTCGGGTCCGGTTGGTTCGCCGCGCTGTCGACCGTCCACAGCCACCGAGCAGAGGGGGCATCGAATGGCCGGCACGGAGTTGATCAGGAGGCCCGCTAACAGCAGCTCCGAGACGGGAGGGCGGCGGCCAAACGAGGTGCGGGCCCTTAGCGCGCTCGCCTTCGACGAGCTTCGGAGCTTTCCGGGCGGGATACGCGACATGCACCTGGGTATCGCCGAGCGCGCGTTCCGGGGCGTAGGACCCGCTGGCCGCCCGATCCAGGTGATCCACGACGCATTCTCACGCCGGGCCTACGATGCCCTCGGGTCCGGCGCGGCGGCGGTCGGGCGGGTCGCCGATGCGGCGATTGCGACGCGAGGGATCGGGCAGGAGGCGTTGCTCTCCACGACGCGCCGGGGGAGCGCGCTGGTCGCCGCTCTGAACGGGCTGATCGGCGATCGGTTGGAGCGCTCGAGGAGCGACCTTCACCAGCCGGCGTCGGTGCGTCTGGGCGGCGAGGTGGTTCCGCTCAACCCGGCCTCGCTCCGCGAAGCGTTCCCCGACGCGACGGAGCGGCTGGTCGTCTTCCTCCACGGCCTCATGGGCACCGAGTTCTATTGGGACTGGGGTGCCGCGTACCCGGGCGACAGCTACGGCGCGCGGCTGGCCTCGGACCTCAGGATCACGCCGGTGTACCTGCGCTACAACAGCGGCCTGCACGTTTCCGAGAACGGGCGGGACGTGGCGGAACTGCTCGAGGAGCTCGCGCAGGGCTGGCCGGTGGAGGTGCAGGAGATCGCCCTCGTGGGCCACTCGATGGGCGGTCTCGTGGCGCGGAGCGCCTGTCACCAGGCGGCGGAGGGCGGCGGGCGCTGGACCGGGCGTGTCCGTCACCTGGTCTCGCTGGGGACCCCGCATCTGGGCGCGCCGCTCGCGCAGGGAGCTCACGTAGCCGCGGCGGGGCTCTATGCGTTGCCCGAGACACGAATGTTGGGAGCCTTCCTGCGCCGCCGCTCGGCCGGCATTCGCGACCTGCGCTACGGCTCGCTTGTCGACGAAGACTGGCGCGACCGCGACCCCGATGCCCTACGTGCGGCCGCGTGCAAGGAGGTGCCGTTGCTGCCAGGGGCGACGCATTGTTTCGTCTCGGCCACCATCACCCGCAGCCCGCGCCATCCCCTGGGGCGGTTGCTCGGCGACACGCTGGTGCTCGTGCCGAGCGCTACGGGACGTGGCCGCACGCGGCGGATCCCATTCAAGGAAGAACACGGCCACCATGTCCCGACCCACCATCTCGCGCTGCTCAATCACCCCGACGTCTACGAGCGCCTGCGCGCCTGGCTCGCTGCATCGCCATGACCCGCATGCGCGCGACGCGACCCGGGAGGGACTCCCGGTTGCGGTCCAGGCTTTAGCGGATTCGAGTCCCGTCGCTCCCCCTCACAGAAGCCCTGCTAACTGGCGTTCTGTACCTAGTGCGGCGTCGAACCCGCACACGGAGTGACCACGTCGCGTAGTGATGGCCCCGGGACCGTCGCAGGGTTGCGCGCGGCTAGCGCCTACTTCAGCGTCGCGGTGCGCACGACGCCGCCCTTGCGCCAGGTCAGCGTCGAGTCCGTGAGTGTCAGCGATGTGGTCTCCACATCCGGTCCGCTGTCGAGCAGTCGGCGGCCGGTGGAGTCGACGGCGACCACATCGATCGTGCGCGGCAGACCGTTGTCGGCAGGCCTGTCCACGATCCAGGCGACCGAGCCGTTCGCCTTCACCACGAGGCTAGTCACGGTTCGTGTCCAGGTCCGCTCCGACAGGGGGTTCTCGAAGCTCGGTTGCAACTGGTTGCGCAACACGCGACCGTCGCGGAGATCGCGCACCATGATCGACGGGCTGCAGCCCGCGAGGGCGCAGCCGATGCTGAGGTAGGCCACGTAGGGCTCGGTCAGGCGCGGCAACTCGATCTGCTCGTCGTCCCAATTGCGGCCGAGCGAGACGCGCTTGTTGGTCGAGAAGAGGCAGGCGTAGACGTGCGGCAGGAAAACCCCCCAACCGATGCCGAGTAGCTGCTCGAAGACGCGGCCGCTGTCGTTGCGGAGGCCCGGCTTGGCGCGCCGCGAGCGACAGCCGCTGAAGGGCGGCACGCCCCTCTCGTACAGGGCCACCTTGATCCTGGGCGTCTTGCAGCGGCCCGGGTGGGCGCGGTTGCGCGGCTCCTCGGGCGGGCTGCTGGCCCTGTAGTAGGCCCGCGCGTAGTCGCGCATGACGAAACGACCGCTGAGCCTGTAGCGAACGCTCCCGTGCCGCTTGGCCTGGAAGAGCCGACCGCTGCTGCTGATCCGTACACCCCCAAGCTGCACTCGGCGGCGGAACGGTTGGATCCGGTTGCGCGAGCAGAAGAACGTGAGGTCCACGTACGAGCCGCGCCGGAAGCGGCGGCCGCTGCCGGAAACGCGCGCGCCCGCGGTCTGGTCCGTATAGCCCATGCTGGTCTCGCTGCCCTCGAAGCCGAAGTAGCGCGCGTTCTTATGCGGCCTGGCAGCAGACGCCCAACGCCTGTACGTCCCGACGTACGCCAGCCGCCGACCGTCCGGCGCCCAGGCGGGGCCGCGATCGAACTGCCCCGGACGCTGGCCTGTCAGCCGCCGCCTGGCCCGTCGGCTCGCACGAGATAGAGCGAAGAGGATTGCTGCTCCTGGCGGGGAGGCTCCAGCGTGTTGAGCGGGCGCGACCAGCCGAATGGACCGAACGCGAAAGAGAGCTTTTGCCCGTCAGCGCTATAGGCGGGATCCTTGAAGAACGTGGACGTGGATTCCGCGCTGAACCGCCCGACGAGCGTACGACGGCGCCGCTACGAATCCTCACCTGGGCCAATATTCGGACCGTTGCCCTAACGCCGCAATCGCCCCCTCTCGGTAGCGCAAGCGAGTCTCAGCCCTCTCCTGCGGTTCATGGGTCCCCGCGACTCAAGACGACGCTGATCTACGCCGACTACCGGCCGGGCGGGCGAGGCCGAGCTAGTGCAGTGCGTCTTCGTGGGCATCAATTCGGGCTCGAAGGATCGCTGGCTACCTTCCGGGGGGTCGATGTGCCCGCCTAGCGCACTGCTCGTGATGCTCGCCGCTGTCGGGCTCGCCGGCTGCGGCACGGCCAAGGTGGAGAATCCGGCCGGCGGCGGCTGGTCGGCGATC
>Ga0126312_10000087_pt1 | contig 39239 bp, 36 predicted proteins | sample Plot104A_FD_92537 | JGI IMG/M metagenome (GOLD analysis project Ga0126312, IMG submission 92537) | Serpentine soil microbial communities from UC McLaughlin Reserve, CA, USA - Plot104A | ecosystem: Environmental > Terrestrial > Soil > Grasslands | place: USA: UC McLaughlin Reserve, Lake County... | reverse complement strand
CGAACTCGCTCGATCCGGCCTGAAGCTCGGTCTGAAGCTGGTCGAAGTGCTGACCTGTGTCAGCGGGCATCTCGCGGTAGTTGGCCGTGTACTGGCCGGAGTACTCCTCGTTGAAGCGATCGACGGTATTCTGCAGGTTACCCGAATCGTCTGGGCCGAAGGTCAGGGTGAACTCGCCGCTACCCCCACCGCCGCCGCCGCCGCAGCCCGCGATCCCCAGAAGCGTCGCTCCGGCCAGGCCCGCGCCGCTGATCTTCAGGAAGCTCCGGCGGCTCATCCCGCGCCCCGCGGGCATCCTTGTCCCGCTCGCTCGTCTCCTCCTCGTCACCCTACCCTCCTATCTCTCTAGCGTGTTCCCCAAGCCACAACCATCCGCGCTGGGCCTCGGTCCATCATAACTCCGCACCCTACCCCGCACCATCGGCCGGTGTTCCTTAGATAAGCGCCTTTTCGGTCTCGGGATCGAAGAGCTTTATCTTGTCGGAGTCGATCACGAGGCGCATATTCTCCCTGAGCCTCGCGGTGCTCTCCGCGTTGACCCGGGCCACCATCAAGTCCCCGAAGTCGTCGGCCGATCCCTCGGGCTCGGCGCCGCCCTCGTCGGCCCCCGCTCCCACGCCCTCGGTTATCTCCTCGAGGCTGTGGAGCTGGACGATCTGCTCTCTTGGCACCTCGAAATACACGTATTTCTCGGATCCCATGCTCTCTATGACCTGCGGTTCGACCTCCATGGTGTTGGGGGCATCGCCGCCGCCCAAAGCCTTGCCCTCCGCGAGCCCGGCGTCCTCTATGTGCTCGGGGCGTATCCCCAAAGCCACGTCCTTGCCCGCGTATTGCCCGAGCTCATCGCTATTCTCCCCCACCGCCTCGCGGCTAAGGGGGATGCGGGTGCGGCCGAAAGTCGCAGCGAACCCGCCGTCCTCGCGCTCCAGGCGCGCGCTTATGAAGTTCATTGCCGGGGAGCCTATAAAGCCGGCGACAAAGACGTTCGTCGGCAGATCGTACATCTCCTGGGGAGCGGCGATCTGCTGGACCAAGCCGTCTTTCAAGACCACGATCCTGTCGGCCATCGTCATCGCCTCGGTCTGGTCGTGGGTGACGTAGATCGAGGTGGTCCCGATGCGGTTGTGCAGCTTGGCGATCTCCGTCCTCATCTGCACCCTGAGCTTCGCGTCGAGGTTGGAGAGGGGCTCGTCCATCAAGAACGCCTTGGGCTCTCTGACTATCGCCCTTCCTAATGCCACCCGCTGCCTCTGCCCGCCCGAGAGCGCCTTGGGCTTCCTATCCAAGAAACGCTCTATGGAGAGGATACGAGCGGCTTCCTCGACGCGGCGGTCGATCTCGTCCTTGTTCACCTTCTTGAGCTTGAGGGCGAAGCCCATGTTCTCCCGGACGTTCATGTGCGGGTACAGGGCGTAGTTCTGGAAGACCATCGCTACGTCCCGCTGCCGCGGCGGCAGGTCGTTGACGACCTCGTCCCCGATGAAGACCTTGCCGCGCGTGATGTCTTCTAGGCCCGCGATCATGCGCAGCGCCGTGGACTTGCCGCATCCTGAAGGCCCGACGAAGACGACGAACTCCCCGTCGGGGATGTCCAAGTTCATCTCCTGGACGGCTACGACGTCTTCGCCGTAGACTTTGGTGACATTCTCCATGGTAACTTCCGCCATCTTACGAACCTCCTCCTTTTCAGGGCTCCCAAACGCTTCTATCGTCTCGCGCCCTTTCCCGGAAGCCCGCCCTTTTCCTTCTTCTGCAGCATTCTACCTCAATGTACCTCAATGCGAACTCCCGCTGTAGAGCGGGTAGCGATTTTTGATGTCTTTGATACGTTCGACGGAGGCGTCTATCCGCTCTCGCGGCACCTCGCCTGACTCCACGGCTACCACGACAGCCTCGTAGGCCGCGGCCTGTTCCTCGGGAAGGCTAGAGATTAAGAGCAGCTCCGCCCCGGCCTTTACCGCCTCGACCGCCGCCCGCGCCGACGTCCCCTCGCGCCGTGCCCCCTCCATCGCCAGGTCGTCCGTGATGACTACGCCCTCGAAACCAAGCTCTCCGCGCAACATCTCTATCGCCGCCGGCGAGAGGCTCGCGGGCCGTTCGGGATCTATCGCAGGGTAGACGAGGTGGCCGACCATCACCGTCGGGACTCCGGCCTCTGTGGCTGCCCTAAAAGGCGGCAGGTCGCTCTGCCGAACCGTTTGCCTGTTGTGGTCCACGACGGGGCGTGCGACGTGCGAGTCTTCGAGGGCGGGGCCGTGGTTCGGGAAGTGTTTCGCCGAGGAGACGACGCCCGCCCGCTCGAAGCCCTCGATCGCCGCGGCGCCAATACGGGCGACGAGGGTCGGGTGTTCCCCGTAGGAGCGGCTCCCGATCGCGGCACCAGGGCCGGTGTCCACCACAGGTGCCAGGTTCGTGTTTACTCCCCCACGCTTGAGCTCGTGGCCTATCTCTTCTGAGGTTCTTCGGGCCTCCTCTGGGTCCGCCCGCCGCCTGACGTCCGCCGCCGGTGGCTGCGCCGAGACCCACGGGGCGCTCTGCACCTCGCCGCCCTCATGGTCGACCGCGACAAAGAGGGGGATGGCGGGTTCGGTGTTCATCGAGAGCTCCTGCAGAGCGTCCGTGAGCTCCTTCGTCTGCTCCTCTGACTCCAGGTTGTTGCCGAAGAGTAGGACACCACCGACGTTCCGTTCCCGGATCATCTTCTCGATGTAGTAGTCTGGCTCTGTGCCGCCCATGCCGACGACAAACATCTGTCCCACCGCGTCCCGCACGCTCAACCGCTCCGCTGCCTCCTCCATCGTCCCTTCCTCCCGGGGCTCCTCCGAGGCCCCTTCGGAGGAACCATAAGGCTCGCCTCAGCACCCGGCGAGCGCGATCAGGGCCACGACCGCACAGAGGACGGCGCGGGACGAGCGTCGCATCGGTCCTCTCGGCTCCAAGCACCTCCCTCAGGCCATCGATGGCACCAGTTTACCGATGAGAGCCACCGTGGTCTCGGGTATCCTTTCCTCGGCGTGATCGAGCTATCTTACGAATCCGGCACCCTTATAGCCACCGGAGGCGAGCCCCCGGAACCCTTCGTCTGGGATAAGCGCACCGAGCAGTGGCGCGCGCCTGCGGGCACCTACCGCAAGACGGTGCTAGCCTTGCGCGGCTCGGGGACGCCCTACGAGGACCGGGCCGCCTCCTTCGAGAAGCTTACCTTGGAGTCACGCGTGGCGATGGAGCCACGCCTGTACCAGAGAGAGGCCTTGAACGCCTGGCGCCGGGGGGAGCTGCGGGGCGTGGTCGTGCTGCCCACTGGGGCCGGGAAGACGGCGATCGCGGGGCGGGCGATCGAGCGCGCGGGGAGGAGCACGCTCGTCGTCGTTCCCACCCTCGCCCTCTTGAAGCAGTGGTACTCCGTTTTGTCGGATTCTTTTGGCGCGGACGTTAAGGTGGGAATCCTGGGCGGGGGGTATCACGAGGTCACGCCGCTAACCGTCACGACTTACGACTCGGCGTACATCCACGCGGAGAGGTACGGGGACCGCTTCGCGCTCGTGGTCTACGACGAGGTGCACCACCTGCCCGCCGAGAAGTACGCCGTGATCCCGAAGATGCTCCTCGCCCCTTACTCTTTGGGCCTCACCGCCACCCCCGAACGCTCCGACGGCGGCCACGAGCTCCTACCCGAGCTGGTCGGCCCCATAGTCTATAGGCGCTCGCCAGAGGATCTGGCCGGCACGTACCTCGCGCCCTACGAGGTAGTCCGCATCCCCGTCGAGCTCACCGCGGTCGAGCGGGTCGAGTACGCTGAGGTAGACGCGGTCTACCGGGACTTCCTCAAGAAACATGGCCTCGCCATGCGCTCTCCAGAGGACTGGCAGCGGTTCATCCTGGTGGCGTCGACGAGCCATTCTGGGGGGCGGGAGGCGCTGTTAGCGGCGCGCCGGAGGCGCGAGATCCGGGCCAACGCTGAGCGCAAAGGGGCGACGCTTGAAAGCCTCCTCAAAAGGCACTGGGATGACCGGATTATCGTGTTCACGAAGAGCGTCGAGGAGGTGTACGCACTCTCAGAGAGGTTCCTCGTTCCGGGCATCACCTACGAGACGCCTGCCCGAGAGCGCAAGGAGATCCTGGACCGTTTCCGGGAGGGACGCTACCGGGCCATAATCGCCTCGGACGTCCTGAACGAGGGCGTGGACGTGCCGGAGGCGAACGTCGCCGTAATCCTGGCCGGCAGCGCCTCTCACCGCGAGTACGTCCAACGCCTGGGCCGCGTCTTGAGACCGCGCGAGGGCAAGATGGCCACCCTCTACGAGCTCGTCACCGAGGGGACCGGCGAGGAGGCCGCCTCGCGCCGCCGCCGGGAGTCTTTCTCAGGAGCGTACTCCTAGTGCTCCGCAGCGAACACGTTATGGCCCGCCTTTCTCGGGGGAAGCTCGTCCCCCATCGGCTCTCGTCGAAGGACGAGCGCGTTCGAGGGGTGGTCAAAGCTCTCGTAGACCTCCACGCCGCGCACGCAGGGAAGCCCAGGGCACAGTTGGAGAGGGAGCTATCTCTCCTCGAAGAGGAGTTCGGGCCGCGACTGGACCCCCGACGGGGCTTCAGGATCGTGCGGGCTCTCTCGAAGCTCCTCGAAGAAAAGGCGACGTGGGCGTTCCCGACGGAGGCCGACCCGTACACCTTGCGGACGCGCGTCTTTGAGCTCGCCGCCGCCCTGCCCGAGTTCCCCTCGGCGAGGGGAATCCTTCTCGGCAACACCAGGGAGGAGGTGCTCTCACGGGTCTCCGAGGAGACGGGGGTAAGAGACCCCGCCGGTCTGATGTACGCCGACCGGCAGGGGGCGCAGCTTCTCGCCGGGTTCGAGGTGGTCACGCCAGAGGCCCTGATCTCACGCTACAACGTGGCCCAGGCCCAAGGCGTCCTCTACTCCGCGAAGGACCTCTCCGTGGACCTCGGGGAACAAGCCGACGCCCGGCTCGTCTTCCGCTACGTGAAGCTCCTCGGCCTGATCTACCGCCTCGAACCCCTCGACGAGGGCCACCGGCTCCACCTCGACGGCCCGCTCTCCCTCTTCGGCGGAACCCGCAAGTACGGTCTGAGGCTCGCCAAGTTCCTCCCCGGCCTCCTCCTCACCTCCCCCTGGAAGCTCCGCGCCAACGTCTCTTGGAAGGGCCGCGAAGCCGTCCTAGAGGTCGACTCCGAAGCCTCGGAGCTCGCCAGCCACTATAAAGGCCCCGCTGAGGTAGTGAGCGAGGGCGACGTGCGCGAGGCTTTCGCAAAGGCGTGGGACCGGGCAAAGGACACCGACGCCTGGAATCTCGAACCAGGAGGGGGAATTCTCCCGGTCCCGCCGCTCAAGACCGCGCTCGTCCCGGACTTCGCGCTCCGGAATGTGAAGACCGGCGAGACGGTCCACCTAGAGATCTTGGGCTTCTGGTCCGAGCGGCACCTGGTGGAGCGGGTCGAGCTCTTGCGGGAAGCCGCAAAGCGCGGTCACCGCGTCCTCGTCGCCGCCCCCGAGTCTCTTAGCGCCTCCCCCGAAGCCCTCTCCGCCGCGACACGGGGCGAGGTCGTCCCCTTCAAAAATCGCCTGGACGCGAGAGCCGTCCTCGCGGCCCTGGAAGGTCGAGCGTAGTAAGGGGCACTATAATCCGCCGCATGAAGAGCAACGCGCGCTCCCTGATACCGCTCACCGTCGCCTGCGCCTTCGCGGCCGCCCTCTTCGGGTTCGGGACGACCATGTTCTCCTTCCAGAGCGCCTACGAAGAGCTGGGCCGGGAGCAGCTGCTCTTCTTCGCCCGCGAACTGATCTACGTGGCCCTCGCCGTCGTCCTTGTAATGAGGGGCGGCTGGTGGGGCGTCTTGGCAGCCATCTTCATGACCGTCGGCGCAACCGCGGTCGAGTGGCTCCTCTTCCCCATCGCCTACGTCTGGGCCGGGGCCGGCGACCCGGAGGGCTACGCGGAGAGGTTCGCAAGCTTCGGTTGGCCCTCCTACACGAGTTGGGCCACCTGGGACGTCTTCGGCGTCGGCATCGCCGCCGCCCTTGCCCAGGGCTTGAGGCTCATGGCCCGCGTCGATCCCAGGGGTACCCCTCGGGACGAATGACCTCGAACTCCTCATCCTCGTCGAAGTCCAGGAGAAAAACTTCGCCCTTCGCGTTGAAGTCGTAGGAGGTGCGGGGTAGCTTCCCCTCCTCCGAGCCCTCCACCTCAACGTCCGTCACCAGCTTTCCTCGCCCCTCGCACCGCTTGCACGGTAACGGTCGCCACGCCGCCCCGTTGTCGCCGCGCCCTTCGCAGTTGGGGCACTCCCGAAAACCCGTGTAACGGATGGTCAACGTTCTCACGCGCAAGATCCTACCAAGAACACCGGAAGCCCAACTCCTACGAGGCCGGGTTCAACGGTCCGGCGCGCCAGCTCTTCTGGTAGCGGATCTGCTCCTCGGTGAGCTGCTCGGGCTCGACACCCAAAGAAGCCAGCTTGGCGCGGGCGACGTACTGATCTATCTCATCTGGGATAGAGCGGAGGCCGGGTTGCATATTAGCAGCGTTCTTCGCCAGGTGGTGCACGCCCAGGGCCTGGACGGCGAAGGTGAGGTCCATGATCTCGACCGGGTGCCCATCCCCGGCCGCGATGTTGACTAGCCTCCCGCGGGCCAGGACGTGCAGCCGCCGGCCGTCCGAAAGCTCGTACTCGGTGACGTTCTCACGCACCTCGCGCGTCTCCACCGCCATCTCCCTCAACGCCGCCAGGTCGAACTCGTGGTCGTAGTGGCCCGCATTGGCGAGCAAAACCCCGTCTTTCATCCTCTCCAGGTGCTCTTTGCCCAAGACCTTTAAGTTCCCCGTGCCGGTGAGGAAGACGTCCCCTACTTCCGCAGCCTGCATCGAATTCATCACTTCGTAGCCCTCGGCGTAGGCTTCGAGTAGTTTGACCGGGTCAGGCTCGCAGACGATGAGCCGCGCCCCCAAACCGTCAGCGTACTTGGCGAGGCCCCTAGACACCCAGCCAAACCCCATCACCACGACCGCCTTGCCGCTGATGAAGAGATTCGTGCTCGCGAGCAGAGCGACGAGCGAGGAGTGCCCGGTGCCGTAGCGGTTGTCGAAGAGGTGCTTCATCTTGGCGTCGTTCGCCGCCAGGACCGGAAAGGACAAGACGCCCTCCGCATCCATCGCCTTGAGCTTCAGGATGCCGGTCGTAGTCTCCTCCGAAGCTCCCATCACGTTCCCGACGAGGTCCTGGTGGTGGTCGATCAGCCTCCCCACGAGCTCGGCTCCGTCGTCCAAGATAATCTCGGGGCCGGTCTCCAGGGTCCGGTGCAGGTACCGCTCGAACTCCTCGTCGGGCGGGTCGTGGGTGGCGAAGACGCGTACCCCCCGCTCAACCAAGGCCGCGCACACGTCGTCCTGGGTCGAGAGTGGGTTGCTCCCCGCGACCGTCACATCCGCCCCGGCCTCGGCGAGCAAGAGCGCCAGGTACGCCGTCTTCGCCTCCAGGTGGATGGTCATCGCAACCTTGCGCCCTCGGAGACCGCCGTCGGCGAGCTTGCTCTTGGAGACGTTGTTCAGGACGGGCGAGTGCTGGGCTACCCAGTGGCTCTTACGGTGCCCCTCGGGAGCGAGGGCGGGGTCTTTTATGATGGATTCCTGGATCAAGTTCGCGCCTCCTTTGTCCCGGCCGCGTCGAAGTTAGCTTGGTAGATGTTGGGTGGATACTCCGCCAGCCGGTGGCACTAGTAAAGGTACCATTCTCGACCTTACGACTCCAATCTTCTCTGCCTTTCGAAAAGCCGTTTTTGAGTACGTTTCAAAACCTGTCTGCCGCACCTCGGGTTACGGGTACCGATTGGGCAACTTCGCTTACCGATAGGCCAACCGCGGTTCGCCGGTACGGCACTAGCTCCCAGCCAAGCGGTTTTGAAAGCACGCTCTTAGAACAAAGCGTCCAGATTATCGCCGCTCCCGCAAAACCTCCGCCAGTACCTCCGGGCGGTTGGTCATGACTACGTCGACGCCGAGGTCGAGGAGGCGCCGCATCTCCTCCTCTTCGTCTATCGTCCAGACGTCCACCCGCACGTCCCTGTTGTGGGCCGCCTCGACGAAGCGCGGCGTGATCACTTTCCTACCCTGGTACTCAACGGGGACCTGCAGGGCATCGTAAAGTGGACGTAGGGAATCCTCCCGATGCATCTCGCTTGAACGGTAGAACTCTTCTATCTCTCGCTGTGAGGCGCCGGTCGAGATGCCGCCCCCTGAAAGCTTTCGGAAGCGCTCCACGACTTCCGATGCCTCAGAGACGACGAGGACGCGGTCCCAGGCTCCCGCCTCGGAAACGACTTTTAGTAGGGCTACCTCGATACCGGGGCGGGATTCTTTGATATCGACGTTCACCCGGTGCTCCGGGAACTCGCGGAGTACCTCCCCGAGTCTTGGCACCCGCACCCCTCGGCCCCGGTAGGGGTAGGTGGCTCCGTCGTCAGGGGTGAAGCGGTAACCCGCGTCGAGGCTTCGCATCTCGCGGAGAGTCATGTCGCGCACGAGACCCGAGCCGTCCGTCGTGCGCTCCACGGAGGCGTCGTGGATCACGACAAGATACCCGTCCGAGGTCATGTGGCCGTCGAGCTCGAGGCCTCCGGCCCCGCTCTCAACGGCCAGGCGGAAGGCCTCCAAGGTGTTCTCCGGCGCCCTCGCGGAGGCGCCCCGGTGGGCGAAGTTGGCCGGCCAGTCCTTGACCAGGAGGCCCCTGCGCTCTACTGCCTGTCCATGGGCCGCTCGACCTCGCTGCAGACCACGTAGTGCACCCTGTCCGCCGGGATGATCCATATCCTGCTGGCCTGCGAGGAAATTCTAAGCGGGGCGTTCTGCTGCAGCGTGTTCGAGATCTCCCCGAGGGCCTGCTCGGCTTCGTCCTGGGTCTCGTAGACACCGTATACCATCCGGGGGATTGGGTACCCTATGTTCTCGCCCGATGCGGCCCCTGGCACGCTCTCGGCACCGTCGGCGAGGCGCACCTCCTCTTCCTCCTGTTGGGCGTGCACGCCTGGGTTCACCAACCAGACCATAACGCTGTAGGCCACGCTTGCCCTCCTATCTTTGATCCGTTGCCAAAATCAGATGGTTCCCTGGCGCACATCCTCGGAAACCACCTCACCTCGCGCGCACCGGTTCCTGTACAAGCGGACTGCGCACTAGGAACAGCCCGTACCCGACGAACCGCAGCATCATGGCAAAGATGAGCGGTGTCGCCAGAGACGGAACGATCTCTGGCGTCGAGAACCCACCTATGACGCCCAAAACAAAATGGAGCAGTATCACGGGCCAGATCGAGGCTGTGCGCCACGTCAGAGCCGCATACGTAAAACTTCCGAATATGCAGAGCAAAGCTGTATCGGCTATGGAGGATATTATCGATGGATCTCAATCTTCTGCACTATCCAATTCCGATCTATTGAAGGAATGAGCCGGTAAGCTTGCGCCAAGGGAGCGGGTTGCATCTTCCTAATCGATGTCCTCTGAGAAGTGAGTACGTGAGGACTTACAGGAGAGAGGGCTAACCTCCCTCCTGTAGGTCCTCCGTTATGTCCTCCGCCAGGTCCTCAACGATCTCCTCCGCCAACGCGCCCGACACTACCGTTTCCAGGCCCGTCATGACCCTGGCGGTGTCCTCCACGTAGTCGGGGTAACCCTCCTCAGAGTTCAGCCTCCGGAGCAGACCCTCGAGCATCCTGCTCAGACGGTTGATCCCCCACTCCCTGTTCTCCTCTTGGTACAAGGCGACCCTTACCACCGCGTCGACGGAGTGTGGGTCCAGGCCACCACCAGTGCCGAGGATGGGGAACACGTAGTCGTGCTGGCCCAGAATGTCGTCCACCACCTGCCTTGCGTTGGGCATAGGCTCGGCTTCTAGGGGCATGTCATAGGCCCCTGCTATCACCCGGAGGGCCTTGTCCTGATGATCGTGATCCCTCTGAGAGTAGGTTGTGATCACCTTGAAGAGTTCCGAGAACTTACTCTCGCCAGTTGGTTCCGTCATCTTCTGCCCTCTCGTCGCTACATAAATGACACGGATAGCTTAGGAGTCTCTCTATTGGTGTGCTGACATGGAGGCTACTACCCCGAACCGCCCGTCCTCAACTATAGTCTACTAAGCGCCGGACGACGGCCTTGTTCTCCACCAGCGACACGCTTCTCCTCTTCTTAGCACGTTCGCGGTCGTAGACTGATGTATGGTGCCACATACCCAAGCCCGGCGCATCTACCGAAGGTTGTCAAGGGGTGGGGAAGCGGTCCTTCTCTATACCACAGAGCTGCACTTTCCTCCAAGCCTAAACTCTAGTCTGCGTAGCCTGTCGCGGACTATCAAATCTGCGTTCACGATACGCCCCTTACATCCAGGACTACCCGTCCAACGACATCTCCCGCCTCAAGAGAATCGAATGCTTCGTTTGCTGCTTCAAGCGGCTTGACACTGTCGACAACTATTTCCACGCGCCCGTCTGCTACAAGCATGATGGCTCGCTCAAGCTCGTCAAGCCTCACGTAGCGAGAGCCCAACAGCTGGATCTCCTCGAGGACGAAACGAGGGGAGGGAAGAGAAAAGTTGATGGTAGGCGAGTACCCAACGGCGACAATTCGCCCGCCGGGGCGAACCAGTCTATTTGCCTGCTGCACGGTATACTCGTAGCCGACAGTGTCGATTACTACATCCACCCCTTCTCCGCCGGATTCAGCCACCAGCTGGCCATGAGTATCGGGATCGTCCGCTCGACGGGCGTCCAGACCGAGACCACGCGCAACATTGACAGCCTGTTGAGAGGTGTCTAGACCGACCGCCAGCGCCCCGGCGGCACGCGCTATCTGCAAGACGTGGATGCCTACTCCACCCAGGCCGATGACAACGATGCGGGAACCGGCCGTGACCCCACCCCTAGTAACGGTGGCTCGGTAGGCGGTTCCTAGCGCACAGGTCATGGGCGCAGCTCGGATTGCGTCTATGGATTCGGGCACAGCGACGATTCTGTCGAGGGGCACGAGAAGGCGGTCTTGAAAGCCGCCGGAGTGCGTGAAGCCGACCCAAGCTTGAGGGTTGACGCAGAGGTTATCCTCGCCCGCCCGGCATCGGGAGCAGCCCTGGCACGGCCAGACGTGATACACAACCACGTTCGTCCCGGGTTCGAGTGCGCCCGGCGGATCAGTATCGAGTACTTGCCCGCATATCTCGTGGCCCGGAAGGTGCGGCAGCTTGAGTTCTTTGCTGAAAGGCATCTGCCCATGGGCCGTTTTGACGTCGCTGAAACACACGCCACACGTCAGCACCTCGATGAGGGCATGACCGGAGCGAAGTTGGGGTTCCGGGACTTCGATCCTTTCGAGGGGTGCGCCATATTCGGTTATGGCCATCGCTCTCATTGACCGACGCTTCCGTGGTCGAGGATTACCTTCAGCGAACTGCTCTCGCTGCTCGTGGCTATCGCCTCCTCGGCCGATTCGAGAGGAAAGGTGTGCGTGACCAGCGGATCGAGCTCGACGGTTCCTGCGGCAACAAGCCCAATGGATGTAGGAAAATCCTCCGGCTTTGCTGCCCTGGGATTCGCCAGCGAAAGCTCCTTATAGTAGAGCTGGTAGAAGGGGAGCTCGCCTGCGTCTTCGGTGATAGTACCGAAGACTATAATCCGCCCTCCGACGCGCACCAGGTCTATAGCCTGGGCGAGCGTCTCAGTTTTGCCAACACACTCGACAACTAGATCCGGCCCCTGGGCCTGGGTGGCTTCCACCACCTGTTCTTTGAGCGCAGGATCGGAGGGGTCGATCACCAGGTCCGCACCTAGACGGGCTGCGAGAGATCGTTTGGATTCGCTCCGGGTGATCCCTATGATGGGGTGGGCTCCCCGCGCTCTCGCAAGCTGCAGGTGCAGCAGCCCACTAACCCCCAAGCCCAGCACCACTACCGAGTCCTGTGGAAACACCTGCGTCTGCCGCTGCGCGTGAAGACAGGTCGTGAGCACCTGCAGAAGAGGCGCGATCCGGTCGTCGAGCTCCTCTGGAATCGGATAGACGTTACGTGCCGGTACGGCGAGGAGGTCGGTAAGGGCGCCATCGCGGTCGCGACCCATCAACTCCGCCCTGCCGCAAACGTTTTCCTGCCCCCTGAGGCACTGGTAGCAGGTTCCGCAAAACACGTTGGGGTCGACCACGACCCTAGTTCCGGGGGCAAGCTCCGATGTCGAGCTCTCAAGGGTACCGACCATCTCGTGTCCGAGGACCAGAGGATAGTCGACGGCGACCTTGCCGCTAAAGATGCTGACATCGGTACCGCAGATACCAGTGGCCCTGATGCGTACCACAACGTCCTCTCCACCGACCGTCGGCTCGGGGCGCTTCACGAGGCGGAGGCTCTCAGGTGATTCGAGGACTACGGTGTGCATGCCAACTACACTCCTTAAGACTGGTTACACTACTGTTGGTCAACGAAGGTAGTCTCCGTGCGATTGATTTTCGGAAAAGTACGTAAGGAGAAGGCACACTCGTGGTTGAGAGCCTCACTCATGCTTTGCTCAGGCGGTTCCGCGGCTAGCGGAACCGCCGTCTCTGCACCCCCCATGACCTTTCCTGCGTCTCTACTCTTCCCGCCAGTACGAGGGGTGCTCGCAGAGCGTCGTGATCGCGTTCCCATCCTCTGTAATCACGATGTTTTCCTCAAGGCGCACGGCCTGCTCCAGTCCTGGGCGACTTGCGAAGGTCTCGATAGCGAAGTACATATTTGGTTTGATCTCGGCCGGATAGTCCAGCGAGTAAGCACGGGATACCCACATGCCCTCGTAGAGTGAGAGTCCTATTGAGTGTGCGAACTGCTGAAGCGAGACGCTGCCATACTTGTCGTCGTCGTATTCAGGGAACCTCTTCGCAACGTCAGCAGTCGTATTGCCGGGCTTCATCTCCTCGATGGCCGCGTAGAGGGACTCGTAGCACTCTTTGTAGAGATCTTTATCCTTAGGGGACGGTTTCCCATCGACCTTCCAGCAGCGTACGAAATCGATGAAGTACCCGCCTGGCCCGACGGCATTTATGTCGACGATGACGTTATCTCCCTGACGGAACGGCTTGTCCGTGTGCCAGCGACGATACGGGTTGGTGTTCCCTCCCGAGGCGCAGATGATCTCGTAGACGAAGTCGAAGCCCGAACGATACAGGTGCTCGTTAACTTTGGCCGTGATCTCGGACTCGGGAACGCCGGGCTCTGTCCACTTCTTCATCGCCCTCCACATCGCTGCGTCACCGTGAGTCGCCGAGATCTTGAGGCACTCGATCTCGTCCTCGGTCTTGATGACACGCGCTCCGGACATGACCGGCCAGGCATTGACTAGGTTCACGCCCTTCTCCTTGAGAGCCTCGTAGGCTTGGAAGTCCAGGGTGTCCATGCCAACTCGTCCGTCCGCAACCCCGTGCTCCTTCAGCACGTCGACGATGGAGTCGGCCATCCTCCGCGCCATCATCTCTTCGGCCCCTTCAGCCCACTTCCACGTTATGGCCGGTCGTATGTCGTTGAGCCAGGGAGCGTCGATCTCGGCGCAGACCTTGTCGGAGCCAACGGTCTCGAAAAGAACCGGCTCGCCTCCCCGGGGCAGCACTGCATACCGGATGAAGATGTTGTTCTTCCAGTTGCCCTGGAATACACCGGTTATGTAGCGGATGTTCTCGCCCACGAACAGGATGAGGGCGTCTACGTCGTGCTCTTCCATCTTATCGAGCGTTCGCTGGAGGCGCTCTCGGCGCATGCGGCCGAAGTCGACCCGAGCCTGCCAATCTGTATCCGTAGTCGAGAAGACGCGCCGAGGCGAGTACTCGTGTTTCGTATCTAGGAACTCGTGTTGCACCTATATCCCTCCTTGATCGGGGTGTCCATTTGCTTTCCGCGGCCTGTTCCTGATCTCCCTGCGTTTAGCGGCCCTGGCACCACCTCTCGTCGATCCAGCCGAGGACTCGCTCGAGCGTTGTGGGCATTCCCATGTGTCCAATGTCGCTGCCTCCAGCTATGCATCGCGTCAATCTCGAGGATAGTCCGTGCGCGTCCTGGAGACTGCAGGTCGTGCAGCTGCATATGCGCTTCCTTCATCACCAGGCGGTCCAGCCTCCATCGACCAGAAGCGTATGACCGGTAACCATCGCGCCCGCCGGGCTGGCGAGGTACACGGTGGCGGCCACGACATCCTGTACCTCGCCTACGCGGCCCAGAGGTATGCGCGAGAGGATGCGCTCACGCCATTCTGGATTCTCCAGTGTGCTACGCGTTAGCTCAGTGGCTATGAACGTGGGCGCGACCGCGTTCACGGTAATCTCGTGTTGCGCTAGCTCGATCGCGAGTACCTTAGTCAGAAGGATCACCCCACTCTTACTGGCTCCGTAGGCCGACCGCTCTTCGATACCGACCACTCCTGCTTGCGAGGCAACGTTGATGATGCGCCCGCCTTCGCCCTGGGCGACCATGTGGCGTGCGGCGGCCTGAGCGGCAAAGAAGGTGCCCTTGAGGTTCGTGTCGATCACACTATCCCAACTCGCCTCGTCGACGTCGAACACGCTCTGCGGAATGTTCAGTCCGGCGTTGTTGATCAGGAGATCTAGATGCCCGAACTCTGAGGCAACGCGATCAACACTTGCCTGCACTGATGCCACATCAGTAACGTCCATGACGGCTGGGACAGTGCCCAAGTGCTCAGCTAGCTGCGCAGCGGACTTTGAGTCACGACTCGTGCCGACTACAGTTGCACCAGCCTCTCGGAGCCCTGTAGCGAGTCCGGCGCCCAGACCTCGGCTTGCACCTGTTACTAGGGCAACCTTCCCATCAAGCTGGAAAGACAGGCTCATCGGGCTCCTTCCTCGTCGTCCGAAACCCTCTTATCTAAACGATTCACTGTGACCTCAGCTGCCTTCGTCGCTGTACTCCCGCTAGAAGCAGCTGATGGTAGCTGAACTGGGCACGCTACAGGTAGGCGCAGCCTACGTGCTCATCGTCCGCTCCGCGCCGGCGGGCAGCTGCCCCACCTCCCTTCCGCGCAGGCCCAGCATCTGCCTCGCCTCGTCCGGGGTTGCCGGTTCGCGGTCGAGCTCGCGGGCAATGCGCACGGTGCGCTCGACGAGCTGTGCGTTATTCTGCAGCGGCTCGCCTCGCCGGTAGTAGACGTTGTCCTCCATTCCGACGCGCACGTTAAGCCCCATGGCGAGGCCGATGGTCGTTATGGGCAGCTGCGTGGGACCCATCGAGGTCACGTTGACACGGAGATATTCTTGGGACACCGGCAAGTCCCGCAGTCGGTCCACCATGTCTAAGAAGTTCCGCGGTGTCCCCCGCTGGCCGCCCTGAGTCGGCGTATGGAGGACGAAGTTGATCGTGTGAGGCGGCTCGAAAACTCCCAGGCCCAAGAGGTAGTCGACCTCCTCGAGCATCGCGCTGTTGTAGACCTCTAGCTCGGGCTTTACGTCACGGGCGCGGATCTCGTGGGCGAAGCGCTCGATATCCGAGCGGTGGTTGGCGAAGAAGACCTGTTCACCCCGGATGAAGAAGTTCAGAAGCCCCATGTTGAGCGAGCACATCTCGGGCGCGAGGAACACGGTGTTCAATCGCTCCTCTACCGATAGCATGGGGCTGCCCCAGTCGTAAGCTGAATAACCGCGTCGGTTTCGGAGCACAGTCGCTCATGCAGCTCGCTGTATATGGCTTGGTCCATGGTATTGGAGCCGTCGGGGTTGCGAGCGTGCACGTGCAGGATCGCAGCTCCCGCATGCCAAGCCTCAACCCCTTGCTCGACAATCTCGTCCGGCTGCTCAGGGAGGTTGGGGTTCGCCTCTTTACCGTGGATTCCTCCGGTCAGGGCGAAGGTGATGATCACGGGGTCATTGCCGGTTCTGTTCATCCAGACCTCCTATAACCTACGCAACTTTGGAAGGTATTAGCTCTCTTCCTTTGATCCTGAGCTCGTCGTCGATCTCCTCTATAGATTTACCTCGGGTTTCGATCCCGAGGACGAGGTAAGCTAGCCCCGCTAGTATCCCGAAGCAAGCGAGGTAAACAAATCCCGGGGCGAGGGCCTCTATCGTGGCCCCCGGGTTCACTACATCGCTAGATCCTGCGATGAGGGCCAAACCAGCGGGTCCGATTATCTTACCTATGCCCCCGAAGCCGTAGGCCGATCCCATACCGGTCGTCCGGAGGTTTGTGGGCCAGACCTCGGCCGAATACGGACCGACGAGCGCAAACCCTCCATCGGTGAAGAAATACGCCAGCACAATCATCAGATAGAACACGGATAGGCCAGCAAGGGTTGCATCGTAAGGCAGAATGCCAGCAAGCACCAGAAAAAGGGCTGCGCCAAAGCCCACTAACCCGCCTGTAAGCTTCCGGCCGATCGCTTCAGAGACAAGCGCGAATACTATCCGACCGACAAAGGCCGAGAGGCCGACGAAGATGAACATGAACGACGCCTGCGCAGGGGAAACGCTAAGCACGAGCACGAGCAGGGTCGGGCCCCACAAAACTATACCGTATGTGGCGGTCTGCATACCCAGATTCCCCAGCCAGGAGACCAACAAGCTCCGCGGATAACGGAACAGTTCGCGCCAGCTAGTTCGGACGGTTGGGACTTCTTCTGGAACCCTGACCTCCTCGGGTGGAATCTTGAGCGCCCATCCGATAGATTCCTTCGCCTTATCGTGGTGGCCGTTGTTTATCAGCCATCGAGGAGATTCCGGGACCGAGGTGCGGATGTAAAGGGAGAGCAAAGCGGGAACCGCTCCGATGAGCACGAGACCTCGCCAGCCGATGGTGGGTCCTAGAAAGGCGGCGAGGGAGCTGCCTAGAACGATACCGCCCAAGGGGATGGCTATACCGACCAGGCCACCCATTAAGCCACGCTTGGATGAGGGCACGAACTCCTGGACCAGCGGTAGATCGACGCTGTAAAGGCCACCTACGCCAAGGCCTACAAAAAAGCGAAGGAGTCCCAGTAGGAACCAACTGCCTTCTGGGACGAGCGCCAGGGCGCCGGTGAAGATAGAAAAGTTAAGAACGGTGGCGATAAAGACCTTCCTTCTTCCGATCTTGTCCGCGATGTAGCCCCACAGATAACCTCCTACTATGGCGCCTACACCAGAGGTCAACACGAGAAACGCGGTCTGGGCGTAGGTGAGCTCCCACGGTCCAACAATGAAGCTCAGGATGAACCCAAGCATAAAGAAATCGAAGAACTCGAGCATGTCCGCCAGGATCGCCGCTGTCAGGATGCCGTATTGGCGCCTAGTCATCGGACTCTGGTCGATCTGCTCGAAAGTAGCCGCGTTGTTCATAACGTTCCTCCCATATCTTCGCCGCTATGACGAGACTTCACCTTTCCTTGGCTTTATCCTTCCCGGATTTCAACCTTTCTAATCATCGAGCACCGCGACGGCCCGGACCGGCGAGCCCGTGCCACCACGAATGCGCAGAGGGAACCCGATGAACGTGAACCGCTTGCCGACCAGCTTATCGAGGTTAGCCAGGTTCTCGTAGTGCACGATACCGTGCTCTCTACACATCATGTGGCAGGGGTACGTAGGGCTGATGGGGTTGTCCGGGCTCGGGGAGTCCACGCCGAAGATCTTGATCCCTTTCTCGACGAGCCAACCGCTGCCCGATTCGTCGAGCCCCGGGTACTGGCTGAGGTAGTCCACCTTGCCGTAGTAACTGTTGTAGGTGCCCGTATATAGAAGCAACGTGTCGCCCTCGTTCACCGACACGCCGGACTTATTCACCGCTTCCTCAAGATCAGCATAGGAGATGTAAGTTTGAGGCTCTTTATGCGAGGTGTCGATGCAGGTCGCGTCCCCGTAGAAGAGGTTGAGATCCATCTCATCTATCGAGAGGGCATCCTCGCTAGGATCCAAGTGGCTCAGGGCATCGACGTGAGTAGGTCCGTGGTCGCTCATGAGGAGGCCCTTGGACCTGTAAGAGAAACCTCCCTCGAAGTTTTTTTCTGTCTCCCAATGCTGATGGTGGTCCCAGACCACAGTCTTGAGGTGCCCGGGATAGACGTTCATCCCCTGGTAGATCTCCTGGGAGAGGTCGAGCAATCGAGGCATAAATCCCATCCTTTCCTACGATCGCTGTATCGGTCCGGCACAAGCATCGAACTCTGCGTAGTCGTACCGGTTCTTGCGGTTCTTCCGGCGCTTCCCCTGCCACCCGGTCTCGGGCGCCGTTTGCCCGCTCGATGGGTCGCGGCGTCGCCCATAGTCGACCTCCGTTACCCTCCTTCAACACGCTAGCGTCGCCGCTTACAACCTTCCTTCTTCGTGCAGCTAAAGATAGAGCGTGGCCTTAGCCGACTCGGCCGTTTCGGCTTCGATCTTATGGATCTTCTCCGTTACCACCGAGCGGTCGAGCGTCGAGGCGTCCGGCCAGTTGACCTCCACCATGTTGCCAGCGGGGTCCCTCAGGTACATCTGTACCGCACCGTCCGGTATCTCGTAGAGGTAGGAGAAGTAGCCCTCCTTCTCCCTAACGTCCAACTCCCCCACCTTCACGTACGTCGCCTCGAAGTCGTCAACGTCTACCCCGAAGTGGTGGCCTTTAGGGGCTAGGTCCTCGCTCTGGAAGAGGTGCAGCTGCAGGTCGCCGAGGCGCAGCCAGCGCACCGGGAACGGGAAGTCGGGGGCAGGGATCTCCTCCAGCCCGAAAAGTTCCTTATAAAAACGTACCGACTCATCAAGGTCGTGAGCGTGGACGCTTGTGTGGGTAAAGCCCGTCGCTTTAATAAGCCCTCCTTTAGGTAGTCTACGTTCCATTTCTTAGCCCGACTCGCCTACGGCATCGCGCTGTCCCCGACCTCGTAGAGCCCGAAGGGCAGCGGGTCGCCGACTTGCCACCCACCCTCGAACTGGGAGCGCTGTCCGGCGTCACGTGTCCGAGCCAGGACCCGACGACCAAGCTCGAGCTGCCCAGGCTCCCACGCCTCTAGCGCGGCGATAACGTCGCCGCTCGCTTCCCGGACCGCTTCGCCAAGCTTCCAGGCGTCCTCAGCGGCCTTGGCAGTCCCGGCAGCAGCGTGGGGACGCAGGGTGAACGCGGCGTCCCCGATTAGGCATGCGTGCCCGAACGCCATGCGCGGCACCTCGACGTCAAACACGAGCTGAACGAACGGCTCGGCGGTCTTGAGCACTACCTCGGCGAGTGGCGGTGGTAGCGCGGCAGTGGCAGCGTCGCGTAGCTCCTCGACGTGACGCTCTAGCACGTCCCCGGGGCCCAGGGACACCTCGCGCAGCTTCCCCTCTCTGTCCGTCATTAGGTCATCGAGCTCGGGCCCCTCCTCGACGTTCCGATACCACAACCAGTTGATCAGGCGCCCTCCCGGCTCCAACGACCCTTTGTTGCCTGGTATGGGGTACACCAGAGTATGGCCTCTTCCCATTACGTGGTAAGTGATGGCCTCGTTCAGCGAGGCGAACGTCTCCGGGGAAAGCTCGGCCTCCTCGACAGTGCCCCGCCAGCCTACGTACCCGGCGTACTCGGGGGTCACCTCGGGAAGTAGGAGCCTTCGGGCAGTAGAGCGGATCCCGTCGGCGCAGACCAGCAGATGGCAGCGCTGGCCGTGGTCACTTGCGAACCGGATAGTCACCCCGCCGGCATCTTGGTCAAATTCGACGACCTCTTCGCCCAGGTGGTAGCGATCATCGTCGAAGCAGACCAGCAGCCCCCGATAAAGCGCGTTGTAGGAGGTGAACCGGTAGCTGAAATGATGCTCCGCGGCAGTGCTACCGTCCCGATCCATATAGCGCACCCAGCGCGTTGAGGTGCTTATCTCGCCGACGCCTAGGACATGGTTCTCGGTAAAATAGCGCACAGTTGCCGGGTTCAGGACTATCCCGGCTCCGCGGCCCTCCAGTGGAATCTCGGAGCGTTCGTACACCTCGACATCACATCCAGCATCGCGTAGGACCAGCGCAGCGGTCAGCCCACCCAGGGACCCTCCCATCACCACAACGCGTGGTCTGCTCGTTCCTGCGCCCACTTCACCGTCCCCGATCTACGGCATCAGCACGGGGCAGCAACACCCTTCACCGCGGAGGACGCTATGGTCCGCGGGGTGGCGTGACGAACCAAGGAAGCGCACCACCCAACTACCTACCTTTCCCAAAACCAACTATTGAGTGTAGGTTGTCTTGGCACTAGTGTCAATTCATGCTGGTACTCACTAAAAAACGGCGAGAGCCTCTAAGTTCGGCTCGCCGTAGGTCGTGAGCCTCGCTCTTCAAGCGGCGAAGGTCAACGACTTCCTCACCCTCAAGTGCTCAAGAGCGTTGACCGGACCGAACGCGGTGTCGGCAGTGTACATAATGAGCTTCATGCGGAGCCCTTTCTTATGAGATTGCCGACGCTAGACAAAGGCCACGGGTCGGCACCAGCCGCCGCTCGCACCTTGGATCTTGACCGGGAAGCAGGCAACTTTAAAGTCGATCGGGCGTGGGATCTTATCAAGGTTGGCGAGCTTCTCTATCTGACAGTACTCTCGCTCGATCCCCGCGAAGTGGGCCTCCCAGATGACCCGGCCATCTCCCGTTTCCCTGAATTCTCTCGCCATGTCTTCGAACTTTCTGTCGAACCCGTACATGTCGACCCCGATTACCTTGATCTCCTGCTCGACAAGCCAGAGAGTGGATTCGCGGGTCATTCCCGGCTGCTCGAAGTATTCCGTGCTCCCCAAGTACCGGTCTCTCCCATTCATAATCATCACGATGTCAAACGGCTTAAGCGTGTAATCGATGCTTCGCAGCGCTTCTTCGAGATCTTGCGTTCCGATCTTCTCACCCGGTTTCTTGTGCCGGAGATCCAGGACGACCCCGTCTGAGAAGAACCACTCAATCGGTAGCTCGTCGATCTTTTTAGCTGGTTTTCCTTCAGACTGCGGGCCGTAGTGCCAGGGCGCGTCGACGTGCGTACCAGTATGGGTTATGGCCGTCACCTCTTCAAATGCGGCTCCTTTGCCCTGAGAGAGAACGAGATCCTCTTTCGTCGCTCCGAAGGTACTCTTGAGCCAATCGAGCCCTTCGCGCTCGTGCGTGAGGTAGTGGATCTTCGGCTTCCAGGGCTCGTGCGGCGCATCGGGGACGATGCTGACGCTGAGATCTATCATCTCTGTAAAAGAAAAGCTGTGCGTCTCGGGGTTAGTCTGGGACGCGCTCAACACTCCTCCTTATCTGTGAGATGTTGGTGACATACCCGGCGCTTCCTTAAGCTATCGTGTATGCTGGGGACCCAGCCAACCTGGGTATACACCGTTGCTACTGGGTAATGAACGTTCCAGTTGCCGGTTCGGCAACCACCTTTCCATCTTTAGCAACCACCTGTCCTCTCAGGATCGTCATTACAGGTCGGCCCTTAACACGGTGCCCCTCAAAGGGCGTCCATCCCGCCTTTGAGATGATTTCTCCGGTACGGAGGACGTGCTCTTCGTCCACGTCTACGAGCACGACGTCTGCGTCGGACCCTACGCGTATCGCTCCTTTGCGTGGATACAGACCGAGCAGGCGGGCAGGAGTAGTACTATAGACATCCACGAGCCGTTCTAGGGTAAGCCTGTCCTCATTAACCGCATTCAGTAGCAGCGTGAGCGTGGTCTCCACCCCGGGTAGCCCGAAAGGACAATCCCATATATCGCTCTCGAATTTTTGGTCCAGGGTAGACGGCGCGTGATCGGTAGAGATCAGATCTATGTCCCCCCTGGCAAGGCGCTCCCACATGTACTCTCCCGCGGGAGCGTCACGTGCTGGGGGGGTAAACTTGCGTGTAGGTCCATGTTCTCTGACATCCTCAGAGTCGAGATAGAAGTACTGTGGACAGCTCTCTATCGACAGGATCGCGCCCAGCTCACGCTCCCGACGCGCTAGATCGATGACCTCCGGCTGGCTGGCGTGCGCGACAGTGATGTTTGCCCCGGTCAGCCTCGCGAGCAGCGCCACCGTGTTCACGGCAACCAGCTCCGCCTCCGGTGAGCGCCATTCCAGTACCACCCCGTAGTCTTCGCGTAGACCAGCGCGTAGGCGCTCCTCATTGTCTTCGGTGATGAACTCATCTTCGCAATGCACCAGCCCGCGGGCCCCCGCTTCGGAGAGGGAGCGAAAGAGGCGCAACAGATCATCGGGGAGAAGACCGGGGACGCCGTGGGTCGTACAGGTGAAGACCTTAAATGCTGCCGCCCCTTCCTCCCACAGGTCGGGCACGTGTTTTATGGTATCCGGGAAGACGTGGGCCATGAGCCCAAAATCGATAACGGACCTATCCTTCAAGTATACCCGCTTCTCCCGGAGGTTTTCTGCAGAGAGGACCGGGTTGCTGTGAGTGTGCTCCACCACGGTGGTCACCCCCCCGACCGCCGCAGCACTGGAGCCGTGGATAAAGTCTTCGCGCGAGTTATCTCCAGGGTCCATAAAGTGGACGTGCTGGTCAACCATACCCGGGAGGGCCACGAGGCCCTCGGCGTCTATCGTGCGGGCAGCGTTCCCTGAAGGCTCCGCGAGCACGCCCGCTACCTTCTCGCCACTGATGCTGATCGTGCCCCGGTAGTGTCCTCTAGGGTCTACGATCGTTGCGTTAGTGATCTCGCAGTCGAACTTCACTGACGTCCTCCTCAGTGTGATTGGCCGATGGCGACCTTGCTAACCTTGGAGGTACCCAGGAAATGCCTCGCAGCCATGTCAATCAGCAGCAATAGCATGAACTATATGATAGGCTGCCCCGCTCCAGGCAAGCTGAGTTACCAGAGAACCAAACAGGTATCACCTCTCCAACATTACAGTGTTAATGAGCTTCAGTAGCTCCAGCTTAGTATGCGACTAATCTACCAACCGTGCAAGTAGCCTCGTCGCCCGAGTAGAGACGGTGACGCCCAATCCTTATTATAGAATGGTGTACCGCCGATGGGGGTAGGTCAATAACAGTGAAACCCGCTGTAGGATGCCGGAACAGCAGGCCGCGCCAACGTGCTCTTCTATGCGTATATTCACATGCCCATAACTGATTCCTAAGGACTTGCTACATTCTAAAGTTTAGGGGCTTTGCACCAAAAGTCGGGGTCGTACACTAGAGATGGTAGGCCGGCTCTGAACAAACTACCTCTTCTCATAATCGCTTGTAATTTTGGTGCAAGGCTGGTTTAGGGCTTTAATCTATTAGTAGCTAGCAATGGGGAAGAGAAAGGGAAACTAAGATGTCAAGAACGTTTAGTGTAGGTTTCACGGAGGATCCCAGTGCTTTAATAGCTAGAGCAGAGAAGGCAGCAATAAAGTACGGTGCGGATTTTAAGGGAGACGCAACATCGGGCAGTTTTTCCGGCAAAGGTGTAAAAGGTACATATTCGATACAGGACAGAGTCGTAATTGTCAATATAACCGATAAGCCATTTTTTATACCTTGGGGCGTCGTAGCGTCCCAGGTGAGAGGATTCTTCGACTAGCCCTATGCTGTCATAGCTACCGCATTCCATACAGCGGTTTGCAGTGTAGTTGGCTCCTTTCAAACTGCTACAAGGATCACACCCTCAAAGTCCGTGCCACCGAGGGCGATGGGGAGACCCAGACAGAGACAGAAACCCCTCCCTATCCCTCCGGCGCCACCGGCTACCACACTATAGAGGTTATGGTAGTCTGATAAAGATTAGGCGGACAGCATTGGCCGAAGCGTGTGCGGCATATTCACAGCTGTTGACTGTCCGAGTGGCTCAAAGCACTGCATCCCTAGGAGGGTAATACCCGTAAGACTTAACGACGGTACTCTTCTTAGGGAGGGACGCAGCCTTGTCCTCTTGGTTTGGTCGAGAGCCTCAGGACACCGGCAACTCGCAGATATAGAGCAAGCGGCCACCCCTACTCTTCTTCCCTGCGCACAACTAGGACGGGGCAGTGGGCATGACGGAGACCGAATCAGAGACACTGCCCATCAGAGCCCTACTGATCCCGGCCAAACCTCGGCTGCCCACCACCACGAGTCCTGCGCCCAGCTCCTCCGCCAGCTCAACTATCTCCGCGGCCGCCTTCCCCATCCTCAGGTGTGTCTGGGCAACCGTCCCCCCGCCTCTCGCACCTTCTCTACTTCCGTCTCGAGTACCCGACGAGACATCTGCTCGAATTGCCGCTGTAGCTGCTCCAGGAATACTGGGTCCTCCAGCTCCACCCCTCCCGGGTCGATCGTTTCAGGATAAATCAAAGTCGCCGAGTAGGCGTCTTCCCCGACGTAGGTTATGTGAAGCTCCGAGCCGGTCAATTTAGAGAGTTGGACCGCCACGTCCGTCGCAGGAGCAACGTTCTCCGATCCATCGGTCGCCAGAAGGATCCGAGTCGGAAAGATGCTCATCGCTATGACCTCCTGATTCCGTTTTGTCCCATTGTCTCCCAACCCTTATTAACCCCGCAGGGCAGTGGGAGAAATCCGGTAACAATAGACGTGGTGACGGGCGAGTACCAATACGAGGGCAAAGAGCCCCCTAGATTCCCGGACTTAACCGGCCCTCGGCATTATGCGAACCTCCTAATGCGCCTCTATGGCGAGCACGCCTACAGACCGATCCCCAAGCTAAAGTCGATCTTCGAAGCCCACTCGGGATGGTCGATCAAGGGGTTGCGGTTCCCCTGCTTCTGGAAGATCGCTGCGTTCCTATGCTTTTCGTACTCGGTCACCGGGTCGGATTCGTGCCAGCCTAGAAGGGTCTTCAGGCGGTCCGGCTCGTACTCACGCGCGGTGCGGTTGATCTCACCTGGGTAGCGGATCAAGAAGTAGAGCGTCGCCCGCGCCACCGCCCCCTTGCCCACGTTGGGCTTGAACCTATTCTCCTCGCGCTTGCCGCAGGATTCGCGCACGACCTCCTCGAAATCCTCAAAGTCGAAGTACGGGGTATTGCCCCGGAAGCTGTTGCACTTCGACTCGCAAGCAAAGAGGTGGTGGAGATCGCCGCGCATGGGCTCCCGTTTTCGTACCAGGACTGCGGCACCACGTGCTCGCAGTTAAACGGCAGACTAGCTTCCAATGCAACGAGCTCCTTGGCCACCCGCTCGGCCCCGAGCACGGACTCGGCGACGAGCAGTTCCTTAAGCCGCGCGGCGCGCTCCCTGTCGATGCGAAAATCTTCCCGTATCAACTCCTCGGGCTCGAACTCTTGTCCCGAGTAGATGCTCTGAAGCTTGAGGTCTTCATGCAGGTCGACCCACGGGTAAACGTGCTTACTGGGCTTGTACCTAAATTGTTTGACGTGCGTCCGCTGCAAAAGGTCGCTCAACTGCTCGAAGAAACCTTCCGGATCGTCGGCTGATTCCGCCAAGTTCTCGTAGTAGGCCTCGCGGTCTTCGCGGTCCTTTTCTTCATCGTAATACGTCCTCGTCTCGGCCTTCTCTAGCTCCGCGAAGGCTTCGCGAAACTCCTCGCCGCCCTCGGGTGTCTCAGGCCGGTCGCCGGCCGGCTCGACGTCACTACTGGGTGGGAGAAGGATTGGCGTTATGCTGCTCGGAGTGGGCGAAACCATCTGTTGGCTCAGACCGACGCTGATGCGCAATGGGAGCGTCCAAACGGCGCTCCCGTCCTGACCGATGGACGGGGCGTCCCCGAAGGAGCCGGATAATAGGGTGGACTCGTCGGCCCGGCGGGCGTGGGACGGGGAGACCGGTGCTGTCTCGAACATACTGTTGCGCAGGCGTTGCTGAGCATCCGTCGGGAGTCTTTGCCGCTTGACGTGGCGCACGACGCGGCTGATGCGGGCGCCCTCGTTGGCGACCCAGCCGATCCGGTGCTCCCCCATCTCCGGCGTCCAGAGCCCGCCCTCCCTAGTTAGGAGGCGGCCCTGCTCGTCCTTGCGGGGCACGCCCGAATGGTGCAGGGCGACCACCTCCCACTGGTCGTTGAAGACGGGGACCCGCTCGCTCCTGGCGCCGTGTCCGTCTCGTAGTGCAAGAAATCTTCCAGCTCGTCGACGATCTGGTTCTCCCGCAAGGCCAGCTGCTTGGGCTCGCCGTTGGGGTGCTGGACGACGTTGACGTGCTCGCCCACAATAGCTTTGCCTTGTTCCTCGATCAGGCGGTTCCAACCGAACTGGCCAAGGGTGGCACCGCCGTCGAGGGAGCCCTCCGCTACAGCCACCAGGCTGTAGTCCAGACGGGCGTCGGTGAGGAAAAAGGTCTCGGGCTCGAGGTCGAAGACCACCGAGCCCAACGGCTGGCCCGCGAGGTCCTCCTGGAAATTGAACTCCACCCGGCTGTTGGACGCCTCGGGGGCACTGCTAAGGACGTGGTTGTTGGTGAGCAGCAGCCGTGGGGAAACCATGAACCCCGTCCCGAAGCCAACCGTCTGGCCGGTGGCGGTCCTTATCTGGACCCGGCTCACGGAGCGGGATACGGCCAAGGCCAGCTCCAGATAGACGACCCCGATCAGGTCGCTCTTGCCGATGACGCGCTCGAGAGCAAAGGCGCCGGCTGGAGTTCCCATCGTCGCCTCGACGCGCGCGAGCCGCTCGAGCCGCCTTTGGCCCACCTCGGGCGCGTTCGCCCCTACTACTCCCCCGGCAGCGATCTCCTGTCGCCACTCTTCTCGAGGCTCCTGCCGTTCCCGGTACCTCTCCTCGGTCTCTCGGAGTAGCTGCGTAGGTATGATCATTATTGCCTCCTATCGAGCGGATCCAGGATACGGCGCTAGACCTCGGCTACCGCCTTGGCGCTTCACGAAGATACCGCTTCCGTCCGATCCCCAAAAAGAGCATACACTATCCACCACAGTACAACATACGCTGATGAATTCGCGATGAATTGGGAATGAATTGGCGGAGCGATATTGAACGGGTATACGAAGAAAACCACCCAGAACAAAACCCTACCTCCAACATGCGCTTAGCCATTCGCGCTTCTGATCCTCAAACCTCTGTCTGGTCAAGCGCGGGGCTACACGAGTCGTACATCATAAGATGTATCTTTGGTCTTGGAAAACGTTCCTAAGGATTGAGCCGAGTGACTGTCGTGGTCGCCGACTGGTACGGCAAAGGGGAGCGCAAATCGATACAGTTTTGACCCAAACCCTCCTGATGGGCGTCTTGCACATGATCCAGATGTGTTCCGCGAACTGATACAGTCACGACTGCACCCTTGAGGAACGTATACACCGGCTAATACGCTTTGCCTGCCAGACCTCGGTTCTCAAAAACCTTACAATTCCTTGCTGGTTCCCCCCGCAGAACCGAGGTTTAATAGACCATTGTCGTGGCGGTACTTTTTGGAGCGCATGTTATGGATGAGTTCGTTGACGATCGTAACCCTCCTCCGGGAGGTGACCCACCCGTTACTGCGGTGGCCTCAAGGCGAGTGAAGCAGGGACGCGAGCAGGAATTCGAAGAATGGGTCTCCGGTATCCTCGACGCCGCAAACAGGTTTCCGGGCTACCTCGGCTCAGAGGTACTCCGCCCCAGCGATCCCGAGGACAACGAGTACAAGATCATCTTCCGGTTCGACCACGCGAGCAACCTGCACGCTTGGGAGAACTCCGAGGAACGCCAGCGCTGGCTCAGCCGGTCTAGGCCTCTCTTGTACCAAGAGGAGAAGGTCCACGTCCTCACTGGCCTCGAGACGTGGTTCACGCTACCCTCAAAGCCCGGAGAACCGGCACCACCTCGCTACAAGATGGCCATCGTCACTTGGCTCGCGGTCTTCCCCCTCGTGGCCCTCATCTTCTCCCTCTTTGGCCAGTGGCTAAACATGCTTCCAACGCTGCTGCGCACGCTAGTCTTTACGGCGGTGATGGTGACGCTGATGACTTATGTCATCATGCCCCGTATGACGCGCTTGTTCTCCTTCTGGCTCTATCCGGACCACAAGTAGCGTCCCGCACGGTTGCAGAGCGCTAAGGCAGAGCACAGATCGATACACCTTCGACTACACCCCTCCGATGGGCGTGTCTCTTCAAGTCCCTCCAAGGACTGCAGCTGCACTTTCCTCCACACTTTTGAAGACTCTTAACCTAAGGTCTTTCTCTTGTCGGATCAACCTTCGCTTGGCACTCTTACAAGACCTGACCTTGTCCTCAGTTCTTTCCTTTCTGTTGTGTTCTCCCTGCAAATCCACGCTTTTTCTCAGTAGGGGCGGTGGGACTCGAACCCACACTGTACGGATTTTAAGTCCCACAAGTTACGTTCACGGAGGTTCACTAAAGTACAGAATTCCGCATAGATAAGCCGTTTTCAAGCTAATCGTACTTGAGTGGACTCACCCGTACTCGCCTGCGTTGGTGTAGTGGTTGGTGTAGTAACTGATGGGCCGAGCAGCGAATGGTAACGCTTCTCTAAGCGGCTTTACTGACCATCAAATTCCCAATCCGCTAACGCATCCTTCCGATTCCGGGTGTTCACGCCCGCCAGCTGCAGTCAGGCCAATCCTGACCAAGAGCGAGTAGAACTGATCAGAGTATAGAGAAAGAGGGCGCGGCGCGGGCCGCTTCGGGAAGAGCTTCTAAAGCCCGCGCCGCAACCATATTGATGGGATATCAGGACGCGAGCGAGGACTCGACGAAGAGCTCAGGAAGCTTTATCGACCTTCGGTTGCGAAGCATATGGAGAGGCTGCTAGAGCCATTTATGGCAAGACGATGGCTTCTATGGTGAGGTCTGGGCGAGGTTCGAGAAGGGCAGGATCCGGGCAAGCTATCCTAACTCCTATCGTGTCAGCGCTGGACTCCGAGGTAAGCTGCCTCAAACCTGAAGGAGGTAGCACTCCCAACGTATTGGTTCCGAGAATAGTTGAGCACGTAGCTATCGGTAGTTTGTTGACGACGGGAAGATATCACCCGTTGATACATACGCGCTACTCGCCTTTTAGCGCAAAGCCCTTACAAGTAGCTTAGCATCTGTTAGCGACCTAGCCAGGCTCCATCCCCGAGTAATCAAACTCTGCGGCCTTGGTTATGTACTGTTCCATCTCCTCAGGAACCTCATCATCAGGGTAGATGGCCTCGACCGGGCACTCCGGCTCGCAAGCCCCGCACTCGATGCACTCCTCGGGGTTGATCAAGAACTGATCCTCCACCTCGTAGATGCAGTCGACCGGGCACACCTCCGTGCAGGCCGTGTTTTTCTCGCCGATGCACGGCTCCGTGATGACGTAGGTCATCAATCCTCCTTTCCCTAAACAGGGCTAACTACTCCGTTCTTAGTGCCGATAACATCTTTCGTGACGAGACACCTCTTCTCAACGAACAGACGGTTCTTCCTGGATCTGCTGTGACGTCCAGCGCGCGACACTTAACGTGAGGCCATCTCCATATATAGGTCCGATAATCTGCGCTCCAAGTGGCAGCTCTGCAGGTCCTCTTAAGCCGGGAAAAGAAACGCACGGCAATCCGAGCAACGTCCACATCTGGCAAAAAATCGGGTCTCCCGTAGAACTTAGGCCGACCGGCGCCTCAGCTCGCACGCTGGGCGTTAGCAAGACGTCGTGATTGTCGAACAATTCGCCACGTTTCCAGCGACACTCGGCCGTCAACTGCTGCGCGGCCATGTAGCTATCCAATCCAGTGGAGCGTCCGCGTTCGAGCATTCCGTACAGACCCTCAGTAAGCAACTCTGGATGATGCTCAACTTCGTAGGAGAACGCGTGTGCTAGCTCAACCTCCAAAATCGTAGTGTGTGCCTCGATGAGGTTATTGAACTCAGGCGGGAGCGCAACCTCATCAACGTAAGCTCCGCGCTCACTTAGTTCCACGGCCACTCGTTCAAGACGGTGGCGAGTGGTTTCATCCGCCAGATACCACCACGGAGTTTTCACAAAGGCTATTCGCGGCCGCTCAAGTCTCCCGGGCCGCGAAGATCTAAGTCAACCGGTTGCGCGATACGCATGGAGGCCTGGCGCGGATGCACCTGAGTCAGCGTCGTCATGAGCAGCTTAAGGTCTTCGACGGTGCTTGCAAAGAGACCTACGGTATCGAGTGAAGCGCATTGAGAGAGCGCTCCGGCAAGGGAGACGGAGCCAAACGTAGGCTTGTAACCGAAGATGCCACAGTAAGAGGCCGGTCGGATCGTTGAGCCAACTGTTTGCGTACCGGTTGCGACTGGTACCATAAAGTCCGCGACCGCGGCAGCCGAGCCGCTCGATGATCCGCCCGGCGTGCGGTTTGGATCAAAAGGATTCGCGGTGTCCATCGGATAGTATGTACACAATTCCGTGCACTTGGTCTTGCCCATCACAACGGCACCTGCCGCGCGAAGCCGGGCGACGGATTCGGCGTCGAGCGCAGGTCGGTAGCCCTCGTAGATGGGAGAGCCGTAAGTGGTGGGCATGTCGGTCGTGTCGAACTGATCCTTGATGCCCACAGGGACGCCATGAAGCGGACCTTCGGCCTCCGTATTGTCGCACCGTTTCGCCTGGACCAAAGCCAACTCAGGGTCCAAGAACTTCCAAGCACTAACAGTATGCTCCCGGTCCTCGATACGATCAATGCACGCTCGAATAAGCTCCTCGGAAGAGATTTCGCGAGACAGGACTTTGTTAGCCGCTTCAGTCGCCGATAGCTTGTTTAGCTCTGTCAATCCCGTACCGGCAGACTCTCGCATTGCGGTGCCTCCTTCCACGAGCCGAACTATCATTTCCTACTACTTCCCTACAACAGGGCGGATACGACGACGAACACCATCCACGGCACGGCTGATCCAACGGACAACATCGCGAGGACCCAGGACAATAAATACCTGAAGAAAACGTTAGTGTCCACGTTTTGTGGCTAGCCAGCAACACGGGTCCGGCCAAAGACAGCGGTTCGCGGCCTTGATCGCACGAGCGACGTCTTCGGCGGTGCCTTCTGGCACCTCGGACACAGGCTCGCCAGTTGATGGGTTAACAGTCTCCGCCGTCTGATCATCCGCCGCGCCGACGAGATCTCCCCTGATAAGCATCCTGAAGTCGCGCCCCTTGACGAACTCCGCGATGGGATCTGCGATTGCTGACTCATCTACGGACCTCCAAGTAAAGGCGGCAGGTGAACCTTGGCTCCTCCCGAGATACAGGTACACGTATTCGATTTGAGCGTTCGTGACTACCGGTGTAAAAGCTCTCGCGTACACCGACCGGTGTACGCGAGAGCTTTGAGCAGCATCGATCACACCGTAACTCGGGAGACGCTTCCTCTTCTATGAATCGAAGAACTTCCTCGCGTCAGCCATCGACCGGCCATGGGACGCGGTGAGCGCCTCGAACTTGCGCTTCTGGATCTCTTCGCAGCGTGCTTGTATCTCGGGCGTCGTCGCGAAGCGCTGCAAAATAAGGCGTCCTATCTTGACGTGTTCCCCTTCGTCGGGGATCACGTTCTCCTGTAGGACCCGGGCTGTCTCCTCGTCGACGACAGAGCTCAACTCCTCGTCCTCGTCTTCGTAGACGATCTCTCTCTCCATGATGTCCGCGGTCTCGTCGTCGAGGACCGCGGGCTGCCCCTCGCGCCGCTCGGCGAGGCGCTTGAGCGTCTGCTGAAGCACTACCTCGCCGGTGCAGTTCAGCGAGGCCACGAGCTCCGCCGGATCGTCGAAGTCGACCGTGGAGTAGTAGAGCTGCCAATCCTCCTCCGTAGGCTCGTAGTGGAGGAGTTTGCCGTCGCCGCCTAGTTGCTCCACGCGAGCCTTGAACGTTTGGGAGTGTCGCATCTCGTCGGCGACCTGGCCGGCCAAGAGGTACTTCAGGTCCACGTGCTCGTCAGAGATAAGTGTCATGAGCTTGGCCGGCGCCTGGCAACCGAGCATGTACTCTCGCCACATGTTCGTCCGCAGCAGCGAGATGAGGGCCTCGCCCTGCATGGGCCTCGGAGCGTCACCGTAGATCTCTTCGGTGAACTCGTCCGCGAAGTCCCTCGACCTCTTGATAAGGTCCTTGGCGAACTGCTTGGCCTGAGCCTTTGCTTCTTCCTGTGTTGCCATCTACTCTCCTCCTTTGCTGAACTACCGTGTCCCCGGTATGCGGACCGAGAGACCTCTGCTCTCGGTGGTGTTACTGCTAAACCAGCGGCACCCCTTTCCTACCTCTAATGCTTTACGGGAAAAGCACCGAGGTCTGTTCCACGGCCCTCTTCGAGACCTCTTCTGTAGACGGCGCTGGCGACGGCCAAGTCCTGCAAGGCGGTGCCGACCGACTTGAAGATCAAGAGATCGGAAGGAGGCCATTCTACCGACCTGTGTCCGGCCAAAATATCGGACACGCGTACCAACTGTTCTTTCTGGAGGTACCCTCCCTCCAGCGCGGCGTCGACGTCCCCCGATTCGGAAGCAACCTGCTCTGGCGCGTCACAAACGCACCACTCCGTGCGGGCGAAGACCTTCTCGTCGAGCTCGCGCAGGTCTAGCCGCGTCGAGGCTATGGACAAGACGAGCGTGCCGGGCTCGAACCAGTCGGCCTCGGCGACCGGCGTCTTCGCTTTTGTGGCCAAGACGACCACCGACGCCCTCGCCGCGCTTGCAGGGTCTTCGACGGGTTCGACCTCCAGCCCCAACACTTCGGACGTTCTGCGGGCGAACGCCTCACGGTTCTCGCGGGTCGGGCTGAAGACGGTTACCCGCCGCAGGCCTGGGTAGAGCGCTTTGAGCGCCTCCACATGGCTGCTGGCCTCGTAACCCGAGCCGAACAGCCCGATCTCCTCGAGCTCGCCGGGCTGCACGGCTTGGCAGGCGAGCGCCGTCACGGCCGCGGTGCGCACCCTAGTCAGGCGCGCCGCATCCATGATTGAGAGCAGCTCCCCTGACTCGGGATTGTAGAGAAGCACCATGTAGCGCATGCCGTCGGCCTTGTTCATTGCCTTGAACCCCATCGTGGCATGCCCGTCTTCGGAGTTCAGCACCGCCGGCATGAGCCGCAGCCAGCTCTCGGTCGAGCCGGTGTTTAGCCGGGGAGGCACGTCCGTTAAGCCTTCGGCCTCGAGCCGCATAGCCTCTTTGAGGGACTCGGCCGCAACCTCCCAGGTTAGGATATCCTCGATATCCTCTTCGCGCAGCAAGAGGGTCATCAGCGGGGGTTCCTACCCACGAAGAATGCCTCGTTCGGCTCGTCGGTCACGTCGTAGCCGGACTTCTCAAGCCCTTCCCTAAGGCTGTTCATGGTCGCCCCATCGAGGCGCATCTGAGGCATCCTCAAGGGCCCACCGTTGAAGCCCTGTAGCCAACCCATGAACTTCCAAGCGGGACGGTGGAGGAGCTTCGCGGCGCTCACCGACGTGTTCACCGCCCCGCGGGCCTTGCGGGCGGGCGCGTAACTGTAGTAGACCTCCATGGCCTCATCCCACTTGTCCTCCTGGAGCAGGTTGAACCATTTGGGGACGCGATCGCCGAAGTACTCGTAGCCACTCGTGCCCATCCACTGCATCCCGTAGATGTCGATCCATCCGGGGCCGTTGAACTCCATCGGGTCCGAGACGATTATCTTGTCTGCCACCCGGCGCTGGACGTCGGCCATGCCCGTGACGAGCCCCGGTAGGTTAGCCTCGTACTTGACGGCGATCGTCGTCTCGAGGTCAGTCATCCGCTCGACGAGCCGCGGCGGGAACTGACTCGGGTGGAGCCTAGCAAAGCCCCACGTAGTGACGGCGAACAGGATGATGCCGAGGTCGGTCGAGTCGGAGACGCGCTTAGTGTACTCGTAGACATCGTCCTCGCTCTTCGGATAGAAGTTGGGATCGTAGGAGAGCAGTAAGGCGGTCCCACCGTGGTTCTGCGCATACCGGCCCGCCTCTATGGTCTCCTCCACAGAGTTGAAGCTGCCGTGGACGACGAGTCCCAGCCCCTCAGGACGCGCGTCGTTCGCTATCTCTATAAACTGCAGGTACTCCTCGAATGTGGTGCCCCCCTCGGAGACGAGCAGGGTCTGTGAGAACCCGAGCTGGGCACAGAGGCGGACGTCGTGCTTGATAGCCTCCTCGTTTAGACCCTTGAAGTCCGCGGTGAACGTCGGCATCACAACGTTGCATACCCCTTTGAGGGATGCTTTGGCCCACTCCTTGGCTTCGCTACGCGTGTACGGAAGTGCTATCTGTACTGCCATGGGTCTCCTTTCTGTTGCGAGTGGCGTTGTCGCTACTGATCTCCGGCAGGCGCTGCGGCGGTGGCGTATTGTGACTGCGCAGTATGCGCAGCACGCCGTCAGTTACGACCGCCGAGACCGCCGGCAGGTCACCGATGCTTATGGCATGAAGAGCGCTGTCGGCGCTCGAGGCGGCCGGCGCGTCGAGCAGCACGAAGTCAGCGGGGGCTCCCTCGCGGATCAGGCCCGCCTCCAGCCCGTACGCCCGCCCGACGTTGCCGGTTGCGAAGCACAGAGCGACCTCCGCGGGGAGCAGAGCTAAAGAGGAGAGTTCAGTTACCGACTTGATCACGGCGAGCGGCATCATGCCGGTCCCCGTAGGCGTGTCGCTAGCCACCAGCACGCGGTCCAAGACGCCGCGCTCTTGTGCTAGGTGCACTATCTCCAACGCGGACCGGAGGTTGCCGGCCTGGCAGATCTGCAGGGCGATGCCCGAGTCCACGACACGTGGCAGATCTTTATCCGGTAATGAGGTGGTGCCGCCGTTGACGTGCCCGGAGACGTCGGGCATCAGCGTGAGCAGGTCGTCTGCGCTTACCGGCGAGCTGCCGGGGATAGAGATGCCGCCCGTGTGGCACATTACCTTGAAGCCGTGACGCTGGGCCATGCGGACCAGATCCGCCGCCTCCGAGGCCGGATGGAAGTTCCCCATCCCGGCCTTCGCCTGCCACACACCTTCGGCCGCAAGCTCGGCGAAGTCCTCATCTTGGAGCCGGGGCTCCAAGATGAGCGACCCGCCATGTACCGTCATGCCGCCGGGTCTCAACTTCCCGAAAGACCTGTGTGCAACGAGGGCTAAGGCCTTGACTCCAGCCGGATCAGTTGGCCGTCCCGGCGCGTGCACCTCGCTCGCCGAGAGGGAACGAGTGATGCCGCCGTGCGCGTAGCTCTCGAGGAAGCCGATAGTCTGCTGACGTGGGGTGTAGTCGCCGAGCACGGTGTGCACATGCGAGTCGATCAGGCCTGGCGCAAGCAGGTTCCCCCGCCCGTCCAGTACGACGTCGTACTCGTGCTCGTCGAACCCGAGACCCCGACCCACGGCGGTGACGCGGCCCTCCCGCGCCAGCACGGTGTCGGCCTCGATCAGGGGATTGCTTATATCCCCCGTGCAAACGGCGTCGAGGTTTTCAATAGCGATGCCCGTCACTTGCCGCTTAACACCTCCCCCGGGCATGGCGCGGATACCGCTTGCCGTGGTGTGTATTCTGTAGACAGCATACCCCAACCCCCAGTCCCGCAAACGGCGAGGAGCGGCGGAGTACGAAGACCGTTTGCGTCTCGCCTCCCTTTTTGCTCGCCACGGCGCTCGTTGTCGCGATCGATGTAGCAACGCCAACGGTTAGGGAGGGGCGGTGTACGAGGCGGGATTGTGGTGCCGGCCCCGTTTCGCAGGCCTGAGTTTCGTGTAGTTGGGTCATTCTGACGGCGCCGTACGAGCCTCTGAGGTGGCCGCCCTATCAGCAGGTGAGCGGGGCACGAGCAAGGCGATCATTGCGCCTATCAAGGCAGGGATCACGAAAGCGTAGAAGTTCCATTCAAACGCCAACCCGGAACCTACCACCAGTCCCCCAAGTATCGGGCCGAATATGGCACCTGCTCTTCCGAAGCCTATCGCCCACCCGACCCCAGTCGCGCGGCTCTCCACAGGGTAGTATCTGGTGACCCAGGCGTTGACGAGTATCTGCGTGCCTACGCTTCCCAGACCGGCCACAGCGACAAGGATGTAGACTACCAGCGCCACCGGTTGGATGCTCAGCAAAGCTACGGACGCTGCGCCGAGAAGGAAACAAGCAACGGTGAGCGGCTTGGAACCGAACCTGTCCGCGGCCGCGGACGCAAGAAGCGCGCCCACTATGGCGCCCACGTTGAGCACTAGCAGGAAAGAGAGGGACGAACTGAGCGGATAGCCCGCCTCACTCATAATCCCAGGTAGCCAGCTATTTAATCCGTACACCAACAGCAGTCCCTGGAAAGAGGCAACCATAAAGAGCAAGGTCGCTGCCACGTACCTCTTTGAGAACACCTGTCGCAGAGCGGAGAGCGTGCTCTTCTGGGCGGGAGCTTCTCCCTCCCTCAGGGCGGCGTCTGCGCGCTCGGATTCGATAGGCAGGTCGAACCGACGAGTAATCTCCTCCGCTTCCTGCCTCCTATCGTTGGCCAGTAAGAAGCTCACAGACTCGGGCATGAACCTGTAAAGCAAAGGCACGAGGAGCACGAGGGGCAGCAGCCCGACCCAGAACATCACCTGCCACCCGAAAGCTGGTATCAAGGGAATGGCCAGAGCGGACGAAAGCACACCCCCAACGGGGTAACCGATGAACATCAGCGCGTAAGCAAAACTGCGCCGTTTGAGCGGGGAGTGTTCGATTACCAACGCGCTTACCGTGGGTATCGAGCCGCCCAAGCCCAGTCCAGCAAGGAAGCGGAAGACGCCGAACAGCTCCGGTGTGGGTGCTATGGCGCACAGCCCCATCGCGATCGAGAAACTGGAGACGCAGAATATGGTTACCTTCCTGCGCCCGATCCGGTCGGAGACGGGGCCCGAGATCAGGCTGCCGATCAACAAGGCTACCAGGGCAGCACTGCCAATAAACCCCACCTGCTCGGGGGTCAGCGACCACTCTTGGTACCCCAACAACGACGGCACTACCGCCCCGTAGATGATAAGGTCGTAACCGTCGACCATGATCGTGGCGAAACACAACGCCACGACCGCCAAGCTCGCACGAGTGAACCTGGTTTCGTGTGCCCCAGTGCTCGCGGACATATAGCTACTCTCCGTTCCCCTTCGGTCCTGATGAAGTCAGCAGACCAGCTCAAACCCTTCGACCACGAGACTACTCATCTGCTGCGCAGCCCCTCCTCGAGCGTCATTCCACCCGAACGCTCGTTGAGTCGGCCGCGGCTAGCGCCCGCAATAATGAGTACAATCTCGTCAGCCCTAGGAGCATCGGGTATCGTCAGAGAGACCGCATCATAGTGAGATCTCGCCTGCAGCACGTCTTTGGAAGCGAGCGGTATGTCGATAGAGGCTCCCAATCCACCGCGCTTGGTGACTGAAGAGACCCACTCGCTGCCCTCGACAGCGTTGCGCAAAGTATCGCCAAAAGCGGTGGTAAGAAAGGACACGGCCTGCTCCTGATCCCCGTCCGCGCCGACAATAGCCCCCTTACCGTAGCTCTCTACCGGCGCGTCGCTGAGAAGGGCGAAAGCCCGCTTGGTGAGCTCCTCCCCAACCGTAACACTCGCAGGTATGTTCTCGGATACGTCATCCTGAAAAACCCCGGGCGATGGGTTGGAGATAACCGCTGCAGAAACCGCCCTGATCAGCGGCGCCCCGTCGGCCTCGCGGCCACCTTCGCTAAGTATCTCCTCACGGTAGCCCACGAACTTCCGGATAGTGACGTCCATCGCATCCCCTTAAGTAACCTGCAGAGGAGCCTTCATGTATCCCACCTAGTGAGTGGCCTCCGCTCCTTCTATCCCCACGTTATTCTGTATACAGAATATCGCATCTGGTTAACCCTTGCAATCCAGTGCCGTCTTAAGCCCGGTGAAGTCGGTATAGATTGAAGACTGCGGGCAGAGCGATTCTTCTGCCGTCGCGCAACCCCACAACGCAAATAGCGTCCAAAAGCCACGTTGAGTTGAGTACTATACCCTGACACTTATCATGGTGCCCGTGCCCAAGAACTCAAGTGCTAGGAGACTACGCGATGTATAACAAACTATCTCAAAAGAGATAAGCGGTGCTGACGGCGGTACCAAAGCAGGATGCAGGCCAACTTTAGCATTCCTAGGTAATTGCGCGCCTTCTTATCGTAGCGAACGAGGATTGCCCGGCACTTAGAAAGCCAAGCGAGCGTGCGCTCCACGACCCACCGGCGAGCCGGGTAGCGCTTCTTTCTAGTCTGGGCCAGTCTCTCCTCACCGATTTGGCGGAGGTGAGGTGTATAGCCGTGCCGGGCCACGGCCTCTTCTCCCGTAGGGTTATCGTAACCTTTGTCCAGGCACAGGTACTGAGGCGCTTTGTCGATGGGCTTGGCCTGCTCCACAACCACCGCCTCTAGTGTGGCTGCCAAGAGCTTCGTATCGTGGACGTTGGCTCCGGCGACGACCACCGAGAGCGGGCCGCCGCCAGCCTCGACCAAGATGCTTCTCTTCACGCCGTTTTTCGCTCTATCGGTGGGAATAGGGCCGATGAGATCCCCCCAAAACGGGCCTTGCCCGTTGCCGTGTCCGCCGATTGCCACTCCCAATTGGTTCCGCCAAGCTCCTCGCATTCTTCAACCAAGGACTGCCAGACCCGGTCGAGGATGCCCAGCCCGACCCAGCGCTGGAAAGTACGATGAACGGAGGAATCGTCGGGAAACTCTGCGGGCAGCCGGTTCCATTGACAGCCGCTTCGCAGCCGAAAGATGATCGCGTCAAAGACAGCACGCTGGTCCACCCGCGGGCGCCCGGTCCTCTTAGGTGGGTCATGCTCGGCAAGGATCGGCTCGATCCTCTCCCACAGCTCATCAGGCACGCGCCAAATTGTCGGTAGCGGCTTTCTGCAAGGTATACGCTCCTTCTTCATCGATCTCCTTTCGGAAGCAATAAACTGTGCGGTACTAACTGAACGACTTCTCAGCATATACTTATGTAGCCCATAACCCGACTATGATATTCTCCGGCTATGAGCATTAGCATTCAAGGGCTGCGCGTTTTTCTTTCGATCCTGGAGCAAGGTTCGCTCTCGGCGGCCGGACGGCGGCTGGGCTTGACCCAGCCTGCCGTATCTAATCATCTGCATAACCTAGAGAAGCGGTTCGAGGGCGCGTTGCTGGTTCGGGGCGGACGTGTGCGAGCAACCCCTGCAGGAGAGTGCCTCGCTAATCACGCGCGACGAGTCTTGGAGGAGATTTCCAACCTGGAGGAGGACATGGCTCATTACTCTGCCCCGCACGGACGTTTGGTCGTAGGTGCTTCTACGACTCCCGGCGAGGTGTTGGTACCGCACGTAGCGGCGGAGTTCTCCGCCCGCTATCCGGACGTCACGCTCGACGTGGAAATCGCCGACACCGAGGAGACGCTAAAGGCTCTCCTGGAACGCGAGGTCGAGTTCGCGATCGTGGGCCGCGAGGTGGACCACCCCAAGTTGGAAAGCTGG
>Ga0126312_10000086_pt1 | contig 39306 bp, 33 predicted proteins | sample Plot104A_FD_92537 | JGI IMG/M metagenome (GOLD analysis project Ga0126312, IMG submission 92537) | Serpentine soil microbial communities from UC McLaughlin Reserve, CA, USA - Plot104A | ecosystem: Environmental > Terrestrial > Soil > Grasslands | place: USA: UC McLaughlin Reserve, Lake County... | reverse complement strand
TGGGAACAGCGGCACCGTCACAATCACCCGCTACCGTCACCCCTGGCCGCATAGCCACGGTGTCCGGCTGGGGGGGAAGTCCACGCCGCCACATGCGCCGGAAGCCCGTCCAGATGGTCCAGGTCGTCGGCGCCGATGCGCCGGTCGAGTCCGGCGCCGAAGCTCTCGGTGGCCTTGGTGGCGTACTTGGCGATGTAGCCGGCGACCTGCTCGGCCGACAGCTCCCCTGGCCTCGTCCTCTCCGGTCGTGATGTTGCGGACGTCGAGCTGCTCGCCCCAGCGGGCATAGCGGCCCGGCCCGGCATCCACCGGCGGGCAGGGCACCCGGACGGCCGGGACCGCCTGCCGGAGCGCCTCCTCGAGCAAGCCTGCCGTGAACGGCTCGGGTGGTGGGGCCAGGCAGCCAGGGCAACGGCAGTCGGTGGCAGCGTCCAGGCGGATGACGGCGTGAAAGTGGACCGCACCGCGCCGTTGGAACTGGGCCACCTTGGCATAGCTCACCCGGACCAGCCGCCGCAGCTCACCCTCCTGCACGCCGACCAGACGGACCAAGGCACGCTGGACGGCGATGGTGGTCCGCCGCCACAGCTCCGGGGCGAGGGCGTTCCACAGCACTTGCGCCTCGGCGTCGTAGCAGGAGGGGCACAGCAGGTCGCCTAGGCGAGGGTCGTCGGCGTCGTGGCGGTGCCAGCAGCCATCCCGGAGGCGAGGTGGGCAGCGGGCGCCTGCCGGTACGGATGGCAGGGCAACACGAGGCGCCCCTGGACCTTGCGCGTATGGACCCGGCCGAAGGATGGGGCGGTGAAGGTCATGAACAATCGGCGGATGCCCAGCCACCGACTCGCCACCCTTGAGGCCGGCCGCCAGGAGCTAGTAGGCGTCGGCCCGGTAGGTGGCCGCGCACGACGGGCAGCGGCACTCCCGGCGGGTGCCGCACGCCTTCAAGAGCACCCCATCCGGCTCCCGGCCGGAGTCGTACACGGTGCTGACCTCGCCGGTCTGGCGGTCGGCCTGGTCGACCCGGCCGGCCAGGCGGATCGGGTGATGGCAGTAGCCAGCCTGGGCGACCAGCTCGGCCCAGCGGTCGTAGCCGTGGCCGGCCCGGTCCACGACCTCGGCCAGCACCCCCGGCAACACGTCGCCGACGCGGGCCGGGTCGGTCATGCCGGCTCGTCCTCGACCAGCCGCAGCGTCGCTGTTGTCGAGGACCTGGACGTGGCCCGCAGCAGCTCGGCCCGCCGGGCGAGGTCGGCCAGGTCCAGATCGTCCAGCCAGCACGAGCGCAGCCGCACCGGCACCCCACCCTCCTGCAACAGCAGGCCGACGCCTCGGGCGGCCGGGTCGATGCTGGCCGCCGAGTAGCTGTCGGACGCCTAGCCTGTCCTGTCTCCGAGTTGTGGCGACGCATCATTGCCTGCGCTGCCACAGCTTGGCCTTTCCGAGGACCTCATCTGGGGTGCGGCCGCGGGTCCAGCGGCCGGTGTAGGCCCGTTCGGTGTTGTAGTAGCGGAGATAGCGCTCAAGGTCGAGCCGCAGCCCGGTCTGCTTGGGGATCAGGTAGCGAGCAAAGGCGGGCTTCCAGCACTCATCCAGGATGGTCTGCTGGACCCGTTCGACACAGCGTTCGTCTGTGGCCTGCCGGCTCGGATGAACGTCTGACGGACGCCAAGGGCGGCGACCGTCTGCTGGAAGACCGCTGAGCGGAACTCCGAGGCGTTGTCGCTCATGACCCGCTCGAGGTTCCAGCCACGGGCGGCCAGGTCGGCAGCGACCGTGCGGGCGAGCTAGCTGGTCCAGGTGTGGAAATGACAGCCTGAGCTGGCCCCATCGTGGTTGGGCCAGCTCGGCGGCGATCCGGGCAGGGCCGAAGCCGGGGTGGCCGAGGGCAAAGGCCACCACCCGCTGCTCGACCAGCACGCTGGTCTGATTCGCCATGCGCGGCACCCGCCGCTCCCGCGGGCGCAGGATCTCCGGCCCGTGACGGTCCAGCTGCCGCTTCCACCGGTAGTAGGTGGAGGGATGGATCCCCATGGCCCGACACGCCGCCCGAACATTCCCCAGCTCAGCGGCCATCGCGAAGACTCGTAGACGAAACCGGTACAGCAGGTCATCCTGCGTCACGGCGACGCCTCCTCGTTCCTTGACTTGGTCAGGACGAAGGATGCGTCGCCGCTCTGCGTCAGTGGGGGACGCGCCCCGGCGTCGCTACATCCCGGGGACAGGACAGCCTAGCCCGAGCCGAGAATGGTGTCAGACGCCTGGGGGGTCGAGCAGCGGAGCGCCCAGCGGAAGCCGAACAGGTCCCGCAGGTAGGTCGGCACCACATCGGCCGAGGGCTTCTGGGTGGTCACCACCGTGACCATGCCGGCAGCCCGGCCCCGGCTACGAAGTCGCGCAGCGCAGGTCGCGGCCACGGCTAGGTCCCGTAGGGCGGAATCTTCTGGCTCGGGTAGGCGTGGATAGGGAGGTCGGTACCGCGGCCCCGGGAGGCAGCGTGCCCCGCGAGTACCCGCAGTTCCAGGAGTTCTACGCGGCCCACTACCCACGGCTGCGGCGACTCGGGTACTGGCTCACCGGTGACTGGACGGTGGCGAGGAGCTCGCCTAGGAGGCCATGGTCCGGACCTGGTGGCGCTGGTCGGTCGTCCGTGTCCACGACCGGCCCCACGACTATGCTCGCAGGGTCTATGCCGGCGTCCTCCTTGGTCACGGCGGCCGTCCCCCGCCCGCCGGTCCGTCCTCTGCCGAGGCAACGCTAGGAACCAAGGGGGTACCTCGGCATCACCCTGGCAGGGTGATCTCCATCGTCGCCGGCGCCCGACATCACCTTCGGGGTGAGGTGTTCGCGGCCTTCGGCTGGGGAGCGCTGGGCGGCTCGGCCCTGCTGGTCGGGGCGCGATCCATCAGGGCACTGGAAGATACTTGTCGCTCTTCGTGGCGGGCATGCACCGGTTCAACAGATTTATCGCCGCGGAGTCGATCGCGCACGGCAGCGCGATGTTGCAGACAGCGTTGAACGCCAGGTAGTCGATGAACCCGCTGGCGCAGCCGCAGTCATGATAGCAGTCGCGATGATGCTTCCAGATGGTCGGACAAACGAAGTTGATATCCACCGGCGGGTCGCCGGGCTTTCGGTCGCGGTACAGATTCGCCAACAGCGTCCACAGCTTGTCCTGCAGGCAGTGACGCACGCAGTTATTATGCGGCTCGTCCGGGGTCACCAGGCAGGAACAATGCGCATTGTTCGTATAGACCGGCCCGAGAATGTCGCGCGCCAGGCCGGTGGAGTAGGCGGCGCAATGAGCCTCACTCGGCCCGTACTTCGGGTCATAGGGAAAGCCCTGGTATTCCTCCGGAACCGTCGCGGCGACTCGCCGGACCAGGATGCTCCGGTTCTTCGCCCTCTCCACCCGCGTCGCGTTCGAGCCGACGTACTGGTTCGCCGGCGCCGCATCGCAGGAGCGGATCAAGTCAGAGTAGGACTTCGGCGTGGATGCATAATGATCCTTCACTCCGGCGCAGAACTTCGCTGCTCGATCCCGGCGAAGGGCATGGTTGTCCACCTTCGGTCCAGCAAAGCAATCCGAGAAGCCGAGCACCTGCACCGGATCCTGACCCGTGATGTACACGAAGTGGCCTTGGCTCAGGCTATTGACGATGTCCTCAATGAATCGGCCCGCTGCAGCCCCCGAGATCTCGGTGCCGCCGATCGGGAACCCATAGATCAGCCACTCCTGCTGGGGAATCCTCTCCTCCAAGCCAAGCTGCGCCTTGGCCGCCTCCTCCCTCTCGCCGTCTTCCATGGGCGGGCAGGCCACCGCCCTTGGAGCGTCCTTGCCGCCGCCCTGCGGTTGGCGCTGGAGCCACCCCGGCGCGGAAACGCGGGAGATCCGGAGGTTTCCCGCCTCCGTCGCGCCCTCGCCCACCGCCTCCACCGGAACGTGCGTCGCTGCCACCGGGTACGCAAGCGCATCGACCGTACGCGCCGAGGACGCCGCACGTGCGTCGTCGTGGATACGCAATTGGCCGAAATCACGCCCGAACCACGGCTCGAGGTAGGCCCGCGATGCGGGATCGAGCGCACGCCCAGACGATCCCACCACCTCATGCACCAGAGCCCGGGCCCCTCCGCCGGGGTCGCGCCCGCTCGTCGATGTCCGTTGCGCCAGCTTGGCCTGCGGTTCGCAGTCGCGGGACGAGCCGATCCCGCAGCGTTGGATCCACCCGAGCCAGGGCCGGGCCCGGGTAGTCTCCTGCGCCGTCGCCGCAACCGCCGTGGCGACAGGCGGCGGTTGGATCGCACGGGCGAGCTCGCGAGCCAGCAACGGCCTTGCGTCGGAGCGAGGACGGCGCCCTTCACGTGCAGACGCGCCGCGTCCTGGCACAAGGAGTCCAGCGGAGATCCCGTGCGACCCAGGATTAGGTTCGTGAGTTGCACACCTCCGCGTCATGCGCGAACCTCTCCCGCAGACTTGGATCGAGCCACGCCGGCACCAACCAATTCGGATTGGGACGCTACTCTGTCGGCGTCACCTGACCGTCACCCGGCCGTCAACAATAGGGTTGCGGTTGTGCAGTGGAGGACGCCCCTGGGAAGCCCCCCTTCTCCTGGGCTGGGCGTTGTGGAATGATCGAGCCGAGTTATCCAGCGAGGATGGGAAGCATGCACACCTATGCCTCAGCGAAGTCCTTGGACCTGAGCTCATCAGGCTTGTCGAGCATTGGGCACGCGTCGCCGAGGCATGCTAGATCGCTTGAGTCGTCAGCATTCCGCCTTCAGAGCGCTCTCGGCAATCGGCGCTTCGGGGAGCTACTACGAACGGGTCTTCACGGAGCTCAGGCCAAGCTCATGGTCGGACAAGCTGGGGATCGATGGGAACAGGAGGCGGACGCCGTCGCCAACCAGGTGATGAGCATGTCCGAGCCGACGTTTGAGTGCACGGGTACCTGCGGCGGCGAGCAGCTCCAGGCCAAGCGGACGCAGGGCGAGGATCCGCCACCGGCCACGGTTCCTGCCAGCATTGATGAGGCGCTTGGCTCTCCCGGTCGACCGTTGGACGCATCCTTGAGGACGTTCTTCGAGGCACGCTTCGGGTCGGACCTTGGCCCGGTATGGGTTCACACCGACGACCGAGCCGCGGAATCCGCCGAAGTCCTGTCGGCACAGGCCTACACGGTTGGAACCAGCGTCGTGTTCGCTCGAAACCGGTACGCGCCGCACACCGAGCCTGGTCGGCGGCTGTTGGCCCATGAGTTGGCACACGTCCTCCAACAGCGCGGCGCAGGAACCACGCCATCACGCGTGGGCGCACTCAGCCCACTGCAACACCCTCGCCTCCAGAGGACCATCGGAGACGGCCATGACCTGGCCTCCCCGCGCTTCTCCAAGCTCGAGGATCTGGAGGCGGCCTACGATGCCGAGACAAAGCTGAAGAACGGCAGCGTTGGGCGTGGCGTTCAGGCCATCCAGCAGGCGCTCCGTGACATCGGCTACGCTCTGCCACTCCACGGGGCCGACGGACAGTTTGGCAGCGAGACCGAAGCCGCCGTCAAGAAATTCCAGAGAGACCATCCACCGCTCGCCGACGATGGCGAGGTTGGTGAAAAGACCATGGCGGCCCTTGACGGGTTGTTCGGCGCGCCTGTCCTTCCCGCCGCGGCGGCGCGTTCCGCGCCTTGGACCCCAGCATGCGTCAGGTCCATCCTGTGCCCCTGGAGCCCGCATACCGTCGAGGTGTTGCGGACACGGATCACGCTCAAGTCCTTCGATAGCCTCTCGTGGGCGGATGAGAAGTGGGATGGCGCGGCCTGGGTCCCCGACCCATTCCCGGGCGCGGGATATAACACCGGCACCGAGATTGGAGTGGTGAATTCCTCGTGCGAGGAGATGGCTGAGACCCTCTATCACGAGGTGCTGCACGCGGAGCAACCCTCGACCCAACGGACGACGCTGCAGAAGGAGGCATATGCGTACCGGATCGGGGAGGAATTCAGCATTGCGATGGGATTGGGGGGCGATCCGTCGCTTCGGAGCACCGACCCGCGAGGGAGGGAGTTCGCCGATCCAGCGAAGGTCGGAGCCTTCGTCGCCACGGCATATCCTTCTGTGCCGGCAGGCGGGGGAGGTGATCAGATCATCGGCAAGGCAGTCACGCTCGGCGATGTACGGGTACAGCGCCCTAACGGCACCATCTACACTCGTCCGGCCGCTGTCGGGGAGAAGGTCCCAGGACCGGAGGCTCGCGTCAATGAGGTGACGCATCCGACGGCGGGGTGGACATGCCCGTGACCCTTCGACTCATCGGCGAGCCGGTCATCGTGAGCTATATCGCTAATCCCTTTATCGGCCATGGACAGTTCCGTCTCGAAAACCATGGAGCCTCCGCGGTAGCCGCCTCCATCGATGCGGTCTGGCTGGAGCTTGGGGAGTCGCGGAAGCAGCTGAGCGACATTTCCGCGTTCGATCTCGACCACGACCGGCCAGCGAACCCGGATAGCCTCACGGTCGAAGCGGAATCTATGATCAGGTTTCTCGTCGGCTTTCCAAGGCTGGCTCATGAACCCCCTTTCGGGGAGTCGGCCGCCGTACGGCTGCGAGTGCACTCGGGAGGCGTGCAGTTGCAAGCCGTGTCACCGATCAAGTTTGTCCGCCGAATCCCCGATCGCCGTTAAGCCGCGCACAGCATGGCGAGCTGGGAGCCGTTGCCGCCAGTGCGGATGTGAGCGGTCGAACGGGAAGGCGTCACTTCGTCTTGGGGGTGGGTGGCCGCTTGGGGGCGGATCGTTTCCGGGTCGCGCGGGCGGACTTCGGCGCTTGCGGGGGCTGCTCACCGAGTGTGAGTTGGACGAACTCGGCCCGGCCGGGCGCGAAGCGCACCGAGTGCTCGGATCGTTGCAGCACCGCCCCCTTGGCGTCCTCAACCAGGACGAAGAGCTCAGGCACCTCCTGCGGGCTCTTGGGGAAGTCCTGCCGTCGGTAGGCGACGTGGAAGTCCCCGAGCTCGTCTGTCGTACCGGTCGGTGTGACCTCGAGCTTGCTGTCGGCATTGGTGACGCGGACACGCACGTCCCGGGCCGGCGCACCATCCCGCCGCAGCACCCGGCCGAAGACCAGCCAATCTTCCGGTCCAGGTGTGGGTCGCCGGGACTGCCGGCCGGCCTCGTCACCGACCGAGGCCCCGAGCGTCTGGGCCGCGGCGGCGGCCTGCCTGAGCGCGACCACCTCGGGATGGTTCTCGCCGAGGGTCTCGTCCAGCCGGTTCGCCGCAGCGGCCAGGCGCTCGGCTCGGGCGTCGAGCACGGTGGCGAAGTCGCCCAGGGTGGCGGCGGCCGCCGCGGCCGCCTCGTCCAGCGCCCGTTCGGCGGTCGGGGCGATGTCGCTCAGCCTGATGCTGACCTCCGGCATGTCACTGCCCTCCCCCTGTCAGTGCCTCCGTGATTCTCTCGCAGTCCGCCGCCAGCAGCACCTGGTTGTCCCGCTCCACCGTCTGGCTGCCGGTGACCGCGAGGCAGTGCGTGGCCTGGTTGTCGACGACGATGACGGCCGAACCGGTAATGACGCACGAGAACACGGCCCGGCAGGGCGTCTCGGTGAACCGGTTGTCGGCGACGTGCAGGACGGGGGCGTAGGCCTGCGTGCCGGCCCAGGTCATGCCGTCGCCGACCTCGGTCAGCACCTGGTTGTCGTCCAGGGCGGCGCTGTCGGTGGACGCCACCGCCACCGCGGCCGATGGCGGGTCCACGCCGATCTCCGGCACCTGGAGGGTCACCTGGTTGCCATGGAACAGCACCCGCCCGTCCGGCAGGGCGGTCCCCGTCCGCGACGGGGGAGCGACGAGCGCATCGTTCTCGACTCGGCACTGGGCGAGACTGGTGCCGACCGCGGCACCGAACCTGATGGCGGCGTCGGACATCACCGGCGTCCGGCCCAGGTCCAGGATGAACACGGCGGCGCCGGCCCGGCTGAACGCCAATGGCTGGCCGGCGAGGCCGTCGGCGACCAGGGTGTTGTCGGCCACCGAGATCGGCCCGAGCCCGACTGCCAGCAGCGCCTGGCCCGCTGGGGTGACGACGTTGTTGTCGTGGATCGCCACCGCCCCGACCACCAGGAGCGCGACCATGCCGCCCTGGTAGACGGATGGCTTGTCCTCGGCCCCTGCCGTGCCGTTGTCGGTGACCAGGTTCCCCCAGACCCGCAGATCCTGGCAGGTGTGGACGAAGATGCCGCAGGCGCGGCCCGCGTCGGCGCCGTTGCCGGCGACCAGGTTGTCGTGGATCCGCACCGAGGCGACGTCTCGGAGGGTGATGCCGCCGACGGCCTGGGGCTCGAAGCGTGGGTTGGCCGGCTGCCGGGCGCAGGACCGGATCTCGTTGCGGCCGATCGTCAGGCCTCGCACACCGGCGAGGACGTCGCCGCCGGCCGCGACGGTGGTGACGCCACTGCCCTCCATCCGCTCGATCCGGTTGGCGACGACGGCGGCGCGGACGACCCCGGCGCCACGGTCGGAGGGCTTCTCCTGCCCGGCCAGGCCACCGAGCGCGACGCCCGGTCCGCGCCCGTCGGCGATGGTGTTGTCTTCGACGAGCACGTCGGCCGACCCCTCACGCACCCAGAGGCCACCGACCGAGAGCCGGTTGCCGGCCACCCGGGCCCCGATGGCCTGGAGCGCCACACCCCAGCGGCCGGCCAACCGGCAGTTCTCCACCGTCAGGGCCTCGCAGCCGGTGGCATGCACCGCGTTCGCCGAGGGGTCCGCCTGCACCCCCAGGTCGGACAAGGTGAAGCCCGCGCATCCCTCCAGGACGAACGCCGGCGCGTCCGACGGCGCGATCACCTGAGCGCGGTCCCCGCACCCGGCGATGGTCAGGCCGTCCTGGCGGACCACCACCGGCTGCGCGAGCCGGTAGGTGCCGGGCAGGACGCAGACCCGGCCGCCGTCAGGGAGGCTGTCGACGGCGTCCTGGATGTCGTCGAAGTCGGCGCTGTCGGTGTCGTCGCCGACGGTGACGTCGCAGCAGCAGCCCCCGGACGGGAGCTCGGTCAGTGGGGGGAACTGGGGGGCGCAGGGTTCGACCCTGGTGGCGGTCCACTTGCCCTTGTCGTCCTTGGCCCAGGTCACCAGGGCCAGCCGGCAGTAGTGGTGGGTGATGAAGCGCGGAGGCTGGTCGGTGAAGCCCTCCACCTGGTTGATGGCGGTCCGGGCGGGGATCACCCAGGCATCGCCGGTCCGGAAGGGACCGCCCGAGAAGCTGACCTGGACACCGTCCTCGAGGTTGATCCACGTCGGGGCGGTGGCCGGGACCGGGATCTTGATGGGGTCGCCGGTCTGGTCCCAGCGGCGGACCCGCGGGCGAAACTCCGATTTCACATTGTGGGCGGAGACGTCCGCCGAGAGGGTCAGCTTCCGCCGGACCTCGTCGACGTGGTCGACCTTGGCCATGGTGCCGTGGGTGCCGGCCAGCTCGGTGAGGTCGCTCAGCACTTCGACCCGGTCGCCGACCCGGAACCCGAGGGCCTTGTCCCGCCCTAGGCTGCCGACATGGACGATCTTGGACTCGATCTTCTCCACCGACGCCAGGATCGAGCCGTTGTCCCGCGACCAGACGAAGGTCGCCGTTCCCGCTGCTCCCGGCGTGTGCACCTCCACTCGGTAGAGCCGGTTCTCGAGCCCGCGGAACCCGGCGCCGGGCGTGGGCAGGCAGGCGTCGTCGGGGTCGCGGACCGGCTCAGCCTGGGCCGACATCCGGCCGGCGCTCGGCGCGGTCTGGCGGTCGAACTCGGCGTCCTGGCCCGAGCAGCCTGTCCCGCGGAAGTTCTTGAGGACCCGTACCTGGGCGACGGTCTGCACCCGGGTCGCCGTGTCCGGGCCGCCGAGCGCCACCTCGCGCAGGTATGGGTCCTCGATGGCGGTGACATGGCGCCTCCACACGTCCACGAACACTAGGTCGGTCCGTCCTGCGGCCGGGTCGAGGGCCTCGGGCAGCGGAGCCGGCCGGTCCGGCTGGTCGAGGTAGCCGATCTCTTCGTCGAGCTCGCAGAGGATGCCGTCGACGTAGAGCCGGCCGCGGCTGATGCGCAGGTCCGTGCCGTCATCGGTCGGGCGGACCTGGAAGCCGGGAGCGTGCTTGGGCGCGCCACAGGCGCCGATGGTGTCGATCGTCTGCCGGCGCCACCGCCGGTCAAGGATGTCGGCCGCCTCGTTGTCGTCGGCGTCCAGCTCGACCCGGCCCTGCTGCTTGAGCACGGCGGCGTAGTGCCTCCGCGGCTGGTCGCTGAATCGGGTGAAGTCGCCTCGCATCGTCCCTCCGCTCAGGTCACGTAGATCAGCGCCGGTTGCAGGCCGAACGGCAGGTACTCGGCCAGCCGGATCCGTAGGTTGGCCTCGCGCTGTGGCTGGCGCAGCGAGCTGAACGCCCCCATCTCCGAGCCGTCTTCGGCGCCGGCGGCGATCTCGACGGGGCCGTCGAGCCCGAGCTGACCGTAGCCGGGGTCGCCGTAGTGCTCGCTGGTGAACGACGGCCGCACGTGGTCGAGGACCGCTGCCTCCGCCTGCGCATCCGGCGGGGATGCCGAGGCCTTCCCGAACCGCCTGGCCAGCTCGGCGAGGGCGAGGTCGGGCTGGCAGTGGTAGCGGCGCGGCGTCCGCGAGTCCGGCGCGCGGGAGAGGTAGCTGAACCGGACGCAGCCCTCCTGCACCCGGTCGACCCGGACGTGGCCGGTGAACACGACCTCACTGGCCAGCGTCAGCTCGCGGACCCGGACCGTCCCCAGCACGGTGGTCCGCACCAGCTCGGCCGGAGGGCCGCTGGCGCCGGGGGCGTCGGTCCGGGCGATCGCCGCCGCCTGGCAGCCGTCCACGATGCTGTCGCGCACGGTCACACCCGGCATCTCCCAGGGCAGCCGGAGCGGGCCGGTGATGACCCGCTCCAGCGTGAGCCGGAGCGAGACGTTGCCCGGCTCGGCCACCAGGCTCGCCTCACCGGGGGCGGCCGGGGTCCCGTCCTCGTGCCGCGACCGGCCGGGCACCAGCGTGCAGTCGCGCAGCCGCAGCTCCTTGAGGTCGCCGGTGAGGCAGACCCAGCCCTCGACCAGCAGGCCGTCCAGGTCCAGCCGGCCCTTCGGGTTGTCGCCGGTGACCTCGATCCGGCCGATCACGGTGGGCCGCTGGCGGTTGGCCGCCTGGATGGTCAGGCGGTCCCCGGCCATCCGGATCGTGAGGTCCTCCTCGTAGGTCCGGCTGTCCTGGATCTGGATGACGGTCCGTGGCCGTCCCGAGGTCGTCCGCCAGAGGTTCACGGCGTCCTGGATCGAGTTGACCCCTGGCGAGGGGACGAGGATGAGCGTGCCCAGCGCCGTCGGGTCGGCGACCGTGTCCGGGTCCCCGGGGGCGGGCTGGCGCCCCCCGTCCGCCGGGGGTCGCCGGCGGTCGTAGGGACCGCCGCCGACGTCGCCGCTGAAGCCGTAGTGGTATTCGACGGTCACCGGGCCGGTGGGCTCTTTCCCCGTGGCGAAGGAGATCCGCCCCCGCCGGACGTCCACCGCGGCCTCGAACCCGTCCGGGGGACGGTCCCAGCCGCCCAGGTCCATGTGGACGATCCGCTCGGTGGGGACGGGGACCGGCTCCCGCGGGCCGGCGGTGAGCACGGCCAGGCTGAGGCCCTTGCCGGTGTAGTCGCTGACCGCCGGGTTCGCTGGGTCGCCGGCGGCCTTGGCGGCACGGTACCGCTCCAGGTCGGCCTGCAAGGCGAGGGCCCGGATGGGGCCGGGGAGGAACCGCTCCTCGGACAGGCCGTCCTCGCCGACCTCCGAGCGGGCCCGGTTGAACAGCCGTGTCGGCGCCCCCAGGGAGCTGAAGTGGTAGCCGTGGCGGTTGGGCGGCTGGGCGCGGCGGGCCTGGGTGCCCCTGAGCGGGTAGCTCGTCAGCCGGTAGAGGAACAGGCCGATGTTGGGGATGGCGTACCAGCCTTCGGCGGTGGACGGCGGCCGCACGTCGACGGTGCGGGCGACGTCGTCGAACGGCGTGTCCAGCCGGTCCAGCAGGTCGACGTCGCACAGGTCCGGGTACTGGTGGCGGCGCAGGCGTAGGTGGTTGAGGTGCTGGGCCCATCCCAGGAGCTCGAAGAGCTCGACCGCGTGGCAGCGCCAGCCGGTCACGTCCTGGGCCAGCCGCTCCAGCACCGGGAGGGTGCCCTTGCGGCGGCGGTAGAAGATCGTGCGGGCCACGTCCACCCGGGTGCGGGCGCCGGCGTCGTAGAGCAGGTTGTTGCCGACCAGGTCGCCGATGTAGGGAATCACCCACGGCTGGCAGGTCTCGATCGCCAGGTCGTACCAGAGCTGGTCGATGTCCTGCTTCAGGAGGCCGGCCTGCTCGCTGACCACGCGCAGGAACGCCTTGAGGGGATAGCCCTGCTCGACGTCCCGCAGCCGGTAGACGACCGGCAGCAGGTCGTAGAGCTCGTCGCGGGTGAGGTCGGTCACCGGTGCCTCCTCATGCCGCCAGCCCGCCCGTGACGGTCACCGAGATCGCGGTCGGGCCCGCCCTGGCCAGCTCGGCGAGGAGGACCCTTGGCACCGCCGGAGGCGCTGCCGGGTTGACCCGCGCGCCGAAGATCGGCAGGCGGACCTGGACCGGGTCGCTCGTCGCCCCGTGGGCTGTCCCGACGGTGGAGTCGAGGTAGCCGAGCGCGTCCACGTCGGCCGACACGACGCCGGCGGCGGACTGGAGCGCGGCGTAGACGTCGCTCAGGTGGACCGGCTGACCGAAGCTGCGGCGCTCGAACGCGAACAGCTCGTCGAGGGCGGCCCGCACCGCCGCCTCGACCACCGGGTTGAGGTGGGCCGGGTCGGCCCGCACGGTGGCGGTGACCTTGATGTCGACGGAGGCGTAGCCGTCGACCAGCAGCGCCCGGTACGGGTCCCGGCGCTGGTCGAGGTACCGCTTGAGGTCCTTGAGATGCTCGTCGGAGAGGGCCGCTCCCTCCACGCCGGCTACGGTGAGATGGACGGCCTGCAGCTCGCCGTCCCAGACCGAGATGGCCTGGGCCTTGGCCACGCCCCCGAACCGGCTGGCCAGGTCCTCGAAGTCGCGCAGGGAGATGGCCCGGTCGAAGGTCCGCACCGTGTTGGGGGCGTTGCTCCGGGCCGCGTCCTTGGGCTCGGGGTCCTCGCCGCCGCTGGAGCGCACCGGGTTGGTCACCGACCGCAGCCCGGGGGGACGGTCGAGCGCGGTGGTGATTGTGCCGGGGTCCAGGTCGCCGGCGAGCCCGAGCCCGTGCCGGTAGGTGGCGGTCACGTTCTTCTGCCCGGTCGGCAGCCGCGCCCCCGTGACCCCGTCCCCGAAGTGGACCCCGGCCCTGCCCTGGTCGTCGACCACGCCGGTGTAGATGCGGGCCGTCGGCGGCTGGCCGTAGAGGCTGGCCACCTCCTGCCACTCGACCTGGTCGACCCGGACCGAGAGGGTGCTCTGCGCCCCGTCCGGGGCGGCCGCCGACCGGACCCTGGTGAGCGGCTGCTTGGCCAGCACGAAGGACTGGAACGCGAGCGCGGCGTCCCCCGCGCCCAGCACCTCGCTCCGGACGCTCTCGCCGTGGGTGGCCTCGGCGACGTTGCCCTGGAGCACGGCCGTCCGGACGTTCAGCGGCCGGGAGAGCGGCGGGTCGATGGGGATGGAAAGGAACTCCCCATGTCCGGGGTCCGGGGACTGCACCTCCGTCGCGGGCGCTGCGACGGCGACGGGCTCGGGCGGGGCGGTGCCGTCGCCCACCAGGAGCCGGCGTCCCACCTCCACCGAGTCCAGCGCGGCCAGGGGGGCGTAGAGGGTGTCCTCATCTTTGGCGATGGTCGGGTCCACCTTCCAGTCCAGGAACACCGGCGCCCCCGGGGCGAGCTCGAAGACGACCACGTCGCGCCGGTCGACCGCGCCGAAGTTGAGGATCGTGTCCGCGAGCGTGACGACGGTGACCACCCCGGTCACCGGTCCGAGGACCTTGTGCTGGAGAACGACCGTGTCGATGGCGGTGACGAGGACGACCAGCTTGGGGTTGGCGGGGTCGGTGCTGTCCATCATGCGGACCACGACCCCGGTCCCCACCTCGAGATCCTCGTAGGGGCCGTCCAGGGGCAGCACCGTCGCCGAGTCGAGGAAGAAGTTGGTCTTGAACGTGTCCCAGACTTTGGGTGGCGGGGGGGTTTCGTTGTCGATGAGTTCGGCGTAGGTCGGGGGAGCGTCCGACCCGAACACCCGGAACGTCCGCCGGTAGGGGTCCAGGCGGGCGTTGGTGGTGGTGAGCAGGTTGCTCTGCACCGGAGGGGACCAGGTGAGGACCCGCCGCCCGCCGACCTCGTCGACGCGGTCGACGACCTTCGACTCCGGCGGAACCTGGGAGCCGCTCGCGGTCGGGTGCAGGAGCAGGCGGTCGCCGGAGGCCGGCTCGGGCGAGCTGCCGGTGAGCGTGCCCGAGGTCGACCCCTGGCCGAAGGGGTTGAACGCCGTCGGTTTGGGGAACACGGGCACCTGGTTCAGGCGGTCGCTGGCCGTGATCGCCTCGACCGTCTCGAACACCTGCGGGACCTGGCCCTGCCTGGCCACGCTCTGGGCACGCAGTCCGGTCGGCACCTCGATCGTCGCCGCCGGCTCCAGGGTGTAGGCGAGCAGGGTCCCGGCGGCGATCCCCGGCGCGGGGCGGTAGTCGAGCATCGCCGCCAGGAGCCGGACCGACTCGTCCTGCACCGCCGTCCGCAGGTACGCCTCGTTGGCGATCCGCTCCTGGTAGAAGGTGAGGATATCCCCGACGACGGCCCACAGCTCGAGCACGGCGACGCCGTAGTCGTCGCTCCGGCGTGCCGTCCATCGCGCCAGCGGCGAGGCGGGGCGTCCCAGCTCCAGGGCGAGGTCCCGGCCGACCCTGGGGATGGCCTGGATCATCGCCTGCCGGAAGACGACATAGTCGCCGGTGCGGTAGGCGATGGCCTTCAGCCCCGGGCGGTTGAAGGTCGTCCGGGCCGCTCCGGCGCCCGGCACCTGGCAGCAGCCGCAGGCCTGCGGCGAGGGCTGGCCGGCGGCCGCCATCACTTGCCTCCCAGCATGGTCAGGACGAGCACGCCGTTCTCGGGGGCGTTGGGGTCGTTGTCGAGGCGGGCGATCTCCAGGCGGCCGATGTCGATGCGCGCCTCGTCCAGCTCGTCGGCCGGCTCCTCGCCGTAGCGCTGGAACCGCACCACCTCGGCGGAGTCAACGCCCTGCACCGACTCCAGCGCCGCGTACAGCGCGCTCAGGTAGACCGGCTGCTCGAAGGTGAGCCGGTCGGGGTGGAACAGGCCCAGCCGGCCGTCGGGCAGCACCCGGTTGCTGAGCAGGTCGAGCAGCGCCCGCCGCACGTCGCCGACGAAGTAGTCGGGGTGGACGCAGACGGTGATCTCGATCTGGAGGGGCACGTACTGCGGCTTGTCGATCTCCAGGTCGTAACCGGCCTGCTTGAACCGGGTGAGGAAGGCCCGGGCGCGCCGCTCCAGCTCGGGGCTGACCTCGTCGGTGCCGGCGGGGTCGAGGGCCACGAACACCGTGTACCAGGAACCGGTCCAGCGGAAGGTGGCCGCGGCCCGGGCGACCCCGGGCAGCCGCTCCGCCGTCCTGGCGTAGTCCTCCTCGGTCACGCACCGGTACATCTCGGCCTGGATCGCGGGCGGGGCCAGCCGCTTCACCACCGGGAGGGGCTCGGGGTCGACCCCGCCGGTCGCCGGCAACGGGTTCCGGACCCCCTCGACCTCCGGCCAGACATCCGGCCAGCGGGCCGGGGGCGGGTCGGGCACGACGACATGCGACAGCGCCTCCGGCCCGACGTTGCCGGCGGCGCCGTTCCCGACGCGGTAGGCGACCTCCACCTCCAGGCCGTCCTCCACGTCGGGCAGGGCCTGCCCGAACTCGTCGTCGCCGAACCGGAGCAGCGCGCGGCCGTCGTTGCCCATCTCGACCACGAACTCCTGCGCGAAGGGGTCGCTGTCGAGCAGGTCCGGCACCGGGCCCCAGCGGTCGCTGCCGGTCGGGGTGCGCACGTCCGCCGTCACCTGCGGCTCGGCGCCGCGCGGGGACAGCTCCAGGCCGGCGGCGACGGTGTCGTCGCGCCGGTCGCCCGGAAGGACGGGCTGGGTGGCGCGGAAGGTCATCGGTCCCTGCTCGAGGCGGAGCTGCCGCAGCCGGGAGCCGGTCCGCAGCGGGAGCACGGTGTGGCACTCGCGCACGCTCCGCCCGTGGTCGGCGGGGACGAGGTTGCCCCTGGCGACCGAGACGCCGCCGACCACGGCCCCGTCCTGGTCAACCGCGGACACGCACAGCGGGAAGGTGAGGGCGTCACCGGGCGCCCAGCTGACCCGGGTCACGGGCAGGGCCGGGTCGCCCGGGGTGCAGTGCAGCAGCCTCCCGCGCCTGCGGGTCAGCAGGGGGTCCCTGACGAGCTCGACCCGGGTGAGGCGGACCACTTGCCGGTGACGGGGGTCGGCGTCCTCCACGAGGCCGGTGACGGGACTCCTGACCTCCTCGAGCAGCAGCAGCTGGCCGCGGGCCAGCTCCAGGTCGCCGACCAGGTCGACGCTGGTGGCCCCCCGGGGCAGGCAGCAGCTCACGTCGCCCCAGGTGTGGATGGTCAGCTCGTTGAGCGCCGGCCGGACCCGTGCAGCCCTGGTGACCTCGAAGACCGCGTCGGCGGCGGCCAGCGCCGGCCCGCTGTCGGCGGCGGCGATCACCGGGCCGGGTGGGGTCGTCGATCCCGGCTCGACCGGCGTCGCGATCCGGGTGAGGATGGCGGTGCCCGCCGGCACCAGCCCGGCCGTGGCCACCGTCAGGTGGACGAAGGTGCGGGCGCTGGCGCCCTCGTGCATGGGGTAGTCGAGCAGCTTCACATGCCGGCGCACCGACTCCCGCTGCCTGGCCGTATCCAGGAAGATCTCGTTGGCGACCGCGTCCTGGTAGTAGCTGAGGTGGTCGGCCACGTACGCGAGCAGCTCCACGAGGACGACGCCGAGGTCGGCCTCGTGCCGCTCCAGCCAGCCGGGCACCCGGCCGGTGGTGAGGTCGAGCAGGAGCTGACGGAAGCTCTGGTAGTCCCTGGCCAAGTAGTCGATGACCGGGCGCTCGGCCGGCTCGGGCGGGCAGGGCACCTCGGCCGAGCAGTCCAGGTCGGTCGGGCATCCCGCCTTGAAGCTGAACGGCTTGCGGGCGAACCCGGGGTCGATCAGCTCCGGCTTGTCGAGCACCAGGGTGTAGATCGAGAAGTCGCCGGGCTGGTCGACGGTCAGCCGCAGGTGCTCCTGGCCCACCTCGTCGGGCCTGGTGTCGCGGTCCACCACCTGGATGTCGCGGACCCGCACGCCACCCTCGATGGCGATGTCCTCCACCGCCAGCGCCGGGACCGGCGCCCGCACGAAGAACACCCTCGGGTGCAGCTGGTCGTCCCAGGGGACCTCGACGGCGTCGATGCCGTTGAGGACCCGGTCGCGCAGCAGCAGCGTCCGGCGGGTGTCCTCCTCGCACAGCAGCTGGTGGTCGTCGGTCATGGGGGGCACCCCTCGTCCCGGACCGGGCTGGCGAACCTGACCACGCGGGGTGCCGCCTCCCCGATCCCGCGGTACACCACCTCGACCTCCAGCCGGGCGTCGGTGGCCGTGACCTCGACGCCCTCGACCTCGATGATGTCTCCCAGCCAGCGCTGCAGCGCCCCCTGGACGGTGAACTGGGTGGCGGCGGCGAGCACGTCGCTGTTGGGCATGAAGACGAGCTGGAGCAGGCCGCACCCGAAGTCCGGCCGGTTCACGCGCTCGCCCGGGTTGGTGAACAGGACCTGGTGGATGAGGTCGCGGAGGTGGTCGTCCCCGGTGGTCGTGGCCACCCAGCCGCGCCCGTCGATGGCGAACGGGTAGTCGACGAAGCTCGGCTCCACGGGCATCCGCGCCTCACCCCTCCATGACCTTGGTGGACAGCAGCGACGGGGTGGGAGGCTGCCCGGGCGGCAGCGGCGGGGCCGGCGAGACCGGGAAGCCGAACAGCGTCTCGCCCACGTGCATGTGGGTGTTGTAGGTGGTGACGAGCTGGCTGAGGTACTGCAGCAGCAGGTCGCCGAAGACGGCCGGATGGCTGGCCGACTGGACGAGCTCGATCAGCGGGGCCTCGACCGTCACCTTGGTCGTGGCCTGCACCAGGATCGTCCCGGACTGGGCCTCGATCCGGCAGAGGTTGTTGTCGTTGGCGTCGCTGATGGTGATGGTGTTGCTGTCGTCGTCCAGCTTGACCCGCAGCCCCTGCTCCGACTTGAGCACCTTCTGGGCCGGCTTGGCCCCGTCGGGCACGTCGCCGTCGCCCCACCAGGCGCCGCTCCAGATGGGGCGGGAGACGTCGCCGGCCTCGAACTCCACCCACACGCCGGCGCCGACCGGGGGGATGGTGAACAGGCCCTGATCGGGCCCGCTGTAGGGGGCGGCGGGGAGAGCCCAGCCGGTGTCCACGTCGCCAAGCACCTCGGGCACCTGGGCCTTGATCCGGCCGCGGTCCAGGGGGTCGGCGGTGTCGCTGACCAGGCCGCGGTACTTGCCGTAGAACTTGTCGGCCATGCGCTCGAGGAACCCGAGAACGGCCAGCTCCGTGTCCATCGTCCCTCACCCCACCGACGCCAGCGCGGAGGTGTCCTGGAACGACTCCGACCCGCTCAGGCCGAGCGCGTTGCGGGTCAGCTCGAACTCCTGGGTGTACAGCTCGCCCGAGAAGGTGTGGACCACTCGGCGCACCAGGTAGACACCGTCGTACAGCGACCCGGCGCCGCGCACGGTGACCGGTCTGCGGGCCCGGAGCGCCCGGCCGTACGCCCCGACCTGGAGCGAGCCGGTCGCCCGGATCGCCCAGGCCGAACGGTCGGTGACCGCCTGGCAGTAGGTCTGCAGCTCGCCGGCGTCCTCCAGCCCGGTGCCGGACGGCCGGACGAGCGGCTGGGGCGTGATGGCCTCCAGGGTGCCGTCCGCGCCGAGCTCGGTCTCGGCGGTCGACGAGACCTGCGCGAGCTCGACCGACCTGCCGGCGATCCCGACACCCCCGGCCTCGGCGGTGGTCGGCCGCACCATCTCGTAGTGGGCGGAGAACCGTTCCACGTTGCCCGCCTCGCCGAACCGGACCGACAGCACGCCCTGGGCCGCCGCGGTCAGGTCCAGGGGGGCGAACACGCCCGTCTCGGCGTCGCTCGACGGGTCGGTCTCGACATAGCAGACGTAGCCGTTGCGGGCCGCCAGCCGGCGCAGGAAGCGGATGTCGGTGCCCCGCTGGGTCGTCGTGGTCTCGGACTCCGAGCGGGTCGGCGACGTCGAGGTCGTCTCCGGGTCCAGCCCGTACTCGGCGAAGATCCGCTCGGCGATGTCGGCGTCCGACATGTTCGGCCAGGCCCGCACCTTCTCCTCGAGGTTCATGCGCACGCTGGCGTCGACCCCGGTGACCTCCAGGGAGGACTCGCCCGGGCGCTCGTCGAACAGCGCCTCGACCGCCGTCACGTACCCCTTGATCAGCGACTCGCTGGTGGTCCCGATGCCCACCTTGACGTTCACCGGCGTCAGCGGGCGGAAGAGGTCGTCGGCCAGCAGGCTCCAGTCCCCGTCGGCGGTGGAGCCCATGGCCAGCCGGATCCGGAACGCGCTGGCCCGGTCCATGCTGTCGTCCACCTCGAGCTCCTGCACGGCCTCGATCACCTCGGCCGAGGCGGGCTGCTCGTCGATCAGGAGGGTGTAGGTCAGGCCGGCCATGGCGTCACCCCTTGGCGGGCGGGATCAGGATCCGGTCTCCGACGTCGGCGACGAGGTCCGCTGGCCACATGGCCAGGTTGGCGTCGCAGATCCGCCAGAACCGGTCGGGCTCGCGATAGGCGAGGAAGGCGATGTTGTCCAGGCGTTCGTCCTGGGTGACCATGTGGGCCGCCTCCGCCGGGGTCGGCGGGATGAAGCGGATGCGCTTGTAGCGCACGGGGCCGTGGGGCGAGTCGGCCACGGCCTCGGGAACGGTCTCGTAGCGGCTGCCTTGGAAGAACATCGCGACTCCTAGACGGGGAGCATCCCGAGGATCAGCTCGGCGGCGTTGACCAGGTTCAGCTGGGCCATCTGCTCCCGCTGGACCAGCATGGCGTTGAAGGCATCGGCGCCGAGGCTTCGGGTTGGCAGGTCGATGTAGCTGAGCACCTGGAGCCCGAGGTCGACGCGGGCGCGGATGGGGTTCAGCACCTGGTCGAACGCCTGCTCGGTGACCGTGCACGACATCACCCGGACCGGGACGACCCGGGCCTCGCCCCAGACGAACAGCACCACCGACAGGCTCTCCGGCTTGAGGACGTGGGTGCCCCGCCCCGCCTTGAAGGCGTTGCTGCGGACCTCCTTGCTCTTGGGATACATCAGCAGCTCCAGGGCGGCCAGGGCCGGCTGGACGCCATGTTCCCGCCCGATCCGGTTGCCCCTCTCCAGCTGGTCGGTGGCGTCGACCTCCACGGCCAGGCTGATCGACTCGTCGGGCGGCCCGGCCGTGAGGAGCGTGTCCTGCTTGGCCTCGCCGGTGGTGGCCGGCTTCCGCGGTGCCGCCCGCGGCCGCAGGGTCCGGGTCAGCTGGTCGGGGTTGTACTGGAGCACGATGACGTTCGGGATCGGTCCCAGGATCGGCTGGTCGTAGGCGACCAGCGCCCCCTTCAGAAGCCGAGGGCGGCGCGTGAACTCACCGGGCATGTCGGTCTCCTCACGCCTCGAGGACGGCGCGGGCGATCGCCCGCGCGAGGCTGACGGCAAGGTCGGGGTCGCTGCGTCGTGCGTCCAGCTCCGGGGCGCCGACCACGCGGACCGAGATGGCGCTGCGGTGGCTGTCGAGCTGGGCGCCGGCCAGCAGCCGTTCGAGCTCGGCTTCGGCCAGCTGCCGGACCTGCTCGGCCCGAGCGGGCGAGATGCCGAGGTCCGGCAGGACGAGGCGGTCGACCTCGAGGTCGAGGGCGGGGGGAGCGGGCCGGCTGCTCATGTCCTCGTCCTGTGGCCGCTGCCGAACTCGGCGTCGGAGGGCAGCTTGCCGATCTTGCCGTACTCGTGCCGGGCCGCCCGGACGAGGTGGCGCATGTCGATGGGGGCGGCCTCGGACGCGGCCAGGAAGGCGGCGTTCACGGCGATGTTGCGGATGTTCCCCCCCGAGATCTCCCAGGCGCTCAACAGCTGGTAGTCGAGCGCCGCGACCTCGGCCTGGACGGGGAGGACGCCGCGCCAGATGCGCTCGCGCTGGGGTGTGTCGGGGAAGGGGAACTCGACCAGGAACCGGAGCCGCCGCAGGAACGCCGGGTCGAGGGCGGACCGCATGTTGGTGGCCAGCACGGCGACGCCCTGGTAGTCCTCCATCCGCTGGAGCAGGTAGTTGATCTCGATGTTGGCGTAGCGGTCGTGGCTGTCCTTGACCTCGGAGCGCTTGCCGAACAGCGCGTCCGCCTCGTCGAAGAAGAGGATGGCCCCGCCGGTGGCGGCGGCGTCGAACACCTTGCGGAGGTTCTTCTCGGTCTCGCCGATGTACTTGCTGACCACCCCGGACAGGTCGATGCGGTACAGGTCCAGCGAGAGGTCGGCGGCCAGCACCTCGGCGGCCATCGTCTTGCCGGTGCCGCTCGGCCCGGAGAACAGGGCGCTGATCCCCCGTCCTCGGCTGAGCTTGGCCCCGAAGCCCCAGCGCTCGTACACCTGGGCCTGGTGGGCGACCTGGGCGCCGATGTCCCGGAGGGTCCGCTCGGTGTCCGGCGGCAGGACCAGGTCCCCCCAGCCGAAGCTGGGCTCCAGGCGCTGGGCCAGGTCGGCGAGGCCGCCGCCGGCCTGCTCACGGCAGGCCTCCCAGAGCCGGCGCGGCGTGACCGGCTCGTCGCCCAGCCGGCCGGCGGCCTCGGCGGCCCGGCGGATCTCGGCCGCGCCGACGCGGAACTGCTCGACCAGGCGGTCGAACCAGCCGTCGTCGGCGGCGGGCGCGTCCGTGAGCGCGCTGGCCCACAGCTCGCGCCGGCGGGCCGGGTCCGGCGGAGCCACTGGCACGCCGAGCAGCGGGCGACCCGACCGGATGCTGGTGGGGGGCAGCAGCCGCTCGCTGCCGGCGAACACCAGCGTCTCCAGCTCGTCCACGATCGCGGCCGGGTTGCCGGCCGGCTCACCGGTCACGGTCGGCGGGAGCTGCACGAAGTAGGCGGCCGAGAGCAGCAGGGCCTCGCGCTCCAGCAGCCTGAGGGCGGCCTCGCGCTCGACCGCCGCCGCCGGCAGCGAGGCCAGGTCGATCTGGAGCAGGTGGACGCCGAGCCGGTCGCAGACCGCCCGGGCCAGCGCCGGATGGCCGACGGCCTCCGGCCCGGCCAGGTTGGTGACCGGCAGCCAGGTCTGGAACCGTTCGATCGCTTGGCGGACCATCCGCTCCACGCGCTCCAGCTCGGATGGGTACGCGGTCTCGACGAGCGGTTCCTGGGGGACCTCCCGCACCCAGGCCGCGACCCGCTCGTCGATGCGGTTGACGTCGAGCAGGTAGTCGCGGACGCGCTCGTCGAGCCGGTAGCCGGTCCGCAGGGTCGAGGTCGGGCCGGTCCCGGGCTCGGTCGTGATCAGCGAGAAGCGGAGGAGCGAGGGCCGGCCGGCCAGCTGGCGCCGCGCCTTGGCCCAGGACGCCATGTCGTCGGTGAACAGCAGCAGCGCCAGCTCGAGGGTGGGAGCCCGCCGGCTGGCGTCGTCCTGCACGTAGGCGAACAGGTCCTCGAGCGCCGGGACGACCTCGGGAGCCAGCGCCAGGAGCAGCACGTCCTGCTCGAACGGGGACAGGCCGAGGATGCCGGCGAGTCGCTGCAGCGGCGTCGGGGCCCCCGAGGCGAGCTGGCGGGCGTCCCGTTTGGCGAGCCGGGCGGTCTGCTTCGCGAGGGCCGCGGTGAGCCGCGCCGCCTCCGGGTCCTCGCGGTAGAAGGCCTGCTCCGCCGTCCGGTCCTCGGCCTCGAGCAACCGGTCCGCCTGCTGGTCGCTGATGACGATGCCGCGGAAGTCCCGGAGGGGGTTGAGCTGCCAGTGCCGGCGCAGCCACAGCACCCTCCGGCCGAGGAGGCCGCGGATGCGGCCCACGTCGTCGGCGGGAAAGCCGGCCGCCGCCACCGGCGTGTCCTCGCCCACGACGGTGCGCATGTCAGGTCACCCGGTAGAAGGGGCCGTCGAACGCCCTGGTCGTCCGGTTGTAGTCGAGGCGGCTCTCGGCGCCGTCCACCCGGACGCGGAGCAGGTGCCGGCCGGCGGGGGGCGGGAGCACGAAGTCGACGGTGGTGGACGAGGTGGCCCCCGCCGCCAGCGCCAGCGGCTCGGCCCGGACGGGCTCGTCGCCGAGGAGCAGGTCGACCCGCTGCCCGGGGAGGACGGGCGGGGCGACGGTGGCGGTGATGGTCGCGCCGACGGCCGCGGTCGCCGGCGCGACGTCGGTGACGGTCGGGATGAGCATGAACGGGACGGCGTTGGAGCGGACGCCCCCGTGGGGGTCGGCCGGCGTGCCGAAGTTGCGGTCGTGGACCACCTCGACGGCATGGACCCCGGCCGGCAGGGTCGCCGGGACCCGCACGTCGATCTGGTCGTCGCTGGGGTCGCCGGTGATCGGGGCGTCGACCCCGCCCAGGATGACGCGGGTCTGGGCGGCGGCCAGGTTCGTCCCCGCGATCCTGAGCGTCTCCCCGGTGGCGGCGATGGCCGAGCGGACGCCGCCGAGCGGCGGCTCGCGGAACACCTCGGTGACCTGGGGGGAGCGGAACGTCTGGACGAACACCTGGCGGATCTGCACCGGCAGGGTCACCGGCCGCTCGGTCAGGCTCTCGATCTGCACGACGCAGACCTCGTAGGCCGCCGACGGCCGGTAGGGGACCGACAGCGAGGTCCAGAGGTCGGTCAGGTGCTCCAGATCGACCGGCTGCAGGTAGAGCTTGACCCGTTCATGCTGGTTGAGGAGCACGGCGTCCAGGATCGGGGCGGTGGGCAGGAGCCGCCGCGTCTGCATCCCGTCGTGGAGCATGGCGTGGTCGTGCAGCACCCGCATGGCGTCGCCGAGGATCTGCTGCGAGGCGAGGTCGGCCGTCTCGGTGATCTCGTCGCCCTCGGCGGGGTCGAGCACCGACACCAGGTAGGACAGGTCGAGGCTGAGCGGCGGCGACCCGTACGCCGCCGGGTGCCCGTGGCCCGGGATCTCCTGGTTGCGCAGGAACCCGTTCTGGCTGACCTGGTAGAGGAACAGGTTGACCCGCTTGCCGACGATGTTGGTGACCTTCATGCCCGGGGGGGCGATGGTGACCGGCTTCTGGTCCTCCATCCGGTCCCGCAGCAGGGTCCTGAGGGTGGAGCTGACGGCGGCGATGGCCTTGTAGCCACTCATCGTCACCCTCCCTCAGTAGAGCGTGCGGTCGAGGTGGTGGCGGGTGAGCTCGAGGTCGCCCAGCCGGCCGGGCCGTGGTTCCCGCGGGGGCGGTGGGGGTGGCGACGGCGCCGCCGCCTGGACCTCGACCCGGCCGATCCGCACGTGGACCGGCGGTGGCGGCGGTGCGGGCCGGGCGCCGGGAGACCGGGGCTCGGGCGCCGGCGGCCGGGCGGTCGCCGGCTGGACCGGTCCGGCCGGCGCCTGGCGGCCGCTGGGCGTCAGGGCCGGCTGCCGCCCGTCGGCGCGCGCCGGCGTGGCCGCCGCGGCACGCTCGCGCGCCCGCCTTGACGCCGGCTCCGGCTCCGGACGGCCCGCCGCCGGCTCCCCGGCGACCGGCGACAGGGGCGCGGCGGTCGCGGGGCCGGGCGCGGCACGGCGCCCCGGGGCGGGGGGTTCGGGGGTCGTCACGGGCGCCGGTCCGGGCCGGGGTGCCGGGTCGGGTCGGGGCGCCGGGTCGGGTCGGGGTGCCGGGCCCGATGCCGGCGGCGGGCCGGGGTCGGGGGTGGCGACGGCTGCCGGACCGGGGCCCGGGACGGCGGTCGGGGCCGGGCCCGCCGGCTCACCGGCGGGCGTCGTGCTGCGGGCGGCCGTCGCCGGCGGCGCCGGTGGGGAGGGCCGGTCCGTCCGGCCCGGCCGGGAGCGCATCGACCGGCTGGCCGGGGCGGGCGCCGCCCCCGACGCCGGCGCCGGTCCGGGGCGGCCCGGCTCCGCCGCCCCCGACGCCGGCGCCGGTCCGGGGCGGCCCGGCTCCGCCGGGGCGGGGGCGGGCGGCGTCCCGGCCGGGTCAGGGACCAGGGTCGCCTCGGTTCGGCCGGGCCCGCCGGTGTCGCCGGCGTCCTGGCCGCGGTGCTCCGGGCGCCTCGGCCGGCCGGGGAGAGGGGCCGGGTGGGGGATGGTCGCCGGGTCGGGGAGCTCCGGCGCCGCCCGGGCGGTGACGGCCGGCGACCGTGGTCGGTCCCGCCGCCCCGCCGGCAGGGCCGGGGCGAGGCCGGCCTCCTGGGGAGCGGTCGCATCCGGCGGCCACGCGGCATCACCCACCGGTGCCGCCCCCGCCGCATGGCCGTCGCCGGCCGGTCCCGGTTCCACGCCGACGGGCGCCGGGCCCATGGCCGGCTCCGGCCGCGTGCGCGGCGGCGCGGGCGTCGCCCGGTCATCCGCGGCCGCCGGAAGCCCGGCAATGACCGGCTCGGCCCCGTCCGGCGGGCCCGCCTCCGGCTCGGCGCCGCCCGGTCCCGCCGGCGGGCCCAGGAAGAGACGGTCGGGACGCGGTGCCGGGGACCATCCGGCCGGCTGGCCGAGACCCGCCGCCCGGGTCACCAGCCGCTCCAGGTACCCGCTCATCCAGGGACCTCGCCGGTCGTCGAGGTGGCCAGCAGGTCCAGGTAGACCCGCCGCTTGCCGGGGGACAGCTCCAGGATCTCGCGCTCGCTCCAGTGGTAGTGCAGGGCGAGGAGGTGGACCTCGCGGTGGAGCGCGTCGGCCTCCGCGGCCAGCTCCCGCAGGAGGAAGTCGACCGGGTCGAACGGGACCTGGAACGTCGCCCCGCAGTCCGGGCAGGCCAGGTCCAGGAACAGGTCCGACTGCGGCTCGAGGGCGGCCAGCGCGATAGCCACCTCGGCCTCCTGCTCGGCGGTCATGGCCTCGCCCGCCTCTTCCGCGCAGGCGCGCGTCAGGTGGCGCACCGCCGCCGCCGGGTCATGGGCCGCGATCCGCGCCGCCTCCTCGAGGTCCCGGCCCGTCGGTGGGCGGAGCCCGGGCGCCCCGTCCGCCTCCTCCGGAGGGAGCAGCAGCGAGGCGGCCGAGAACTCCACGTCCATGGGCTCCGAGCAGGCCGGGCAGTCCAGCACGCCCTCGATCCGGTCGCCGAAGGTGATCGCGTGCAGCTGCAGGGCGAGCGCGTCGCGGTCGCCGACGCTCAGCAGGCGGACCTGGTCCAGCGTCGGTGCCTCCCAGGGCCCGAGGCGCGCCAGGCAGCGCTGCAGAAGCAGGCTGAGCCGCGCCGCCGGTGGGAGCGCCTGGCCCTGGGAGGCGACCAGGTCGACGACCGCGCCGGACACGGGGCCGACAACCGCCTCCCGATGCCGGGTGCCGTCCACCTCGACGCCTCGGACCAGGGTCACCTCGACGCTCATGGCCCTGCGCTCACGGCAGGACCGGCTCGGTCGGCTCGGTCACGTCCGGGTCGCGCTCCCAGCCCTCGTTCTCGATCGTGATCGTCTGGATGGCGATGGCGTTGGCGTTGGCGTCGAGCTGCGGCACCGCCTCGTAGTCCGAGACCCAGCACCGGTAGATCTTGTAGGAGATCGCCTTCTGGCCGGCCTCGTTGAAGATGTCGAGGATGATGTCCTTGCGGAAGTCGCGCAGCGAGGACTCCGCCCCGGGGCCGCCGTTGAAGTCCCACACCTTGTTCGCCCACTTCTCGAACTCGAGGTCGTGGGTCACGCCGCGCTCCAGGGTGATGGCGGCGAACTTGGTGCGCCCGGGTGACTTGTGTTCCGTGCTGGGGTCCCCGCCCTCCCGGTGCTCCACCACCTCGGTGGTCTTCTTCAGCGCTCCCATCTTGCTCAGGCCGGCGATGTACTGGCCGTCCCACTTCACCCGGAACTTGAAGTTCTTGTAGGGATCGACGCGGTAGGCGTTGACGCTGAACTGGGCCATGCGGTCACCCCCTTAGGTCTCGATCTCGCCAGCGATCTGCTGGATCTTGATCACCACGAATTCCGCCGGCTTCAGCGGGGCGAAGCCGACCAGGATGTTGACGATCCCCAGGTTGCGATCCGTCTGCGTGGTGGTCTCGGCGTCGCACTTGACGAAGTAGGCCTCCCTCGGCGTCGCGCCCTGGAACGCTCCCTGCCGGAACAGCTGATGCATGAAGGCGCCGACGTTGAGGCGGATCTGGGCCCACAGCGGCTCGTCGTTGGGCTCGAACACCACCCACTTGGTGCCGCGGAACAGGCTCTCCTCGATGAACAGGGCAAGGCGGCGGATGGGGACGTATTTCCACTCGCTGGCCAGGGCGTCGGCGCCGTCGACGGTGCGCGCGCCCCAGACGACCGCCCCGATGAGCGGGAAGACCCGCAGGCAGTTGATGCCGAGCGGGTTGAGGGTGCCGTTCTCGTCGTCGGTGAGCTTGTAGGTCAGCTCGCTGACCCCGCTCAGGCCCGCCTCCAGGCCGGCGGGCGCCTTCCACACCCCCCGCTGGCTGTCGGTGCGGGCGTAGATCCCGGCCACCGCCCCGCAGGGGACGTACTCCTCGATGAGGTTGTTCTTGAGCGGGTTGGCCATCCGCAGGCGAGGGAAGTACAGGGCGGCGTTCTTCTTGTCGCTGCCGAGGTTCAGCGCGTTCCGGTCCCTGATGGCGTTGGGCGGGTTGGTGGACGAGGACGGCGGGTCGACCAGGAGCATCGCCCGCCGCTCGCTGCAGTAGGCGGCGGCGCTGGCCCAGGTCGGCGCGTCGACGTCGTCGCCGGTGTTCGGGGGCGGAAGGCAGAGGATGTTGAAGATGTCGGCGTCCTCGAGGGCGTAGATGCCCTGCTTGGTGTCCCGGCTGGCCGGGACGATGTCAACGTCGCGGATGGGGTCGCCGTCGTTGCCGGGGGCCACGGTCGCGTTCCCGATACCAGGTCGCGCGGCCGGCACGTTCCCGGAGACCTCGAGGAACTCCGAGCGTTGCTCGAGCGTCCCGGTCACGAACTCCGGGGAGGCGGGCTCGACCGACAGGTTGCGCAGCGTCTCCACCGGGACGGTGGCCCCCTGGACCGTTCGGGTGACTTCGACGTTGAACAGCACCGTGGGATCGGGGGCGTCCGGGTTGACGTCGTGGTTGACGGCGACCGTGAGGTCGTCGGCCCATGACCCCGGACTGCTGGCGGCGAGGACGAGGCCGCCGGGCAGGGTGAAGGTCGCGGCGGCGGCGTTCGGGCCCGTGACGCGGACGACGATGGCCTCGCCGCCGCCGTTCTGGAAGTACTGCTGGACGGCGAACGACATCCGGCTCGGCTCCCAGAGGCCGCCGAAGATCCGGTCGTAGTCCCCGAAGTTGTGGACGGGCACGGGCTCGTTGTCCGGCCCCTTCCTGGCTCTGCCGACGAAGGCGGTCAACGAGGTGCTGACCCCGACGATGGTCCGGACCCCGCTCGGGAGCTCCTCGATATAGACACCCGGATAGGTGAGGCTGGCCGGCATGGATTGCTCCCCTTCCTACGCCGCGGCATCATGGCCGGTCACGAACACATCTGGTCGGTTGCTCGACCGCATCTCAGGAGCCCCGGCTCCCGGATGAGCCACCCCGCGAGCGGCTCGACCTGGTGGACCGCTGCGATCGCTGGGCTGGCTTCCGCTGGTACGGCTTCGGCTCTCGCTCCGGCTCCTCGCCCGGTGGGTAGGACGGAGGCGGAGGTGGTTCCTCCCCGGGTGGGTAGGTGGGAGGCTCCTCGCCGGGTGGGTAGGTCGGGGGTTCCTCCCCGGGTGGGTAGGTGGGGGGCTCTTCGCCCGGTGGGTAGGTCGGAGGCTCCTCGCCCGGCGGGTAGGTGGGGGGCTCCTCGCCCGGTGGGTAGCCGTTCCCCGGCTCGGGCGTGGTCGGCTGGTTCTGCCAGCGGTCCAGGACCGCGGCCCACTGGTTGGCCTCGAGCCAGGCCAGCGCCGCCTTGGTCTTCTCCAGCGCGTGCTTGGCCTGGTCCAGGTTCGTGGCCGCGGTCCGCAGCGCCTGCTTCTTCGCCACCAGGTCGCGCCAGGCGCCGGTCAGCAGGTCCCGGTACTCGGCGCCGTCGACCAGCGCCTGGTCGACCTTGTCGATCCCGGCGAGCAGGGCTCGAAGGTAGACGTACATCGCGGCGTAGTCGGGCTTGTCCTCGGCCTCCTCCAGCTTCGTCTTCCAGCCGTCGAGGTCCGTGAGGTCGGTGTTGAGCGAGGTGGCCAGGTTCTTCAGGGCGTCGAAGGCCTCCTGGGAGGCCGTGGCCTCCTTCTGGGCCTGGTCGAGCTCGGCCTGCCGGGCGGCCACCGTCTCCTCGCACTGGGGCACGGCCTCGCGCAGCGCCTCGATCTCGGCCGCGACCTCGTCGATGATCTGGTCGAGCTGCTCCTTGTCCTCCCCGATGGCGCAGTCCACCACCGGGCCCTTCTCGGTCGCGTAGTCGTTGAGGCCGTTCCGGCGGTCGACCAGCCCGTCGAGCGCCTCCTCGTAGGCGTCGCCCGCCGTCTTGATGGCGTCCCATGCCGTCTGGAGCACCGCCAGGTCGGCCGTCTCGGCGGCGAGCTCCTTGTCGGCCGCCTCGTTCTTGGCCTTGGCGTCCTCGAGCTGCCGCTTGATCCGTTCGAGGAGCTGCTTCGGAGACTCATACCCCGGTGGCTCCTCCCCGCCCCCGGGGTAGCCACCTTCCCCGCCCCCGGGGTAGCCGCCCTGGCCGCCACCCTGGCCGCCGCGCGGATAGCCGCCCTGTCCTCCGCCGGGGTAGCCACCCTGGCCGCCACCCTGGCCGCCGCCCGGATAGCCGCCCTGTCCTCCGCCGGGGTAGCCGCCCTGGCCGCCACCTTGGTACCCGCCCTGGCCGCCGCCTTGCCCCCCGCCGGGGTACCCGCCTTGGCCGCCGCCCGGGTAGCCGCCTTGGCCTCCGCCTTGCCCGCCGCCGGGGTACCCGCCTTGCCCGCCACCCTGCCCGCCGCCGGGGTAGCCGCCTTGCCCGCCCCCCTGGCCGCCGCCCGGGTAGCCGCCTTGCCCGCCGCCCGGGTAGCCGCCTTGCCCGCCACCCGGATAGCCGCCGCCTTCGCCGCCGTCTTGGTAGCCGCCGCTCTTGGGGGGGTGCTCGGTTGGGGTCGGCTTCGGCTTGGATTCTCTTCTCTGCCTTGGCGGTTGTGCCATGGGTACGCTCCTCAGCCGTCCTCTGTTCGGCCGGCCCTCGCCGCGGTCGTCGCCATCCCCACGTCTCGTCCTCGAGTGGCGGGCACCCTCACCCGATCTCCGTCCTCCCCGTTGCACCCCTTCCGCCGGCTCATCGCGGTCGACGCGGACGTTGCGCCCGCCCCGGCTGAGTATCCGGATGCCATGTCGCGTGACCGTGGAGCGGTCGTCGCCCCCGTGTGGACCGGGTGTCGCGTGCCCGGTGGCACGACGTCGCCACCGAGTCGGCCCGGCTGTCGCCGACGCATCACCGTGGCGTCACCGAGACGAGCCGGTGCACGTCAGGAGGCCGCTCAGGAGGCCGCGAGGAAACTCATCACCAGAGAACGGACCACATTGCAGAGCTCGTCGACCGACGACACGGCAAATGTCGTCGGCGGCTCGGCGGCAACGTCGAGCGTGGCGGTGACCCGTGCTCGCGGCTCGGAGCCCGCCTCGACCCAGACACGGATCGCCAGAACGGCGACGCGCTCCGGGGGTGGGGCGCTCATGTGCGCATGTTCGACAGGCGCCGTTGCCGGGACGTCGCCGTGCCGTCACCACCGGGTCGCCCGTCAGCAAAGTTGGCAGAATCGAACAGATGGGCTGTTGTGGTTGCTTCGATCGTATAGTACGGTCGACGCTGTTTGTGGTTCGGCGTTCATCGCCACCGGGGGGGGATGTACATGGCCCAACCCCAGCTCCAGACCGGCGTCTCCAGACCTCCACGGCACGACAACTGCGTCCAGCCCCGAGTCGGGCTGCTCCGCGGATTTACCCTCCACTGCGATGGCCAGCAGGTGTTGCTGCCACTGAGCAGCCAACGCCTGGTGGCGTTCCTGGCGCTTCGCGACCACCCGCTGCTCCGGCTCCATGTCGCCACCACCCTCTGGCCGGACTCGACCGAGGAACGGTCGGTGGCCAACCTCCGGTCCGCCCTGTGGCGGCTGCGCGGTGGCGGTTGCGATCTCGTCCAGGCCAGCGTCAGCCAGCTCCGGCTGGTCCCGAGCGTCGAGGTGGACTACCACCTGGTGACCAGGCGCGCCCGCTGCCTGCTCGACCCGTCGGCTGCGCTGGTCGTGGACGACCTCGACGAGGAGTCGTTCGCCGGAGACCTGCTGCCTGACTGGTACGACGACTGGGTGGTCATCGAGCGGGAGCGGCATCGCCAGCTCCGCCTGCACGCGCTCGAGTCGGCGGCCGAGCGCCTGATCTCCGCCGGACGGTACGGGCAGGCCATCCAGGCCGCGCTCCTTGCCGTGGGGGAGGAACCGCTGCGGGAGAGCGCCCACCGGACCGTCGTCCGAGCGCAGCTGGCCCAGGGAAATCTCGGCGAGGCCATCCTCCATTACCGGCGGTACCGCAGCGCGCTGCACCGGGAGCTCCAGGTGGAGCCCTCGGCCATGTTCGACGACCTGATGGTGGGGATCACCAGAAGCTGACGCCCGCGCTGGAGGTGGAATGGCATGGCCGGCTCGATGGTGTACCGGTTGCCGGTTGCCGACGCGGCTGCGCCGCACATGGTCGCCTTTCGCCAGGCGATGCGCGAGCTGCAGGGGATCTGGGACAACCGGGGCTACAACTACATCGCCGGCTTCCACGGCATCCCGAACTGGTATTGCTGGCACTCACAGCGAAACCCCCGGACCCCGCTGCAGGCGCGCCTGTTCCTGGCGTGGCATCGCGCCTACCTGCTCCGTTTCGAGCGAATGCTGCAGGATCGGGTGCCTGGAGTGGCGGTGCCGTGGTGGGACTGGACCCGGATCCGGAGCATACCTTCCGCCTACGCGGCGAGAAGGATCGACAACCAGGCGAACCCGCTCTATTCGGCCCGGGTCTGGGTGCCAACCTTGCGGCCTCGCGTCGACCACCGGACACGAAGGTCGCCGGGTAGCAACCCCAATGGCCGCCTGCCCACCGATACCGAGGTGGCCTGGTTGCTGGACAACTCAGATTTTGAGACGTTCTACGATGCGTCCGAGAGCCTCCACAATCTCGTGCACAATTGGGTCAGCGGTGACATGCTCAACCAGGAGACCGCGGCCTGGGAGCCCCTCTTCTGGGCCCATCACTCCATGGTCGACCGGATCTGGTACCTGTGGCAGGTGCGCTGGGGCAACGGGGGGATCCCAAGGGATCTCCTGGACCTCGAGCTCATCCCGTTCGGGCAGCGGATGCGCGATGTCCTGGACGTCCAGCGGCTCGGTTATGAGTACGCGGCCAGCGCGACTCAGATCCCGGTTGGAGGCGGCAATGATTGAGAAGTATGTGTTCGGCCCCTTCAAGCATGGCGTGGCGCCGACAATGCAGCGCACCGACCTCGAATTCTATGGCATCAATCAGTTCCGGCCATCCTGTGTGGTTCTCATCTTCTTCAACGACGACTCGGTCGGCGTCGACAACGCCTCGGAGGACCGGGACAGCTTTGCCGGCAGCTTCGCCCTCTTCGGGCACCAGCGGTGCTTTGGAGACGAGGGCCACTGCGAGATCCATCCCCACACCAACAGATTCGACGACCGCCCTTCCCATCCGCTGACGCGCGGCTTCAAGCGGGTGGTCGTCACCGACGCCATGCGCCGCTGCCTGGCCAGCGACGAGCTGACCATCACGGTGATCGCTTCCACCGATCCCGAGGCCGTCATCGAGGCGGACGGGCCCTTGCTCGACATCGAGGGGATGCAGATCGCGGCGTTCGAGTAGCCAGGGCTTCCACCGATGAGGCGCAGGTTCGCACCGGGTCCGGTCCCCGGCCAGCCGGCGGTGTCGACCGCCCCGGGCACGGCCGGTCGCCACCGCATCGCGCCGGTCCCGAATCAGGCGCTGCAGCGGGCGGCCATCGCGCTGCGGGTGGGAGGTCCCGACATGAACCAGCCCGGAGACTTCGTCGAACGCGACGCCGAACGGCTGGCCGATCAGGTGGCGCGGTCCTCCGACGGCGCCGCGCCGAGCAGGGCGGTGACGGCCCGGCAGGGCAGCGCCGGCCCGGCGACCGCCGGCCCCGGCGGAGTCCTGCCGCGGGCCGTCCGGGCGGCGATCGCCTCGGCCGGAGAGCCGCTCGACGCGAGGACGCGCGCGATCATGGAACCTCGGTTCGGACACGACCTCAGCCAGGTGCGGGTGCACACGCAGGCCATGGCCGCGCGTTCGGCCGAGGATGTCGGTGCCGAGGCGTACGCCGTCGGATCGCACCTTGTCTTCGCGCCAGGTCGCTATGATCCGCGGACGACCGGCGGGCTCCGCCTACTGGCGCACGAGTTGGCCCACACCCTGCAGCCGTCGGGCGAGGCGCCGCGCTCCGTCGGTTCCACCTGCCCCACGGCGCCGATCCCGCGCACCAGGTGGACGAGACGGCCCTGATCGCGCCCACCTACGCCGCCATGCTCGCGACGATCAAGGCGATCATCGCCGACTCCGTCGCCTACGGCTCCACCGTCCACATGGACACCTTCGTCCTCAAAGCCGGGGGCGCGCCGGTCACCAGGGAGATCGACAAGAAGCTGGGGACCGAATCGACACCCACGGTGGCCTCGATGCTCTCCCCGCGGTATCTCTACACGAGCCGCTGTGGACTGATCGACATGCGGCACTTCATCCAGCTGCTGTACATCTCCCACTTCTCAGCGTCGGCGTTCCCGGGCACGCGCGGAAACGAGGTTGCGACCAGCAAAGGACGGAAGCACGAGCTCTCGGCCGAGTCGGAGTCGCGTTTCGGTCCCGAGGACACGGTGTCGAACGCCCTGGGCGCCTATACCGGCAGCCGCCTGGCCGGCCTGCCGCAAGCCGACGACCTGTACGACACGATCAAGGACATGCTGGATCGGTGTGACCCGGCCGACTTCTCCGGCCTGAGCGCCTCCAGCAAGGACACGGTCAGGCACTTCTACGGCGACCTGGTGAGCGACCCGGCGCCCCGCAAGCCTGGCGATCTGATCCCCAAGAACCAGAACCAGAGCGCCGTTCCGGCGATCGTCTCGATCCCTGAGTTCGCCGGGAAGGAGCGCTCGTTCCCGTTCGCCGTCGACGTGGACGACCCGCATCGCAAGACCATCTCCGGCCTGGACTTCCTCAAGGGATCGGCCGGTCTCAGCAGCGATGACGAGGTCCGTGACTTCGTCGCCACGCAGCGGCCGGAGATCATCCGCGACCTGCCGGGCACGGAGAAGGTCCGGCTCGTGAAGACGCTCTTCGAGGGCTGGGTCGCCGACGACGACATCGACGCCATCGAGGTCATCTATCGCAGCTCGAGCGACGCCGACAAGCAGCAGATCCGCTCGGCGATCGACGTCAGCGACCTGTCAAGTCTCGGCCAGCGCATGCGGCTGCGAGTCCTGTTCGGACCGTGATCACGGGGAGACCCGACAGAGCTACGGGCCGGCCCGGCGCCCGAACGCCTGCTCCAGGAACGTGATCGGATCGGCAAGGGCCTCGTTGAGGATCTCCCTGGCTGCGTCACGCGGTCGCGCCTCCACGTCCGGCCCGGTGACCTCCACCTCTTCATGTTCCGGGAACTCCTCAAGCAACTGGGTCTGGACGTTCGTCGTCAGGTACCTGGCGATCAGCTTCACCAGCTCGGACTTGACGAACTTGTCCAGCTTGCCCCATTCCCAGGATGGCAGCGGTGGCGCGCCGGGGGCGGGGCTCGGGACCAGCTCCAGCGCCGCGAAGGGCGGGCCGACCTCCTTGGTGAGCCTGGCCATCGCCGCGTCGACGGCGGGCTGGGACGGCGTCTTGCCGTGCCTGGTCAAGACGTCGACGCCGATCCTGAAGGCGGCGAGCAGATCCTGCTTCGACGCCTGGACCGCCTCGGTCATGTAGCGGAGGTTCGTCTCGTTGTCCGGCGTCTCCAGCTTGGCGTCACCGTAGGCCATCCATCCCTCGGGGTGCCGCCGGCTGACCACCGCCAGTCCGAGGGTGTTCTCACGGTCGTGCAGGATCTTGGAGATGGCTCCGCCAACGTACAGGCCGAACTGCTCCTCGATCATGGCCATGCCACCCGCGGCGGCGATGCGCCCCATCATCCTGGTGCGGACCCGCGCGACGGCCTCCTGACGGTCTTCCGCGGTTCCGTGCCTCCGGACCCGGGGGTAGTCCCGCCCGAGCAGCTCGAAGATCCGGCCTCCGAGGCGGGCCGAGATATGGTCGATCAGGTGCTGGAAGACCTCGCCCGCGAGCTTCCTGTACTGGACGGTCACCTGCTCTCGTGGTACCCGGATGTGGCCGGCGGAGAAGCTGTCGGTCAGGTAGTGGTCGGCGAAGGCGTTGACCGCGTACGCGCCGGCCAGCGCCTGGCTGTCGCCCCGCTTGCCGGCCTCCAGCGCGTCCAGGACCGCGCCCCGGTGGAGCTTCTGCCAGGTCGTCAGCGCGGTCCCTCCGCCTGAGAAATGCGAGACGTTCTCGAGGGCGAGGTTCCTGTACCGTTCCGCGTATTCCGCGCTGATCGTGCTGGCTTCCTCGTAGGCCGGGTGCAGCGTCGCCTCGTTCGCGGTGAGGTCCCGCAGCTTGGTCAGCCGGCCGCGGCCGGCGGCGCTCGACGCTTCGCCGGTGAGCTGGGCGAAGTCCTTGAAGTGGTCGCCGCCGAACGCCACCAGATCGCCATAGCCGAGGACAAGCCCTCCTCCCACCGGCAGCTCGGCGTCGAAGACGTCGCCGGACCTGGTGATCAGCTCGTGGGAGATGTAGCCCGTCAGGTCGTCGGCCGGGACGATGGCGCCCTGCTTGTCGCGGGCCTTTCCCGATTCGACGAGGACCTGCATCCAGCCCCGCTCCGTGCCCAGGACCAGGACGGAGGCCCCGCTCAGGAGGTCCGCCCTGGTGTTGCTGTGGGGTGCGTCCGGGTCCCTGTGGGGCGTGGCCCGAAGCGCCGTCATGTCCGTCGGCACCGTTCCGCGGAAGGGGAACTTGCCCTGGGCCCGGTTGCCGACCTTTCTGTGCTCCAGCCCTTCCCAGCGCTGCACCAGCCGTGGCGCCTGGAGGCGGGTCGCCACCGGCGCCGGGCCGCCGCTCCCGCGGGCCGCTCCCTGCTGCACGACATGGGCCAGCTCGTGGGCCAGCAGCCTGCGGCCCGCCGCCGTCCCGGACCGGTAGCTTCCCGCGGCGAACACGACCTCGTGGCCCAGCGTGAAGGCGCGCGCTCCCAGCACGCTCGCCGTCTCGTCGGCGGCCGGGCCGGTGTGGACCCGCACCTTCTCGAAGCTGTGGCCGAACCACGATTCCATGAACGCACGCTCGCCGGACGGCAACGGTTGCCCATGCCCATGCAACCTGTCGAGCTGCCGCTCGGGCTCGCCGTCGCCGGGTTCCCCGGCCCGTCGGGCGAGCGGTGGACCCTCGACGGCGGCCGCCCCAGGTTCCGAGAGGCGCGTCACCTCGCCGGCGACCCGATCCGCCTCGCGCTCGTACTCGTCGCCGGCACGCCCGCCGGCCAGCTTGGCCTGGATCGCGCCCGAGGCCAGGAACCGCTGCAGCCCGCGGTTGCCGAGCGTGCGCTGCAGCCGGCGCAGACCTGGCTGCGGTGGCGCCGCCGCCCGCGGCCGGCGAGCCGAGGCGTCCCGTTGCCGATCGGCAGGTCGTGGGGTCACGGCCTGCTGTGCCGGCGATGCCCTCTCCATGGCGCTACCCCTAGGTCCTCGTCCCGCCGCTCGCACTCCACCAACCGAGCGCGGGGAAAGCATGGCCGCAAGCCGGCGTCGTTCTCCGGAATATCCGCCATTCTCAACGACGGTGCCCAAGGCGGCAAGACGGTCGACACCGCCGAGCAAGCCCGCGAACTCGCCGCCGAGTGCGGCGCCACCGCTTGATGTTAGGAGCGTTTGCGTGAACGATACGTTTTCGGGTACCGAGACGTTGAAGATCGCCGGCGGCCGGCCAGGAAACCGCGCCGCCCCACCAGCCTCGGGGCGGCCAGCGCCGGGGAAGGGTCGCTTGCCCGCCGGGCGGACCCGGCCAGCCGGGACGCCGGCAACCAGCCGCTCAACCGCCAGCTGCTCTTCGAGGTCGACCAGGTCGATGTAGACGCGGGTGGCCAGCAGCGGCGGCAGCTCACCTCGGGCGACGCGCACCGGCAGCAGCCGATCCGCCTGGCCGCGGTCGCGGACCAGCGCCGCGGTCCACTCGTCCCGGGCATAGTCGGAATGGACGTAGGCGGGTGACAGCACCGCCAGCACCCGCTTGGCCTCCTCGAGGCCTGGTTCATGCGCTGGATGAAGTTCTCGCCTGGGCGGAAGTCCCAGGCCTGCAGCACGGTGCTCTGGCCGGCCTGTTCGAGGGTCTCGGTGATCCATTCCGCCCAGGCCTGGTCGGCGCCGGTGTAGCTGATGAAGAAATCCTTGTCCGCCATCACTCGGCCGACCTGCCCGTCTTGGTCCGTGGAGCCTGAGCTGACCGGCTTGTCCTACCATGCACGAGCGGGTGGTGACCAGCGTCGAGATGAGGTCAGGGATCGGCTCGAGGCGGTCCACGAGGCCAGCTTGACACTGGGGGAGGAAACGCTTGAGAAAACGCGAGCGATCCTGCCTGAAGACATTCGAGCCAGACGTCGCTCGTCTCACCCTGGAAGCATCAACCAGGCCACCGGCCGCAAGCGCTCTTCTGGGCAAGGATGCCAAGGATCCACCGTCGACGTGCGGCATGTACCAGGGCTGAGCGCGCAGCAGCGGCGCAGCAACTCTGCTCTGCGAACCCACATGAAGCACCACGCGCCAGCCTTGCTGCTCTGGTGCAATGCCCTGCTGCGCGAGGGTTCGTGGTGGGCGTTGTGGTGGGGATCCCTGGATGGCATGCAAGGGGTCAGGGGTTCAAATCCCCTCAGCTCCACCAGGCACAACGCATCGGCAGCACTCCCACTCAGGGCCGTCTGTCAGCAGATTGTCAGCAGATCACTTCACGTGAGCGCTAGAGCACTCTGAGCGCTAACCGATTCGGGTAGCTTCAGGCGGTTCTCGTGCGGCGGGATTCGTCATAGCAGAGGCAGCCGAGTGGTCGTGAGCCGGCTCTAGCGGCGGGCGTGGACCGCCGAGGCAGCATCGCCCGGTCGGCAGCTGAGGTCGTGGCACAGAGCTGGGTCGATTCTGTGGTGGCGGACGACAACTACGGCGACGCGAGTCCAGGATCAAGTGCCGGCTCGACTTGCGATGCGACGAGCGGGACGCGGGTGAGGCAGCAGCATGCCGGCGTCCCGCTTCATCCTGTCCGTGCGTTGAAGGACCCCTGCGGAAGAGCTCCCCAAACCCCCGGAGGGCTCTTGCTCTTCGCCACCGCCACCCGATTCAGAACAGATCGATCCGCCAGTGATTGCAGCGAAGACCCCGCCCGGCGAACTCGACGTCACACTCTCCCAGGTTCGTGAAGCCGTTCTTCTCACAGATCTTGTTGGAAGGGCCGTTCGTGACCGCGGGAAAGGCGTGGATCTGCCCGAACTTCCGCACCCCCCGCGCCCTCTCCAGAACCTCCCGCACGGCCTGGCTGGTAATCCCCCGATTCTGGAACTCGGGCAGGATCATCCACCCGATCTCATAGATCGCCTCATCTTCATGAGACGACTCAAAGACATCGACCCCGCCGGCCGGGGACGATCCTCCGTCCGGGATTATCTTGAGCGGCCAGCACCTTCCCTCGGCGGCCAGAGCCAGCGACTTCGCGTGCGCCCGCTCGATGGCTTCCCGCGGCCGGGGGCCACCCAGCTCGGCCATCAGTTGAGGGTCGGTCTCCAGTCGCACCCGGAGCTCGACATCCTTTTCGGTCATCGTCTCCAGCTTCATCGAGGTCAGGTTACCCGACCTTGCCTCTGCCTTACGGCTGCGCCCGGTGATCTGTAGCCTCCAGTTCGAGGCTGGTAGAGATCTCAACGCAGCCGCCGATGGTGCGAGCGACTGGGCAGCGGTCGGCGTGGAACCCCAGCACCCGCTCGATCGTGGCCCGCTGCGTCTCGTCGGCGGCCAGCCGGTAGGTGACATGGATGCGCTTGACCACCAGCACCTTGGCGTCCAGC
>Ga0126312_10000085_pt1 | contig 39307 bp, 49 predicted proteins | sample Plot104A_FD_92537 | JGI IMG/M metagenome (GOLD analysis project Ga0126312, IMG submission 92537) | Serpentine soil microbial communities from UC McLaughlin Reserve, CA, USA - Plot104A | ecosystem: Environmental > Terrestrial > Soil > Grasslands | place: USA: UC McLaughlin Reserve, Lake County... | reverse complement strand
TGCGGGTCATTAGCAAGCCCGAGTCGGCGGTCAACGAACCGAACATCATTGAAGTGATCCAGACCGGGGGCTCGCTGGCCGACGTGCCGGTTGGGGAGCTCAGCGCCCCGGCTGGCGACGGGGCCTATCGGTTCGTGGTCGAGGCGTGCCGGCTGGCGCGCGAGGGCGCGGTCGACGGGATCGTCACCGCACCCTTGAACAAGGCCGCGATGCAGGCGGGCGGACACAAATGGCCTGGCCACACGGAACTGCTCGCGCACGAATTCGGCGTAGATAACTTCAGCTTGGTGCTCTCCGCCGGAGACCTATACGTATTTCACCTGACCGCTCATATGTCGCTCCAAGAAGCTATCCAAAACTGCACCGCGGAACGAGCCGACGACATCTTCACCCTGGTCGGCGCATTCGTGCATGCGCTGGGCAAGCCGGACGAAGCGATCGGGATCTGCGGTCTCAATCCCCATGCCGGCGAAAATCGTATCTTCGGTGACCAGGACGCCGACGTCCTCGAGCCAGCGGTCGCACGGGCGCGTGAGCGAGGCATCAACGCTCACGGCCCCATTCCAGCCGACGCGCTGATCCCAGCCGCCGTCCGAGGGAGGTGGAACATGATCATCGCCTGTTACCACGACCAGGGTCACGCGCCGTTCAAGGCGGTGTACGGCGACGACGGCGTCAACATTACCGTCGGCCTGCCTGTGGTCCGCGTCTCGGTTGACCACGGCACAGCCTTCGATATCGCCGGCCGTGGCATCGCCCGCGAAGCGAGCCTGGTGCTGTCCTGCCAGCGAGCCGCGGACCTGGCACCGGGATGGGAAGACGTTTGGCAGGCGGCGCGTCAGAGTCGGCACAACTCGTTTCCGGGGTAGTCATCGCGACTGCCATCAAAGCGTCCAGCGGTGCCCCCCGTCGTGCCCCCGAAGAATCGTCGTCAGCCGTCGCCAGCCGCGGACAGTAGGGCAGAACCCCTGGCTAGAGACACAGCCATAGAGCGCCGGCAACACGGCCAGCCGGCGCTGGGCCCGTCGTTCTAGATCACGTTCGGTCATGCAGAGATCTCCTAGGATCAGGAGATTGACTGTCAACAACCTCCGTCAGTTTTAGACCCTTAGCTCCACCACTGTCACTGTCACGCCGACGGCTGTGACAAGGGGCGATGCAATCGCCAGACGGTGCATCGCTCGCGCTGCCCGTCTAACTGCCAGTCGAGCCGGGTTTCCGTCGCGCTTGGACAGCTCGTCCATCACCTTCGCGCCCGTCTGGATCACAGGCCGCAGCTGATGCCGGTAGACGAGTTCGGTGACGGTCGTCCCGCTGTGGCCGACTGGCTGCCGCAAAGCCGCAGATCCGGGGACCGCTCGGATGAGTCTCGTCTGCCGAGAGGAGCAGCGCCACTCTGCAGCCGGCGCGGTCAACATGATTGTCGTGACGCCCAGGGCGGCTCGCACGCACCGGCAGCCGTGGTCGCCGGTGTGGGAGAGTCACCGGTGGGTGGATCAACCACCGGCACGCAGCGCAGCGTTGGAGGTCCGGATGGCTCGTGTCAGCTGGCAACAGCCTCATCACGACGGTTCTGCGACCTATGTGTCCGACTTGGCGCCCAATCTCGGCGACGAAGTCACCGTCCGCCTACGGGTGCCGCGCGCGAGTAAGGTCACCCAGGGCCTGCTGCGCGTTTACATCGACGGCGAGCAGGAACTGATCGCCACGGTGGTCGACCGTGAGGATGAGGACGAGCTCTGGCTTCGGGCGTCGTTCCGGGTCGAGAATCCCGTCGTGAACTATCGCTGGCTGCTCGACGGAATTCCCTGCGGCTACCAGTGGCTCAACGGCACCGGGCTCCATCGGTACGACGTTACGGATGCCTCCGACTTCCGCATTACTACGCACGCGCCACCTCCGACTTGGGCCACCGATGCCGTGCTCTATCAGATCTTCCCTGATCGCTTCGCAAAGTCGATCGAGCGGGAAGCGCCGCCGTGGGCAATGCCGCACAGCTGGGACGACCCAGTCATAGGCGCCGGCCCCGAGACCTCCTACCAGTACTACGGCGGCGACTTGGACGGCATCAGGGCCCACCTGGACCACATCGCGTCCCTTGCTGCCAATGTCGTTTACCTCACGCCGATCTTCCCGGCCCGCTCCAACCACCGCTACGACGCATGGTCGTTCGATCATGTCGATCCGCTGCTCGGGGGCGACTCCGCGCTCGCCCGGCTGTCCGACGCGCTCCACGCTCGGGGAATGCGCCTGGTTGGCGACCTAACTACCAACCATTGCGGTGACAATCACGAGTGGTTCCAGCGTGCCATCGCCGATGCCAGTGCGGAGGAGGCCCGCTACTTCACCTTCACTGACCACCCGGATCAGTATGTCTCCTGGTTCGGGCATCCTTCCCTGCCGAAGTTCGACCACCGCAACCCAGGGCTGCGTAGAGCCTTGTACGAGGGACCCGACTCCATCGTCGCCCGCTGGCTTGGTCCAGGCGGCCTTGACGGCTGGCGCATCGATGTTGCCAACATGACCGCGCGACTCGGCACGACTGACCTCAACCACATGGTGGCGACCACCATCCGTGCCACGATGTCGGCCGTCGCGCCGGACTCCTTGCTGCTCGCCGAGCACAGCCACGACGGCTCTCCGGACCTGCTCGGCGACGGCTGGCATGGGGTCATGAACTACGCCGGCTTCACCCGCCCGCTGTGGCAGTGGCTGAAGGCGGCCGGGCCTGTCCCGTTCGAGCCAGGGCCGTTCACCGCCATCCCGCGTATGCCCGGCACATCGATGGCCTCCGCGATGCGAGCGTTCGCGGCGGCGTCCCCGTGGCGGGCAACCGCTCACGCGATGACCCTCGTCGGATCCCACGACACCGTCCGCATCCGCACCATGCTCGGCGACGAGTCACTAGTGACCGTCGCTTTCGGTCTCCTAGCCACCATGCCGGGCATCCCCATGCTCTGGTCCGGTGACGAGATCGGGCAGGAGGGCGTCAACGGCGAGGACGGACGCCGACCCTTCCCGTGGCACGACCCGCCCAAGTGGGACCAGCAGCGCCTCGCGACGATGCGCGCGCAGTTCCGGGTGCGTGCCGGCAGCGAGGCCTTGCGCCACGGCGGGCTGCGCTGGCTGGCCGTCACCGACGATGCCGTGACCTTCCTCCGCGAAGCCCAGAGTGAGTCGGTACTCGTGCACGCGTCCCGCGGCGATCACGATCCGGTTCGGATACCGGCGTCGGTTGTCGGCGACCACCTAGCCGGTCTGGCCGGCACCGCCGACGTTTCGGCGGGGTCCGACGGTATGCACGACCTACCGACCTCCGGACCGGCCATCGGCATCTGGGGCTGCCACGCGTGACCACGGGGGCGCCTGACCTGTCGCCGTTACCCCTAACACGGAAGCAGTCGTACGCACGGACCCCGGCGGACCCCGCTGTCGATACGTGACACGTCAGCACGCCTTCCATGCACTCGATCTGAGCCGCGCGGACGCTGGCAGACAGGCACTCCACGCCTTCGCAACGAGACGGTCTGGGCTGCCAACGCGAAGGTGGTCTCGTCGCCGAAGTCCCGGGTCGGGGCGACCGCCGTTAGCCTGCGATCGCGCTTATATCGACATGGACCCGTAAGGAAGTGCCCTGAGACTGCCGACCTACGAGCACGCGTGGTTGCTGAGGTATCGGTTGTCGTGCCGGCAACCCAGCCTAACTGGACACACGTGTCGCACGTGAACTCTTCAGGCTGTTGAGGGCTGTGGCAGAGTCAGATGCGAATGGATCAAGACGTCCGTGGTCGCCTAGCGAGGGTATAGGCACGTGGAGCAGGCGAGCGACTGGGCCACGTTCGACGCCTTGATGGGCGTCGACGCGGTCGACGAGTCTGGCGCTGACATCGGACCGCTGGCCTTCTACGGCCGGTGTTCCACCGAAGACAACCAGGACCTTGAGACCTCCCCGAGCCTGGCAGCTCAGCAACGCGACGAAGTTCGTGGAACCGCTCGGCGGCCACATCGCCGCGGAGTTCTCTGATATCGGACAGTCGCGGTCGGTGCCGTGGGAGCGCAGGGAGGCGGCATCAGCCCTGCTGAGCCAGCTCCGCGACGAACGGCGCGGCTGACTGGTGTCGTCGTCGGAGAAGGCACCCGCTGCTGGTTCGGCAACCAATTCTCGCTCACTGCACCGCGCTTCGAGGCGTACGGCCTCGATGTCTGGGTTACTGAGCTCGGTGGCAGGTTCGATAGTCGCAACGCCTCTCACAAGATGCTGATGAGCGTATTGGGCGGGATGGGTGAGTCCGAGCGGCAAGACGTCCAGGCTCGCGTTCGAGCCGCGATGGATGCGCAAGTGGTCAACGAGGGCCGTCATCAGGGCGGGCGCGCGCGCCCTATGGCTACACCGTGGTCGACGGCGGTGCGCATCCCAATCCGAGAAAGGCGGCAGAGGGCCATCGTCTTCGCCCACTGGCCGTGGACGAGCCGTCAGCGGAAGTCGTTCGGCGAATCTTTGGGGAGTACCTGGACGGTCGAGGCGACCGGGCAATCGCGGTCGGCCTGAATCGCGACGGGATCCTCTGCCCGTCTGCCCATCGCCCGGAGCAGAACCGGCACCGATCAGCCGACGGGTGGCAGGGCAGCACGGTACGCGCAATCCTCGAGAAATCCTCGGTACACGGGCTACGCAGTGTTCGGTCGCTGGACGAAGCAAGAGACCCTGCTCGACCCCGATGACGTCAGCGCCGGGCATGTCCCGCGTTTACGTCGGGCCCGATCCGACCGGATTGTGCGTTCGCGTGTGCCGGCCCATCCAGCGATCGTCAGTGTGCAGAACTTCGTTGACGTGCAGTTGCTCCGCCGGTCACGGGGTGGAGCGGCCCGCCCCACTCTCGAGCGGTCCCGGACGAACACCTCGCATCCGTACGCCCTCGGGGGTCGTGTTCGCTGTGGCTACTGCCAACGACGGATGGAAGGCGCTGCACGTCGGTGGGGCACCTACTACCGATGTGTCGCGCGAACGCTGGTATCCGGCTCGCCGGTCCTCGCTGGTCAACCGAAGAGCGTCTACCTGCCGGAGGTGGCCGTCCTCGGGCCAGTCAACCAATGGCTCGGCGACCTGTTCGATCCGGACAACCTCGACCGCACTGTGGCGGCGCTCTTGGCCTCGCAAGGAGGCGACCCCGGTCGGACAGCTGCTGGGCAGCGTCTGAAAGAAGCCGAGACCCGGCTTCGGCGCTTCCAGGCAGCCATCGCCATCAACCAGGCGCTAGCCCTGCGCACGGCGGCGCAGAATGAGTTGGATTGCAGGTCGGCGCCCATGTCACTCACCGAGGCGGACGTCCGTGCCATGGTCGGTGCCCTGGGCGACATCGGGGATGCCCGCAATCGCGCGGAACCCACGATGCTCGGATCGCTCTACGAAGCGCTACGGATGGAGGCGGTGTACGACGCCGAGACTCGCGTGTCAGGGTCACCATCCGTCCAGCACATGTGGCTAAGACTTGTGTCCGAGGGAGGACTTGAACACCGACGCCGACCGTATCGGCGAGTGTCGGCGAGTCCAGCCAAACCAGCTTTAACTAAGCGTTTCACCCGTACCCCGACCCCTCGTCGCGCCATCCCGTCTAACCCCGTGCTAACGGGTCCGTTAGCAAACGGTTTGCAGAGAGGAGGACAGACCAAGATCAACTAACCCGCCGCAAGTGAGCGGCCCGACAGGTGCAGGAACACCGGCCGGGCCAGGAATCCCAGCTAACCAGGAGCTGAAATCCCATGAGCAAGTCTGTCATCTTGTCTACCGGTCGGGTCACTGCCGCCGACGACATCCTCACCATCACCTACACCGAGCAGTCCGACGACAGCCCGCCTATCGTTTTCGTCCGCTGGCCCCGCGAAACAACCCCGTGCGACCCCGCCAAACTGCCCGCCGTAGCAAACCGGGTCATGGCCGTGCTAGCTGAAGCGGTCGGCAAATCGGCCGTCATCCAAGCCAACGACAACAACCAACTTTGAGGGCCGAGGGTCGCATACTGACTGCGTGTCCACCATAGATCAAAAACTATCGTCCAGCACTACACGGCGAAGCACTCCTCACCGCGCAACGTTCCGAACTTCAACCGCTCATCGACCACCTTCGCGAGGTCGCTCAGGGCCGCGATGACATCAGGACCGAATGCGCCGGCATCATTGCTGGCTGGTGGTTCGCTAGCCCGGTCCGGCAAGGTCACGAACTCATCGCCGCCGGATTGCTGATGCTCGCCGGCTATGTCGATCTTGACGAACTTGACCGCTGGGTTCGGGTTGGTTGGGAGCGTCGGCGCGGGTCGACAAGTAGCCTCCCGGCAAGCTGGCCGTAGCCCAGCCTTTCGGCAACTCGAGAACTCAGCCCTGGTCGCTGCGCGATACGGTGCGACATGGCAACCGACCCGGCCAAGGTGGTTTACAAGATCACCTATCCGAACGGGAAAGAACGGAGGCTTGCACCCATGGACGTGCGAATCGAAGGAACCCTTATGTCACCGGAGTTTCGGAAGGTCCCCCCTTCGTCGTACAGGACGCGGCGAGTCACGAGGATGGCGTCCGGACCGGAGCCCTAATCATCGCCGCCGCCGCACCGCGGGGGACTCAGATCAATGTGGGCGGAATAGTGATGGACGCCGGCACCTTCGAGTGGAAGTCGTACTGACCGACCAACGGACCGGCTGATGGGGCGCTGCGTGTGGCATCTTCCGGACTGATCTACCGATCTTGTGGCCGCCGATCAGTAGCGACATGCCTTCCGCCAAAGCCAGCCGCGGCTACGCCAAACCTGAACATCAACGTGCATTACCACCCCAACCAGCAACACAGCATCGCCTTGTGTGGCCGTGGGGGCCTCCACAATGGCATTAGCCGCGGCAGGTTCGGAAATAGCCTCAGCAGGGCTCAGATTGGCACGGTTTAGGTGGCTGAGGACGCAGCCGGTAAAGCGGCCGGTACAACTCCAACTGTCACGGAGGAGGCTCAGGCTTCACAGCCCGCGCCACCGGCCGAGGAGCTGGAGCCGGTCTAGTGCCAGGAACGCCTCCGCCAGAAGTCATCGATCCGGTCCATGACGATCACGGAGAGCACGAGAAGCCCTGCCACGCCGAGGAGCAAAAAGAAGGCTAGGAGCTGAGGCACGGTAGCTCCTGCCTTAAGACATCAGGGGTCGCTCTGAGCGTGCGGAGGCCCGTTAAGACTTAGGACACGCTCATCCCACTGCACAAACCGAGGCCGACCTTCCCTGTCGTCCCTGAACCCTGATGAGGATAGCTTCTATGAAGCCCGGCGACGATTCCAGGAGCGTAATGACTGACCTCGATTATCTGGATACCGGCGCTGAAATTGCCAAAGCCTACGGTTACAGCGAATCCACGATCCGAACCTGGAAAGAACGGGGACATCTCCGCGAAGCTGGCCGAGACGCTAAAGGCCGTGTCCTGTTCCGGGTCCGGGAGGCTGAGGTTCACATTGGCAGAACCATTACTCAGCGTATCAGGGTCGGTAAGGAACCGGTCGGTGAGGAACGGCGCCACCGAGTCAAAGTCGATTGTTGAACCGGCAGCTTAGGAACCGGCGCCGCTCACGATCCATCGTGACAATTCCGAATAAGCCAGGTTTTGAAATCAGCTTCGCGTAAACGTTCCCACCGACTGGAACCCTCACACCGAGCGGAAAATGGAATCTCAACGTCAGGTTTGCGCCGGGCGCCGCGTGGACAATCTGACGGTCCCCGAATGCACCACCCCATACGAAGTCGTACCCAAGGGGCCACCCGGCCTCTTCAGCCCGTACAAGCGCCTCATGGCTTTCTCGCCACATCAGCTTTGCATACCCGCCTATGTTTTCGGGTCGCCGCACAACCAAAGTTCGCGCATCAACATCGTTGGTGACCGGGGCATGGATCGCGAGCGGAGCGGTGACAGATACAGCCGTCATGACTCGTCACCGTCATGCGGGAGCGGGTGGTAGATGGTCACTATTTCGTCGGCGCCACCCCGGCCGAACTTCCTACTCCACAACTCCGCTTCCATTTCCTTGCGCCGCGGGTCGTTATCCCTGTCGGCTGCTATCTGCGCAGCGATCGGGTTCAGATCACCGAACGTGCCGGCCGGGATGCCGGGGTGTAGCTGCACCCGAAACTGTTAATCGCGTTCGATGGCTTGCCGGTCGATGGCCCCCCGGTGCCGCCTGAGACGCTCGGTCAGCCGGGTCTGGGAAGCCCGGTGTGCGGCGATAAGCCGCGCGGCGTCGACGCGGCTAACGGATGCAGGCCCGACATCAGCGGCTATAACTGTGACGTCGGCCAGGTCCAATTCCCAGCCGTCGTGCGGGGTCAGATCGAGTTGAAGTACGGACAACGGGATGAGGTTGTCGGTCGGGACAATCAGGTCGTCAGTGTCCGGCTCGGTGACGGCGTGCACGGTGCGGAACATCTCAGGTTCTGCCCTTCAGTCGGTTGTTGATGTGTTGGCGGGGGCGCGCAGGCGGCTGTGAAACGCGCGCAGAAAGGGAACACACTGAGCCGCCTTCGATCCGGGCTGGCCCGCATGTAAAGCCAGCCGGTGACGTTGACGCCACCCCCGCCAGGACGTTTGGGCGTCATCCCTGCGACACCTTGCGTTGCAACGCTTTGAGCAGCTTGATTCGGTCGTCGGCGGGAAGCTCATCCGCCCGCTGCGCCAACTCCTCCGCAAGTCGCCTTGGCCGCTGACTGCCCCAACGTTTCTGCGCTAGAGCGGCGGCGGCGTCGCTCGCATCTCCCATGCGCCAGTCTATTCTTTGTTAAGACGAATACCCTGACTAGGGCTTAAACTTCAGACATGCCTGAACAAAAAGCCGCCGACCGGGTTGAAGGCGCCGGGTAGACGGCTATGGACGGCGGTGACATCGACCTACGTCCTCACCCCCGCCGAGATGGCGATGCTTGCCGAGGCGTGCCGCACGACTGATGAGCTTGATCGTCTTGAGACGGCTGTTCGGCAATTGTCTGACCTTGTCGCGGCCGGCAGTACGGGGCAGCCAAAGGCGCATCCGTTGCTCGAAGAAGTTCGGCGACACCGCGTGCTACTCGAACGCTCACAGGCGCCCTTGCCCTCCCCGGTGAAGGTGAGGACGTCGGGCTACGCCCCGGCCAGAAACACGCCCAGAGGGCAGCTTTTGCCCGCTGGGGGAAACAGCACCCCTGGCACGCCAAGGAGGTGTCCTAGTTGGCGATGCGGCGACGGACGCCGGGTGCAGTGGCACCAGCCGAACTGTTGACATTCGACCCCGACCAGTGGCCGTCTCGTGAGTGGTGGCAGTCAATTGAGCGGTGGTCGAATGCCCGCCACCAAAGGGCTAAGCAGCACTCCGATTCACCCATCGGCAACGTGCTGCAAGCGATGCAGGAAGAACGCCGCCTAGCAGATCAACAACGACAAAGGGTGTTCCGTGGCGCTGCGTCGTAAACCCTCGACTGCGCAACCACCCGCCGAACTTCTGAAGTTCGATGCTCGCGAATGGGCAGCGCCCGATGCTCAAAGTTGGGACGACCAGTTCAGACGCTGGAAGACTGCCCGCCACCACTGGGTCGACCGCCACCCAGATTCCGTGCTCGGTGACCTGTTGGATGTGTTGCGAGTTGAAAGGCAAGTTAGGCGGGACAGCGCCCGGTGGGTGACATAAATGGCGACGCTCGAAGGTCGCCTACTGCGCAGCCACCAGCCAAGCTACTCACATTCTCCGCTGACGAGTGGGCATCACCGATGCTCTCCGATACCTGAGGAGTTGCGGCAAGGGCTGTAACTTCCAAGGCGGGAAGCCCGCAGCCCTGGGCACCTTCTCTGGAAGGGGTGTCGATGGGACAGACACTCGGGCGAATCGTCGAGCGCTCGGCCCTTGCCGGCTGATGTCGTCGGTGCCGGCAGGGATTCCCACGCCTGCGATTCTGTCACCTGTATTTCATTGAGCCTTTTCATCAGCACACCTTCCCTGGTCTCTGGGTCTTTGTACGGGTCCGCGCCTGAGCGGTAGAGCCCGTATCTCGTTGTCCACCTTCCCCGCGGAGATTGCGCATTGAGTCCAGTTTTCACGCCAGTGGAACACAGCCCTCAGGCCAATCAGCATTGCAACAAATGCACTAAGGCCCTCGCGTCGTGAGGTATTAGGGCTTGTTGGTTACCGGGTCGCGGTCAAGCTCGACAACGACTGAGTAGCTGTCACCGCGTTTGACGACGCTGCCTCTCATTGGTCCAGCGCCGGGTTAGGGAGATGGACATCCGAAGCGCGCTGTTGGTCCTCCGTCGCCCAGGTGAGGCTATTGACCTTTTCGTCGTCGTCCCACTGGACTATCGGATAGAGCCCATGGGTGCAGACCAGATTCACCACATGAGTTCCCGGTATCGCGTAAGTGCCCCGGCCCTTGCCAAACGACAACCATGGCCCGCGGGTACGCTCCGGTCCGCGCGGGTCGAGTAGTTGTTCAATGCTGGATTCGAGCGCGAGCGCGAGGCCGAGGAGCTCGGCCACTGTGACGTTGCGCTGATCATTCTCAACTTCGGAGACTGTGACCTGACGCCAGTCGTAACCGAGTCCTTCCATGCGCCGAGCAAGTATGGCCTGGTCGATGCCGCGGAGCTGCCGGAATCCTCGGACGTTGTCGCTTTCTGTCCCTCCGAGGAGCGGTTAGGGCACGCCACCATCAACATCACGTTGGACACCTACAGCCATGTAGTCGCCGGGTTGCATGAGGACGCGGCGGAGCAGGTGGCGGCGCTGTTCCGGGCGCCGGTTAGCAATCCGTTAGCAGGAAGCACCTGAGGCGCCGCGAATGTGCACTCTGATTAGGGGAAACGTTGTGTCCGAGGGGGGACTTGAACCCCCATGCCCTATACGGGCACTAGCACCTCAAGCTAGCGCGTCTACCTATTCCGCCACCCGGACCTGGGTCCGCCCGGTCGCCCCGGACAGCGCAGAAACTATATCAAGCTCGAAGCGCTTGACCTGGCGCGATTTGCACCCGCCCTGGATGGCCCCAGCAGTGCCCAAGGCGGGTTCAAGCCGCGTGACAAGATGAGTTGGTGACCCAGTCATATGCGCCTGAGACTGAGGTGGTCGCGATCTGCCAGGAACTGATCCGGATCGACACCACCAACTTCGGACCCGACCCGGGGCCCGGCGAGCGACGTGCCGCCGAGCGCGTTGCCGAGCTGCTCGACGAGGTGGACATTTCCGTCGAACTGTTCGAGTCGGCGCCGAAGCGGACTTCCCTGATCGCTCACTGGGAGCCGGAGGGAGTCGATGACACTGTCTCACCACTACTGGTTCACGGACACCTGGACGTCGTGCCGGCCGATGCCGCCGACTGGTCGGTGGACCCATTCGCCGGAGACATAATTGATGACTGTGTCTGGGGTCGCGGCGCGGTGGACATGAAGGACTTCGACGCGATGATCTTGAGCGTCGTGCGCGCCCGCGCGCGCGCCGGTGTCGCACCCCGGCGGCCCATCCGATTGATATTTACAGCTGATGAGGAAGCCGGCAGCGGCCTCGGGGCCCAATGGCTTGTCGATCATCATCCCGAGGTGCTGGAGGGGTGCACTGAGGCCATTGGTGAGGTCGGTGGGTTCTCACTTACCCTGCGAGATGATCTTCGGCTCTATCCCATCCAGACTGCGGAGAAGGGCCTGCTCTGGTTGAATTTGATCGCTTGGGGTCAGACGAGTCACGGCTCGTTTCGTAACGACCAGAATTCGATCACGGCGCTTGCCGGCGCAGTGGCCCGCATCGGGGATTATCAATGGCCAGCCAAGATCACCGACGCCCAGCGAGCCTTTCTCCATGCCGTCTCCGAGGCATTGGTCATTGATTTTGATCCGGATCAGGCGGACGAGACATTGGACGAGCTGGGAAACATCTCGCGAATGGTTAGGGCCAGCATGTCCAACACGGCCAATCCGACAATGCTGTCTGCCGGCTACAAGCACAACGTTTGCCCGGGTTCCGCCACAGCGGCCATCGATGGTCGGTTTGTCCCAGGCGGACGGGAGGAGTTCCTGGCGACGATCAAGGACTTGATAGGGGATCGGGTGACCTACGACGTTGCCGTTGAGCAGCCGGCAGTCGAGACCGAGTTCTCCGGCGCCTTGGTGGAAGCCATGCAGAGTTGTCTGGCGGCCGAGGATCCATATGCCAAAGCGGTGCCGTACCTGATGAGCGGTGGCACCGATGCCAAGGCGTGGCACCGGCTCGGCATCCGCTGCTTTGGCTTCTCACCGCTGCGGTTGCCTCCGGATCTCGACTTCGCCAGCATGTTCCATGGCGTCGACGAGCGAGTCCCAGTCGCTTCACTCGAGTTCGGTGCCCGAGTGCTCGACCGGTTCCTTGCGGTGGCATGAGCCACGGCTACGCTGGTCGGCCATGAACGTTCGAGGCGTCGAATATCAGATCGAGCGGGTCCGGTTGGGACACCACCTGTCGCGCCACGCCGTGCGGCAGCTGCTCACCGACCATGCCGAGTATGGCGGCTGGGAGCTTACCCGGCTCCGTCGCTACAGAGACGGCACCCGCGACGTCTGGATTCGACGCAAGATCATCCGCATGCCCCGCCACGGTCTGCCGATCACTGCTGGCTGACGCGCTTCGGATCGGCCTGGATCACTCTTCCGGAATGCGGGCCGCCGGACACATCGTCCAGCGCCGCGGCGATCTCAGCCGGGAGCGTTTGATCATCGACAGCGAGTGCCGGTGCAAGCTGGCCTGCAGTCCGAGCCCCGAGCAGGGGAGCAGTGACCCCTGGCGCATCCCGTACCCATAGCAGTGCGACCTGGAGTGGGGTCAGCTCCAAACCTTCGGCGGCGCGGACTACCGCCTCGACCACCCCGCGGGAGCGCTGCTCCAGGTAAGGCTCGATGAACCAGGCGAAGTGATCGCTCGCGGCTCGCGAGCCGCGTGGGGTGGCGGTCCGGTATTGCCCGCTGAGCACGCCACGTCCGAGTGGGGACCATGGAAGGAAGCCCATACCGAACGCGGCGACCGCCGGGAGCACCTCGACTTCTGCCCTCCGGGCCAGTAGCGAATACTCCACTTGAGCGCTGATGATCGGTGTTCGCCCTGGAAACGCCCGCTGCCATGTCGCTGCTTGGGCAGTCTGCCAGCCGACGAAGTTGGAGATGCCCGCGTAGCGAGCCATGCCAGATGACACGGCATGATCAACAGCGCTCAGCGATTCCTCCAACGGAGCGCTACCCCAGGCGTGAATCTGCCAGATGTCCACGTAGTCGGTGGCGAGGCGCCGAAGGGAGCCGGCGAGATCGCGCAACAGTGCACGGCGCGAGGTGTCGACGATCCGCTGGCCGTTTTTGATCACGAAACCGGCCTTTGTCGCGATCACCATGTCGTCGCGAAGTCCGAGCCGTCCAACCAGTTCGCCCACCAGCCGCTCGGAGTCGCCGGCCCCGTAGGCGGCTGCGGTGTCGATCAAGGTACCGCCGGCGTCACAGAACGTCTCCAGCAGAGCCCGAGCATGGTCGGCCGTGGTGTCTCGTCCCCATGTCATTGTGCCAAGCCCGAGCCGCGATACCTGAAGCCCGCTGGCCCCGACCGGGCGAGTTTCCATGGGGGAGACCTTAGTGGCAGCCGGAGCATGGTGAGCGCCACTACGGTGTTCGCATGCAACTCGGCCTCAACCTCGGCTACCTCGTGGGCAGTGAGGATCCGGCCGACCAATTGCGGCTCGTCCGGCATGCCGAGGCGCTGGGTTATTCGGTTGTCTGGGCAGCCGAAGCCTACGGGTCTGACAGTCCGACGGTGCTGGCATGGTTGGCCGCGCAAACCTCCAGCATTCACATCGGCTCTGCCGTCATGCAGATACCTGCCCGAACGCCGGCGATGACGGCGATGACGGCAGCCAGTCTGGATGTGCTCACTGGCGGTCGGTTCCGGCTCGGCTTGGGCGTGTCCGGGCCCCAGGTCTCGGAGGGCTGGCACGGCGTGCGATTCGATTCACCGCTCGGCCGCACTCGGGAGTACATCACAGTGGTCCGGAAGGCATGGGCCCGCAATACCTTGGCATTCCAGGGGGAGCATTATCAGCTGCCGCTGCCCGGCGGTTCGGGTAAGCCATTGAAACTGACCATCCAGCCCGTCAGCGAGAAGATCCCTATCTATCTGGCCGCAGTCGGACCGAGAAACCTCGAGCTAGCCGGCGAGCTCGCCGACGGTTGGCTGGCGATCTTCTACGCGCCCGAGTACGCGGCCGACCAGCTTTCCCAGATCGAGTCTGGGCTGGCCCGTGCGGGCCAGCGTATGGATGGATTCGATGTAGTCCCCACTGTGCCGCTTGTTGTCGGAGCCGATCCTCGCCAGTGCGCCGACGCGGTGCGGCCCTATGCCGCGCTCTACCTCGGTGGGATGGGCAGCCGGGAGAAGAACTTCTACAACGCGCTGGCTGTACGAATGGGCTTCGGTGAAGCAGCCGCGACCGTTCAGGAGCTGTACCTGGATCACAGGTACCGCGACGCTATCGCCGCCGTGCCGTACAAATTTCTCGCCCAGACGTCCCTGCTGGGTGATCGGTCCCACCTAGCGGAGCGGTTCCAGGTCCTGGCGGCATCCGGAGTGACCACATGCTCTGTGGTCCCGTACGGCGGTTCGGTGGAGGAGAAGCTCAGCGCACTCACAATCGCGGCGGACGCCCTCGAGCACGCGGGTGTGGGTTAAGGGCCGTCACCCCTGGGGGAGCGGTTCCAGCACGCCGACGATGAGCAGTACGGCGACGAGGGCCGCCAGCGCGATCCGATAGATCACGAACGGCAAAAAGTCGTGCGTCGCGACATATCTGAGCAGCCACGCGATCACCGCGTAGCCGATCACGAACGAAGCCACCGTGGCCAGGACAATCGGTCCCCAGGCAGGCTCGACCGGATCAGCCGAAATGTCGGCCAGCTGGAACAACCCGGATCCGACAACCGCTGGGATCGCCAGCAGGAAGGCATACTTGGCCGCCGCAACCCGCTGGTACCCCATGAGCAGCCCGGCCGCGATCGTTGCACCCGAACGGGACACGCCTGGGATCAGCGCCAGCGATTGGGCAAGTCCGTACAGGATGCCGTGCTTCCAGGTCAGAGAATCCAAAGGCCTAACGTTTCGGGCCAGCCGGTCGACGATCCCGAAGATCACGCCGAATCCAGCGAGCATCGCCGTGGTGATCCACAGATTGCGCAGGGCATGTTCGATAGCGTCTTGGAACAGCATGCCGAGCACGACGATGGGCACAGAACCGATGATCACCAACCAGCCCATCCGAGCTTGCGGATCATTCCGCGGAATCCGGCCGGCAAGAGCGAGCGCCCAGTTTTTGATGATCAGCCAGATGTCTTTGCGAAAGTACAAGATCACCGCGGTTTCGGTGCCCAGCTGAGTGATCGCGGTGAACGCTGCACCGACGTCTTCGCCGTCGAAGAACTGGCCGACGATCGATTGATGAGCACTCGAGGATATCGGCAGGAACTCAGTGAGCCCTTGCACGATGCCGAGCACCAGCGCCTCCAGCCAGCCCATCGGTTCTCCTCGCCATTTGCCCGCGCCGACAGGCGCCCGGGAAACGCTAGACCCTTCTGCAATTCCCGACCGGGTGCGTCCGCGCCACTCGGCACGGCAGTAAGACTTTGCGGGTGACGATCCATCGGGACCATCCATTTGTCGGCGGCGAACGGGATCCGGTCCGCCAGTTCCGGGGTCGAATGATTGCGCCGGTCAGTATCTGGGCCGCGGCAGCGCGCGAGCGTCGTGCCGGATGGACCATGTCGTCGTTCCTGGTAGCCGACGGCACTCCGGCCGTTGTGGTCGGACTGCTCGACGAGGACAGTGATCTTGCCGCCACGCTGTCGGCCAGCCCCAGGTTCACGGTTAACCTGCTCGGCTGGCAGCATCGCTCGTTAGCCGAGGCCTTTGCCGGTCTGTCGCCAGCGCCTGGCGGTGTCTTTCGTCTCGGTTCATGGACTGAGACCGACTGGGGACCGACTCTGGACGGCGCGCCCGGGTGGCTGGGTGCGCGGGTACTTGACGATCTCCGCGAGCATGCAGGCTGGGCATTGCTCGTCAAGGCCGAGATCGAGCACCTCGAGATCGATATCGAGGCGGCCGAGCCTCTCCTTGCTCACTACCGCGGCCGCTACCTTCCGATCTCAACCCACTAATGCGTCTGCTCGCGCGATCCCCCGACGCTTGCAGACAGAAGCGGCGTCGGATGAACTAGCCTCGGCGGAGTGACCACGGTCCTGCTGATTCGCCACGGCCGTACCGCAGCCAACACCACCGGCATACTGGCGGGTCGCTCGTCGGGCGTTGGACTTGACGAGGTAGGCCTCAAGCAGGCAACTGAGGTCGCCGGTCGAGTCGGCTCGATACCACTGCGAGCCATCGTTACCTCGCCGCTGCGCCGCTGTAGGCAGACTGCGCAGGCGCTGCAGGCGGCTCGTGGGGACGCCTGCGCGATCATGGTGGACAAGGCGCTCGTCGAGTGCGGCTACGGGGAGTGGACCGGACGTTCGCTGCGCGATCTAAGCAAGGACAAGCTGTGGCGGAGCGTCCAGCAGCAACCGTCCGCCGTCAGGTTCCCAGGTGGGGAGTCGATGACTGAGATGTCGAGCCGAGCGGTGGGGGCCGTCCGTGGCTGGGACCGGCGCCTCACGGTTGATTACGGAGAGGATGCAGTCTGGGCCGCTGTCTCCCATGGCGATGTGATCAAAGCAATCCTCGCCGACGCCCTGGGCATGCATCTGGACAGCTTCCAACGTTTGATGGTGGATCCGGGGTCGGTCTCGATCGTTCGCTACACCTCGGTTCGGCCGTACGTCGTGACGGTGAATTCCGTTGGAGGTGACCTTTCGGACCTGTTCCGACTACGCCGGAAGAAGCCCCGTGGGCGCCGCACGAAGGAGGAACACGACGCGCCGGTAGGCGGCGGACTCGGCGGGGAGGAAGCGGTCGACTGAGCCGGTCGGCCAGAGTCCGGCCGGCGTTACGCTGGTGCGCATGGCGATTCTCGTACACCGCTATGACGCTCCCGACCGCTTCGTCGCCGGCACGGTTGGTCAGCCCGGTGAACGGACCTTCTTCTTGCAGGCTCGGGAGGGAAACCGGATCACCAGTGTGGCTTGTGAGAAGCAGCAGGTATCGGTGCTCGCCGAGCATTTGGACCGGGTCCTCAACGAGGTGCACAAGCGCAGTGTTGGTGACGTTGAGGTTCCTCCGGCAGGAAGTGCGGCGCGCGACACTGAGCCGCTCGATGCGCCGATCACCGAGGAGTTCCGGGTCGGCACCATGACCATCGCCTGGGATCCGACCATCCGCCGTATCGTCATCGAGTTGTTCTCCAACGTCGACGTCGACGAGGACGAAGGTCAACAACCTGAGAAGGGTGCGGAGATCCCGGACGATCCGGAGATCCCGGACGAGATTGATGCCGACGAGGTGTTCGTGGTCAAGATCACCGCTTCGTATGCGCGCGATTTTGTCGCCCGGGCACAGGCTCTGGTCGCCGCCGGTCGACCGTCATGCCCGTTCTGCCTGCAGCCGATGGACGCCTCGGGCCACATTTGTCCGCGAGCCAACGGCTATCGGCGTCCACTGTTCTGATCAGTCTCAAACCCTCTGTGATTCATCCAGCCCTCAGGCCGCTCATCGGGGGGGATCTGGAGATCACCGGCCGGCTCTTGCAGGCCTCCAACGCAACGTTCCTGGCGGAACTGCGATGCGGGGACGACAAGATCGATTGTGTCTATAAGCCCGCCCAAGGCGAGCGTCCCCTGTGGGATTTCCCACACCGGACGTTGGGGCTGCGCGAGGTCGCAGCGTACGAGGTGTCGCGGATCGGCGGCTTCGATCTTGTCCCGTGCACCGTGCTCGTGGACGGGCCGCTCGGCCCTGGATCACTGCAGCGGTGGGTAGATGAGGACATCGACGAGACGGCCGCGCTTATCGACCTGGTCCCGACGGCCAGCCTACCCCGCGACGGCTGGTTCACCTGCATGGACGGGCTTGGAGCGGACGACACACCGGTTTCGGTGATCCACGCCGATCGGCCCGAGCTGCGGCTGCTCGCCATTTTCGATGTCTTGATCAACAATGCCGACCGCAAGGGCGGACACATCCTCGGCAGCGCCGGACGAGTGTTCGGGGTAGATCATGGCGTCAGCTTCCACACGGACATGAAGCTGCGCACGCTGCTATGGGGCTGGGCTGGCAGCGAAGTCACCGACGCTGAGCTGGTGGCCGTCGAACGGGTTCGCGAACTCGCGCCCGATGAGCTGCGCAGTCTGCTCGCCGATGCAGAGATCGAAGCGCTGATCCGACGCGCTGATCTGCTGTTGAATCGACGCGGGCTTCCTCGGCCGCGGGGATCGTGGCCGTCGATACCGTGGCCGCCGTTTTGATCTCGCCGTCTCGCGGCCGACATCCGTACTTACGGCGCTGGGTAGGGTGACGCCATGCAGGCGTGGACGGTGCCGGCGGTTCCCCGCCTCCCGGTTGACCAGGCGCCCGCTCCCGTGCGCATGTTTGACACCGGCCGGCGGCAGCTGGTCGAGGTGGAGCCGGCCGGTCGGACGGCTCGGATGTACGTCTGCGGTATCACCCCGTACGACGCCACGCATGTCGGCCATGCCAACACCTACGTCGTCTTCGATCTTCTACACCGTCTTTGGCTAGACCGCGGCCTGGACGTCAACTACGTGCAGAACGTGACCGACGTTGATGACCCCCTGCTGGAACGAGCTTCGGCCATCGGCGTCGACTGGCAGGAACTGGCCGCGGAGGAGACCGAACTATTCCGGAACGACATGACGGCATTGAACGCTCTGCCGCCCCGACACTATGTGGGCGCGGTCGAATCAATGCCGTTGATCATTCGGTGGATAGGGCAACTTTCCCAGCGGGGCTTGATCTATCCGATTGACGACCCGGATTATCCCGACCTCTACTTTGCCCAGGCCGGCGATCCACAGTTCGGCTCGCTGTCCCTACTGGGTGAAGCCGAAGCGGTCGCGCTGTTCGCCGAGCGTGGCGGGGACCCGGACCGGCCGGGCAAGAAGGCGCCGCTGGATTGTGTTGTCTGGCGCCTGGCCCGCGCCGGCGAGCCGTCGTGGGAGACGGCCTTCGGCTCTGGTCGCCCCGGCTGGCACATCGAGTGCGTCGCCATTGCGCTCGATTACCTCGGTCCGGATTTCGACGTCCAGGGTGGCGGTACCGATCTGATCTTCCCGCACCACGAGATGTGTGCCGCCCAAGCCCGGCTAGCCACGGACCAGCCGTTCGCCAGGGCGTACGTGCACAGCGGCATGGTGGGTTTCGACGGCGAGAAGATGGCGAAGTCCAAGGGAAACCTGGTCCTGATCTCGGAGCTTCTGCACGCGGGGGTAGACCCGATGGCCGTCCGGCTGGCCCTGCTCTCCCAGCATTACCGACGGGACTGGGATTGGACCGACGGCCTGCTGTCGGTCGCGATCCAGCGACTCAACCGGTGGCGGGAAGCAGCACGGCTGGATGCCGGGATCAACGCCGATCAGACGATCAAACAGATGAGGGCCGCTCTGGCCGACGACCTGAACGCTCCGGAAGCCCTGGCAGCAGTCGATGCTTGGGCCGGCGCATCCACAGCCATCGACGCCGATGACGCCGAGGCTCCCACTCTTGTCGCGCGCGCCTGCAACGCCCTGTTGGGCGTGCAGTTGTGATTTGAGCTGATCCGAACCGTGGCAGAATGCTCTTGACGAGTACACAACTCGCGCGTGTTCCGGGGTCGGTGTAATTCCGAACCGGCGGTGACAGTCCGCGAACCGGCCGCAGCCAGCGGCCGGCCGATGTGGTGGAATTCCACGACCGACGGTGAAAGTCCGGATGGGAGGTTCACGCGAGCGCGGTCGCGCCGTAGCCAATCGGCGCGAATCCGTCTCTTCCACCCCGGCAATCGTGCGACCGGACGAGTGGAGGATCGATGGATCTGCAAGAACTACTCCTGCGGTTGCTGAAGGCCGAACTTGTCATCGGTTCGAGCGCCATCTTGTGGCGGGAGATCATCGGGAACGGGTTCGGGCTGGCAAGCGCAGTTCTGGGCATGCGGCGCAAGGTCGCCGCATGGCCGATTGGCATCGTCGGCAACGTCTTGCTCTTTACGGTGTTCGTCGGCAGCGCCATTGGCGGAGCGTTCAATACGCCGCAGCAGCTTGATCTGTGGGGTCAGGCAGGCCGACAGGTGTTCTTCATCGCGGTGAGCGTCTACGGCTGGGTCCGCTGGTACGAGTACCGAAAGTCGCACGCAGGCGAGGGTGTTGGGGTACGGCCGAAGTGGGCTGGAGCGAGCGGGCGGATCCAGCTGCTCGCCGGTGCCGTGGTGCTGACCACACTGTTCTACTTCGTCCTGAAGGCGTTGGGCTCCTGGGGCCCGCTGCCCGACGCCTGGATCCTCACCGGATCCATCCTGGCCACGTACGGCATGGCGCGGGGCTGGGTCGAATTCTGGCTGATCTGGATCGCCGTCGACGCAGTTGGTGTGCCGTTGCTGCTGCAAGCCCACTACTATCCGTCGGCGATCATGTACATCGTCTACGGCGGCTTCTGCGTGGTCGGCTTCGTGTCCTGGCTGAGGATCGAGCGTCGGGAGCGCAGTCAGCAGCTGTCAGAGGGTGTCGCCGATCCTGTTATCGAGACCGTCGGCTGACTTTCGGTCAACCGTGCCGGGGAGGGTTTGCCAACGACGCGGCCAACCGCTCGGGAGCGCCGAACATCGGCCAGTGACTCGTGCAAAGCTCGAGGAACGACCACTGCCGGGCAGCATTCTCCACGAACCACGGGTGCCGGCGGCGATCATCTCCCGCACCTGCATCAGGGGGAAGCTGCAGCTGATCACCAGCTTTGGCAGCTCCTCAACCAAGCGCGCATGGAACGAGCGGAGGCCTTGTGGCGGCCGTGGCAGCGACGTTCGCCAACCGTTTTCCGCAGATGCGGAAACTCGCCGCACCCCGGCAGCTCCAACGACGGACCGTCACTACTACAACGGGCTGCGCTGGCTGCTCGATGGCATCAGCGCAGCTCAGTAAGGTGATCGGCCATGACGAACTCCGCGACTGGCAAGAGTTTCGACGCGCTGTTTGCCGAGCTTCGGGCCAAGGTCGCAGAGCGAACTCCAGGCTCATCCACGGTGACGCGGGTCGATGCCGGCGTGCACGAGATCGGCAAGAAGATCGTTGAAGAAGCTGCCGAGGTATGGATGGCGGCCGAACACCTGTCGAAAAATGAAGCGGCTGTCGAGATCAGCCAGCTGCTGTACCACCTCCAGGTGCTGATGCTTGCGCTTGATCTTGATCTCGAAGACGTCTACGCCCACCTGTAAGCCTGCCACCTAGGATGAGGGCCGTGAATTCGACGCTGCCCGCAGGCACGGCGGCGCTCAAGGTCGCGGTCCCGAACAAGGGAGCGCTGTCCGAGCCGGCGGCGGAGATGTTGGGTGAGGCCGGGTACCTGCAGCGAGCAGATGACAAGGACCTCGCCCTTTTCGACGAGGTCAACGGCGTTGAGTTCTTCTACCTTCGACCCCGCGACATCGCCGTCTATGTCGGGGAGGGCACCCTCGACATTGGCATCACCGGCCGCGACATGTTGCTCGACTCCCACGCCAACGCCGTCGAGGTGATGCCGCTTGGATTCGGCCGCAGTCGCTTCCGGTTCGCGGCCCCGGCGGGCAGCGACATGGCCCTGGAGAAGCTTCATGATCTTCGCCTGGCGACCTCCTATCCGGGCCTAGTCGACACCTACTTGGAACAACACGGAGTCAGCACGCGGCTAATCGCCCTTGATGGCGCGGTCGAGACGGCGATCCGGTTGGGTGTTGCCGATGTCGTTGCCGACGTCGTCGAGACGGGTGGCACGCTCCGCCAGGCCGGGCTTGAGCTCTTCGGTGAACCCATCCTGGAGTCTGAGGCGATCCTTGTTCGCCGGAAGGCCGCGCCTTCCCCGGCCGGACTTGCGCAGCTCGAGCGGCGGTTGAACGGCGTGCTGGTCGCTCGAAACTACGTGATGATGGACTATGACGTCAGCGATGCCGTCGTCGATCAAGCGTGCGCGATAACGCCCGGCCTGGAGTCGCCCACGGTGTCGCCACTGGCCAAGCAGGGCTGGCATGCGGTACGGGCGATGGTGCCCCGGGCGGAGGCTCAGCGGTTGATGGACGAGCTGTGGTCACTCGGGGCTCGCGCGATCTTGGTAACCGATATCGCGGCCTGCCGGATCTAAGCCAGTGCCGGTTGAGCCCGTCGAGGATCTCTACACCGCCGCGCCACGCCGGCTTCGGCTGATCATCGCCGTCTTCGGGGGCGCACTGCTGCTGTTGGTGGCCTTTGGGTGGCTGGCACTCCCGCCCTCGATTCAGGCGTTGTTCACCCTCTCCCAGCGCCTCACGCTGCTGGCCATCGTCGCCTTGATTCTCCTGGTCTTAGGCATCATCGCTGCAAGCTCCGTCCGGGCCGACGCAAGCGGTCTTCGGCTACGCAACGGTCTGCGTACGCACATCGTGCCGTGGTCACGAATACACAAGATTTTGCTGCGCAGAGGTGATCCATGGGCGTTCGTGCTGCTGCGGCCGGTCGACGGGCGGCCGTTTGAAGTCGATCTTGATGCTGATAAGCGGATGCTGATGGGAATACTGGCCACTGAAGGCGCCGCGGCCCGGAAAGCAGTCGAGGAACTGCGGCAGCGTCACCGCCGATATCGCTCAAGTGGCGGCAACGCGCCGCCCTGATCCTGTCGAAGGGCCGGACTTAAGCAGTGCTCCCAGCGTTACTGGATCCCACGCGACTTGAGCATCGCTTCGATCTCTGCCATCTCTTCATCGATTGGCGGTGCCGGCTGCTTAACGCCTTTACGGCCTTGCGCAGCGGGCAGCGCCCCACCGGTAGTGGAGGTGACGGGCTTTGACTTCTTCGCCGAGACGCGACGAGCCAAAATCCCGCCGACAACCCAGAGCACAAGGCAGAAACCAAGGAGCGCCAGCCCGAACCAGATTGTCGGCGAAAAGATGATCTTCGATGCCCACGCACCAACCGCCACGACGCCGTCCCAGAGCAGCCGGAGCAGGCCGCTGAAGTACAACGCAATCGGTGCCAACGCGAGTCCGATCCCCTGAATGACCCTGCCCTTGTTACCGCGTCTCCAGGCGATCCCAGTGGCGATCACGCCGAGCAGGGTCAATCCGACGCAGAGGGGGAGCAGCACGGTATCCACAGCAGGCATCTATTTACTTTGCCACAGTCTGGCCTTGGTGCCGATCCGGGAGAGCACCCGCTCGACCCCTAGCCGATGCTCGTACGGTGAGGGCGTGGACGACCGACGGCGGCTAGCGCCATCCCCATTCCCAGGTGATGACGGCAGGGCTTCAGCGCAAACCCGCGAACTGCTGGCCATCGTGAATGCCCAGGAAACGGCTGCTGCCTACCTTCGGGCGGTCGCTTCGCTGTGCTGCGATCGGATTCTGGTTCCGGTTGTCGCGACGGCGACTCGGCTGGGGCAGACGACCGGGGGACTGACCTCCGACAAGGAGGCGGAGATGGCAGTCGTCCTGCTCCAAGCGCACAATGGGCGACGCGCGATGCTGGGCTTCACCGGCCTGGATTCTCTCCAGGCATGGCAGGCCGAGACCGCTCGACCCGTGCCGGTAACGCTCGACATTGCTGCGAAGACCGCCCGCGCCGAGGGAGCCGTCGCGCTCGTGATCGACATCGCCGGGCCCGACTCCCTGGTGATAGAAGGCGAAGTTCTCGACAAGCTGGCGGCCGGGCACAGGTTGCTTGAAACCGAGCCCGACGTCTTCGGCTGGGCGATCCCGGCTGACCCTCGACTTTGAGCCCTTGAGTTCCACTTTGAGCCTGATATCCAGGGCTCAAGGTGTGCCAGCGGGGCTCAAAGTCGGGTGTTGCTGAGGTGCTTGCTGGGGACACGGGTGGTATCTTGGGGCCCGACCGATCCGGTGTCGTGGCCGGATCTGCAAGTGGAGACCCGACTCTCCCACCCGAGCGACAAGGCTTAGAACGAGTTGCCGGGTCGATCTGCGGAAGCGGCTGGCGTGCCGTTGTCCGTGGTTTCCGGGTCTTCGCACGAGCGTGGGCCCGGTTGTCATTTTGGGGCCACGCTTGGCAGGTTCGCTCGGCTCGGCGTCGGTTCCGCATACAACCACTGGAGGACTTATCAGCACTGAACCGCGAATTAACGACCGTATTCGCGTCCCGGAGGTCCGGCTCGTTGGGCCGGCCGGCGAGCAGGTAGGGATCGTACGCATCGAAGACGCCTTGCGGCTCGCCGCCGAGGCGGAACTGGACCTGGTGGAAGTTGCCCCGATGGCGCGGCCGCCGGTCGTCAAACTCATGGACTACGGCAAGTTCAAGTACGAGAACGCGCAGAAGGCACGGGAAAGCCGTCGTCACCAAAGCAACACCGTTATCAAGGAAATGAAGCTCCGGCCAAAGATCGACAGCCACGACTATGAGACCAAGAAAGGTCATGTCGTGCGCTTTCTCAAGGCGGGCGACAAAGTCAAGATCACGATCATGTTTCGCGGCCGAGAGCAGTCCCGCCCCGAGCTCGGCTACAACCTGCTGAAGAAACTGGCTCAGGATGTCGATGAGTTCGGTTACGTCGAATCCTCGCCCAAGCAGGATGGCCGAAACATGCTCATGGTCCTGGGCCCGCACAAGAAAAAGATGGAGGCGCGGGCGGACGTCCGGGCCGAGCGGGATAGGCGTGCTGCCGAGCGCCTCGCCGATGCCGAGGCCGAGCGCACCGAGGCCGCGGCGAGCCGGGCAAAGGCAGCGGCACAGCCGGTGGCGAAGAAGCGGCGAGGCCCTGCTGACAACCTCGATCCCGATATCGACCTGATCTAGCTGACAAGAGGCGGCTCCCCGGCGATCAGCCGGGCAGCACGCGCACGACGAGGATTGGAGCGGCACGACATGCCGAAAATGAAGACGCACTCCGGTGCCAAGAAGCGATTCCGGTTCACCGGCTCGGGCAAGATCATGCATCGCCAGGCGGGGAAGATGCACTTGAACGAGCACAAGTCGAGCAGAAGGACCCGGCGCCTGGATGGCGACAAGGTGCTGGCAAGCGGTGATGCCGGCAAGGCCCGGCGGCTACTCGGCAAGCGCACCTGATCCCGTACGCACCGCCTGAGAGAAGCAAGGAGTAACGACATGGCACGCGTTAAGCGCTCGGTTGCGGCACAGAAGAAGCGCCGTGACGTCTTGGAGCAAGCGTCCGGATACCGCGGTCAGCGCTCGAGGCTCTACCGCAAGGCCAAGGAGCAGGTCGCGCACTCACTGGTCTACGCCTACCGCGACCGCCGGGCGAGGAAGGGCGACTTCCGCAAGCTCTGGATACAGCGGATCAATGCTGCTGCCCGGTCTGAGGGAATGACCTACAACCGGTTCATCGCTGGTCTGAAGGCGGCTGGCGTTGAGGTCGATCGCAAGATGCTGGCCGATCTCGCCGTCACGGATTCGGCCGCCTTTGCCGCGCTGGTGGAAGTGGCACGGAGCAATGCGCCGACTGCGAACGCCACGACCGCTGCCTGAGCGTCGGTGATCTTGGACGAGTCGGTCCGGATCACACGTGCCTCGCCAGGTGAGCTCCGATCGGCTCGGCGGCTGGTTCGGCGCAAGGACCGGGCAGAGCACGCTCGGTTCTTGGTCGAGGGTCCGCAGGCCGTAAGGGAAGCCCTCAGCACCGCCGAGTATGCCGAGTCCCTGTTCGTGGCCGGGTCGAGCGTCGGACGGCACCAGCCACTGATCGCGGTTGCCGCGGCGCTCGGAGTGCCGATCCGTACAGCCTCCGATTCCGATCTTGCGTCGCTGTCCGACACCCGTACCCCCCAAGGTCTGGTCGCGGTGTGCCGGCGGATCGATCGGACCCTCGATGATGCGCTTGGCTCGAGTCCCACGCTGGTGGTCTGCTGCGCACGGGTACGCGATCCGGGCAATGCCGGCACGGTCATTCGCTGTGCCGATGCCTTCGGCGCGGATGCGGTGATTTTGAGCGAAGGATCTGTGGACGCCTACAACTCAAAGACGGTCCGCTCCAGCGCAGGCAGCCTGTTCCATCTGCCGCTGGTGCTGGGTGTGCCGCTGCCGCATCTTGTCCAGACCGCCCGTTCCCGCGGGTTGCAGGTCCTAGTCGCCGACGGCGGCGGGCCGGTCGACCTCATTGACCTGACCACCCGCGGAGCGCTGCAGAGATCAACGCTCTGGCTTTTGGGGAATGAAGCTTGGGGACTGCCCGCTGAGGACGCCGCACTGGCCGACGAACGAGTCCGGGTGCCGATCTATGGCGCTGCGGAGAGTCTCAACCTCGGTGCGGCGGCAGCTATCTGCCTGTATGCAACCGCGACGGCGCAGCGAGCCGGGCGGGGTTCCACCCCCCAAACGCAGTGGCACGCCCCCGCGGGGGATTCCTAGACTGGCCCCGGGCGCCTTCCGCGCCAGTTGTGAACCGAGGGGAGCCATGTCCGGGCCGAACGCCAGCTACGACCCCGTACAGGTCGCATCACTGAGCGCCGCCAGCATCGACGCCATGGTGGCGGAGGCGCAGGCCGCTTTTACAGCGGCGACCACGGTGGCCGAGCTGAAACAGGCCCGCCTTGCGCACGCGGGAGACCGGTCGCCCATCGCATTGGCCAATCGCGAGATCGGCGCCCTGCCTCCGGAGGCAAGGAAGATCGCCGGCGCGCGGGTTGGGCAGGCCCGCGGAAAGATCAAGGAAGCGCTGTACGCCCGTGAAGCAGAGATCTCGGCAGCAGAACTGGCCCATACATTGGCGGCCGAGCGGGTCGATGTGACGCTTCCTGTGTCCTTGCTTCCGCCTGGCGCGGTGCACCCGGTGACGGCTTTGATGCATCTGATGGAGGATGTCTTCATCGCGATGGGCTGGGAGGTTGCCGAGGGACCGGAGCTGGAAGCGGAATGGATGAACTTCGATGCCCTCAACTTCATCCCGGACCATCCGGCGCGGACCATGCAGGACACACTTTTCGTTGCGCCGGAAGACGGCGGGGTGCTGCTGCGCACCCACACATCGCCGGTGCAGATCCGCTCGATGCTGACCCGCGAGTTGCCGATCTATGTCGTGTGCACGGGAAAGGTGTTCCGGTCAGACGAGGTTGACCCCACACACGTGCCGGTGTTCCACCAGATCGAAGGTCTGGTGGTTGACAAGGGCATCACCCTCGCACACCTCCGCGGCACTCTTGATCATTTCGCCCAGGTGATGTTCGGCGAAATCCGGACCAGGATCCGGCCGAACTACTTCCCGTTCACCGAGCCGTCCGCCGAGGTTGATCTTCAGTGTTTCGTATGCCACGGGACATCGGTGGGTGACCCCGAGCATCCATGCCGCACGTGTAAGAGCGAAGGCTGGATCGAGTGGGGTGGTTGCGGGGTCGTTAACCCGCGAGTGCTGCAGGCCTGCGGTGTCGACCCGGACGTCTACTCCGGATTTGCGTTCGGCATGGGCGTCGACCGCACCCTGATGTTCCGCAACAACGTCGAGGACATGCGCGACATGGTCGAAGGTGACGTGCGCTTCAGCCGCTCGCTGGTTGGGCTTGCGCGATGAGGGCACCGCTGTCTTGGCTGCGCCAGTACGCGGCGCTTCCTGACGATCTGAATGCGGGAAGCCTTGCCGCGGCCTTGATCCGGGCCGGACTGGAAGTTGAAACAGTCGACCGCGTCGGTGCTGATCTCCGGGGTCTGATAGTCGTCGGCCGGATACTTTCCTACCAGGTCGAGGAACACTCCAACGGCAAGAAGATCCGCTACTGCCGGGTTGATGTGGGCCAGCACAACGATCCCAGCGGTTCTCGAGGCATTGTCTGCGGCGCACACAACTTCCAGGTCGGTGACTTCGTCGTCGTGGCGCTCCCCGGCGCGACCCTTCCCGCAGGTTTCGAAATTGGCGCCAGGAAGACCTACGGCCACGTTTCCGACGGAATGATCTGCTCGGACAGGGAACTGGGCCTCGGAGATGATCACTCCGGAATTTTGCGGCTGACCGGAGATGATCTTGTGCCGGGCACCGATGCCGTTCCGGTCCTGCTCCTTCGGGACGACGTAATGGACATCGCCGTCACTCCGGACCGCGGCTACTGCCTGTCGATCCGCGGGTTGGCTCGAGAGTCGGCGCAGGCCATCCAGGTCACTTTCACTGATCCGGTCGATCGGTCGGTCCCAGCGGCCAAGGTTGCCGGATACCCGGTGCGACTCGAGTCAGATGCCTGCCCGCTGTTCGTCGCGCTCAGCGTCAAAGGCATCGATCCGAGCCGGCCAATCCCGCGGTGGTTGTCCCGACGGGTACAGCTGGCCGGCATGCGGTCCATCTCGCTGCCAGTGGACATCACGAACTACGTGATGCTGGAAACCGGCCAGCCAATCCACGCCTATGACGCCGATCTGTTGGATGGGCCCATCGTGGTGCGGAAGGCTAACGAGGGGGAGAAACTGACCACGCTGGACGATGTCGTTCGCCCGCTGCACCCGGACGATCAGCTGATCACCGACGGCAGTGGTCCGATCGGTCTCGCTGGAGTGATGGGCGGGGCGTCAACGGAGCTGTCCGGATCGACAGTCAATGTCGTGATCGAGGCCGCCCACTTCGACGCGATGACGGTTGCCCGTACGTCGAGGCGTCACAAACTCTCATCGGAAGCTTCTCGACGGTTCGAGCGCGGCGTCGACCCCGCGGCCACCTACGCGGCCGCACATCGGGTGGCTGAGCTATTGGTCGACTTGGCCGGCGGGACCTTGATAACGGAGGAGACCGTCCAGGGATCGGTGCCGGCACCGGTCAGTACCACTCTTGCCGGCACGCTCCCGGCCGAGATCCTCGGAACTGACGTCGACCGCGACACCGTTGTGGGTCTCCTGCACGCGATCGGTGCGCGTGTGGAGTCTGTTGACGGTCGATTGACCATCAACCCGCCCACGTGGCGGCCAGACCTCACCGATCCCTACGACTACGTCGAGGAAGTGGGCAGGCTTATCGGTTTCGATCGCATCGAGCCGGTAATTCCGCGCGCCCCGGTCGGTCGCGGCCTCACCCGAAGCCAGCGCGCCCGACGCGACATCACCGCGGCTCTTGCCACTTCGGGATTCGTCGAAGTGCTGACAATCCCATTCCTCTCGATCGACGAATTCGATCGCCTCGGCATTGCCGCCGACGACGAGAGGCGCATGCTGAACAGGATCCTCAACCCACTGTCCGAGGCCAGCCCCTACCTGCGCACGACCATCCTTCCGGGCCTGCTCGCCGCAGCCGCCCGCAACCGAAGTCGTGGCATCGATGACCTTGCCTTGTTCGAGTCGGGTTCGGTGTTCTTCGCCAACGATCCCTTGACCACCGCACCTCGGGTACCGGTCAGCCAGCGGCCATCGGCTGACGAGCTCGCCGCTCTTGACCGGGCGCTCGGCCGCCAGCCCAGGCACCTTGCCGCGCTCCTTACCGGCCAATGGCTGCCTGACGGATGGGCCGGCTGGGGTCCAGCCGCTGGCTGGCAGCAAGCCATCGGCTTCGTCGAGATCGCGGCTCGGGCGGTCGGCTTGCAACTTTCCCGTCGCGCCGTCGAGCGTGCCCCGTGGCATCCAGGCCGGTGTGCCCAGTTCGTCACCCCGGACGGAACCGTGCTAGGCCACGCCGGCGAACTACATCCGAGCGTCTGTGCGGCCTTCGGCGTGCCACCTCGCACTGCCGCCGCCGAGATCGACCTCGACGCCTTGATCGAAGCGGCGCCGGAACGTGCGGATGTCGCGGCCATTTCGCCATTTCCGGTGGCTAAGGAAGATGTGGCGCTAATCGTGGACGCAGATGTACCCGCCGCCGTGGTGGAGCGGGCGTTGCGCTCGGGAGCAGGACCCTTGCTGGAGTCGGTGACGTTGTTCGACATCTATACCGGCGCGCAGATCGGCAAGGGAAAGAAGTCGCTGGCTTTTGCCCTTCGGTTTCGCGCTCCCGACCGTACCCTCACCGACGCCGAGGCCGCGGCGGCCCGCGACGCCGCCGTCGCGGCAGCGGCAGAACGGACCGGGGCCATCCAGCGCACGCTCTGAAAGGCGAGCTCGCCGGGGCCAATTGGCTAGCGCCTGGCGCAGGTTCGGAGGAACCCCGACAAAAGGAACGTTTCACATTCGATCCTTCCGCTCTGCGCCGGTTGCTAGCGGCGTAGAGCGTCAGGAGCCGGCACCAACGTTCGTTGCTGCGACGGCGAGTTGCCGGGACGAGGGCCATTCCCCTTCCGCGATCTGAACCGGATGTGCATAATCCTGCCCTTCGTGACATAGTCATGCAGGTGACTGTCAAGGTCGCCGTGGCAGGCGCAACCGGTTACGCGGGCGGGGAACTGCTCCGCTTGTTGCTGGCCCACGCGCACGTTGAGATCGGCGCGCTGACCGCGGGATCGAACGCCGGCTCGCAGCTTGGCCGGCATCACCCTCACCTGGTACCTCTGGCAAACCGCATCGTCGCCAGCACCGATGCAGAGACGCTGGCTGGTCACGACGTCGTGTTTCTGGCCCTCCCGCATGGCGCGTCGGCTGAGGTTGCAGGTTCACTCGGGCCCGAGACCGTGATCATCGACTGCGGAGCCGACCACCGGTTGGACGACGCGGCTGCCTGGCAGCAGTTCTACGGTTCGGCGCACGCCGGTACCTGGCCTTACGGATTGCCGGAACTTCCTGGCCAGCGGGACAAGTTGGCCGGCGCGCGCCGGATTGCGGTGCCCGGCTGCTATCCGACCACCGGCACGTTGGCTCTTCTCCCGGCGATCACGACCGGTCTCACTGCCGCTCGTGACGTAGTCATCGTTGCCGCGAGCGGGCCATCGGGTGCCGGTCGATCACTGAAAATGCACCTGCTCGGATCGGAGCTGATGGGTTCGGCGAGCGCGTACGGCGTGGGTGGGGTGCACCGGCATACGCCAGAGCTGCTGCAGAACCTTCGCGCTTGCGGGGCCGAACGGCCTTCGGTGTCCTTCACACCGGTGCTCGTCCCGATGTCGCGCGGCATTCTCGCCACCTGCACGGCACCGCTGAGTGACCCGTCGATTTCACCAGACCAGGCCTACGCGGCGTACGAGGATGCTTTTGCCGAAGAGCCCTTCGTCCATCTCCTGCCCGACGGGCAGTGGCCGCAAACGCAGTCGGTTCTGGGATCCAACGCCGTCCATGTGCAGGTAGCGGTCGACAGCCATGCAGGTCGGCTCATCGCCGTGGCAGCCCTGGACAACCTGACGAAGGGTACGGCCGGTGCCGCCGTCCAATGCATGAATCTGGCACTCGGTCTGCCAGAAACCACGGGACTTACTTCGGTCGGAGTGGCGCCATGAATCGCCGGTGGATGCGATGAGCGTTACCGCGGCCACGGGTTTCCTGGCCGGCGCTGTCATCGCAGGCCTGAAATCAAGCGGCAAGTCCGATCTGGCGATGGTGCTCAACACTGGACCGGATTTCGCCGCGGCGGCGGTCTTCACGACCAACAGGGTCAAGGCCGCGCCAGTCCAGTGGTCCGAGCAGGTGATCAAGGATGGCCGGCTACGCGCGGTGGTCCTGAATTCTGGTGGGGCCAATGCCTGCACTGGGCCGGCTGGTTTCGCCGACGCTCACCAGACCGCTGAGTTGGTCGCCAGCGCGCTTCGACAGACTCGGGGCGCATCCCGGGCTCAAGGCGGATCCGGAGCTCGGAGTGCATTCGGCGAAGTCGCTGCGATTGATGTCGCCGTCTGCTCGACCGGGCTGATCGGGTTGCGCCTGCCGATGGACAAGGTCACGTCGGGCATCGGAAAGCTCGTGCCGCAGCTCACAGCGGACGGAGGGCCGGCCGCAGCCGACGCGATCATGACCACCGATACGGTGCCAAAGCAGGTCAGCTACGCGGACGAGGGCTGGTCTGTCGGCGGCATGGCCAAGGGTGCCGGGATGCTGGCGCCGGGCCTGGCCACAATGCTGGTGACGATCACAACAGACGCCGTGGTCGACTCTGTGCAGCTCCCTGCCCAGCTCGCCGAAGCCAGCCGGCTGACGTTCGAGCGAATCGACAGTGATGGATGCATGTCGACCAACGACACGGTGATTCTGATGAGCAGCGGAGCCTCCGGTGTTCGGCCGGACGCCGGCGATTTCCAGGCTGCCCTCAACGAAACCTGTGCCGATCTTGCACGCCAGCTGGTGGCTGACGCCGAGGGTGCCTCTCACGACATCGCGATCAGCGTGCGGCACGCCGCATCCGAGGACGATGCGGTCGAGGTCGGCCGTGCCATTGCCCGCAGCAGCCTGTTCAAGTGCGCGGTCTTCGGTCAAGATCCCAATTGGGGCAGGGTGCTCGCCGCGATCGGTACCACCACCGCGGACTTCGAACCAAACCGGATCGACGTCTCATTCAACGGAGTGCAGGTATGCCGCGACGGCGGGATCGGTGATCCCAGGGAACTTGTCGACCTGAGCGGCCGCAACGTCGAGGTCGTCGTCGACCTGCACAGCGGCAGGCACCGGATGACGATCTGGACAAATGACCTGACCTATGACTACGTCAAGGAGAACGCGGAGTACTCGACATGAGCGAACCTGCGACCCCTGGGCCGGATCACCCGCTGACGCTGGTACAGAAGGCCTCCATTCTGACCGAAGCGCTCCCCTGGCTGGAGACCTACGCCGGCAAGACCGTGGTGATCAAGTACGGCGGCAATGCGATGGTCGACGACCAACTCAAGCGGGCGTTCGCTTCAGACATCGTGTTCATGAAGCGGTGCGGAGTGCACCCTGTCGTGGTTCACGGTGGCGGTCCGCAGATCACCTCCATGCTGAACCGGCTCGGCATCGCCTCAGAGTTCCGGGGGGGATTCCGGGTGACCACGCCTGAGGCCATGGAGGTGGTCCGGATGGTCCTGGTCGGACAGGTCGGCCGGGACCTGGTCGGTTTGATCAATGGCCAGAGCACGGTGGCGGTCGGCTTGTCCGGTGAGGATGGGGGCCTGTTCACCGCGGAGCGGCGTGGAACAGTGATCGACGGTCAGGACGTGGACTTGGGCCTGGTCGGTGACGTCGTGCAGGTGCGCACCGAGGCGATCTCGGGACTGATCACGGCCGGCCGGGTGCCCGTTGTCGCTAGCATCGCCCCCGATCGCGAGGGTGCGGTGCACAACGTCAATGCCGACACCGCCGCAGCGGCACTGGCGGTGGCGCTGAAGGCCGAGCGGCTTGTGGTGCTGACCGATGTCGAGGGTCTGTACCGCGACTGGCCCAACAGCACCGATATGATCACCGAATTGTCCGCCTCGGAACTCCGGGAGCTGCTGCCGACCCTGGAGTCGGGCATGGTGCCGAAGATGGAGGCGTGCCTACGCGCCGTTGAAGGTGGATTGACGCGGGCAACGATCACCGACGGGCGCATCCCGCACGCACTATTGCTAGAGATCTTCACCAACGCCGGCATCGGCACGATGGTGACTCAGGATGGCCTTGTCCGCCTAGGCAGCCGGGTCTTCTCGCGAGCAGAAGGGATCCCGCCCCACGAGTACAACAACGGCGAGTTTGGACCGGCGCTGATCGGGGATCCGATTGTGAGGGCCAAGGCTTGATGACAGCGGATTCGATGATGCTCAGCAGGGAGTTGTCGGGGCTGCCCTCGACGACCACCTCGAGTGCCGTTCTGGACACCTACGTCGACTCAGTGATGAACACCTTCGGTATGCCCAAGCGGGTCTTCGTCCGCGGCGAAGGTTGCTTTCTGTGGGACGCCGACGGGCAGCGGTACCTGGACCTGCTGTCCGGCCTTGCCGTGAACGCACTCGGCCACGCCCATCCCACGGTCATTTCTGCGATCACCGGGCAGATCGCAACTCTCGGGCATGTCTCGAACTTCTTCGCCACGCCGGCCCAGGTTGCGCTGGCCTCTCGACTCACCGCGCTGACGGGTGCGGAGGACGCCAAAGTGTTCTTCACCAACTCCGGCACCGAGGCGAACGAGGCTGCTTTCAAGATCACCCGGATGACCGGTCGTAGCAAAATCATTTCGACTGAGGGAGCATTCCACGGTCGATCGATGGGTTCGCTCGCGATCACCCACAACCCGAAGTATCGAGAGCCGTTCGTTCCGTTGCCGGGCGAAGTGATCTTCGTGCCCTATGGGGATCCTGAGGCGCTGGCCGCGGAAGCCGATGATGACCTAGCTGCCATCGTTCTGGAGCCGATCCAGGGTGAAAGCGGGATCGTGGTTCCGCCGACGGACTACCTGGTCCGGGCGCGAGAGGTGTGCGACCGGCACGGCGCCCTGCTCTGGATCGACGAGGTGCAGACCGGAATGGGACGCACCGGCAGCTGGCTGGTGCACGTCGCCGACGGTGTCCGCGCCGACATCGTCACCCTCGCCAAGGGGTTGGGCAATGGCTTCCCGATTGGTGCCTGCTTGGCGGCCGGTCCTGCCGCTCGACTACTCGGTCCCGGCAGTCACGGCAGCACGTTCGGTGGTAATCCGGTCGCCGCGATCGCAGGTCTTGCGGTGATCGCGGTCATCGAGCGCGACGGCCTGCTCGACAACGCCACCACCATGGGGGAGCACCTCGCTACTGCCGTGACCGGACTCGGGCATCCCCTGATCACCGGTATCCGGGGGCGCGGGCTGCTGCGCGGCATCACCCTGGCCGAGCCGATTGCCACGGCCGTCGCCGACGCAGCCCTGAGCGCCGGCTTCGTGATCAACGCCCCGTGTCCGGACGTTCTGCGGCTGGCACCTCCCCTGGTGATCACCGCTGACCTGCTCGACTCCTTCGTGGCCGCGCTGCCGGGACTGATTGACGGAGTGGGGGAGCAAGGATGACTACGCGGCATCTGCTCGCCGACGACGATCTGACACAGGCGGAGCAACTCACCGTCCTCGACCTTGCCGATGAGTTCAAGGCGAACCCTTACCGGCTTCCGATCTTCGCTGGGCCGCGCAGCGTCGCCGTCATCTTCGACAAACCCACCCTGCGGACTCAGGTGTCGTTCGCTGCAGCCATTGCCGAACTCGGCGGCTTCCCGCTGATCGTCGATGGCCGGCTTGCCGGAATCGGTATCCGAGAGTCGGTGGCGGACACCGCTCGGGTGTTGGGCCGGCACTGTGTCGCGATCGTGTGGCGTACCTTCGCTCAAGACCGACTCGCTGAGATGGCGGCTCACGCCGGCGTGCCGGTCATCAATGCACTCACCGACAGTTTCCACCCCTGCCAGGTTCTGGCCGACCTGCAGACGATCCGGCAGGTCAAGTCGGCGCTCGCCGGTCTGAACCTCGCCTATGTCGGGGATGGGGCAAACAACATGGCGCACTCCTACGCACTCGGTGGGGCCCGAGCCGGAATGCACGTACGGATAGGTGCACCTGTCGGGTTCCAGCCGGATCCGGATGTCTGGGCAAGAGCCAAGACGGCTGCAGCCGGCTCTGGTGGCAGCGTCATGCTGACCGATTCGGCGGTCGAGGCGGTGTCGGGTGCGGACGTGGTTGCCACCGACACCTGGGTCTCGATGGGCCAGGAGAACGACGGTCCGGAGCGGCACGCGATCTTCTTGCCGTACGCCGTGACCCCGAAGTTGCTTCGCCGCGCCGACCCGGATGCCATCGTTATGCATTGCCTGCCCGCCTATCGCGGCAAGGAGATCGCAGCTGAAGTGATCGAGGGGCCGCAGTCGGTGGTTTGGGATCAGGTGGAGAACCGGCGGCATGTCCAGAAGGCCGTCCTGGCCTTCCTCGATGGCGTCCGATCATGACAACCTTCGCTCGGGCGCCCGACAGCAGCAACCGCGGACGACTCCCGTTGACCCCCCCGCCAAGACACAACAAAACCACGCGACACGCCAAGATCATCGCCCTGCTGTCTTCGCAAGAGGTGCGGTCGCAAACCGAATTGGCGGATCTGCTCAGGGCAGAGGACATTCAGGTCAATCAGGGCACGCTGTCCCGGGACCTGGTGGAGGTGGGAGCGGTCCGTGTTCGGGGACGGAGTGGTCACCTTGTCTACGCGGTACCAGGTGAAGGTGGCGACCGTACGCCGCAGGTGGGGGAGTCAGCAAGCTTCGAGGGGCGGCTTGCCCGGCTGTGCAGCGACGTCTTGGTAAGCGCCGAGGCGTCCGCCAACCTTGTTGTGCTACGGACCCCTCCGGGCGCCGCCCAGTACTTCGCCTCGGCAATCGATCGGGTCGGATCGAAAGCGATTCTGGGCACCATCGCGGGTGACGACACCATCTTGTTGATCAGCCGCGCGCCGGCAGGGGGCGCTTCGATCGCAGAGCTGTTCCTGATCATGAGCCGCACCGGAAAACCGGTTCCAGGATTCATGGACATCACAACCAAGGAGTGAGACGTGACTGATCGCATCGTCTTGGCCTACTCGGGTGGCCTGGACACGAGCGTCTGCATCGGCTGGCTGGCGCAGCAGACGGGCCAGGAGGTCGTGGCCGTCGCGCTCGACGTCGGCCAGGGTGGCGAAGATCTGGAGGTCATTCGCCAGCGCGCTTTGGACTGCGGCGCGGTCGAGGCGGTCGTGGTGGACGCCAAGGATGAGTTCGCCGAGGACTTCTGTCTGCCCGCGATGCGCGCCAACGCGCTCTACATGGACCGTTATCCGCTGGTCAGCGCGCTTTCGCGGCCACTCATCGTCCGGCATCTGGCGGCCGCCGCCAGATCCCACGGGGCGGGCGCCGTATCTCATGGCTGCACCGGCAAGGGCAACGACCAAGTGCGTTTCGAAGTCGGGATTGCCAACCTGGCGCCCGAGCTCAAGGTGATCGCGCCGGTCCGGGATTATGCGTGGACCCGGGAGAAGGCCATCGCCTACGCCCAGGAGAAGGGGCTGCCCATCGAGGCGAGCAAGTCCTCTCCCTACTCGATCGACCAGAACGTCTGGGGTCGTGCCGTTGAGACAGGTTTCTTGGAAGACATTTGGAACTCGCCCATTGAGGACGTCTACGCATACACGTCCGACCCGACGGTTGCCCGAGATCCTGACGAAGTGTCGATCACTTTCGAGGCTGGCGTGCCGATCGCCATCGACGGCGAGAAGGTCTCGATGCTGCAGGCCGTCCAGATCCTCAATGAACGAGCCGGTGCACAAGGCATCGGGCGGCTGGACCTGGTCGAGGATCGGCTGGTCGGCATCAAGAGCCGCGAGGTGTACGAGGCGCCGGGCGCCATCGCCTTGATCACCGCGCACATGGAGCTGGAGAACGTCACCATTGAGCGGGAACTTGCTCGCTTCAAGCGAGGCGTCGATCAGCGCTGGGGCGAGCTCGTGTATGACGGGCAGTGGTTCTCCCCGCTGAAACGCGCGCTGGACGCCTTTGTCGACGACGCACAGCAGGTCGTCTCGGGCGATATCCGGATGGTCTTGCATGGCGGCCGGGCCACCGTTACCGGTCGCCGAAGCGAGCTGAGCCTCTATGACTTCAATCTCGCGACATACGACGAAGGCGACGTCTTCGACCAGTCCCACGCGCGCGGTTTCATCGAGCTGTACGGGTTGTCCAGCAAGATCGCGGCACGGCGTGACGCCAGCCTCTCCTGATGAAAGGTGCAGGCCGGCTGTGGGGCGGTCGGTTCAGCGGAGATCCCGCAATGGCGTTGCTCGACGTCAGCCGGTCCACCCAGTTTGATTGGCGACTGGCTCCGTACGACATCACCTGCTCCAGGGCACACGCTCGGGCCCTGCACCGCGCGGCACTACTGACCGACAACGAGCTTGCCGCCATGATCGCCGGACTGGACCAGATGGCGGCCGAGGTCGTATCGGGGACGTTTGGCCCGGAAGCAACTGACGAAGACTTGCACGGTGCGCTGGAGCGCAGGCTGATCGAAATTGTCGGTGCAGATCTCGGTGGCAGGCTCCGCGCCGGGCGGTCCCGAAACGATCAGATCGCAACGCTGATCCGCCTGTACCTGCGAGATGCGGTGCGTCAGCTGGCCTCCGGAGTGCTGGAGGTGACTTCCGCGCTCGCCGAACAGGCGCGCTCCCATCTGGGCGTGCCGATGCCCGGCCGCACTCATTTGCAACACGCTCAACCCGTGCTGCTGTCACACCATCTGCTCGCACATGCCTGGCCGCTGATCCGGGACTGCGAGCGGATTCGTGACCTTGATCGCCGGCTCGATGTCAGTCCGTACGGATCGGCCGCGCTGGCTGGGACCTCACTTGGGCTGGACCCCGAGGCGGTCGCTGCTGATCTTGGCTTCTCCGCCAGCGTCGCCAACTCGATCGATGGAACATCGGCTCGTGACCTGGTTGCAGAATCTTCCTACATCTGTGCTCAGATAGCAGTCGACCTGTCGCGGTTGTGCGAAGACCTGATCCTGTGGGTGACCCACGAATTCGGCTTCGCCACCTTGGCTGAGGCATGGTCGACCGGATCCAGCATCATGCCGCAGAAGAAGAATCCCGATGTCGCTGAACTGGGCCGCGGGAAGGCCGGCCGCCTAATAGGCAACCTGGCCGGGCTGATGGCAACACTGAAAAGCCTGCCCCTGGCCTACAACCGCGATCTTCAGGAGGACAAGGAGCCGATCTTCGACTCCATCGACCAGCTGTTGATCTTGCTTCCTGCGATAGCCGGAATGGTGTCAACGCTGCAGTTCCATCCCGCGCGGCTTGCCGAACTTGCCCCGAAAGGCTTCTCGTTGGCCACCGACATCGCCGACTGGCTGGTCCGGCAACGGGTTCCGTTCACCGAGGCGCACGCGATCGCCGGGACCTGCGTCCGGCAATGCGAGGCGCGCGGGATCGAACTCAGCGATCTGGCCGACGACGACCTCCTCGAAATCTCACCTCATTTAACCGCTGGCGTGCGTTCCGTGCTCAGCGTCGAAGGATCGATCAACAGCCGCTCCGGACGTGGCGGCACCGCCGAGGCACGGGTCCGCGAGCAGCTCGCCGAGCTGGACACAGCTCTTCAGTCGGCCGCGATGAGCCGCTGACAAACAAGTGCCTGCGTGACAGGGTGACCTAAGGACCCTAGCCGCAAAGGAACAAACGATGTTTACACGATCTCGATGGGGAATGGCGTCTCTCGCCGCCGCAGTGCTGGTCTTCTCAGGCTGTGGTGCAACAGCCGACCGCGCTGAGCCGGGCGCACAGGGCGGGTCGGCCTCCGAGCAGCAGGCGATCACGGGGCTGCGGTTCATGGTCCCTAACACGCCCGGCGGTGGCTACGACACGACCGCGCGCGAAGCGGCGAAGGTCATGGATCAGATCGGTGTCACCAAAGGCATCGAG
>Ga0126312_10000084_pt1 | contig 39456 bp, 35 predicted proteins | sample Plot104A_FD_92537 | JGI IMG/M metagenome (GOLD analysis project Ga0126312, IMG submission 92537) | Serpentine soil microbial communities from UC McLaughlin Reserve, CA, USA - Plot104A | ecosystem: Environmental > Terrestrial > Soil > Grasslands | place: USA: UC McLaughlin Reserve, Lake County... | reverse complement strand
CTGGGTGCGGTGATTCACCTGGGACGTGGTGAGGAAGCCACTGGTGGGCGCGACAAGTCCTCGATCCTTGCCGACACCATGGAGGCGGTCATCGGTGCTGTTTTCCTGCAGCACGGCATCGCCGCTGCTCGGGACCTCATCCACCACCTGTTCGACGGCCTTATGGCTGATGTTGCCACTCGCGGTGCGGGCCTGGACTGGAAGACGTCGTTGCAGGAGATGGCTTCGCTCGGCGGTATGGGCGTTCCTGCCTACGAGGTGATCGAGTCCGGGCCGGACCATGCCAAGACGTTCTCGGCGACGGTACGGATCGACACCAGAAGTTACGGTCCAGGCGCAGGTCGCAACAAAAAGGAAGCCGAGCAGAATGCGGCATCGATCGCCTTTGCAGCACTGAAGGGCGGCGCCGGCCCCGGCCCGTCGTCTCGCTGAGGCGCGTGCCCGAACTGCCCGAAGTCGAGACGGTTCGACGCGGCCTGGCTGCTTCAATCACAGGACGCTCGATCGCCCAGGTCGAGGTTTTGCACGCCCGCCCAGTCCGGCGGCATCTGCCAGGCCGCGACGATTTCGAGATCACTCTCGCCGGCCGAACCTTCGCCGAGCCGCGGCGGCGCGGCAAATACCTATGGTTGCCGTTTGCCGATGGCGACGCGCTGCTCGCCCACCTGGGGATGAGCGGCCAGTTCAGGTTAGAGCGCTCCTTCGCCCCTGATCCGCCGAACACCCGGATCCGGTTCCGGTTCGCCGACGGCGAGCCTGAGCTGCGGTTCATCGACCAGCGGATGTTCGGCGGGTTGTCGCTGTCTCCCGGAGGGGCTCAACTGCCCGCCGAGATCGCCCATATCGCCCGCGATCCGTTTGACCCGGAGTTCGTGGTGACTGAAGTTGCTCGCCGGCTACGGCAGAAGCGGACGGGGGTGAAACGGGCACTGCTGGATCAGCGGCTGATCTCAGGGATCGGCAACATCTATGCAGATGAGGCCTTGTGGCGGACGCGGTTGCACTATGCCCGGCCGACGCAGACGCTGCCTGCGGCCCGGGCTCGCGAGCTGCTCGAGCATGCGACGGAGGTCATGCGGACGGCCTTGGACGAGGGTGGCACGTCTTTCGATTCCCTCTACGTCGATGTCAACGGATCGAGCGGTTACTTCGACCGGGCGCTGGCGGTCTATGGTCAGGACGGCCGGCCGTGCCCCCGCTGCGGAACGCTAATTGTCCGCGAGCCGTTCATGAACCGCTCGTCGTACCGATGTCCCCGCTGCCAGCGCCGGCCAACCTACTCTTCACTTTCGAGGTCGCGCCCTTGAGCCGCTGCTCTTCAGCGCGATCACCGATGTTTGGGAAGTATGCTCGTTCGATCATTGATCGCATCCAGCACTTCATCTTCGTCCGCCATGCCCACAACTGGCGCCTGCTCTTCCGGTTCGGCCTGGTTGGCGCTTCCGGCGTACTCGTCAACATGCTTGTCGCGATCCTGTGCAACAAGCTCGGGCCCGACGAGAACGGCATCTTCATCGACCTGCCGCTGACCGACTTCAACATCCGCTGGTATCACGTCTTTTCGACGCTCGCATTTCTAGTGGCTAACCTCTGGAACTTCGAGCTCAATAGGCTGTGGACCTTTCGGAGCGCCGCACATGCCAGCTGGCTGTCGGAGTACTTTCCATTTCTCACCGTGGGGCTGCTTGCCCAGGTGGTCGGATTGGGCATCCTGACTCTGCTCATGCACCCGGACTCGCCGTTCGCGCTGTCGACGACGTTCTTCGACAACTCGACTGGCTTCCGTACCAGGTTCTACTGGGCGCAGTTGATCACTATCGCGATCGTCACACCAATCTCGTTCGTGCTGAACAAGATCTGGACGTTCTCCGCTGTGCGTGGAAAGCATTCAGTCGCCGGCTCGGCCACCGCGGAGCTTGATCCTGAGCACTCTCACCTCACCACTCCGACCCCCTGAGCCCGACCTCACACGCAGCGTCGCTTCGTGCCCCTCGAATGGCGGGAACTCAGGTGTACGTTCTTTTCCCTCGCACTGCTCCGGTTGCAACCGGCGTAGACCGCGAGTAACGAAGGTGAACGTACGTTCCTGCGCCAGACCGCAGGCAGGACCCGCCGCCATAGTTACCCGGGCGGGGTGGCTCACTCCGTTACATTGAAGTCGCCTTCCCGCGGGTCGGACTTCCGCTGAGATATCAAGACCGAGAGGCCGATTTGTACCTCAAGAGCCTGACGCTACGCGGATTCAAGTCGTTCGCCTCAGCCACAACGCTGAGCTTCGAGCCCGGGATCACCTGTGTCGTCGGGCCAAACGGTTCCGGAAAGTCCAACGTCGTCGACGCGCTCAGCTGGGTGATGGGTGAGCAGGGCGCGAAGACCCTGCGCGGCGGAAAGATGGAGGATGTCATCTTCGCCGGGACCTCCGGCCGGCCTCCACTAGGCCGGGCCGAGGTGGTGCTCACCATCGACAACTCAGACGGCGCACTGCCGATCGACTATGCCGAAGTGACGATATCCCGGACGATGTTCCGCAATGGTGGCTCTGAATACGCGATCAACGGCAACACGGCCCGACTGCTCGACATCCAGGACCTTCTCAGCGACTCCGGGATCGGCCGGGAGATGCATGTCATCGTTGGCCAAGGTCAGCTTGACTCGATCCTGCAGGCCTCCGCGGAGGATCGTCGAGGTTTCATCGAGGAAGCAGCTGGGGTTCTCAAGCACCGCAAGCGGAAGGAGAAGGCGCTTCGCAAGCTCGAGGCCTGCGAGGGCAACCTCAACCGGCTCTCCGATCTCATTGCCGAGATCCGACGACAGCTCAAACCGCTCGGCCGTCAGGCGGAGGTTGCCCGTAAGGCGGCGGTGATCCAGGCCGAGGCGCGTGATGCCCGTGCCCGTCTGCTGGCCGACGACTTGGTTCAAGCACAGCTGGCTCTGGACTCCGATCTGGCCGACGAGGAGGCCACCCGAGAACGCCGTCTGGCGATCGAAGTGGCGCTGGAGGCCGCTCGGGAAGCGGAAGTGAACGCGGAAGCGGAGTTACGTGCAGCTGTGCCACGCCTCACTGCCGCGCAGGAGACCTGGTATTCGCTGGCGGCACTCCGCGAGCGGGTCGCCACCACACTTTCCATCGCCGCAGAACGGATGCGTTATGCCGACGAGGGTCCTGCGGACATCCGGTTCGGTCGCGAGCCCGACGAGCTGGACCAGGAAGCCGAGTCGATATTCCGCCAACAACGTGAGATGGCCGAAGAAATGGTCGCCAAACGTGAGGCGCTCGCTGCGGCAACAGCGGATCGAGCGGAAAAAGAGCAGGCACACTTGGCTGAAGAGAACCGACTGGCGGGCCTCCTCCGCGCGGCCTCGGACCGTCGGGAAGGCCTGGCCAGGCTTGCGGGAGAGGTCAACACGCTGCGGAGTCGCGCGGAGGCCGCTAAGGCTGAGATAGGCCGCTTGACTGCGGCCAGGGCAGAGGCGGACGGCCGTGCGACGCAGGCTTCCCGGGCGTTCACAGCGCTGGAGAGCACGATCGCAGGAATGGACGCCGGAGAGGTCCGTCTTGACGAGGAACATGAGTCGGCATCCACTGCGCTGGAAGCAGTCGAGGCCCGGCTGGATCAACTGCGTGCACAGGAGCAGGTTGCCGCGCAGCAGCGGGTGGGATTGAACGCGCGAGTCGAGGCACTCCGCATTGGCCTGCAACGAAAGGACGCCTCATCGGCTCTGCTGGCCGCCACTGATCAGGTCGGCGGGCTGCTCGGATCCGTGGCGACGCTGATAAGCGTGCGATCCGGCTACGAGACAGCGGTTGCGGCGGCCTTCGGTGCTGCCGCGGACGCCGTCGCCGTCGCCGGAATGGACGCCGCCCTGGGCGCCTTCGACCATTTGAAGGCAGCCGATCTCGGTAGAGCCGGCCTTCTGCTGGGCGACGCCGATATTGAAGATGACCAGTGGCCGGCGCTACCGGCGGACGTCACGTACGCCATCGATGTCGTTGAGATACCTGAGTCGCTGACATCTGCCGTACGCCGGGCCCTTCACAAGGTTGCCCTGGTGCCCGACCTGGCGGCCGCCAAGACACTCGTCGATGCCCTTCCCGACCTCACCGCGGTCACCCTTGACGGCGATCTGCTGAGTCTCCACTTCGCGGCGGGCGGATCATCTGCTGCGCCGAGTCTCATCGAGGCCCAAGCTGCCCTGGAGGAGGCGCAGAAACGGTTACTCGAGGCCTCACATTCCTGCGAGCGGCTGCGTTTCGAGCAGAACCAGCTGGAGGAGTCTCATCGGCAAGCCATCGAGGCGGTCGAGGCGGCCTTGGCCCGGTTGCATGAATCGGATGCCGCGATGGCGGCGGTGGCTGAGGAGCTGGCCCAGCTAAGCGCTCAGGCCCGGTCTGCCTCAGCTGAAGCCGACCGGCTGCGGCAAGCCATCACGCACGCCGAAGCGGCACGGGACCGCGATCTCGCAGGTCTGGCCGACCTCGAGCATCGGCACGAGGTCGCCTCGAACACGACTGACGAAGCCGAACCAGATCCGACACTACGAGACGAGCTCGCTGGGGAGGTCCGGCTTGCCCGGGCGGCGGAGATGGACGCACAGCTGGCCGTGCGAACCCTGGAGGAGAGGGTTCGAGCGCTCGCGGGCCGCGCCGAAGCGCTACGCCGGGCGGCTGACAGCGAACGTCAGGCACGGGCTCACGCCCTGGCCCGACGCGAGCGGAGAATCCACGAAGCAAAGGTGGCAGTGGCCGTCCATTCGGGTGCCAGCTACCTGGCTGAGCGGGTTGCCGGCTCGCTAGCCCTTGCCACGGTCGAGCGGGCGGCTGCAGAGGCGGGACGTACGGACGCTGAGACAGAGCTTTCCAGCGCGCGAGCAGGCGTGCGGAAACTGAGTTTGGACTTCGAGTCGCTGGTCGACAGTGCACATCGGAATGAACTCGCCCGAGCCGAACAGCGGATGCGGGTCGACGCGCTTGTCGAAAAGGCAAGGACAGAACTCGGGCTGGAGCCGGACGTGCTGACCGCTGAATACGGTCCCGACCAGCAGGTGCCGGTGCTTCTTCGAGACGACGGAAGTCCGGTCACCGAAGACGAGCGTCCGGATCCGATACCATACGTGCGCGAAGTCCAACAGAAGCGCTTGCGGGCGGCCGAACGGGAGCTCGCTGTCCTGGGGAAGGTCAACCCGCTGGCCTTAGAGGAATTCGATGCGATCCAGCAGCGACACAGCTTCCTCTCAGAGCAGCTGGAAGACCTGCGCAAGACCCGGACCGACCTACTTGGCATCATCTCCGAAGTGGACCACCGGGTTGAACAAGTCTTCGCCGAGGCCTACGCCGATGTTGCGGATGCCTTCTCGCGGGTGTTCGCCCGGCTGTTTCCTGGCGGCGAAGGCCGGCTGCTGCTGACCGAGCCAGGCAACTGGCTGAGCACCGGCGTCGAAGTCGAGGCCCGCCCGCCGGGCAAGAAGATCAAGCGGCTCACCTTGCTGTCCGGCGGCGAGCGTTCTCTGGTTGCCGTCGCCTTCCTGGTGTCTCTCTTCCTGGCCCGGCCGAGCCCGTTCTACATCCTGGACGAGGTCGAGGCGGCGCTCGACGACACCAACCTCAGCCGACTGCTCGAGATCTACCAGGAGCTGCGTGACTCCAGCCAGCTGCTGGTGATCACCCACCAGAAACGCACGATGGAAATCGCCGACGCTCTCTACGGCGTGACCATGCGCGGCGATGGGGTTTCCACGGTGATCTCTCAGCGCCTCCGCGAGATCGAGTCCGTCGCCTGACTATCAAGTCGCAGGGCCGTCGGCCACCCAATCGTGATCAAATCGAAAGATTCCACCTCTGGCGCGCGCGATGACGAACTGTGGAAGATAAGAGGACCTGTACGGCAGTTCCTTCCCCGGAACCGACGAGTTCACACTGTCCGAAAGGCACGTCATGGTCGTCATCGTCTTTTCCATGATCATCATTCTCGGCGTCGCCGCCGCAATCGTTGGCCTGGTGGCACTGGGCATGCAGGGCCGTGGCCGCGATCGAGCACCTGTGCTAGCGAACAAGATGGCCCGAGCCGCCGAGCATCTCAATGGCGAGGGTGAGCCCCCGGAGAGATTCCGCCGGTTCATCGAATCCGGTCTGCAACCCTGAGTCAGAACGTCCTGCGCCCGTCGGAGCGTGCTGGATGGGCCGGGAACCAGCTCTGGCCGGCTGAAATCCTTTGCGCACCCAAGGGGCGGTCCACACAGCGCCCCTAGGATGTCCGGGTGGATGGAACGACACTCTGGCTGGTCATCGGTGGCATGATCCTGGCGGCGTTCGTCGTCGGAGGCGTCATCGCCGGCATCCGGCGACAAGCCTCGCTGGGTGGTCGACGTGAGGTTGCCGAGATCGAACCCGATCGCCCTGCAACGACGACGGGTGCGGTGGTCGACGACCCAGATCGCACCCGGAGCGGCTCCCCCGGTCTAGCCGAAGCGCCTCCGCGAGAGATTCAGGACGATCAAGCCGCCACCGACTGGGCGGAGATCGAGCCAGAAGTACTGGAAGTCGAGCGTCCGGAGGCGCCGCAGACCAGACTGGCAAGATTGCGGCGCCGACTGGCCGGCTCCAACAACGCCCTGAGCCGTGGCTTGTTGCTGCTCATCAGCCGCGACCGCATCGATGACGACACGTGGGATGACTTTGAGGAAACCCTGATCACCTCCGATCTCGGGGTAGGCCCGACGACCGAGCTGGTGCAGAAGCTGAGGAGCACCTTCCGCGTCGAGGGAGTCTCCGATTCGGCGGCGGCGAAGTCGATCCTACGCACGGAGTTGATCAAGTTGGTGGACCCGGGTCTGGACCGCGACCTGGCCGCTGACCGTCTCGATCAACCGGCTGTGATCATGGTGGTCGGCGTCAATGGCACCGGGAAAACGACAACGGTCGGCAAGCTGGCACGCGTACTCGTGGCCGAGGACAAGGACGTGATCTTGGGTGCCGCCGACACGTTCCGCGCAGCTGCCGCTGATCAGTTGGAGACTTGGGGCACCACGGTCGGCGTCCCGACCGTGCGGGGTGCCGAAGGCGCCGATCCAGCAAGTGTCGCCTACGAGACCGTCAAGGCGGGCATCGAGCAGGAAGTCGATGTGGTCCTGATCGACACAGCCGGCCGGCTACACACAAAGGTGGGGTTGATGGACGAGCTCGGCAAGGTGAAGCGGGTGATCGAGCGGCAGGCGCCGGTCGGCGAAGTCCTGCTGGTGCTGGATGCGACAACCGGCCAGAACGGTCTGGCACAAGCTCGGATTTTCGCTGAAGTTGTCGATGTAACGGGCCTGGTGTTGACCAAGTTGGACGGGTCAGCCAAAGGCGGCATCGTTATTCAGGTGCAGCGTGAACTCGGGGTGCCGGTGAAACTCGTCGGCCTCGGCGAAGGGCCTGATGATCTTGCTCCATTCGACCCGGAGGTTTTTGTCGACGCTCTGCTGGAGCCGGCGGCCTGATGGAAGAGCGCGTTTTGGGCCGGACAGAACGTCCGGTTTCGGTGATCGGTCTGGGCACTTGGCAGTTGGGTGCCGACTGGGGTGAGGTATCCGAGAGTGACGCCCTGGCCATCTTGGAAGCCGCGGCCGAAGCAGGGATGACCTTCTTCGACACCGCCGACGTCTACGGCGACGGCCGCAGTGAGCAGCTGATCGGGCGGTTTCTTGCCGAGAATCCCGACCTGGTTGTCACCGTCGCGACCAAGATGGGTCGCCGAGTCGAGCAGCGGCCGGAAAACTACACATTGGCGAACTTCCGTACTTGGACCGACCGGTCGCGGCGCAATCTCGGGCTCGATCAGCTCGACCTGGTGCAGCTGCATTGCCCGCCCACCCCCCTCTATTCCAGCGATGAGGTGTACGACGCGCTGGACACGCTGGTCGAGGAGGGCGCTATAGCCAATTACGGAGTCAGCGTTGAGACCTGCGACGAGGCGCTGACGGCCGTCGCCCGGCGTGGCACAGCGACGGTGCAGATCATCCTCAACGCTTTCCGCCGCAAGCCCCTGGATTTCGCGCTGCCGGCCGCACAGCAGGCGGGCGTCGGGATTATTGCCCGGGTGCCGCTGGCCAGCGGCCTGCTCAGCGGGCGGTACACCGAATCGACGCAGTTCGCCGAGAACGACCATCGCAGCTACAACCGGCGCGGGGAGTCCTTCGATATCGGGGAGACGTTCTCGGGAGTCGATTTCGAGACCGGCGTTGCGGCGGCCAAGGAGTTCAGCCGCCTAGTGGCCGAGCACATAGGTGCAGGGGTCACGCCGGCCCAGGCGGCGCTTGCCTGGGTGATTCAGCAGCTCGGCGTGACGACGGTGATACCAGGCGCGCGATCGGTCGAGCAGGCGCAGGCGAAGGCCGCGGCAGGTCTGCTGGCACCACTCGGTGAACCGTTCTTCGCGGCAGTCGAAAAGCTCTACGACGATCGGTTGAGGGCGGTGGTCCACCCGCGCTGGTAGATGTCTGTCCACACGATGGATGATCGTCCACGGCCTGAGGATCGTCCCGCGGTCGAGACCATGGCCCCGGTCCGGCGCTGGGCGCCCGAGCTGGTGGTCGCTGCTGGCTTGCTGGTGATTGGGTTCTCCTCGATTGGTCGCGGCGCTGAGGGGCAGTGGCCTGGACGGCCTGATGTACTACGACGACGGCGTGAATTTCGCCGCGGCTATTGGGCTCGTCCACGGTCAGCTGCCGTATCGAGACTTCCTGCTGCTCCATCCACCGGGAATCGTGCTGGCGCTAAGCCCGTTTGCCGGTCTGGCCCAGCTGACCAGCGACGCAACCGGATTCGTCGTCGCTCGGATTGTTTTCATGGTCATCGGTGGCATCAACGCGGTTCTGGTCGCCTGGTTCTTGCGGCCCGTCGGCAGGGGTTGCCGCCTTGTTCGGCGGCGTGCTGTACGCGGTCTTCTGGCCCGCCGTTTACAGCGAGCGGACCGTCCTGCTAGAAGGTCTGGCCAACACCTTCCTGCTGGGAGGTCTGATCGCGATCAGCCCGCCCGAAGCTCGCCCTAGCAAGACCCGCCTGTTCTGCGGCGGCGTCCTCCTCGGGCTGGGCGCGGCCATCAAAGTTTGGGGCGTCGTACCGGTCTTGATCCTCTTCGGCTGGCTGCTCGTCGGACTGGGCTTCCGCCGGGCCAGCGTGATGCTCCTGGGTGCAATCTCCAGCTGCGCCGCGGTCTGCCTGCCGTTCTTTTTCGCCGCTCCGACCGTGATGTGGCGACTTGTCGTCCGCGACCAGCTCTCCCGTGTCCGCACGGACGCGTCGCCGATCCAGCGGTTGACCGAGATTCTGGGACTGGGCCATCTTCCCGCTCGGATCACGCTGCCACTGGTGCTGGCGTTGATCGTGCTGGTGGCCGGTGTTGTTCTCGCCTGGCAGGTCGCCCGTGCCCGGCCGGCAGTGTTGCTGCTGCTGGGCTTGGGTGCGATGCTGCTCGTGACGCCGACCTGGTTCATCCACTATTCGGCTCTGACTGCGCCGGTAATCGCCATTATCGCCGGCGCCGCCGCCCACCAGCTGTTGCGCCTTTCGCCCGTCAGGCGATCGCGCTGGCTGCGGATCGGCCTGGCTGCCTCCGTCATCGTTGCGCCGTTCGTCGCTGCGCTGCCCATTGCCGTGGTACGGGCCGGTGAACGCTTTCCCGGCTCGCCCCTGGCAATGGCACTCGCGCCGAGCCCAGGATGCACCACCTCGGATCATCCGAGTGCATTGATTTTGACGGATGTTCTGAGCCGGAACCTGCGGCGCGGCTGCCCGCTGGTCGCCGACCTCGGCGGTGTCTCGCACGACATGGCCGCCTCCGGCGGTTATCGGGGCCTACGTATCGACAACCTAGGCTTCCAGCAGTACATGCTTGCCTACCTCGGCAGCGGAGACCGAACGCTGATTGCGCGGTTCAGCAGAAGCGATGGATCTAGTGGTGCAACCGCCGACACCATCGAAGCCTGGCCGATTGTCGCCCAGGCCGGACGCTTTGCCGTGCGAGCGCCCCAACCTTAATTGACAGCTGCTGCCGCGCTGGATACGCCGTGGCGTACTGCCTCGAGGACCGCACTGTTGAAGGTGGGGATGTCATCCGGTTTGCGACTGGTGATCAGATTCCCGTCGACCACCACCGGCTCGTCAACCCACTCACCGCCCGCGTTTTGGATATCAGTCCGCAGGCTGGGCCAGGAGGTGATCCGCTTGCCCCGGAGGACGCCGGCCTCCACCAGCGTCCATGGTGCATGGCAGATCGCTGCAACTGGCTTGCCGGATTCCACGAACTGCCGGACAAATTCCACCGCGTCCTCATTTGTTCGCAGTTGGTCAGGGTTGGCGACCCCGCCGGGCAGTACGAGCGCACTGAAATCTTCAACCTTCGCCTCCGACACGACCAGGTCGACGGGCTGGGTGTCTGCCTTGTCGAGGTGCTCGAACAATTGGACCTTCCCCTCCTGCGGGCTAATCAATACCGGCTGCAGATCGGCCTGCTCCACCGCCGCCCACGGCTCTACCAGTTCGGCCCTCTCGACGCCTTCGCCGGCCGCTAAAAAGGCAACCCTCGTTTTGTCGCTCACAAGAAACAAACTTATCGGCAAGTCGGCAGCAAGGGCGCCGGGTCAACCGTGCCGCGGGCTTCCTAGACGCTTCCCAAGGTTGACGACCTGGCTGTATCCCGCATAGTGACCGAAAGACTCGATCGGGGTGTAGCCCGCGGAGCGATACAGCCCAACAGCGGCCACCTGGCGCTGTGCGGTCTCCAGGATCATCCAATCGGCTCCTGCCCTGGCAGCGTCCACTTCCAATGCCGCGAGCATTTGCCGAGCGAATCCCCGATTGCGCTTTGACTCCCGTACGAACATGCGCTTGATTTCGGCTGGACGTCGTGCCTCCGTGGGCACGCCAGCCAGGCTGAAGCGCCAGGCGCCCGAGGCCACCGGCTCGTCGAACAGATAGCCGACCAGGAAGGCTCCATGTGGGGCGGTGAAATCCGCGATGGTGAACGGCGTCTCGTCGGGACCGCCGTACAGCGTCATATAGAAGTCTTGAGCCTCGTCGACCAGCATCAAGGCGTCGGGATGTTCGTACGGCACATGCCGCACGTAGAGCTCGTTCGCCACCGACTCAGCATGGTACGGATCCAGGGTGATTCCTCGGCTTCTGCGGTTAACGTGTGCCCGGTTCCGGTCCGGTCGCAGCCTCGCCCTTGCCGGCTGGGGCTGTCGCGGCGCTGAACACAAGGAGGATGAATCCTGCCACAACGCCGGTCACTCCCGACGCGGAAGGGTTGGGAATTGGAGCACTACCGCACCCCCAACGATGACGGTTGCCATGAGCACGGCCCCCATTCGCTCAAAGATCGGAATGCTGAAAGCCGACGCGAAGAAGAAGAAGTGCACGCCGACCAACACCACCAGCCAGGGGATCATGAGCACCGCACCGGCAGGACCTGTTGAAACAGCCACATCCCAGCAGGAATGGCCAGAATCAGCAGTCCAAGACAGATGTAGTAGCTGCGAGTCTGCGCCGGCAGCGAGCCTGCAGTCAACTGGATGAACAGCTCGCCGATTATGGCGGCGATCAGTGATGCCGACCGGTTGACGCATCTCCTCAGTCCATCACGGTGACCGGGTGAACGCGACGAGTCCGGGCAGCCCGGCGCGTTGAGTAGGCTGAAGACCCGGATGCTCCATAGGTAAGGACGGCCGTGTTCGACACCCTGCAAGACCGCCTGGCGGCGACCTTCAAGAGCCTGCGCGGCAAAGGGCGGCTGTCGGAGGCTGACATCGACGCCACGGCGCGTGAAATCCGAGTCGCGCTGCTGGAGGCCGACGTCAACCTGTCGGTGGTCAAGGAGTTCGTGGCCGCCATCAAGGAACGAGCGCGCGGGGCCCAGCTGTCCGGAGCGCTCAATCCGGCCCAGCAGGTCATCAAGATCGTCAACGAGGAACTGATTGCGATCTTGGGCGGCGAGACCCGGCTGCTGCGCTTCGCCAAGCGCCCGCCGACTGTCATCATGCTTGCCGGCCTCCAAGGGTCGGGCAAGACGACCCTGGCCGCAAAGCTTGGACTGTGGTTGCGGCAGCAGGGCTATTCGCCGCTGCTGATCGCTGCCGACCTACAACGGCCCAACGCCGTCAACCAGCTGCAGGTGATCGGTGAGCGTGCCGGCATCCACGTCTTCGCGCCGGAGCCGGGCAACACCACGGCCGGCATTGGTCAACCCGGGCCACTCCGCGGTGATCCGGTGGCGGTAGCACGCGCCTCAGTGGCAGAGGCAGAGCGCCGACTGTATGACGTCGTTATCATCGACACCGCCGGCCGGCTGGGCATCGATGCAGAGATGATGCAGCAGGCAAGCGACATCCGTGACGCCGTGAACCCGGATGAGGTGCTGTTCGTCGTCGACGCGATGATCGGCCAGGATGCTGTGAATACCGCGAATGCATTCGCAGACGGCGTCGGGTTCGACGGTGTGGTGCTGACCAAGCTGGACGGTGATGCTCGCGGTGGCGCCGCGCTGTCGATAGCACGGGTGACTGGTAAGCCCATACTCTTCGCATCGAACGGCGAGGCGCTCAAGGACTTCGACGTATTCCATCCCGACCGGATGGCGAGCCGAATCCTGGGCATGGGTGACATGCTCACCTTGATCGAGAAGGCGGAGCGGACCTTTGATGCCGAGCAGTCCGCAAAGGCGGCCGCCAAGCTTGCCGGTCAGGGTGGTGAATTCGGTCTCAATGACTTCCTGCAGCAAATGCAGATGGTCCGCAAGATGGGCCCGCTGTCGAAGATCTTCGGCATGTTGCCAGGCATGGGGGAGATCAAGGACCAGATCAATAACATTGATGAGCGTGACGTTGATCGGATTGAAGCGATCATCCATTCCATGACCCCGGCCGAAAGGGCCGATCCTAAGATCATCGACGGTTCTCGCCGGGCCCGGATCGCTCGCGGTTCCGGCGTTGAAGTCTCAGAGGTCAACTCCTTGGTCAACCGCTTCTTCGAAGCTCGAAAGATGATGAGCTCGCTGGCCACCGGGACGATGCCTGGGATGCCGGGCATGCCGGGTGCCACCAGGCCGCCGGCACGCCAGTCGCCGAAGAAGAAGAAGACCGGGCGAGGTGTTTCGGGCAATCCGGCCAAACGCAGTCAGCAGTCGGCAGAGCGGGCGGCCGCCGCTGCTGGCGGGGATGGGGCCGTGGCGTTCGGCGGCGGAGAGCTCGATGAGAAGGCGTTGCAGCAGGCGCTGGGCGACTTCCAGCTCCCGCCGGAGCTGCGCAGCCGGCTCGGCAAGTAGGAGATGACAGATCGGCTTCACCTGAATGGTGTCGTCCTGCCCGCCGGCGATCGACGCGACCTCTGGGTGGCTGACGGTCGGATCCGCACCGAGCCGGTTCAGGATGCTCAGACCTTGGCTACGGCGGTCTGGGTGATGCCTGGGCTGGTCGACGCACATTGCCATGTCGGATTGTCGAATCAGGGAGCAGTTCCCGACGATGTCGCGGAACACCAGGCGATCACTGACCGCACGGCCGGAGCGTTGCTGCTGCGGGACGCTGGCAGCCCGGCCGATACCCGCTGGATTGACGATCGCGCCGACCTCCCGAAGATCATCCGCGCTGGTCGGCACATCGCGCGACCCAAGCGCTACCTCCGCCACTACGGCGAGGAGGTGGAGCCCACGGAACTGATAGCGACCGTGGAACGGCAGGTGGCGCGCGGGGACGGCTGGGTCAAGCTGGTGGGGGATTGGATCGACCGCGACCTTGGTGATCTTGCTCCGCTTTGGCCGCCGGATGTGGCGCGCGCGGCTATCGAACGGGCGCACGAGTTGGGGTGCCGAGTAACCGCGCACGTCTTTGGTGAGCAAGCGGTGGCAGAACTCGTCGCCGCGGGGATTGACGGCATCGAGCACGGCACCGGGATCGACGACGACCTCATCGCGGTGATGGCGGAGCGGCAGGTCGCGCTGGTACCGACCATGGTTCAGCTGGAGAACTTCGAGTCCTACGCAAAAGCGGGTGAGGAGAAGTTTCCCGCCTACGCCAAGCACATCCGGGCTCTGTACGCGAGCCGGGTCGAGCGATTCGCCGCGGCACGCGAAGCCGGTGTGCCGATCTATGCCGGGACCGACGCGGGCGGTTTCCTGCCACACGGGTTGATAGGTCGGGAGATCGCCGCCCTGGCCGAGTTCAGCTCCGCCGAATACGCCCTGGGTGCAGGGTCATGGCACGCCCGGCGCTGGCTAGGCCATCCGGACACCCTGGACGAAGGTGCCCCGGCTGATCTGATCGTTTTCGACGACGATCCCCGAACTGATCTGAGCGCGCTGCTTGCTCCACGGCACGTGATCTTGCGGGGGAGTGTTGTACGTTAGCCGGGCCAGCAGGCTGGCCCGCAGCCGTGCTGGCCGCTCTCGCCATGATCATCCCGAATTCGCCTCGGCCAAAAGCAGGTTATCGAGGCTTCACTCCGGATGGTCGGCGCGAGTAAGGACGTGCTGAGCTAGGTCGAGCCAGGACAAGCTGCTGAGCGAAGAAGGCTTCGATTCTACGTCAGGCATCGTTGCCGGAAGGCTGGAGCAGGCTGCCGAGCTCGCCGAGCTGTGGCGCATCGACGCGACCGAGTTCGCGTCAACTTCGCGGATTTGGCAGAATGCAATGCGCAGCTGTGTCGTGTGGCGCCCTCTCAACCCGCACGGCACCTGCCAGCCGAGATCATCGCGTGCGTGTCCCCACCGCGTCAGATGGGATCACCGTTTCAGGCCGGAGTAACGCCCGGCCATTGATCAGTACAGGAGAAACCACACACGTGGCCGTCAAGATTCGCCTGAAGCGACTGGGCAAGATCCGGTCGCCGCACTACCGCATTGTGGTCGCCGACTCCCGCACCAAGCGGGACGGTCGGGCTATCGAGGAGATCGGTAAGTATCACCCCAAGAACGAGCCATCGCTGATCGAGGTCAATTCCGAGCGCGCTCAGTACTGGCTCTCGGTCGGCGCCCAGCCCACTGAGACAGTGGTGGCCCTGCTTAAGCGCACGGGTGACTGGCAGAAGTTCTCCGGTGACACCTCCCCGTCTGGCGTCGAACCCCAGCGGGCGAAGAGGAACAAGACCGAAGCCTTCAACGCAGCTCTGGCCCAAGCCAACAAGGAGCCCAGCTCCGCCGCGGTGGCGCCGGCCAAGAAGGCAGCGCCGAAGAAGGAAGCAGCCCCGGGCACCACAGTTGAGGGGACGCCGGCCGAGGCACAGGAAGCAGCCAACGCCGGCGTGGCGGCTGCCGATACCACCGAGGGCTGATATGCTCGCCGACGCGCTGGAGCACCTGGTACGAGGCATCGTGGCCCATCCCGACGACGTGATTGTGCGGGACAAGGAATTGCGCCGTGGCCGGATACTCGAGGTGCGGGTCAATCCGCAAGACATCGGGAAGGTTATCGGCCGCTCCGGACGGACAGCGACAGCATTGCGGACGGTCATCGCCGCCCTCTCCGGACGGGAACAGGTAAGGATTGACTTCGTCGACGTGGATCGCCCCGCTCGGGCTGGAGACAATGGGCGCAGCGGTCAACGGGGTCGCCGGTAGAGCCTGTCGGGCGGCGAGTCGACGAGGAACAGATGCCTGAGACCATCGAAGTCATCGTCGGCGTCATCGGCCGCGCCCACGGCACCCGCGGCGAGGTCGCGATCGAGCTCCGGACAGACGAGCCTCACCGGCGCTTCGCTTCTGGTCAGCAGCTTCGGGCAGAGGGTTCGACCCGGATCTTCACCGTTGTCTCATGCCGCGACCACGCCGGGCTTCGGCTGGTGAAATTTCAGGAGCTGCCTGACCGCACGACGGCGGAAACCGTACGCGGCGTACGGCTCGTGGCCGACGTCGTTGCGAACGAGCGCCCGGTGGACACTGGTGAGTTCTACGACCGGCAGCTCATCGGCTTGATGGTCCGCACGGCCGCAGGATCCGACGCCGGACGCGTGGTGTCGGTCCTGCATCTACCGCAGCAGGATCTGCTGGAGGTCGACACTCCTCAAGGCCACCGGCTCGTCCCGTTCGTAGAGCCGCTGGTGCCGCGGGTAGAACTCGACCAGGGCTGGCTGCAGGTTGCCGATGTTGCAGGGCTGCTGAACGAAACCGAAGAATGATGCAGATCGACATCGTCTCAATTTTCCCCGCCTACTTCGAACCACTGCGCCTCTCCCTGGTCGGAAAGGCAATTGAAACGGGTTTGGTGCGGCTCGGCGTTCACGATCTTCGGGGCTGGACCCATGATCGGCACCGAACCGTCGACGACACCCCTTACGGCGGAGGGCCCGGCATGGTGATGCGTCCGGAGCCGTGGGGTGAAGCACTGGACAACCTGGCATCGGATAACTCAACGCTTGTCGTGCCGACTCCGGCCGGCCGCATCTTCCGCCAGCAGATTGCGCAGGAGCTGAGCGAGCAAGATCATCTGCTGCTGATCTGCGGGCGCTATGAAGGAATCGACGCACGGGTCGTCGACCACGCCGCTACCAGGATGCGAGTCGAGGAGCTGAGCATCGGTGATTACATCCTCGCCGGTGGCGAAGCCGCCGCCCTTGTGATCATCGAGTCGGTGGTCCGGCTGCTGTCTGGCGTGCTCGGAAATCCTGAGTCGCTGACCGAGGAGTCTCATTCCGCCGGCCAACTGGGCCTGCTCGAGTATCCGGTTTACACCAAGCCGCCGAGCTGGCGCGGCTTCGACGTACCGGAGATCCTGTTGACCGGCAACCACGCCAAGATTGCCGAATGGCGCCGGAAGCAGGCGCTGGCTCGAACCCGTGCCCGACGACCGGACCTCCTGCCACCCGACGCCGGCTGAGGGGCCTACCCCGCGAGCGTCGGTGATCGCGCGGCCCGGCCTGGACGACTGAGCGAGCAGATGCGTCTTTACATCTGTGAGCGAGGGAGAAAGGCGGGTCTTTGGCAGCGTGATACGCGAGCCAGAACAGCACAGTGTGGCGAAAGACACCAGTGAGCAGGGTGGTCTGGCCTCGTCCGGCGCAGTTCTGAGTTCTAGGGTGGCTGGGTGGCGACAATTCGACTGGCGCGGCCGCAGCAGGCGGCCCGGTCGACGGTGGTGCTGAAGATCCTAATGGCAGTCACCGGGCTGATCATGATCGGCTACTTGCTTGCGCATATGTACGGCAACCTCAAAGTGTTCGCGGGTGCCGAAGCCTTCAACGAATACGCCGAGCACTTGCGCACCCTTGGGGAGCCCATCCTGCCGCGCAGCGGCGCACTATGGGTGCTCCGAGTCGCGCTGATCGTCAGCGTCCTGGTTCACATCTACGCGGCCGTTCGGCTCTGGGCTCGCGCAGACCGGGCCCGGGGCGGCGCCAAGCGGTATCAGACCAGCAAGACCAAGCTCGGTGTGCAACGTACCTACGCGTCGTTCACATTGCGGTGGGGCGGGGTGATCATCGGCTTGTTCGTGATCTACCACCTACTGCATCTCACCTGGAACACGATCCATCCCGGCGGGGCCGCGGACGAGCCCTACGCGCGGCTGGTGAACGGCTTCCAGATCTGGTGGGTTCTGCTCTCCTACACCGTCGCGATGATTGCAGTGGGATTCCACCTGCGACACGGTGTCTGGAGCGGGTTGGCCACACTTGGCGCTAATACTTCGCGGCTGGCCCGGCGACGGCTCAACGGCTTGGCACATCTAGTGGCTGGCGTGGTGACGATTGGCTTCCTGCTTCCTCCCTACAGCATCTTCTTTGGTTGGGTGAGCTGAGTGAAAATCTCGTGGCTGAACGACGACGAGAAGCCGGAAACCAGCGAGCAGCCGGAAATCGAGCCGGAGCTGTCCGAGATCGAGCCGGAGCTGCCGAGCATCGAGGCCGCGTCCGGCGCCGATCCGGGCTTCGCTTCGATCGACGCTGACGCTTTCTACCTCGAGGGCCCGGATATCCACGACACCAAGGCACCTAGCGGCCTTATCGAGGATCGTTGGGACAAGCGCAGATTCGAAGCCAAGCTGGTTAATCCAGCTAACCGGCGCAAGCTCTCGGTGATCGTCGTCGGCACCGGTTTAGCGGGCTCTTCGGCCGCGGCCACGCTGGGTGAGGCGGGTTATCAGGTGACCGGCTTCTGTTACCAGGACTCCCCGCGGCGAGCGCACTCGATCGCCGCCCAGGGGGGCATCAACGCAGCGAAGAACTATCGGAACGACGGCGACTCGATCTACCGGCTCTTCTACGACACGGTCAAGGGTGGCGACTTCCGGGCACGCGAGTCGAACGTCTACCGGTTGGCGCAGATCAGTGTGGAGATCATCGACCAGTGCGTCGCCCAGGGCGTACCTTTTGCTCGGGAGTATGGCGGACTGCTGGACAACCGGTCTTTCGGCGGCGTCCAGGTATCGCGAACCTTCTACGCCCGCGGGCAGACCGGACAGCAACTGCTGCTGGGTGCCTACCAGGCGTTGGAGCGACAGATCGCCGCCAAGACCGTGAAGATGCATACCCGGCACGAGATGCTGGAGCTGATCGTGGTGGACGACAAGGCGCGCGGGGTTGTCATCCGCGACATGGTCACGGGCAAGATTGACACCCACTTCGCCGATGCGGTGGTGCTGGCTACCGGCGGTTACGGCAATGTGTTCTTCCTGTCCACCAATGCGATGGGGTGCAACGTCACCGCCACCTGGCGGGCGCACCGCAAGGGTGCCTACTTCGGCAACCCCTGCTTCACCCAGATCCACCCGACCTGCATTCCGGTGTCCGGGGAATACCAGTCGAAGCTGACCCTGATGAGTGAGTCGCTGCGTAACGACGGACGGATCTGGGTGCCCAAGAGCGGGGAGGACAAACGCGATCCCCGTGATATCCCCGAGGAGGACCGCGACTATTACCTGGAGCGGATGTACCCCTCCTTCGGCAACCTGGTGCCTCGTGACATCGCTTCGCGCGCGGCGAAGAAGATCTGTGACGAAGGCCGTGGGGTAGGTCCTGGCGGACTCGGCGTCTATCTCGACTTCGCCGACGCGATCGAGCGGCTCGGCCGGAAGGGAGTGGAGGCAAGGTACGGCAACCTCTTCGAGATGTATGCCCAGATCACCGGGGAAGACCCCTACTCGAGGCCGATGCGGATCTATCCGGCGGTGCACTACACGATGGGGGGACTGTGGGTGGACTACGACCTGCAGTCGACCATTCCCGGGCTCTACGTGCTGGGCGAGGCCAACTTCTCTGATCATGGTGCCAACCGGCTGGGCGCCAGTGCCCTGATGCAGGGTCTGGCCGACGGCTATTTCGTGCTGCCGAACACGATCAACGATTATCTGGCCGCCGGTCCGCTTCCCGCAGTCGATCCATCGCACCCGGCCGCGGTAGAGGCCATGGAAGCGGTGCAAAGCAGAATCACCAAGCTGTTGACGATCCGGGGCAGCCGTACGGTCGACTCCTTCCATCGCGAGCTCGGGCACATTATGTGGGACTACTGCGGCATGGAACGTTCCGAGGAGGGCTTGCGAAAAGCGATCACCCTGATCCGGGACCTCCGTCAGGAATTCTGGTCGGATGTAAATGTGCTCGGCTCGAACGAGGAGCTCAATCAGGCGTTGGAGCGTGCCGGTCGGGTCGCGGATTTCTTCGAACTCGGGGAGCTGATGTGCATTGACGCGCTGCTTCGCCGCGAATCGTGTGGCGGGCACTTCAGGGTCGAGTCGCAGACCGAGGACGGTGAGGCTCTGCGGCACGACGAGGAGTTCGCGCACGCGTCCGCCTGGGAGTTCGGTGCCGACGACGGCCGTCCGATCCTGCACAAGGAACCGCTGGTTTTCGAGTACGTCGAGATGAAGCAGCGGAGCTACAAATGAGCCGGCGAGCGTCGGCTACTGGAGCGCCAGCTGCATCTGGACGAACGAGCGAGCTGGCGCCGCCTGCGGGTCAAGCGACGAAGACACAGTCGTGAGGCGCGCACCGGGCGCCAGCCACCAGAAAGGAACAGTGTGAACATAACGGTGCGGGTGTGGCGGCAGGCCAACCGCAAGGCGGAGGGCAAGATGGTCGCCTATCCGCTCAACGGCGTGTCAGAACATATGTCGTTCCTGGAGATGCTGGACGTCCTCAACGAGGGTTTGACCATGCGGGGCGATGATCCGATCGCCTTTGACAGCGACTGCCGCGAGGGGATCTGTGGCATGTGTGGCCTGGTGATCAACGGCGTTCCACACGGACCTCAGCAGACCACCACCTGTCAGCTCCACATGCGCTCGTTCAACAACGGTGATGTTATCGATGTCGAACCTTTCCGGGCCGGACCATTCCCGGTGATCAAGGACCTGGTGGTCGATCGCAGCGCCTTCGACCGGATCATCCAATCGGGTGGTTACATCTCCGCACCGACCGGAACTGCGCCTGATGCGCATGCGGTGCCGGTGCCCAAGCGGGATGCCGACGCCGCGTTCGACGCTGCAACCTGTATTGCCTGCGGAGCCTGCGTCGCGGCTTGTCCCAATGGTTCGGCGATGCTGTACACCGCGGCAAAGGTGACTCACCTCGGCCTGTTGCCGCAGGGCCAGCCGGAGCGAGACTCCCGGGTGCTCGGCATGGTCGCCCAGCACGATGCCGAGGGCTTCGGCGGCTGTACCAATATCGGCGAGTGCACTGCGGTCTGCCCTAAGGGCATACCATTCGAGACCATTTCTCGGCTCAACCGCGACCTGATCGGCGCCCTCGCCAAGGGCAAGGCAAAGGCCTGAACCGGGCAGCCTCGCTGCATGGGTCGGAAGGTCTTGCTGGGTCGCACCGCTGTCTGCACGAATGAGCGGGCTCAGTGGATTTCCGAGCCGGATGGCCGGTATGGCAAACTTGACCGCTGTTGTCCTCACGCCTCGCGACTCCTGCCACAGGGGGAATGCTCGCAGCGTCGGGATTGAATAACTGCACAAGCGTGGTGACCTGTGGCACCGGCAAGGACCTCAGATGAACAAGCTGATCAACGAGCTCGACTCGGCGTCAATGCGCGACGACATTCCGGGATTTAGACCCGGAGACAGCGTGAAGGTTCATGTCAAGGTCGTCGAAGGCAACCGGTCCCGGATCCAGGTATTCGCCGGCGTGGTGATCTCGCGCGCGGGAGACGGAATTCGTGAGGCATTCACCGTTCGCAAGGTCAGCTTCGGTGTTGGTGTGGAGCGTACGTTTCCCCTGCACAGCCCGATCATCGACCACATCGAGGTCGATCGGCGCGGTGATGTCCGTCGGGCGAAGCTCTACTACTTACGTGGGCTCCGCGGCAAGGCCGCCAAGATCAAGGAGAAGCGCGACGCCAGCTGAACGGGTATCGCGCCGTGCCAGGTAAACGCGCACCCAAGGTTGCGCCGCGGCGGGCGCTCGAGCCCGTTGAGCCGGCCACTGAGCCGGCAGCACACACCGGTTCCGAGAGGACGTCAGAAGAGACGTCCCAATCTGACGAGCTGACTTTCGGTCAGCATGTCGTTGCCTTCTTCAAGGAACTTGCCGGCGTTGTGGTCGCCGCGGTCCTCGTCGCCTCCCTGCTACGCGGCTTCGTCGGCCAGATGTTCCTCATTCCCTCGGAGTCGATGGAGGACACACTGCATGTCAACGACCGAGTCCTGGTTGAGAAGCTCAGCTCGATCAAGCGCGGGCAGATCGTTGTTTTCCGTGACCCTGGCGGCTGGTTGACCGGCGTCGAGACCAAGGATCGAGGGCCGATCGGCAAGGCTTTCCAGTTCATTGGCATCCTGCCAGACACCAGCACCGAGCACTTGATCAAGCGAGCAATCGGATTACCGGGTGATCGCGTCATGTGTTGCGACGACCAGGGCAGGGTTGTTGTCAATGAACAGCCGCTGGACGAAACCAGCTACCTGCCGACCTCCGCGGACGGAAGCCCGACGAAGCCGTCCACCATCGAGTTCGACGTGGTGGTTCCCGCAGACCGGGTGTTCGTGATGGGCGACAACCGGGATCACAGCCGCGACTCGCGGTGTCACCTGAATGACGTGCAAGCCGGGGCAAACAAGGGCGACAATGCCTTCGTGCCCAAGGACCTGGTTGTCGGCCGTGCCATCGCGGTGCTGTGGCCACTTGGACACGCAGGCGGCTTGCAGACACCGGCCACCTTTGAGCAACTGCCGGCAGGCAAGGTTCCGGCTCCGGTGACCGCCGAGATCGACGCTGGATCTGAGGCAAATTGCTGAGCCAGACCAAGGCCGGGACCGCCGAGCGAAGTACTGCTTCCAGGTCGCTGACTCAGCACGCGGTCTCCTTCATCCGGGAGGTGCTGCTCGTCGTTGTCGGCGCGATAATCGTGTCGTCCCTGCTACGGGCCTTTGTCGGCCAAATGTTCATCATTCCTTCATCGTCGATGGAGAACACGCTGCTCATCGGTGACCGGGTGGTCGTCCAGAAGATCACCGATTTCAAGCGAGGGGATGTCGTCGTGTTTGCCGATCCCGGAGGATGGCTGTCCGGTGTTGCTCCGCCCGAGCGGCCACCGGTCGGCAAGTTCTTGGAGTTCGTCGGGGTGCTGCCGGACACAAGCACCGAACATCTGATCAAGCGAGTAATCGGCCTGGCAGGCGATGAGGTGACCTGTTGCGATCGCGCTGGTCGGATCAGCGTCAACGGCGAGGCGCTCGATGAGTCGGCCTACCTCTATCTCGGCCCGGATGGCACCCCGATGAACCCGTCGGAAGTGCGCTTCGACGTGATTGTGCCCAAAGGCCGGATCTTCGTCATGGGTGATCATCGATCTGTCAGCGCCGATTCCAGATGTCATCTGTCCGACTTGTCGACCAGAGAGCCCAAGGGCGAGGTGGCGTTTGTTCCGACCACACTCGTCGTAGGTCCTGCGATTGCGGTAGCCGCGCCGTTTGACCGAGCCAAAGTCCTGCATCGACCCGAGGTCTTTACCGACATTCCCGCCGCTCGGAAGGCAGCGCCTGCGGAAGCGGTGATCAAGCCGGATGAGGTGACGTGCTAAATGACTGCGTCCGCGAAGGCAGCACTTCCCGCGATCGATCTCGGACAGGTTCAGGTACGGCGCAACAGCGGCCTCTACGGATACGAGCGAGTGCTCAAGCGGGTCGGACTCGACCCAGTCGCCGGAGCCGACGAAGCTGGACGAGGGGCGTGCGCGGGCCCGCTGGTGGCCGCTGCGGCCATCTTGCCTGACGCCAAGACCCGCCAGATCAAAGGTCTCAATGATTCGAAGCTGCTGACAGCGCTGCAGCGGGAACGGCTGTACACCGAGATCACCCGCAAGGCGATCTCCTGGGCCGTGGTCTGCATCGAGCCGGAGGAATGCGACCGGCTCGGCATGCACGTGTCCAACGTGTTGGCGCTGAGGCGGGCGTTGCTACGGCTCGACGTGCCGCCGTCGTACGTACTGACGGATGGTTTCAGTGTCGACGGCCTTGGCGTGCCGGGGCTGGCGATTTGGAAGGGTGACCGGGTTGCCGCCTGTGTTGCGGCCGCGTCGATTCTGGCCAAGGTGACCCGGGACCGGATCATGTGTGAGCTCGACAAGCAGTATCCGGAGTATGCGTTCTCCGAGCACAAGGGTTACTGCACCCCGTTGCATCAGGAGAGACTGGATCTGCACGGCCCCTCGGCCACCCACCGGATGCGCTTCGTCAACGTATCCCGAACGACTAGAGTCGCTGACGCAATGAGTTGGGACGATCGCCAGCGGCCTCAGGACCTCGCGGCGAGCGATGCGTGTGAGTGGGTAGCACTACCAAGTGAGGCCGACGAATGAGCGCAGAGGATCTGGAGCAGTACGAAAGCGAGCTCGAGCTCCAGCTGTACCGGGAATACAAGGACGTCGTCGGCATCTTCACCTACGCCGTCGAGACCGAACGCCGCTTCTATCTGTGTAACGCGGTAGATCTGAAGGTGCGCACCGAAGGCGGCGATGTGTATTACGAGGTTTCGATGGCTGATGCGTGGGTGTGGGACATGTACCGCCCGGCGCGCTTCGTCAAGAGTGCCAAGGTCCTCACCTTCCGTGACGTCTCCATTGAGGAGATCGCGCACAGCGACCTTCAGGTCCCCAAGAGCGTCACCGGCTCCAACTAGTCCCGCGCTTCCTCCACAAGTGCGGTAGAGCCAAACCTCACGGTCCACAGATTTTCACCGACTTCGAATATTCGCGCACCGATCCGCATAGTTCTCAGCGGAGGTGGGGATGCCGAACAAATCGCGGCAGGAGATCGGGACGCGGGGCGAGGATCTCGCAGCCGCCGAACTCCAGCGGCAGGGAATGGTGATCCTCGACCGCAATTGGCGTTGTCGTGCCGGTGAAATCGACATCGTTGCGGAAGAGGCTGGGTCTTTGGTCTTCTGCGAAGTCAAGTGCCGGACCGGGCTAGGCTTTGGCGCTCCGCTGGAAGCCATCACACACGCCAAAAGCCGCAAGCTTCGCCAGCTCGCTGCCCAGTGGCTCGCAGCTCACGACGTCAATGCGCAGCGAGTACGGATCGACGCCATCGGCGTCGTCATGTTGGCGACCTCCGAACCGCAAATCACCCACCTGCGGGGGATCGGCGAATGAGCCTCGCCGCCGCCTGGTCGGTAGCCATGATCGGCCTGGACGGGCGAATCGTCGAAGTCGAGGCCCACATCGGCAGAGGGTTACCGCGTACCGTCATGGTCGGGCTCGTCGACACCGCCCTCTATGAGGCACGCGACAGATGCAAGGCGGCAGTCACCAACTCCGGCCACATCTGGCCGCAATCCCTGCTGACCATCAACCTGAGCCCGGCAACCCTGCCAAAGCGCGGCGGCCACTACGACTTGGCCATCGTTTCGGCGGTGCTGGCCGCCGCCGGGGTTTTTGGAGCCGATGGGCTGGCCGGCACCGTGCTGCTAGGAGAGCTTGGTCTGGATGGACGGGTCCGTCCCGCCCGTGGAGTGTTGCCGGCGACGCTGGCCGCCAGCCAAGCCGGGTTCCGGCGGGTGATCGTTCCGCTGCGGCAGGCGGCGGAGGCCAAACTGGTCGAGCGAATTGAAGTGTTCGGCGTTGGCTCGCTGGGCCAGCTGATCGCACTGTTTCGTGGCGACCAGATTCCTGACGTTGAGCCGGCCGACCTGGCCGGTGAGGAGCCGACTCCCCAGACAGGAGGCGGCCAACTGGATATGGCCGATGTGGTGGGTCAGTCGGAGGCCAAGTGGGCCGCCGAGGTCGCCGCAGCCGGCCGGCACCACATGCTGTTCCACGGGCCCCCGGGAGTCGGCAAGACCATGATCGCGCAGCGGGTACCCGGACTGCTGCCTGATCTGAGCACTCAAGAGGCGCTCGAGGTCTCGGCGATTCATTCACTGGCCGGATTTGCGCTCATCGACGGCCTTATCCGGCGGCCGCCCTACTCCGACCCACATCACACCGCCTCCGCTGCGAGCATCGTCGGCGGTGGACAGCGGATGGCCAAGCCGGGAGCGATCTCTTGTGCCCATCGCGGCGTGTTGTTTTTAGACGAGGCTCCGGAATTCTCCCAAACCGTGTTGGAGGCGTTGCGGACGCCATTGGAGTCGGGCGTGATCACCTTGAACCGTAGCGAATTCGAGACGCGCTATCCGGCGCGGTTCCAGCTGATCTTGGCGGCCAACCCGTGCCCTTGCGGGAAGGCTGCAACTCCGGGTGTCCACTGCCAATGCGCTCCGGCACAAATCCGCCGGTACGCCACCAAGATCTCACCCCCTATCCGAGATCGGATCGACATCGTCCAGGCCTTTCTGCCGCTCAGCAAGGCGTTTCTGAAAGCAGCGGCCAAGCAGCCTTCGGAGCCATCAGCCGCCGTGGCGGCTCGGGTCGCCGACGCACGCGAGCGGCAAGCCCACCGCCTGGCCGGCACAGGTTGGGCGACCAACTCAGAAGTGCCGGGAAGTCACCTGACCAAGCGGCTTCCACTGCCCTACGGACTGCGCCTGCTCGACGAAGCGGTGAATCGGGGCCGGCTGAGCGCCCGAGGAGTGCACAGGGTTCTGCGCCTGGCCTGGACCCTGGCTGATCTCGGCGGTCGCGATCGACCAGCTCAAGATGATCTTGCGATCGCTTTGGCAATGCGCCGAGGTGATCTTCCCGGCGATGCCGGATCCGGGTTCGGCTGATGGCGGTGTCTGAGCGCAGAGCGCGGCTGGCTCTGAGCTGTGTCGTCGAGTGCGGCGACCCGAACCTCACCGAGCTGGTTGACCGACAGGGTGCAGTGGTCGCTTGGACGCAGCTTCTGGATGGCCGGTTCGGTGCTCCACTGGCTCAGCGTGGCGCGGCAGTGGACATCGACGGCATGACCTGTCAGGCCGAGAAGGCGGCCATCCGTTTCGTCACTCCCGAAGACGAGGAGTGGCCAAGCACCCTAGGTGATCTTCGGCACTGCCCACCGGTGCAGCGCCGAGGAGGAATTCCGTTCGGGCTCTGGCTGCGCGGGCCCGGCCATCTTGCCAGGCTGGTGGAGCGAGCTGTCGCGATCGTCGGTTCCAGGGCCTCCACCGGCTACGGGGCCGGTGTCGCGACAGATCTGGCAGCTGGGCTTGCCGAGCACGGGGTCACAGTGATCTCGGGCGGCGCATACGGCATCGACGCCGCAGCCCACGGCGGCGCGCTGGTCGCAGGCGGGCCGACGCTGTGCGTGGTGGCCAACGGGGTGGACCTGGCATATCCGCCGGGAAACGGTAGATTGTTCGCGTCTTTGGCATCCGACCATCTTCTGGTTTCCGAGCTGCCACCAGGTGCGCACCCAACGCGGATGCGATTCCTTGCTCGGAACCGGTTGATCGCGGCCTTGTCAAAGGGCACGGTCGTGGTCGAGGCGGCATTGCGTTCGGGAGCTCGCAACACCGCAACCTGGGCGATGGAGTGTTCACGCCAGCTGATGGCGGTACCCGGTCCTGTGCACTCGGCCATGTCGGCGGCACCACACCTGATGATCCGAGACGGTCAGGCGACGCTGGTGACCTCTGCCGCTGATGTGCTCGAGCTGGTGTCCGATCTGGGTCAGCACACAATTGCGATGCCGCGCGGTGCAAGCCGTCCGACCGACGACATGGATGGTGTCCGGCTTGCCGTCTTCGAGGCAGTGCCACGGCGCCGCCGGGCCAGTGTGGGTGCCGTGGCGATGTCGGCGGGAGTCAGCGTCCCGGACTGCCTGGCACACCTGGGTGCGCTGGACGCTGCCGGTCTGGTGGACGGAACCGCTGTGGGATGGCGTGCGCTGGTGCCGCCGACGAGACGGCCCCAGTTGGACACATAGTCATCGATCGATCGACGCCGAGAGACCATTGCCTGGCTGTTCGACTTCGGCCTCGCTGGCTGGCAGCAACGCCGCCGAGCAGCGTGGAAGCCCAGGGTGGCTCGGCGGATCGCCTAGCGGGCTCCAGCGAGGAACTTGGTCAGCAGCGGGCCCGCAGTCTTCGATCCCGACTCGCCATCGTTGACGAACACCGCGACCGCGAGGTCGCCCTGGCTCGCGATCATCCAGGCATGTGTCTTCAAGGGGGTCGAGCTGCCGTACTCCGCAGTTCCCGTCTTGGCGATGATCGGTGGCCCATCCTGGCTAAGCAGTACTCGGCCGCTGCCGGAAGTAACGACATTGCGCATCATCGACCGCAGCTGATCGGCCTCGTCGGCTTCCAGAGCCTTCGCCTTGGACTCCGGTTCCTGGCCTTTGACGAGATGCGGCAACACCGACTTGCCGGCAGCCACTGACGCCGCAACGACCGCCATCGCCATCGGTGATGCCTCGATCTTGCCCTGTCCGATCAATGCCGCTGCGCGGCCAGTCTCCGTCTTGTCCGCAGGAACTGAGCCGAAGAAGGAGGAGAAGCCGACGTCGTAGTCGACTCCGACGCCGAGGGACGCAGCAGCAGTCGCTAGATCCTTCTCGCCGAGCTTGTCGCGTTGTCCGATGAACGCGGTATTGCAGGAATGGGCCAGGGCAGTTCGCAGGCTGATCCGGCCCAGTTGATCGTTCGGATAGTCGTCGTAGTTCCGAAAGTTCTTGCCGTTGACCGTCACCTCGGCAGGACAGCTCAGCTCCGAACTCGGCGCAACGCCGGCTCGCAGCAAGGCGAGTGCGGTAACGATCTTGAAGGTCGAGCCTGGAGCGAACCGACCCTCTGTTGCCGCTGACTGGCCCTTGGTTCCGGCACCATTTGCCGCCGCCAGAATCGCCCCATCGGACGGACGGATGGCCACTATCGCGCTTGCCGGTTCGGTCTTTGCCAGCGTCTTTTCGGCAAGGCTTTGAAGGTAAGGGAGCAGTGTGATCTCCAGCGGCTTGCCAGCGAGCGGTTTGACCTCGAAGACAGTCCTGGGTTCAACCGCCGGTTCGCTGGTCGATGTGGGAGACGGTGATGGCGACGCTGTGCTCGCGGTTTTCCGGGCAACCAGTTGTACCCGCACGCCCGGCGTGCCGCGAAGCTGGGCGTCGTAACGGCGCTGCAAGCCGGACAGGCCTACCTGGTCACCGGCCACCACGGTGCCATCGGATTCATCGACGATCTCCTTGGACGCCTCGCCAACTGAACCGAGGATGGGTCGGGCGAACTCCCGGTTGGGCGCCAGCATCTGCTGGTCCTGGAGAGCCAGTGCACCAGGGATGGCTCGCACCTCCGAATCCGACGGCCGGTCGGGGGCAGTCGTGCGAAAGACGATGGCTTCAACGAATGCCGACGATCCAGCCGAGCGAACTCGCTTCACGTAGGACTTGACGTCGACGCCGATCAGCCTTGCCAGGCGTGCTGCCGAGGATGCCGCCTGGTCTGCGCCCACTCGGGCTTTGTCGACGCCAATTCGGGCCACCGACTGCAAGGTAACGATCGGTATGCCGCCGTCTCCCAGCACTTCTCCGCGCTCGGGATAGAGGCGCCGTTGGCTCAGCCTGTTGGAATTGTCAAGGTCGGGCTGCACGATGGCGGGCTGCCAGCGCGACTTCCACCCGCCGGCCTCGTTGACCAGTTGGGCGGTCGTCTCGTACGACCATGATGTCGGCACCCCGGCGAAGCTCCAGTTGACCTTCAACTGCGCCGTCGCCGCATCACCCTGGGTGTCGATTTGGCCCACCTGTACGGATGCATTGACCGGCCCCATGCCGGCGACGAGCGCTGTAAGTTCCTGGTTTACTTCGGTGCTGCTAGCACCGGCGAATTCCACCGAGGCCACGTCTTTTTTGGCCAACCCAGCCGCGAGTTCGGCAGCGGCCCGGGCTGCGCTGTCCTCACCCGGAGGTGGCGTCGGGACAGTGCCGCCACGAGTACACCCTCCGGCGAGCAAAACAATCGCGATGACAACCGCAACGATCGGACTGAAACGCACCGGGCTATTTTGCCGTGTGTTTCCTGCTGGCTCGCGCCCGCTACCCGGCTCAAGACTGGGCTTTCTCACCAGGCTCGCTGGGCCTGTTGGCTCGGCTCGCCGGCTGCGCCAGCTCGCTCGCTCGTCCAGACCCAGCCGGCGCTGGGCTACCCGACGCTCGCCGTGTGTTCTGCTGGCTCGCGCCCGCTACGCGCCTCAAGACTGCGCTACCCGACGCTCGCCAGCGTGTCCGGGCGCTACAAGCGAAAGGCCGCGTATGGTCCGGTCATGGGAATCTACGCGCAGCGTCCCGGCAAGCTGATCGGTCAGCTCGTGGCCGATCTAATGGTGCTGCTTTGGGGTGTGGCCTGGGCACTAGTCGGAAACCTCATTCACCAGATGATCTCCATGGTTGCTGTTCCGGCCAAGGAGACTTCCCGTGCGGCGGGACGGCTTGCAGAGAACTTCCACGAGGCCGCCGAACAGGCCGCTAACGTGCCAGGAGTCGGGGAGCAGTTGCGCCGCCCGTTCGACGCGGCGGCCGGCACCATGGGGGGAGTGGTCGCTTCGGCCGACCACCAGGTTGCCAACATCGAGCAACTGGCCACTGTCACCGGTTGGCTCGTCTTTTTGATTCCGGTCAGCGTGGTCGTGGCGTTCTGGCTGCCGCGCCGGATCCGGTTCTGGCAACAGTCGAGGGCGGCCCAGCGCTTCATCGACTCCGATGCCGATCTCGACCTGTTTGCCCTGCGGGCCATGGCCAGAGAGCCGATGCATGTACTGGCTGCGATCAGTGATGACCCGGTCGGTGCTTGGCGGTCCGGCGATTCCGCTGTGATCACCAAACTGGCCGAGATCGAGCTAGGTCGCAGCGGACTGCATCTGCCCGCTCGGTTACGTGCGCGCACCGGCTAGCTGCGCAACGACGAAGATGCGCCGGTATGGCAGCACCGTGCCGTAGGGTCGGGGCGGGTAGGCCGCTCGAAGCGCTGACTTGTATTCGGTGACGAACTCACGTCGCTGATCGTCCGGCAAAGCCTGGAGGACCGGCCGCGCGCCGGTGCCAGAGATCCAGTCGAACACGGGATCAGTTCCGGTCAGCACATGCAGATATGTGGTCTCCCACACCTCCGCGCGACAACCGAGGCCCGCAAGATCGCCGAGGTAGTCGGCCGGCTCAGCTACTTCAGGCCATTCAACAGCACGGGTGGCATCGGCGAATCGAGCGTCGGCCGCCAATTCGCGAAGCAGCAGGTGGCTCGGCTCGGCGAAATTGGCCGGCAGCTGGAACGCCAGCCAGCCGCCGCTGATCAGGTAGCCGACCAGCCGCGGCAGCAGGTCCCGATGCCGCGGCACCCACTGCAAGGTCGCGTTGCTGACGATCACGTCAACCGGCGTAGTCGGGCGCCAATCCCGAAGATCAGCGAGCAGAAACTGAACTCGTTCGCTGCGATGTTCGCTCGCCTTCTCGATCATCTCCTCCGACGCATCGAAGCCGGTGACCTTCGCGGCCGGCCAGCGATCAGCCAGCTGCGCCGTCAGATTGCCGGGTCCGCAACCAAGATCAACGACCGCTGTTGGATCATCGGCCCCTACCCGGGCGACCAGGTCGAAGAACGGTCGCGACCTCTCATCGGCGAATCGAAGATAGATCGCCGGATCCCAGCTGGCCATCGCTTCCTTTCGCTCGATCCGGTGAAGTCAAGGTACCGATGAGGGTTCTGCTTTCGCCCATGGTGAAGGTTTCTCACGAGTAGGCTCGGGAAGTAGGCACGCTAGTAACGGGGGTTCGGTGAGCGAAGACCGGGGGGTCGCTGGACGTGAGACGTACAAGCCGGCTCTGTCCGTCCTGATTCGGGTCCGCGGAGCGCTGCCGAATCTGCGGCCCGCAGAGCAGCGGGTGGCTCGCGCAGTGCTGGCTGATCCGGCGGCTGTCTCGGAGAGCTCTATCACCAACCTGGCGCGGCACTGCCAGACATCGGAGACCACGGTCCTCCGATTCTGTCGAGCGATTGGTCTGGCTGGCTATCCGGAGCTGCGGATTGCGCTGGCTAGGGCAGCGCAATGGGAGGAAACAGACCACAGGGCAGGTGCGCCACTCAATGGCACAATCAACCAAAGCGATTCGTTGTCGGACCTCGTCGCCAAGATCACCCACGCCGATTCCAGGGCGATCGACGAAACCGGAGCTTCAGTCGATTTGAACACGTTGGCGGCGACCGTCGATGCAATCGCGACGGCCCGCCGGGTAGACATCTACGGCGTCGGAGCCAGCGCGCTGGTTGCCCACGATCTCCACCAGAAGCTGCACCGGATCGGACTGACCTCCTTCAGCTGGGCAGATCCTCATTTGGCCCTGAGCTCCGCCGCCTTGCTGAGGGTGAACGATGTGGCCATCGGCATTTCGCACACGGGTACCACGATCGACATCATCGATGCCTTGCGAGTCGCGCGAGAGTGCGGCGCCATGACAGTGGCGGTGACGAATTTTGCCAAGGCGCCAATCGCCGCTCAAGCCGATCTCTTGTTGACCACAGCAGCGCGCGAAACCACATTCCGAGCTGGAGCGATGTCCAGCCGGATCGCGCAACTGGCACTTATCGATTGTTTGTTTGCCGCCGTCGCACAGCGTTCCTACGGTTCGGCAATCTCGGCACTAGACACGACACAGGCCGCCATCCGGAGCCGGCACGGGACTCGTCCCAGCTAGCCCGTCGCGGCCCTTCGGCGCAGGCTGGAAAAGTGTGGCTGGTGAACGCCAGCAACGCGACTCCGTCTCGCCTGCGGATGATCATCGTGCTCGGCCTGCTGTCGACATTCGGACCCCTGTCGCTCGATCTTTACCTGCCGGTGCTGCCGGAACTCGCCGATGAGCTGCAAGCGTCGGCGTCTGGTTCTCAGCTGACTATTACTACCTGTTTGATCGGACTGGCGACCGGTCAACTGATCGCCGGACCGCTTTCCGACCGCCTCGGCCGGCGCCGGCCGTTGATTACCGGCCTGACGATCTTCGTGCTGGCATCTGCTGCCTGCGCGTTCGCAGCCTCAGTGGAGATCCTGATCTTGCTTCGACTCCTCCAAGGGATGGCGGGGGCGGCCGGGCTTGTCGTCGCCCGGGCAGTCGTTCGCGATCTCTACGCGGGTCGCGATCTGGTGATCTTCTTTTCGCGGTTGCTGCTGATCTCCGGGCTGGCTCCGGTGCTCGCCCCAGTGCTGGGCGGCCAGCTCGCCAAGATCATGAGCTGGCGGGGCATGTTCCTGGTCCTCGCTGGGTTCGGCGCTGTCCTGCTGTTGGCCGGCGTTCTGGGAGTGCCAGAAACGCTGCCCCGGGAACGGCGCGTACAGGGCGGATGGTCGACCACTGTCCGCGACTTCTCCCGATTGATCAAGGACCGGATATTCACCGGATCGGTGCTCGCGGCCGGCCTGAGTGGTGCTTCCATGTTCAGCTACATCGCCGGTGCAACCTTTGTTCTGCAGCGGATCCACGGGCTGAGCGCACAGCAGTTCTCGGTGGTGTTTGCAACGAATTCGCTCGGCCTGATCGCCTTCGGTCAAATCAGCGCCCGGCTGGCGCAACGCTGGCCACCGATACGTGTCCTCGGCTTGGCCCTCACCCTGAACCTCGCGGGTGCCGTGTGGGTGGCGGTCGCGGTGCTGATCAATGGCGGATTCTGGTTGTTGGTTGCCGGGCTGTTCCTCATGGTCAGCAGTGTCGGGATGGTCTTTCCCGTCGCCTCAGCGGTGGCGCTTGCGGACTATCCGCAACAAGCAGGTGCGGCCTCGTCACTGTTCGGGCTGGCTCAATTCATCGCTGGAGCGATCGCTGCACCACTGGTCGGTATCGCTGGCGAGACGTCGGCCGTTCCGCTGGGAATTGTCGTATTCGTCGCGAGTTCTTCAGCGTGCATCGTCTTCGCCGTCTTGGTGAGGCCGGCCGTACGGGCCCGGGAGCGGCTGCCGATGCACTGAGGTGCATCCTTCTTAGCCGCCTCGGCTGCGATGGTGAACCGAGTCGCGCCAGTGCGGGATCATCGGCTTCCAGGCCAGCGACATTGCCGCCTCGCCAGGGGTCCGGTCAGCCTTGAGGTTGTTGCAGCGCAGGCAGGCGGCCACGGTATTCAGCCAGGTGTTGGCCCCGCCCCGCGACAACGGCAATAGGTGATCAACAGTCTCGGCGGTTCCGCCGCAATAGGCACAGCGGTGGTGATCACGGCGCAGGACCCCGCGCTTGGACCAAGCGGGGGACTTGGCGTACAGAAACGTCGTCTTGACGTAACGGATGAGCCGGAGCACGAGCGGCCATGGGTAGGGGCCGATGCGGTGACCATCACGAGCCTCCTCGATGATGGCTACCTCACGGACCAACATCTTGACAGCGTGCTTGATCGACACCGTGTGCAGCGCGGTGTTGTCCGTGTTGAGCACGACGACTCCTGACACCCCTGTCCCTCCTACCCGGCGATCAGACCGCACAACTGGGCATAGCTTGTCATTGGGATTATGCCGGGTAGCGCAAGGTCAGGCTCGGGCTCGTAGATGCGACAGCGCTTGTCTAGGATCAAGACTTGGGGCGAGCAAGATCGGTGATGGGGGCAGAGCAATGACGACTGATTCCTCAATGGGCTCGGCAAAGGAAGTGGTGGTCTCCCGTGAGCTCGATGTACCACCGGAGGTGGCCTGGAAGGCTTGGAGCGAGCCTGAGCAGGTCAGGCAGTGGTGGGGGCCCACCGGATTCAGCTGTCCTCGAGCAGACATGGACTTCCGCGTCGGCGGAACGTCGTTGGTCACCATGCAAGCGCCAGCGGAATACGGCGGTTTCCAAATGCACAACCGGTGGACCTACACCGGCATCGTCGAACCTTCCCGGATCGAGTTCGTGAGCATGTTCGCCGACGACACCGGGGCCATGGTCGCCCCAGCCGAGGTGGGGATCGAGTCCGGAGTGCCCAACGAGGTGCCACACCTGGTGGAACTTCAGCCGTTGGCTGGGGGGCGTACGCGGGTCACGGTGACCGAGTTCGGCTACACCACCGAACAAGCCAGGGACCTATCCCAGGGCGGCCAGGAGCAGGTGATGGATAAGATGCAGGCGTTGTATCGGCGCACCTAGCCCATTGGCGGTATCCCCAGTTCAGCGACCGTCAAGGAAGCTGAGCACCCGCTCCATCAGCAGGGCAGTAGCAGCCTTGTCGTACGACGGCAGGCCGAGAAACGTTCGGCCTCCTCGGCCGACGTGACGAGGGCATGGGTCGCCGAACGGTCCGGTATGTGCACGGCGTGCCCCGCTCTCCGCAGCTCAGCAGCGGAGTAGAGGAATCCTGGGGGTCTGACCGTGGGCGTGGTGGAACAACAAGATTTCAGCCAAATCGCTGCCACCTTCTGGAGTGACCGCGTCGCTCTGCGTCCAACTTATGAATCTGAGGCATCGAGTTGACACAGCCGAACAAACGTTCGAATATAGGTGGATGGCGGGTGCAGCAGCGGACTTCCGGGAATTGCAGCGCCGCGTTCAGCGTATGCAAGGAACGGTTGTCTCCCGAACCCTTCCCTCGTTGCCTGGGCTGTCCGGTCTGATCCAGCTGCGAACCGGTGCGGCCTACGGGGTCAACAGCGCAGCACTGTCTCTGGCCCTGCTAGCCGGACCCTCACAAGCCGGGGAATGGATCGGCATAGTCGGAGCCTCAGATCTTGGTTTCGAGGCTGCGGCGGGCCTCGGCGTTGATCTCGACCGCACGATCGTCGTGCCGCACCCGGGGGAGCACTGGCTGTCGGTCACTGCCGGGCTGGTCGATGTGGCGACAGTTGTCTTGGTCAAGCCGCCGGTTCGGATCAGTGAGCACCAGGCCGAACGGATCAAGTCCCGACTGCGGCAGAAGGATTCCGCGCTTATCTGCTGGGGAGAATGGCCGCGCTGCGAGGCAAGGCTGTCAGTACGCGAATCGGCCTGGATCGGACTGGGTCGCGGTTACGGTCACCTCACCGGCCAGCGTGCGCGCGTCGACATCTTTCGGGCGAGCATGCCGCCACAATCATTCGATCTGTGGCTTCCCGACGCCCACCAGAGAGTTGTTGAAGCAGCTGGCCAAGTCTTGGCACTGGATCGGGTCAAAGCAGGTTGATCATGACCGCTGTGCTGAACCCACCGACGACAAAACCACCGGCGGCTGTCGGTTCGCAGCAGCCTGCGGCGACACTCAGTGGCCGAACGATGGTTGTCTGGTGTCCGGACTGGCCGGTGATAGCCGCCATTGGCACCCTCGGTCTGGTCCCCTCCTCCCCGATAGCGGTGATCGAGCGTGGCGAGGTCTACGCGTGCTCGCAAGCGGCCCGGCTGGATGGGGTACGCCGCGGAATGCACCGGCGTGATGCCTCCGCACACTGCCCCGAACTGGTTGTTGTCGAGCACAACCCGGAACAAGACGTTCGCGCCTTCGAATCGGTCTTGACCACAATCGAGGACACTTCGTCAATGGTGATGCCGATTCGCCCGGGCCTCTGCGCGCTGAACGTACCCAGCCGTTACTACGGAGGTGAACGCAAAGCCGCGGCGGTGATCGCCGAACGACTGGTCGTCATCGGTGTGTGGGACTGCAGGATCGGCATCGCGGACGGCATCTTCACCGCCGAGCATGCCGCCCGACAGGCTGAGCCTCAGGCTTGCCACATCATCGCCAGAGGTGGGGCCGCGGCGTTTCTGGCTGAACTTCCGGTCAACGTCCTCGAAGACCTGGAGATGATCAGTCTGCTGCGGCGACTGGGAATCCGAACTCTTGGTGACTTTGCGGCTCTTCCGGCCAACGACGTCGCCACCCGCTTCGGTTCCCAGGGCGCTTTGATCCACCGACTGGCCGGCGGGGTGGATTCGCGGATCACCGCAGCGCGCCGCCCGCCACTTGGCTTCAATCAATCGCTCAATTTCGACCCGGCGCTGGAAGCTGTCGAACCCATTGCCTTCAGCAGCCGGCGGACCGCCGAACGGCTGATTGCCGATCTTGCTCAACATGGACTGGTCTGCAGCGAGATACGGGTCGAGGTCATTGGCGACCGGGGGTGGATCGGATCACGGGTTTGGGCGCATCCTCGCTGGTTCAGCGCCGCGGATCTGGTTGACCGCCTCTACTGGCAGTTACAGGGGGATCCGTCACCCGAGCCGGTAGACGGTATCCGATTGTTTCCGGAGACCGTTGAGTCGCTGGCTGATCATGGTGAAGGTCTGTGGGGGAGTGCACCGGAGGAGCGGATCGAGCGTGGCGCCGCCCGGCTGCAGGGCATGCTCGGACCCGATCAGGTGTTGGCACCCTCACTGCAGGGCGGTCGCAGCCCACGGCAACGCCAAGTCCTCACCCCGTGGGGTCAGCGCGGGACCAGGCTGCGGGCAAGCGACCTGCCATGGCCGGGCAGCATCCCCCCACCCGCACCCGCCCGGGTCTTTCCCCAACCCCGTCCGGCAGCGGTGTTCTCCTCCGACGGACTATTGGTCAAGATCACCGATCGGGGGGCTCTTACTGCCGAACCGGCTCGACTGCAGACCGAGGAATCGGCAGATCCGCTGACTATCGAAGCCTGGGCCGGGCCCTGGCCGATCGATGAGCTGTGGTGGGACCCTGCTGGTGCCCGGCAGGTGGCCAGGTGCCAGATGGTCGCTGCCGACGGATCCGCGTGGTTGCTAGTCGTGGAGAGCAACCAGTGGTGGACCGAGGCCCGCTATGACTAGGCCGCTCAACGCCGGCGCCCGGAGCAGGAGGGCTCGCAATGGGTTGGCATAACCCGCAAGTCTCCTGGTCGGAGCTGGAACGCACGATGTCCGGGCGGATCGAGAGCAGACGTCCGTCATCCCCGGACAATCCGGAGGGCGACAGCGCTCCCGGCTTCTCCCACAAGCGACCTGCCTACTTGCCCGCCAACCTCGGCGAGCGGCCGAACGAACCGCTTGTTCCGTACGCGGAGTTGCACTGCCACAGCGACTTCAGCTTCTTGGACGGAGCCAGCGACCCCGAGACCTTGATCGAGGAGGCAGTTCGGCTAGGCCTGACCGGGTTGGCAATCACCGACCATGACGGCTTCTACGCAGCGTCCCGGATTGCCGAAGCGGCGCTGGCATATGACCTCAAAACCGTTTACGGCGCCGAGCTCTCGCTCGGCCTGACAATTCCCCAAAACGGCATCGCCGATCCGGAGGGGCAGCACCTCCTCGTTCTGGCTCGTGGTGTCGAGGGCTACCACCGGCTTGCCGCGGCGATCACTGAGGCACAGCTGCGCGGCGATGAGAAGGGGCGACCGCTTTACGACTTGGAGGAATTGGCTGAGCGCAGCGCCGGCTCATGGATGATCTTGACTGGCTGCCGGAAAGGTCATGTCCGGTTGGCATTCGCCGCCGGAGGGGCGGGCGCGGCTGCGGCCGAGCTGGACCACTTGATCGCTCTGTTCGGTCGTGATCATGTCGCGGTCGAGATCACTGATTTCGGGCTGCCGACCGACTCGGTGATCAACGACGCACTGGCGGCGCTGGCGGCGAACTCCGGTCTGCCGCTGGTCGCAACCAACAATGTGCATTACGCGACTCCTGATCAGTACCGGCTGGCCTCGGCCATGGCGGCTGTCCGAGGGCGCCGAAGTCTGGCGGAGATGGATGGCTGGCTGCCAGTACCTGGTGCACATCTGCGCTCCGGGCACGAGATGGCTTCGCGTTTCTTCCGTTTTCCGGGTGTGGTGACACAGTCGGTACGGATCGCGGAGGAGTGTGCCTTCAACCTCCGGCTGGCCAAGCCCCGGTTGCCCAAGTTGAACGTGCCGCCTGGTTACACCCCGATCAGCTGGCTACGAGAGCTAACCCGCCAGGGTGCCGATGAGAGATATCCGCATTCGCGCGAAGAGGTTGAGGAACGCCTGCAACGCGAGTTGGCGGTGATCGAGGAGAAGGACTTTCCGGGCTATTTCCTGATCGTGCACGACATGGTGACCTACGCCCGGAAAAAGGGAATTCTCTGCCAGGGCAGAGGATCTGCGGCCAACTCGGTGGTGTGCTACGTGCTTGGCATCACCGCCGTGGATCCAATCATGTTCCAGCTGCCCTTCGAACGGTTCCTTTCTGCCAGCCGCGAAGAGGAGCCGGACATCGACGTCGACTTCGACTCCGACAAGCGCGAAGAAGTGATTCAGGAGGTCTACCGCCGCTACGGGCGGCACAACGCGGCTCAGGTGGCCAATGTGATCAGCTACCGACCCAAGTCCGCCATCCGTGACATGGCGAAGGCGCTTGGCTATTCCACTGGCCAACAGGATGCCTGGTCCAAGCAGATCGATTCCTACGGCGGTATCCCGGCCGACGGTGATCACGACATACCTCAGGCTGTTGTCGATCTTGCTGATCAGCTGCTGCGGGCCCCCCGGCATCTTGGCATCCACTCGGGCGGCATGGTGCTCACCGAACGTCCTGTGGGAGAGGTGTGCCCGATTGAGCGGGGTCGGATGGACGACCGGACAGTCCTGCAGTGGGACAAAGACAGCTGTGCCTGGATGGGCCTGGTCAAGTTTGACTTTCTGGGCCTCGGCATCCTCGCCGCCATCCAGTACACCCTCGATCTTGCAGCCGAGCGGCTCGGGGAGCGTTGGAGCCTGCACACGATTCCCAAGGAGGAGCCAGGCGTCTACGACATGCTCTGCCGAGCCGACTCGATCGGGGTCTTCCAGGTCGAAAGCCGGGCCCAGGTTGGCACACTTCCGCGGCTGCTGCCTCGCCGGTTCTACGACCTGGTGGTCGAGATCGGCCTGATCCGGCCAGGGCCGATCCAAGGAGGTGCGGTGCACCCGTACATCCGCCGGGCTACCGGCCGGGAGGAGATCACCTATTTGCATCCGGCACTCGAACCGGTGTTGGAGAGAACCAAGGGCATTCCGCTGTTCCAGGAGCAGCTGATGCAGATCGCCATGACGATCGGCGGATGCACCGGTGATGATGCCGACCTGCTGCGCCGCGCCATGGGTTCCAAACGTGGCGTGGAAAAGATCGATCGGCTGCGCGCCAAGTTGTCCGAGGGGATGGCGGCACACGGAATTTTCGGCGCTGAGGCTGACGACATCTACTCCCGGATCGAGGCCTTTGCCAATTTCGGCTTCGCCGAGAGCCACGCGATCAGCTTCGCCTTGCTGGTCTATGCCTCCTCTT
>Ga0126312_10000083_pt1 | contig 39598 bp, 42 predicted proteins | sample Plot104A_FD_92537 | JGI IMG/M metagenome (GOLD analysis project Ga0126312, IMG submission 92537) | Serpentine soil microbial communities from UC McLaughlin Reserve, CA, USA - Plot104A | ecosystem: Environmental > Terrestrial > Soil > Grasslands | place: USA: UC McLaughlin Reserve, Lake County... | reverse complement strand
GGCCGCCAATGGAGTGGGAGGAGGCCCGCCACTTCTGAGAGGGCGGTGGTTGGCTAGCTGCGCCTTGCGGCTGTGTCAGGAGCGGAGGAGCACCTTGATGGCCCGCCGGGTGTCCATCGCCTCGTAGCCGGCCGCGGCCTCGTCCAGCGGCAGCTCGAGATCGAACACCTTGCCGGGGTCGATCTTCCGGTTCCAGATCAAGTCGATGAACTCGGGCAGGAATCGACGGACCGGGGCAGGGCCGCCATGAAGGGTGATGCCGGAGAAAAACAGTTCCTCGACGGGCAGCGCGACGTCGTGAAAGACACCGACATAACCGACGTGCCCGCCGGCCCGGGTGGATCGGATGGCCTGCATCATCGACTCCTGAGTGCCGACGGCTTCGACGACGCTGTGTGCTCCGAGCCCTCCGGTCAGTTCCTTGACTCGTGCCACACCCTCGTCGCCGCGCTCCTCGACGATGTCGGTGGCGCCGAACTCGCGGGCCAGCTTCTGCCGGGGTTCGTGGCGGCTCATCGCGATGATCCGCTCGACGCCGAGCTGTTTCGCGGCGAGTACCGCTAGCAGACCCACAGCCCCGTCCCCGACTACCGCGACCGTCTTCCCGGGCTCGGCCTGGGCGGCCACTGTTGCGAACCATCCGGTTCCCAACACGTCTGAGGCGGCCAGCAACGACGGGATCAGTTCGGGGTCAGGCTGACCCGGCGTTGCCACCAACGTGCCATCGGCCAGCGTTATCCGTACATATTGCGATTGGGCACCGGTCGCGGCGGCGCCCTGGCGCTGAATGCAGTGGGTTTGGTATCCGGCCTGGCAGATTTCGCAGGTGTTGTCGGAGGCGAAGAAGGAGCCGACCACAAATTGACCTGGCTTGATAATGCTCACGTCGTCGCCGACTTCCTCGACGATCCCGACGTACTCGTGACCCATCGGCGTCGGGCCGCTCTGCTCTTCGATGCCCCGGTAGGGCCACAGATCTGATCCGCAGATGCAGGACGCGGGTACGCGGATGATCGCATCTGTTGGCTCGACGATCTGTGGTCGCTCGCGCTCTTCGACGCGGACGTCGCCCGGACCGTACATGATCACACCACGCATGAAGACCTCCTCGAATCGGGTCTGTAGTTGTTCGGCGGGGCTGTCAGTACCGCGACGCGACGCCTACGGCCCTGCAAGGGCCGCGTCAACGTTATCCAGCCAACCCGATTTGCCGCCGAGGTGGGAGGTCCTGATGAAAGGTGTACTGACAGGGAATCCCGTCGAGGACCCAGCGGCCGTATCGTCCTGACATGAACCCCAATTACGATTTCACCGGCCAGGTTGCCCTGGTCACCGGCGCCAGCTCCGGCATGGGCCTGGCTACCGCACAAGCCTTCGCCGAGTCAGGCGCCGCCGTGGTGCTGGCCGATGTCAATGAAGCCGCCCTCGTCGCGGCTGCCGACGCCCTGACCGCCGCAGGCCACCAAGCGCTCGGTGTGCTCTGTGACGTCTCTCAGGAAGATCAGGTCGACGCCATGGTTGACCGTGCGGTGGCCACCTTCGGCCGGCTGGACATGGCGTTCAACAACGCCGGAATCCAAGCCCCGCCCACCGACGCGGCCGACGAGCCGGCCGAAACCTACGACCGGGTCAATGCGATCAACCTGCGCGGCGTCTGGGCCTGCATGAAACACGAGCTGCGACAAATGCGCACCCAGGGCAGCGGCGCCATCGTCAACTGCTCCTCCCTGGGCGGTCTGGTCGGACTACCCGGCCGCGCCGCATACCACGCCTCGAAGCACGGGGTCATCGGCCTCACCCGGAGCGCCGCCCTGGAATACGCGCCGCGCGGGATCCGGATCAACGCCGTCTGCCCCGGAACGATCGAGACACCGATGGTGACCGACATGATCGCCAAGGGAGAACTGAGCGTGCCCGACGCCGTAGCCAACCAGCCGATCGGCCGCCTCGGTCGAGCCGACGAGATTGCCGCCGCCGTGCTCTGGCTCAGCAGCCCCGGCGCCAGCCTCATCGTCGGCGTCGCACTTCCCGTCGACGGCGGCTACACCGCCCGCTGAAACACTCCGGGCGTGGTACTGACACCCAACACACTAGAGAAGGAGTAACAGATGCCGGCATCTGAGGAGAACCGAAAGCTGGCCGGCAAGGTCGCCTTCCTGACCGGCGCTGCCAGCGGTATCGGCCGCACAACCGCGCTGGCCCTCGCCCGAGAAGGCGCCAAGGTCGTGGTCGCCGACATTGACCAGGAGCGCAACCAGGACACCGCCAGGATGGTCGAGGACGTCGGTGGCGAGGCCCTGGCTGTCCGCTGCGATGTGACCCGCAGCGAGGACGTGCAGGCCGCGCTCGCCAAGACAGTCGAGAAATTCGGGCGCCTCGACATCGCCTTCAACAACGCCGGCGCCGAGCAGCGGCCCAACCCGACTGCCGACATGACGGAGGAGGAATGGGACCGGATCATCACCATCAACCTCCGCAGCGTGTTCCTGTGCCTGAAGTACGAGATCCCGCTATTGCTCCAGCAAAATGGCGGCGCGATCGTCAATACCTCTTCCGGCGCGGGGGTCAAGGTCTTCGGACGCGGCGCCGCGTATGCCGCCGCCAAGCACGGTGTGGTGGGCCTGACCAAGGACGCCGCACTCGACTACGCCGCCTCGAACATCCGGATCAACGCCATCTGCCCTGGAATCATCGACACCGAAATGATGGATCGCTTCACCGGCGGCACCCCTGAAGGCCGCGACCGCGTGATCGCCCAAGAACCAATCGGACGCATGGGCAAGCCCGAGGAGATCGCGGCGGCCGTCATCTGGCTGTGCTCGGACGCAGCCTCCTTCGTCACCGGACACGCCTTGGTCGCTGACGGCGGACAGACGCTGTAGGCGTCCAAAGCGGTACACAGCGCGGGCGCCCTATTGGCGTTGACCCGTCCCTTGCGGTCAGGCGTCCCGCCTTGCGGCCTGCCCGGCGCGATCATGGGTCTGGGAGGTGATGGGCGGTGAGGATCTTCGTCACCGGTTCCGCTGATGGTCTGGGGAGAGCAGCCGCGGACACGTTGCTCCGGTCGGGTCACGAGGTCGTGGTGCACGTGCGCAGCAACGCTCGGCTGGCCGCTGTGGATGACCTCACCGGCCGAGGTGCTGAGGCGGTCGTCGGTGACCTGGCCGATGCGGATGAGGTCTGCGGCGTAGCCGAGCAGGTGAACCGGCTTGGCTCCATGGATGCGGTCATTCACAACGCCGGGGTGTATCGCGGCTCAACGGTCCTGCCGGTCAACGTCGTCGCCCCGTACCTGCTGACCGCGCTCATGCACCGGCCGAGTCGGCTGATCTATCTCAGCAGCGGCATGCACTACAGCGGACGGGCCGGAGTGCTTGGCCTGGATTGGACCGGCCGGCGCGCCGCCGGCTCATACTCGGACAGCAAGTTGCTGGTCACAACCTTGATGGCCGCAGTTGCCGGCCGGTGGCCCGCCACGCTGAGCAACGCCGTGGATCCCGGATGGGTGCCCACGAGGATGGGCGGCCCCGGCGCACCGGATGATCTGCGGCTGGGGCATCTGACCCAGGAATGGCTGGCCACCAGCGACGACGCTGACGCGCGCACCAGCGGCGGCTACTGGCACCACCAGCGTCGGAGCCGGCCGCATCGGTCAGTCCACGACCAGCGATTCCAGCAGGAGCTGCTTGATGAGCTGGTCCGGTTCACCGGTGTCAGTCTTGACTGAACGAAGTCGAACGGCCGGCGGTCAAACCGTCTGCGACCCAGCCGTGTGAACCACCAGGCTGCCAGTCACCCGGTCCCACGCCCTGTTGACTGCACTGCGGGATGGTCTCGGCCCTCAAAAGCGATGCCGTGCTCGGCGCAGAAGTGAGCACGGCATGCATCTCTCCACACCAGGAAGTTCGACTACGAGATCGCGGACAATCCCGCAGCTGCGGCATAGCCAATAACGGCGGCCAGACCAGCTCTGATGGCCGCCTTATCCTTTGCTTCGGGAATCATCGAGCCGACCAACATCACCAGCAGTGCACCAGCGGCGAAGCCGTCGACCGCGCCCGTGAAGCGCGCACCGACCTGGCGGGAGACGGCATTCCCAGCGATTGTGGCCAGTGCACAAATCATCGCCACGATCGTCCACCCAAGGATGATCGTACGAGAGTCCTTACCCCCAGCTTTCATGTCGGCGGCCGACCCGATTGCCTCGGGCAAGTTCGAAATGAAGATCGCCACGAGCAACGCCACGCTTACGCCGTCGCCCGTGGCGAGCCCGATCCCTAGCACCGTCTGCTCCGGGATCCCATCCAAAAGGGCGCCGAATAACAATGGCAAACCGGCCGCGGTCCCACCTGAGCGACCGCCAATCCGTTCCACGTAATGATCACCGGCGAAGAAGGCGAGCGCCCCAGCGGCGAGACCCACTGCCACCGGTAGTCCCCCGGCCACGCGTATGCCTTCTTCAACCAGCTCAAAAGAGACGCTTGAGATGAGTGCCCCCGCCCCGAAACCGAGAACGAGGCCGAGAAATCGCCGATCCCATCGCCGGTAAACGCCAAGCATGGCCCCGATAACAAGCGAGCTGGCCGCAATGACGCCCCAGAAGCCAGCCGCCAACACGGGCAACGACAATACCGGCGGGCTGACCGCGCAGCGGCTGCATTACGGCGTCTTTAAGATGCCTGCCGCCGGGTCAGCCAAGGGTCTCGATGGCCGACCCGATGCGGATGCGGCCGTCGGTGAGGATGTCGGCTCGTAGGCCGCCGCGGTGGATCAGCCCTCGCAGCACGCCCTTGACGGTGAGTCGCTCGAGGTGGGAGCAAGGCTCGCACAACCGTTGGCCGACGCACTCGACCTCACCGACCCTGAACCGCCGTCCAACGAGGGCGTTCAAGTCGACACCACGGGTGACCAGATTTCGTCGCGCCTCTGCATAGCCGAGCCGCCGGTCCTCGGCCAGCACCAGCTCGTCGAGGACCTCCGCCCGAATCAGAGTGAGGTCGTAGCCACGTCCGCCGCCATCGGATGGCGTGAACGTGCCGGACTTGGCTGCGTACCGGTCTCCGGCCAAACCGCGTCCGGCCAGAGCCTGGGCCTCCCCAACTAACCGCATAGGCCCGGTGGCCGTCGCCGCTATCGCGATCGCCTCGACCGTTCCACGAATACTCGGCAGCGCTGCAAGTGCGGGAAGGGCGGGGTCGAAATTTCCGAGGACATATCCCCGCTCGACCGGCAGCTCCAGCGACGCCCGTCCGAGCAAACTCGAGTCCTGGGGGCTGAAGACCACTCCAGACGGGGTGCCGAACATGAGTACCGCTGTCCAGTCTTCACTGGAGTCGGAATGTTGTGCCGGCGTGCCGAGGAGGGCAATCCAGTACCCAGGCCAATTGAACTTTGCGGCATCTGCGATGGGCACCAAGCCGAGGCCGCTCCCAGCCAGCCAGTTCCGCCACTCCCCGACCGCGCCGAGCAGCTCAAGCTGAGGCAGCGGCAGCCGAGCGACGGGAACCTCGATCATCGACGCCAGGCATGCCGCGAACGACCGCGTCAGCACGGGTATGTCGGGGTCGTCAGGCAACGCAGCCTCCAACACGACCCTATTCTGCGAGAGCCGGAGGCTGAACAACGCCTTTGGCGTTCGATCCGCTCGGGTCCGAACCGAGCAACGCAATGAATTGAAGAGCCGCTCGGGGGGCTCAGCTCTTGTCCTGCACAACCAGCACATGGATGGACGCGTCGACGTCACCTGCGGGCGTGTGAACGGTGGTTACCACGCGTCGATAGCCCGGCCCCTCGAAGTCGTCCAGGCGGGACCAGTGAGCCGGGAGCTCAACCGACTCGAATAGGTGGACATTGATAGCCGAGCCGTCAGGATCAAGGATTAGCGCCGGAAAGCCCACGCCGGAACCCCAACCGGCATTCACCAGCGTTCCGTATACCGTGCCCTCCGACCAGTGGCCGTCGAGCCTGTCGAGTTGATGATGGTTGGGGCGACCCGGCGCCAGGGACCCGTACGTCGCCAGACGGTGGAGAGCCGCGTCCGGAGCGGACCCACCGTCCTCGTTGTCAGCGTCCGTGCTGATTACGACCGGCCTTTGGGCTCATTACTTGTGCTCGGGCAGATGGGGGTGGTCCTCAGCGGGGAGGATGCCGTACTCGCCGTGCGCCATCCGGACGCGTGAGTTGCGGTAGCCGTACAGCGCGTAGATCAGGGCACCGACGGCAAGCCAGGTGACGAATCGAATCCATGTCGATAGCGGTAGGTCCGCCATCAGGAAAACCGCGAAGGCGACTCCCAGGATGGGCAGCACCGGAGACAGCGGCACCTTGAACGGTCGAGGCATCTCAGGCTTGGTGTAGCGGAGAACGATGACCCCGACGTTGACCAGCACGAAGGCGAACAGCGTTCCGATATTGACCAGCTTGACGATCTCTGTGAGGGGGACCACGGCTGCCAGGATCGCTATCAGCACACCCAACCCGATAGTCAGCTTCGCGGGCGTGCCGTACTTCGGATGTACGTCGGCCAAACGCTCCGGCAGCAACCCGTCCCGGCACATAGCGAAGAAAATCCGAGTCTGCCCGTAGAGAATGACCAGCATCACGCTGGTGATGGCCACAACGGCGCCCGCCGCGAGCACCGCGGCTGCCCAGTTCAGGCCTGCGCCCTCGTCCAGGGCCTGCGCCAACGGTGCGTCACTTGCACCGAGCTGATCAGCAGGAAGCAATCCAACGGCGCCAAGGGAAGCGAGGATGTAGAACACCGTGGCGATGACGAGCGAGCCGATGATCGCTAGCGGGAGAGCCTTGCCGGGGTTCCTGACCTCTTCGCTTCCTGTCGATACGGCGTCGAACCCGATATAGGCAAAGAAGATGATCGCCGCGGCGGTAACAACGCCGTCAAAACCTGCCGGCGCAAACGGCGTGAAGTTATCGGTGTTGATCGCCGTAGCGGCCGCGGCGATGAAGAACACCAGAACCGCCAGCTTGATGATCACCATGACGAAGTTGGCTTGAGCGCTTTCCCGCACGCCGAGGACCAATAGCCAGGTAATGAGGAGAACGATGATCATCGCCGGCAGGTTGAACACCCCGCCCTCTGACGGTGGCGCTGAAATCGCTGTTGGAAGCGCGAAGCCGAATGCGTTTTCGAGGAACTCGTTGAGGTTGCCGCCCCATCCGACCGCCACCGCGGCGACGGACACTCCGTACTCCAGAATCAGGTCCCAGCCGATGATCCATGCCACGATTTCCCCGAGCGTGGCGTAGGAATAGGTGTACGCGCTGCCCGACACCGGGATCGACGAGGCGAGCTCGGCATAGGACAGTGCGGAGAACACGCACGCCAGCGCCGCTAGCGCGAAGGACAGAATCACTGCCGGGCCCGCGATTACCGCTCCCTCACCGATCACCACGAAGATGCCGGTGCCGATGATCGCACCAACACCGAACGCAGTGAGCTGCCAGGAGCCAACCACTCTTTTCAGCTCGTGGTGTGACTCGTGTGTCTCCGTGAGCAGCGACGAGACGTCCCGCGTCGCAAACAGACCCGGTTTCTTCCTCCCGACCACGTCAGTCATCTGCTTCACCTCCGCACGGTTCGGACTGTACCGAGCACCGTTTGGTGCCGCCACCCGAGAGCGTCTCAAGATCGGGCTTTTCAAGGCCCTCTATGTGGACGCGGCCGCCGGTCCCGGGATCACCCATGACAAGGCGGCGCCGAGCCGGTCGCGCCAATTCTCCCATGTGTGGCCATCCCGCGCCTCGACATAACGCACGCGCATGCCGGTGGATTCGAAAATCGGCACGATGGAGCGATTCGGAATGATCAGCGGCTCATATAACCCGCAGCTGACGAAAAGCCGTTCCGCAACATAGCGGGGCCGAGCACGGTAGCGGTTGACGAACTGCACAACGGGGTCAAACACCGGACCACCGCCGTGGTCGGTGCCCGCATCTGCGAACACGAATGACCCCGACATGAGTACCAGTGATCCGTAGGTGCGAGCCGAGGAAGCGGCCGTTGACAGCGCGGCGACCGCCCCAAAACTAGCGCCAAGGAGAACGCGGCCTGATCGGTTACCTACCAAGGGAAACTCCGTCTGCAGACGCGGTAGAAGTTCGTTGGTAAGGAAGCGGGCGTGCTGTGCGGAGTTGGCGTACTCGACAAGCCGATCCCTCGGATGCAAGAACGCTGCAATCGTTGGAGCGATCTCCCGGCGGTGAATGAGGTTATCGAGTACCACCTTTGCGGCGGCGTACTGCAAGAAGTCGCCACCATCGTGTACCACGAGTAGCTGGTAGGCCGCGTCGCGACGGAATCGAGCCGGCAGATACAAGGTCACTTGACAATCGCGCTGCAGGGCGGGGCTTTCGACGAGAAATTCGGTTAGCTCGCCGGGAGCAGCATCGGGATCCGGGAAGGTCCACTCCGGGTCTGTGTACTGTGACGAAAAGCAGACAGAGATTGCCCCGAACGGGCTGTGTGAGAATTTTGGATTCAACGGATCGTTGAAGCGCTCGACGTGATCTCCGCGTCTGACCTCGATCTGGTAGTTGATCCGGGATCCTTCAGGCACCTTGAGGACGACATACCACAAAGGTGTCGCGGCAACTCTCCGCATCGGCAGTCGATTCGGTAGGCCGAGAATTCGTTGGGCCAGGTGCACCTCGTCGGCCTCACCCCAGAAGAGGAATGTGCAGTGGCGGCCTTCGACGATGGGGACTTCGCGACCTGCAAGAAACCGACCGACCGCCGCTTCGTCGACGAAGCCCTGCTGAAGTTGGTTGACGGCCAGGCGACTCGTGCCGCTTCCGGCCGACCACTGATGGTGACGCCCAGGGGCACTGCTCACCGCGCGTACACGTGAATGGTGCGGCCGACATCGTCGAGCAAGCCGCGAAGCGCGTCGTAGTCGGGATGACGCATGCTGACGTAGGCGTTGGCCATGTACCCCGCTTCCACCGGCTGCGTTGGGGTGCCAGGCGGAGGCAGGTGGGCGTCGATGACCCACTCGCCGGACCGAGCCTGCATCTCGTCGACACCGGAGTAACCGGTGATGTGGCCGTCATGATCGGGCCGCAGCGCCACGATCCCAGCGGCGTAGCGCCGGGACGGACGGGCGGCGATATGGTCGTGCACGATCGCGTTCGCCCATTCGCGATACAGGTCGAAGTCATTGCCGACCGAGTACAGATCCCATGCGCCGACTCCGGGCGGGCGGCAGCCTATCTCGGAGAACCGCAGCCCCTTCGGGCCGAAGAACCACTCCATGTGCGTAGCGCTGGTCCCGATGCCGAGCGCTTCGTTGACCCGGCCGCCCAGCTCACGCAGCTGGGCGTAATCCCACACCGAATCGACGCGATTCGTGGCGATGAACTGTGGGGAGATCCACCGAGTGCGCATCGCTTCCAGCACGTTCGGGAAGTAATGCGAGATGAAGTCCAGCGACACATTGCCGTTGACGCAAACCGTGTCGTAGAAGCCTTCGTGGCCTTCGACGAACTCCTCGACAGCGATTGATGCGGCACCTTGGCCGCCGAACCGGCCCAGCGCAGAGTCGAGTTCGGCCTTGCTGTCCACGCGGGTCGTGTCGAGGGCACCCGCACCGGTGCGTGGTTTGAGGATGAGTGGATACCCAATCGTGTCGGCGAACTCGTATACCTCAGCGGCGTTGTGCGCAGCCGTCGACGCTGCCGTAGGAACACCTGCCGCCCGCAGCGCCTCCTTCATCGACGGCTTGTCCCGGCAAAGCCAGGCGGTACGCACCGACGTTCCCGGGATCGTGCAGGTCTCCCGTACTTGAGCGGCCGCGAGCGTGTGCGCCTCGATCGTCGCCTCCAGCCGGTCAACCCACACCTTGCCCTGAATCCAACGCACCGCGTCGGTCATGACTCCGACATCGACGACCGAGGGCACCTGGTGATAGTGGGTCATCCAGCTCTTGAGTTGTTCGTCCAGCGCTTCGGTGGAAGATTCGCCGATCCCGATCACCGTTGCGCCAACCTCAGCAAGCGCACGCACAAAGTTGCGCTGCGTCGGTGGAAAAGACGGCTCGACGAACACAACGTTCACGCTCCGGCATGCTACCTGTCGCTTGCCAGACCGCCCTGAGCCAAGGCGAGTAGCGTCCCTCGCATGGTGGTCGCTGCATTTGTTGCGCCGTTCCTGCTGCCGGCAACCGCGCGGTTCGTTGCGACGGCCGCCAAACTGCCCGACGTCAGCCTCGCGGTCATCACAACAGAGCCCGTCGAGCGGCTGTCGCCCGAGCTGAAGGAGCACCTGGACGGGCATTGGCGAGTCGGCGATGCACTCGACCCTCAGCAACTCATCGGAGCCGTACGCGGCCTCAGCCAGCAGTTGGGTCCGGTGGAGCGACTCGTTGGAGCCCTGGAGCAGCTGCAGGTGCCTATGGCGTACGCCCGTGAGCAGCTCGGCCTGGACGGCATGGACGTGCAAACGGCGCTCAATGTACGCGACAAGTCCCGCATGAAGACCGTGCTTCGTGCGGCAGGCATACCCTGTGCCCGGCATCAGCTCGTCACCGAGACTTCGGATGCGTTCGGGTTCGCCGATGCGGTCGGCTTCCCGCTCGTCGCGAAGCCTCCGGCTGGTGCCGGGGCTCAGGCGACGTACCGGCTCGATGACGCGACGGCGCTTATGGGCTGGCTCCAGGCGATTTCCCCCCGCGTGGATGCGCCGGGATTGCTCGAAGAGTTCCTCGTCGGCGAGGAGCACACATTCGACAGCGTGACGGTCGGCGATCAGACCGTGTTTTCCTCAATCGCCGACTACCTGCCCACCCCGCTGGAGGTGCTGCGCCAACCATGGATTCAGTGGACCGTGCTTCTGCCACGGGAGCTGGACGATCTGCGGTATGACAGCATCTGGGAGATCGGGTCCGCAGCGTTACGGGCCCTTGGCGTGCGCGACGCGCTGACTCACATGGAGTGGTTTCGCCGACCGGACGGTTCAGTAGCTGTATCGGAGGTGGCGGCACGGCCGCCGGGTGCCCAGATCACCTCGATGCTGGGATACGTGCACGACGTGGACTTTTACCGGGCGTGGGCGGAGCTAGTCATCCTTGGCTCGTTCGAGGTTCCCGAACGTCGGTACGCAGCCGGAACTGCCTACCTGCGTAGTCAGGGCCGCGGCCGGGTCCGCGCCGTTCACGGGGTAGACGAGTTGCAGCGCGAAATCGGGCATCTCGTCGTCGAGGCGCACTTGCCGGATGTGGGGCAACCCGCCTCCTCCAGCTATGAAGGCGAGGGTTACGTCATCGTCCGGGACCCGGATACCGAGGTCGTCCGAGATGCCCTGAACCGCATCGTCAGCCGGATCCGGGTGGAGCTTGTGGAGGCGCAGTGAACATTGTGATGATCTCGCCTGGTTACCCCGTCGAGATGGCGTATTTCACCCGGTCCCTTGCGGCTGTGGGTGCGACAGTCATCGGTGTCGGTGACCAGCCGCCGTCTGCCCTGCCGGAGGCGGCCCGGAATGCTCTCGCCCACTACGAGCACGTTGCGCTCACCGATGAGGATGCCGTGCTGGGCGCACTCCATGGTCTGGCTCAACACGTCTCTATCGACCAAGTCGAGTGCTTGTGGGAGCCGTACATGATTCTTGCGGCGCGGATCCGCGAGTCGTTCGGGGTGCCCGGAATGACGGTGGAGCAGACGGTGCCGTTCCGCGACAAGGAACAAATGAAACAGGCGATCGACGCGGCCGGAATCCGTACCCCTTGGCATGTCAGTGCCACGACCGTAGCGGGCGTGTGGGAGGCGGCGGAGCGCGTTGGCTATCCACTAATCGTCAAGCCGATTGCCGGGGCTGGTTCGGCCGATACGTACCGGGTCGATTCCGCCCAAGAGCTGACGGAGGTGCTGCCGCTGCTTCGGCACGTACCCGAGGTCAGCGTCGAGGAGTTCGTCGACGGTGAGGAGTTCACCTACGACACGGTGTGTGCTGGTGGATCGATTCTGTTCGAAAACATCATGTGGTATCGGCCCCGGCCGTTGCAGATGAAGATGCACGAGTGGATCAGCCCGGTGTCGATCGTGCTGCGCGACATCACCGTCCCGCACCTCGAGGGCGGCCGTCAGATGGGCGTCGAGGTGCTTGCCGCGTTGGGTTTCCGTAGCGGGTTCACCCATATGGAGTGGTACCGCAAGTCCGACGGCGAGGCGGTTTTCGGCGAGATCGGCGGGCGACCACCAGGCGCCCGTGTGGTTGATCTGATGAATTACGCCACCGACGGGGACGTGTACGTCGCGTGGGCGGAAGCTGTGGTCCACGGCGAGCTGTCACAACCACTCGAACGCCGGTTCAACGCCGGTTGTGTCTTCAAACGGGCCAACGGCGTTGGGCAGATCACCCACGTCGAGGGGCTGGATGGGTTGTTGGCCGACTACGGCGAGCACGTGGTGCTCGTTGACCTACTGCCTATCGGTGCCACACGTCGTGACTGGCGGGCTGTGCTGATCAGCGACGGCATGATCATCGTGCGGCATCCGGAACTGCAACCGGTGATCGACATGACGGAACGATTCGCCGCAGACCTCAATTTGTACGCAGGCTGACCCTACTGTGCCGAGGCGCGCAGGGTGCTTTCGTCGCGAGTCCACAAACCGAGCAGGCCGCGGAAGTGATCGACGAACCGGTCGTGTTCCTCCGGCGGATACGTGCTGCGCACCGTGTCGACAAGCAACCGGTCGAAGTCTGGGCTGTTCACCCAGTCGAAGGTGATCTCGTCGAGATGCGCCAGCCGACTCGCGCAGAAGTCGAGGTAGCGGTCGGTCTCGAAGTAGTCGTCTGCCAGCTGCCGGTAGAGCTCAAGCTTGTCTTCGTACGAAAGATCCGCACGGTCCGCGATGTCGAAATAGCGTCGCGTATCAAGGTCGTACTTGGGAAGCCGCCCGGTGACGGTGCAAAACACCGTCCACTTCAGCAGGGTCTTCATCGCCCACGGGAAGTAGTAGTGCAATGACGTGATTGCCACATCAGGACAGGCGTTGGCGTAGTCGATCGGATAGAGGTCCGAGCCGTGCACCAACATCTCGCAGGAGTTGAACTCCCACCGGAAGAATGCGTTGACCAGTCGCGAAATCGTCACCGCTTCATGGCCAACGGTCGGTGTCAGGAAGCCGTGGACAACCTCGTACCGCTCATGCATCGGCAGCTCGGGTCGGAACTTCATCACCAAGGTTTCCCCGCCGATCGACAATGAGCGCGCGAAGACGTCATAACCCTCCACCGACTTTTGCAGATGCATGAGCCGTTGACCCGATGTGTCATAGGCCGCGTGCAATTCGTCGCGATTCCGGATTTGGGTCACTCCGACCCATGCGCCGCCGTCGTACGGCTTCATGAACAACGGATAACCCATTCGTTCCGCGATGGCGTCGAGGTCGAACGGCTGGTTGTAGCGACTGGCGGTGTAGGCCCACTTGGCATGATCAGGTGGATTCTTGTAGGGCACAAGGACGGTGTCCGGCACCTTCAGTCCCAGGCGGATCATCGCACAGTACGCGGCGTGCTTTTCCATCGATTGGAAGGTGAAGGGGCTGTTCATCAAGTACACGTCGTCCATGAGCGCGATCTTCTTCAGCCACTCACGCGGGTGGTAGTACCAGTACGCCAGGCGGTCGATGACCAGGTCGTACCGAGGCTTGTAGCGCAGGTCGAATGGCTCGATCGTGATTCGCTCGATGTCGTAGGTGTGTTCATGCTCTGCCGAGTCGGTGACCGGGCCCAAGCGGCGTAGCAACGTTTCGAAGGCGGCCGGCCAGTCCTCTTCGGTGCCAAGCAATAGCCCGATCAAGTGCTTTTCCATGCCAGCCTCCTCGTCAGTGGTCAGCAAAGCGTGGCAAGTGGTGGGCAAACTGTCGCCGCCACCATGGCCAATCGTGCGCTACGTCGAAACCCCACAGGTCTACCTCATGGGGGATGCCTTTGTCGGCGAGCAGCCCGCCAAGAGCTTTGGTGCTTACCAGCGCACCAGTGGTGTCCTCCCACATTCCTTGCCCGCACACCAGGACCAGGAACACCTGTGACCGCAGCCAGTCCAGGTGGTCGCCGTCCATGTTGGGCAGATAGTCCAGTGGAGTGTTGAAGTACATTGCATCGCCGCGCTCACCCCAGCCATACAAGGCACTGAGGTCGTAGATCCCAGACATGCACAGCGCCTGAGGGAAAAGATCGGCGCGTTTCAGGGCGAAGTTCGCTGCGTGAAAGGCACCCAGACTGGTGCCTGTGGTGAGGACCTTTGCCGGCCCGCCACAGTCATCGAAAATCCAGGGCACTACTTGATCAATGATCCACGACTCGTACCCACCGTGTCGGCGAGCGCGTTCCTCCAGCGGCACCTGCTTATTCGACCAGGTTTCGGTGTCGTAGCTGTCCACGCAGTAGAGCTTGACCCGACCTCCGTCGATGAGATCGGCCACAACCTCGACCATCCCCCACGATTCGAAGTCATCCGCCTCACCCATCTCGTGCGGAAAGACCAGGACTGGACGACCCCAATGCCCGTATGCAACGACTGTGCCAGCCGCTCCGATCGCCGGTGACCAAACATCAACGGTGCGGCGCCTCATACAAAATCCTTCATGGATGAGTGGGCGACAAATACCTAACCGCTACCCTGGCAGGTCAGTCTAGTTAAGCTGGCCGGCGTCATGTTGCCGGACGCAGCACCAGCCTTGACCTCCGGGCCCAGCGGCCGGAGCTCCCCTGCGCCAAGGTGTGGCAGCACATGAGCGCGCGGCACAGGTGCAACCGGATTCCAGGTGCGGTTTTCGTCCACGGAGAAAGATGTGAGACCCTGGACTCGCTGTTGCAGGTCTTGTGTCGTGGTCAGTGCTGCGTTCCCGGGAGTTTTGCGTGGGCGCTGGCACTGTCTAGCGTTCGACGGCAGTCGAGTGTCGTAACGTGCGGCCTCGAGATGCTAGGAGATGTTTCATGGCACAAGGAACCGTTAAGTGGTTCAACGGTGAAAAGGGCTTCGGCTTCATCGCGGTAGATGGCGGCGGACCTGATGTGTTCGTCCACTTCAGCGCGATCGAGTCGTCCGGTTACCGTTCGCTCGATGAAGGCCAGCGTGTGGAGTTCGACACCACACAAGGCCCAAAGGGTCCTCAAGCGGACAGAGTCCGCGCCGTCTAGTTTGCTCGGCGGGCTCACATTCCGGAGCCCAATGGCACATCTACGAGTGCGGACACTGAGCACATCTACGAGTGCGGGACACTAGGTGAGTGCTGCAGTGCCAAGTTCTCCGGTGTCAAGAACGGGCCACGCGAAACTTCGTAATTGATCAAGATGAGTGGGGTCTCTCCGAGACGATGGTCTGCGAGGCGCACGCCGCCGCCCTTAAAGCGGGCGAGCGGCACATCTATAACAGAGTCGAGAATGTGATTTACATGGGCCAAGACGCGCCGCCTCAGAGTAAGTAGTCGGCCGCGCGGGTTGATTTCGAGTGCCGTTACAGCGTCGCAAGGAAGAACGAGAGCCCGAAGCCCGCAGCAGTGCTGAGTGCGACGGTTGGACCGCCGTGTTCGTAGGCCTCCGGCATGATCGTGTCGGCCAACGCGGCCAGGACCGCACCTGCGGCGAAGGCCAGGGGCAGCGAAAGCGTTTCCGGGGTCGAGCTCGACAGCGGCCCGGCGCCGATAACCACGGCGAAGACCAGCAGTACTGCGCAGATCGTCCAAATGCCCAGGATGAAAGCGTTGGAGCGGCCTTGTGCACGCAGTGAGGCGCTGCCAACCAACGCCTCGGGAAAGTTGGCCGCAAAGATGGCCGCCAGGAGTGCAATGCCACCGCTACCTTCTGTAAGCGAAACGCCAAGCACCAGGTTCTCGGGGATTCCGTCAAGGGTGGCTGCAGCCAGCAGTGCCAAACCGGCGGCGCCGCTAACAGATGCCGGGGAGGCAGCGGCGTCCCGCGCCGCGGCATCCGTGTCGAGCTTCTCGCTGCCATGATCATCTTTGCGGTGCCCTTCCGCCATCCGGTCCAGCCCCATACTGACCAGGGGGAAGACAACCGCTCCGACCGCCAGGCCGACCACCGCTCGCCAAATGCCGCCTTGCTCGTAGGAGTCTTCGAACATCTCAAAGGTAAGTGCGGTGATCAGCGCACCAGCGGCGAACGCAAGCATGGCCGCTAGCACCCGCTTCGGGAACTGCACGCGCGCACCGACCAGCGCTCCCAGTACCAGGGCGCTAGAAGCGATGACGCCGAAGACGATCGCCTCACCCATGCTCGGCAAGTACCCACGGTGGTGGTCGCCACACTGGCGGGGAACCGGCCACTCCTCCCAGAGCAGTTGATCAGATTGCCACCGTGAAGGCAGATTGAATGGCAGTCAGGTCGGAACCTCGGAAGGAGACTATTGTGCCCATCTCAGTCTGTCGTACCTGCGCCGTTGAACAACCAGACATCGATCAGCCAGCCACCACCTGTGCCATCTGCAGCGATGAGCGCCAGTACGTACGCCCCACCGGCCAGCAATGGACCACGTTGGAGGAGCTGGTAGCAGAAGGGCACAGAGGCATCATCACGGAGGTCGAGCCAGGCCTTCACGGCATCGCGATCGAGCCATCGGTGGGGATCGGCCAGCGCGCACTGCTTCTACGAACGTCGGCTGGCAACCTGTTATGGGATCCGACCGGATACCTCGATGATGACTTGGTTGCAGCGCTGAACGAGGTAGGGGGTGTGGCTGCGGTCGCGGCCAGCCACCCGCACATGTACGGGGTGCAGGTCAAGTGGTCACACCGCTTCGGCGGTGTGCCGGTGTATGTGCAGATAGCCGACCGCGAGTGGCTCCAGCGAGACGATCCGGTGGTCAAGGTCTGGGAGGAGAAAACGGAGGTGCTGCCTGGAGTGGTGCTCCATCGGATCGGCGGCCACTTCCCCGGCAGTGCGGTCGCTCATTTTGTGGCAGCGGATGGTCGCGGAGTACTGCTGTGCGGTGACACCGTAGCCTGCACTCCCGATGAGCGTTGGGTGTCGTTCATGCGCAGCTTCCCGAACAAGATTCCCCTGTCCGCGGCCGCGGTGGCGAAAGTTGCTGACCGGGTGCTGCAACTCGACTTCGATCGGCTCTACGACAACTTCGCCGGACAAGTCACCCGCGATGCCGCCGCGTGGGTGCGCCGATCCGCGGACCGCTACATAGCGTGGGTTCGAGGAGATTTCGACCACCTCACCGGGTGATCAGCCATGGTCCCGGAACAGGCTTAGGTCATTGTCGGCGGCGGCTGTGCGTAGTGCGGACGGACTCCGTCCCGCCTGCTCGCGAAAGACGCGGTAGAACTGGGCATAGCTGCCAAAGCCGGCCTCAAGTGCAGCGGCCATGGCCGTGGTGCGTCGGCCTGTGCCGTAGAGATGCAGAAAACGCTGCAGTCGCTGCTGGTTGCGGAACCGGCTGATCGACACGCCCGTCTGTTCCTTGAAAATCCGGCTCAAGTGTGACGAGCTCAGTCGCGCAGCCCGGGCCAGCGTAGCCAGATCACCTGCGTCCGGGTCGGCTCGCAGAAGGCGAGTGACCGCCTCCACCGCCGGATGCAGATCGACGCCTTCGACGACGTCGTCGCTGGCAAGAAACGCTCGCCAGGCGACGCTCAGCAGGTACGCCAACCCAGTGTTGAAAAGAACGTCGTCCACCGGCTCGGCATCCTGCAGTTCGTGGAAGAGAACGCTCAGACGACGAACCCAGCCGGAATCTAGACGGCGCGAGAACTGCCCGACGGGATCCTCCTCCAGCAGGGGTCGCGCGTGCCGGGCCGTGGCGATCTGAGCGACCAGATCCGGCCGAAACACCGCCCACCAGAGCTCGTGGTCGGAGGACTCGTTGACCAGGACGTGATCTTGACCGGGAAAGAGCCAGGTCAGCGTGCCTGATGTGAGGGCATAGCGCCGCTCGCCGAGCAGGTATGAGGCTGTGCCGCGGACGACGAGGTTGACCTCCAGCTCGGCATGGCGATGGGCCCGGGGTCGAACGTCACCGACCCTGTGCCGCACAACGCGTCCATCGAGGCCAATCCGAACTCCGAGGTCGTCGATCATCGCAATAAACGATAAGAAGTCGCGGACATCCGCGAAGACTCAGCGAGCATCCACCGCAGATTATGTGATAGTCCGCAACGACAGAAGGGCTAGCATGACCGTCTCGACATTGAGCATCACATCCGAGCAGACGCGCCAGTTCCATGAGGAGGGCTTCTTCATCCTGGAGCGTGCCCTGCCCGCAGCCGATCTCCGCACGCTACGCGGCGAATGCCAGCGCTTCATCGACGAGCGCGACCGGGAGATGGACCGCCTTGGCGTCGACAAGCTCGACCTCGACCGACGCGGCAGCCGCTACTTCGTCCATTCGTACGGCAAGAGCCCTGCAATGGAGCGCTTCCTGTCTTCGGACCTCATGGTGCAGATCGCTCAGGCAACGCTCGGGCACACCGTCTACCTGTTCAACGAGCAGTACGTCGTCAAAGCTGCGGAGCAGGGAATGCCGTTCAGCTGGCACCAGGACTCGGGCTTCATCGACTACCCGCATCGGCCGTACCTGACATGCTGGATCGCGCTCGACGACATGACCGAAGCCAACGGCACGGTGTATCTGCTGCCCTACTCGCGCGCCGGGACGCGAGACGTCGTCAAGCACGCGCGCGACGAGGAGAGCAACGACCTGGTCGGCTACTTCGGGCACGACTCGGGCGACCCGGTCATCGTGCCCGCCGGGAGCATCGCCTGTTTCTCGACTACCCTCTTCCACCGCAGCGGATCCAACACCACGGACCGCATGCGTCGCGTCTACGTTGCGCAATACTCGGCCGAGCCGATCTTCAGCGAAGATGGCTCGCACCCACTGAGGCTCGCCGAGCCTCTCCTGGTCGAGGGCAAGCGGCTGAGCTGACTGAGCGGGACAGGCGGGTTCAGCGCATCGCAAACGTCTTCGGGTCCGCGCCGAGCCGCTCCCCGGTGTCGACCTTCGCGATTCTCGCCATGTCATCGTCGTCGAGCTCGAAATCGAAGAGGGCGAAGTTCTCCGCGATCCGGCTGGGAGTCACCGACTTGGGGATGACGACTAGACCGAGCTGGAGGTGCCAGCGGAGCACGACCTGCGCGGGCGTGCGGCCCTTGGCGTTGGCCACGGCCTGGATGTGTTCGTTCTCCAGCAGACCCTTGCCCTGGCCGATGGGACCCCAGGACTCTGTCAGGATGCCGTGCTCGGCGTGATACGCGCGCAGCTCTGACTGCGGAAACTGGGGGTGCAACTCGACCTGGTTGACCGCCGGCACAACGTCGGTTTCGGCGGCCAGCCGCTCGAGGTGCTCAATCTCGAAATTGGAGACGCCGATGGAGCGGACCCGGCCGTCTTCCTGCAGCTTCTCGAAAGCGCGCCAGGTGTCCACGTACTGGTCGAACATCGGTAGCGGCCAATGGATCAGGAACAAGTCGAGCACGTCGAGGCCGAGCTTGGTCATGCTGACATCGAATGCGGACATGGTGCTGTCATAACCGTGTTCGCTGTTTGTCAGCTTCGTGGTCACGAAGACCTCGTCGCGTGGTACGTCGGAGGCCGCCAGTGCCGCGCCGACGCCCTCCTCGTTCTGATAGCCCTGCGCAGTGTCGATCAGCCGATAGCCCTCCTGCAGCGCGGTGGTCACCGCCTTCTCGGTCTCGTCCTGCGGGATCTGGAAGACCCCGAAGCCGAGCTGGGGGATTGAGCGGCCGTCGTTCGTCTTCAGCGTGGGGACAGTGGTCATCGATGACTCCTTAGGCTTGTTCAGTTGGCTAGGGAGGACGCTAACGTCAGTGGCCGCGCGGGTCGCGCTATAGGTTCCCGAAAGCGAAGTTGTACGAGTGAGCGATGGCCTCACAGTCTTACCCGGAAGGCCAACAATCATGCTGTTCGGTCGCGGATTCGATGAACCCGTGAACTTGCCGGGCGTCACAGCGCGCAGTACACCGAACTGCTCCTCCGAGCGAGTAGGTCCAACGGACCGCTGTCTGACACAACTAACCAACAAAGAGCGCGCTCGCGGTCTGGGCGTACGCTGAAGTTGGTGAGCCGGGAAGCCTGGTCGGCAAGCGTGTCGATGTCAGGAGTGCACGATGACTGTTGCCCCGCGCCCCTCTCTGTTCCGCGTGGATAAGGATGGCCTGGCCGCCGACGGGCTCAGCCGCAGCTTCGGCCCCGAGCAGGCTGTCGTTGATGTTGATCTGGTGGTACCACCCGGGGAGATACACGCAGTGATCGGCCTTAACGGCGCGGGCAAGACCACACTGATGCGGCTGCTACTTGGCATGCTGCGGCCCGATCGCGGTAGCGCCCAGGTCCTCGGCTGCGAGGTCAAAGATGCCGACGGAAAGGTTTGGCGCCGCGTCGGTCACATGATCGAGGCTCCGTTCGGCTATCCCGAACTCACGGTTGTCGACAATCTGCAGGCGGCTGCGCGGCTGCACGGTCTGTCCCGGCCGGCAGCCCGCGCCGCGACAGAGCGCCAGGTCGAGCAACTGCAGCTGGCGCACTGGGCACATCGGAGATGCCGGGCCTTGTCGGCTGGTAACCTGCAGCGGCTTGGCCTGGGCTGCGCGCTGATCAACGAGCCGATGGTGCTGGTACTCGATGAGCCCACGAATTCCCTTGACCCTTTCGGTGTAGTGCTCATCCGGCAGCTCTTGCAACAGGCCGCGCGTCAAGGCGCGGCGATCCTGATGTCCAGTCACCACCTCGACGAGATCGCCCGTACCGCTCGTCACCTCCACGTCATGCATGGCGGCCGCATGGTTGGAAACCTTGACCCGCATGGAGTTGATCTGGAACGCGCCTTCTTCGAACTGATCTTGTCAGTCGATCAGGCGCAGCAGGAGTCATCCCGATGATGGCTCCTGCCGTCGGCATCGAATGGCTAAAACTTCGCCGGTCCCGGCTATCGCTCATAACGCTGATCTTGGTCGCCCTCGGTTGCCCCGCACTCACTGCTGGATTCATGGCAGCGGCCGCTCAGGGGCCCGCCGACACATCTCTTGCAATCAAGATCAACGCGATGTTGGTCGGTGAGGGCTGGACCGCTTACCTCGGCATGCTGACGCAAATATTGTCGGTCACGGCACTGGTGGGGGCCGGCGTGGTGGTGTCCTGGTCTTTCGGTCGCGAGTTCAGCGATCACTCCTTGGGCAGTCTGTTTGCTCTGCCGACGTCACGCGCAGAGATCGCCGGCGCAAAGTTTGTCGTTCTTATTGGCTGGACGATGGCGCTGTCTGGCCTGGCACTCATTGCCGCCATTGCATTTGCCCCGGTCGCCGGTCTGCACATGCCGATTGATGCGGCCGCTGGCTCGATCGTGAAAGTGGTGCTGGTCGGACTGACTGGGGGACTGTTGGCATTTCCGCTGGCCTTCGTGGCGACGGCCGCCAGAGGTCCCCTGCCGGCCGTGGCCTGCCTCATCCTCATCGTTGTGGTCACCCAAGTCATCACCGTCGTGGGCCTGGGCGGCTGGTTTCCTTACGCCGTCATCAGCCTCTGGTCAGGCATGGGCGGGGCTACCGTCGCAGCGCAAATCACCCCGCCACAGCTCCTCCTTGTGCCGCTCACCGGCGCAATTGGCTGTGTCGCCACAATCGGATGGTGGCGACACATGCAAGTCGTATGAGCACACTCGGGGTTCTCGTCGGACATCTGGCGACTTCGAGTGCGTAAGACCTTACGACCGGCAACCCGCACCGACCTGCTGGCTGCCCTGCAGCGCTTCGATCACCTCCGGTTCGGAAGCCTTGCTCAGGTTGATCCGGCCCCTGTCGACTGGTCGGTTGATTCGGTCGACTCACCCTCGACCGTGATCTGACGCTCGCCGCTTACCCCGGTCTGCACTTGAACCCGGCGCCGCTGCGCCGCCTGAGTCATCGGAATAGTCAGATTCAGCACCCCGTCTGCGTAGGACGCCTGGATATTCTCGGTATCCACGGTGTCGCCCAACTGCAGCTGGCGGGTGAAGCTCCCTTGTGGACGCTCCGCGACGAGCACCTTGTGGCCCTCCCGATATTCCGGGCGACGCTCGGCCTGAATCGTCAAGACATTCCGCTCGGTGGTTATTTCCACAGTCTCCGGATCGGCACCGGGTAGGTCCATGGCGACATGGAAACCGTCTTCGGCTTGCCACACATCCATGGGCATTCCCATCGGCGTTCGAGTTCCCGACAGCATCTGGTTCGTCAGCCGATCCATGTTTCTGAAGGGATCGGCGAACGGGTCGAAACGCAACACGCTCATTGCAACCTCCTTAGGACGACGAGATGGACGTTACTGGAAGCCACTCAGAGACGGCACGCGCCCTGCTCGTAGGCCCATTCAGAGGCCGCACCGGGACTAGGATGACTTGAGGCTCAAGAAGGGGGCCTTCTACAAATGCAGACCAAGCGAGTGATCCCTGGCAAGCGTCAGCCGGCCCAGTCAGCGGGATCCTCGCTTTTCCGTTCCCGTCTTCGCCCGCCGACCAATCCCGAGCTGTACCTACAGCGACCGCGTCTGCTGAGACTTCTCGATGAAGCCGTTTCCGGCCCGATCACGCTGGTAGTCGCTCCTGCCGGAGCCGGAAAGACCTCCCTCCTCGTCGACTGGTGCGCCGCGTCGCCGGTTCAGACTGCCTGGGTCTCTCTTGACGAAACAGATCAGGACAGAGGACAGCTTTGGACCGCGGTGGCAGTTGCTCTGGCCGAGCTCGGCCACGTCGGTCCCTCAATCCATCGCCCTCGATCGTTCCCGGAGACGGTGGAGGCTCTATTTCCCTCGGGCGATGATGATCATCCAACAGAGTCCGTGCTGATCCTCGACGACGTTCACCTGATCGACGACGAAGAGGCCGTCGGGGCATTCCTGTCGCAGCTGTTGAGATTTCTGCCGCCGTGGTTGCACATCATGTTGCTGTCCCGACGTACCCCGAAGCTGCCCATCGACCGGCTCCGGGCGCGAGGGCAACTCACCGAGGTTCGCTTCGCCGAGCTCAGGTTCTCGGTGGAGGAAGCCGAGGAATTGCTGGTCAGGCTTGCGCCCTCCTTGGACGAAGACCGCTTGCGCGCGGCGGTTGGCCGAACGGATGGCTGGGCCGCCGGTCTGCGGCTGGTGGCGCTGGCGGCCCGCGCTGATCAGGCGCGACGAATTGTCGTCCCCCGCACAGATGCCGAGGACGTCCTCATCGCGGATTATGTCTGGCACGAGGTGCTCGCGGTCGAGAGACCGGTTGTGGACATGCTCTTGGATACCTGCGTCGTGAGGCGCGTCAATGCTTCACTCGCAGAGACTCTTACCGCCCGTCCGGATGCCGGAAAACTTCTCCTCGAAGCTGAGGAGCGCGGCCTTTTCGTAACCAGGCTCGGCACGTCCGGGTGGGTTGAGGTCCACTCGGTTGTCCGCGAAGAACTCCTTGCCGAAGCCATGAGAAGGTCGCCGCGGCGCATCGCCCAGCTGCATAGCCGCGCTGCCAAGTGGTTTGAGGAGAGGGGCGAGGTCGGGTTCGCCTTGGAGCACTGGGTCCTGGGCAGGCGCTCTCGCGATGCCCTGCGACTGCTGGCTCTCTACGCCAGCGAACTGCACGACACCGGCCGCGAGGCGACGGTCGCACGAACGCTGGAGCACATCCCGCCCAATCTTGCCCATTCCGACTTCACGGCGATGCTCGACTTCGCGTGGTGTGAACTGCTGGTAGATCGAGGCAGGTTCCTTGAGTCGGTTCGACAGGCGACCGTGCTGGTGGATCGAGTTGCGGACCCGGCTCCCACTTCCCTCGCTCGCCTGGCGATCCTCCAGTCGATCGCAGCCACAGTCAGAGGGGATTGGGCACAGGGTGGACGCTTGGCGGAACGGGCCGTACGAGAGTTCGTCGCGACCGGCCCGTCTGATCCGGTTGGCCGCGTCGGGCGAACCATGATCGCGCGCGACGTTGCGCTGTCTGAGCGCTGGGACGACGGATTACCGCAGCTCGAGGAGGCCCGGTTCGAGCTTGGTCGTCTTGCCGAGCGCGGCCTAGCGTACGAAGGAACCCGTGCCCTGGGCGAGGCGATGGCCGGACGCCCAATCGATGCGCTGCGGGTCGCCGCCGGCGTTCGGGACTTCGCCAGCGTCAACTCCATGACGATCCTCCGGGCTGACTTGGGGATAGCCGAGGCGATCGCACATCGGGAACTCGGTGATCGCGTTAGGGCTGTCGCGGAACTCGCCTTGCTTTCCGAGTCAGAGGTCGGGCCGGTCAACCATGCAAAGGCACTTGCGCTGATGGAGCTGACCCAGCTTCGGTTGGACGAAGGTGACCTCGACGCTGCAGAACAGACCTTCGCGCGCGCTCACGAGTTCGTGAGTCGCGAATTCTCCGGCTCCGGAGGGCTGGACTGGCTGGCCCGAGTCGGGACGTTGGTGTCTCTTGCCGTCGGGGAGCTCCGGGTGGCCCGAAACTGGTCCGACCAGGTGGATGACTCGTTCTGGGGAAACCTTAGCGCCGCGCGGGTGCACTTATATGAGGGTCGCCACGGCGAAGCCATCACCCTCCTGGAAGGCTCCGGACCGCGCTGCGTGCGGCATCACGTTGTACGGGACCTACTGCTGGCGCGCACTGCCGCCTCGCATCAAGAGGCTGTCGATTTCGCGATCCGGGCCGTCCAACGGGCAACCAGCACCGGGCTTCTGCAGACTGTCGCGTCGGAGGGCCCAGACGTCTTGGAACTGCTCGAGATCAACGCCTGGGCAGTACCCCGGGAGTGGCTCGACCGCGTCCGGCAGGCAGCGTCTGCCCGGTACGGCGGCTCCCTTGCCGACCCGAGCCGACCCGGGGAGCATCTGACCGATCGTGAACTCGAGGTGTTTGCGAATGCTTCCGAGCCGGTTGACGTTGCGTGAGATCGCCGGGCAGCTGTTCATCTCCTTGAACACGCTGAAATTCCACCTCAGAGTGATCTACCAGAAGCTCGGCGTGGGTTCCCGTGAAGAGGCCGCCAACGTCGCGCGACGCATGACGAGTCTTCGTCGGCCGCTCACCAGCTCGGCCCGGCAAGCCTCCGGAGTTCGTCCCGGCCCATGATGCTGTCGCAGCCCTTGCATGGCCGGTGAAGCGGCCGGCTTTTCTTGCTATGCCGAGCTCGCCCGATGTCACATCAGTAGGGGTGTCCGGGGCGGGGGCGATTGGAGGTAGATCATGACCAGTATCAACGAGGAGAAGGTTGGGCGCCGCCTCACCACCCCGCGTGCCGCAGCCGTGGCCGGCTTGCTGTTCGCTCTGCTCTTCAGCACTGTGCTCGTGCTTGTCCGTACCGCCCTGCCGGGTAGCCAGTTCCCCGGCAGCGCGTCGGTGGCTGAGGCCGCTGGGCAACTCAGGTTTGCAGTCATTCTGATGCCGTTCGCCGGCATTGCCTTCCTCTGGTTTCTTGGAGTGGTTCGAGACCGGTTGGGGGAACTGGAGGATCGTTTCTTCTCATCGGTGATGTTGGGCAGCGGACTGCTGTTCTTGGCCATGCTGTTCGTGGCGATGGCGATTGCCGGCGGCATACTCGCCGGCTCCCTTCGCACTGCCGGCCCTGTCGACGACGGGATCATGAGATTCGGCCGAGAAGTCATGCTCCAGATCAGCAACGTGTACGCACTACGGATGGCTGCGGTTTTCATGATCTCGCTGGCAACCATTTGGCTCAGGACAGGCTTGATGCCCCGCTGGATCGTGGTCAGCACGTACGTTCTCGCGCTAGCCCTCCTCGTGGTTACCAGCCTCAGCTTGTGGATCACGCTGGTCTTTCCTGTCTGGGTGTCCATCGTCAGCCTTTTCATCCTCCTCACGGCGTTCAGGGCTCACCGCCGGTCGACGTGACCTCTCCTCACCCATCGCGGGTGAAGCGCCGCGGCCACCGGGCTCATCAGACTGACACCGACAAGGGGCCGTCGGCAGATGAGGTTCGAGCGTGGAACTCATTGCATTGAGCCTGATACTTGCCGCGATCGTCGTGTGGGCAGCTATCTCCACGCGGGCGGCGATCATCTCCACCCCGATCTTTTTCGTTACCGTCGGAGCGCTGCTCGGCGGGGGAATGCACTTGATCCGCGGCGATCCCGAGGCCCATCAGATCAAGATTGTTGCCGAGGTGACATTGGTGTGGGTGCTGTTCGCCGACGCCAGCCGGGTACGGATCTCGGATCTGCGCGCTGATCACAGCCGGTATGTCCGGCTGCTGGCTGTGGGACTGCCGCTGGCGATCGCCTTCGGCGCAGTGACAGGGTTCGCTCTGCTCGATATCAGCCCTTGGTACGCCTTGCTGCTCGGAGCCGCGCTGGCACCGACCGATGCGGCCCTGGGATCAGCGGTGATGTCCGATCGGCGGGTCCCGCAGCGTGTGCGGCAGACGCTCAACGTCGAGAGTGGACTCAACGACGGGATCGCCACCCCTGTTGTGATCGTGGCACTGGCGGGCATCGCGGCAGATGCAGGGCTTGCTGGTCATCCTGGTCTCGAAGGTTCGTTACTAGCACTTCTCATCGGCGCCTGGCTGGGAGTAGGAATCGGCGCTGGTGGTGGCCTGCTGCTCCGACAAGCGAGTAGACGTGGTTGGAGCTCTGAGGAATTCGCCGGCCCGGCCGTACTGGCACTGTCGCTGTTGGCCTATGTGTGCGCCGTGCTGCTGGGCGCGAACGGCTTCGTCGCCGCATTCGTCGGAGGGTTCGCGTTCGGGATTTCCGCGGGCCGGGGCGGGGAGAAAGAGGTCTACTACGTCGAGCAGACCTGCGGTCTGTCATCCATGGTGTGTTGGCTGCTGTTCGGTGCGCTGGCAGTCCCAACGATGATGACAAGCCTGTCCTGGCAGGTCGTGGTCTACGCCATACTCAGCCTGACGGTCATCCGCATTCTGTCGGTTGCCATCTGCCTGCTGAGATCGGGCACGGATTGGCGCACCACCGCTTTCATCGGCTGGTTCGGTCCCCGCGGTCTTGCTTCAGTGGTCTTCGCCTTGATCGCGCTCGATGAGCTGCGGGATGTGCCGGGTCCACTACAGGCTGTTGTGGCCACGATCGGATTCACCGTGCTGCTGAGCGTGGTCGCTCACGGGCTCAGCGCCCATCCACTCGCCGGCAGGTACGGGGCGAGCCGTGATGCCTCGGAGCACAGGACGAGCGAACCCGAGCCGGTCGTGCGCCGCCTGGTGAGCAAGCCATGACGGTCTCCCTTGTGCTCACCCGATGCGGGTGACGCAGGATCACGGGAATCGATTCATCGTTGAGATCAACTGGTGTTCCTGAACGAAACGAGACCGGAATGTCGAGGGCTGCTACCTATGAAATTCGGGTCGACGGCGAGGTGCCAGGTGATGTGTTCGAGAACTTCGAAGGCCTCGTCCGGATCACACGATCGATGCACACGACACTGCGAGCCGACCTCGCGGACCCGGCTGCCCTCTACGGCTTGCTAACCGCGCTGCGCCGAGCGGGCCTTGTCCTGCTTGAGGTTCGGCGCGAACCGTGGGCGTCACAAGCTCAAGCGACGGATGCCGAAGGGCAACCTTCAAGCTAGGAGAACTCCTTTAAGTCAATGCCTCCGTAGACGGTTTCACCACGCCTGCAGGGCGATGTGGGCGAGGGTGGCCACCGACACGATGGCGCGGCGCCCGCGACGTTCCGAGTCCCACCGATCCAGCGGCCTTGGGAAGCTTGTGAGACCGAGAATGATCTTCGGATATGCTTTGTGTCCTGACCTTTCGGAACAGGGATCGCGTGACTACCGCGGAGAGCGTCTTCAGCAGCGAGGACGCAGAAGCCCCCCCAGCGCTGCAGCAGCTTGACCTATTACTGGAGACGAAGCTTCACCCGCCCCCAGTGCGGCGGAAGTGGTTGAGCCGCCCTCGACTCGTCGGAGAACTCGATCGGGCGACTGAACGCCCCGTGACCCTGGTTGCCGCTCCCGCGGGCTATGGAAAGACGACGGTTGTCGCCCAATGGCTCGACATGATGACCGATCGTTCGGTTGCCTGGGTGGGTCTCGACGCGGCTGACAACGATCCCGTCCGGCTATGGGTGCACGTTGCGACGGCTCTGGCGAGAGCGGGCCGTCCCATAGCCGACGACGTCGGCGAGCTCGTAAGCCTGAACAGCAACAAGATCACGACAAATGTGCTGCCCAAGATCATCAACTCGCTGGCTGCCCTCCCCCATCCCATCATGGTGATCTTGGATGACTTTCACTTCGTTCGCGCCGATGCCTGTCTCGAGCAGGTCGACTTCGTCATCGAGCACCTACCGGCGAATGCCGGAATGATGATCATCACCCGGGCCGATCCAGACCTGCATGTCGGCCGACTCCGCGTTGCCGGCAAGCTGGCTGAGATCCGAGCCGATCGTTTGTCCTTCGACGCCGGCGAAGCGTTTGCCATGTTGGCAGCCGAAGGGGTTCGGCTGTCCGAGACGGCTCAATCGGAGCTGATGGACCGAACGGAAGGATGGCCCGCGGGCCTCTACCTGGCGACCCTTTTGCTGGCGGGTCAAGATGACCCCGACCGAATCGTCCACCAGCTCAGCGGCGACAACCGGGTTATCGGCGACTATCTCACCGAGGAGGTCTTGAGCCGACATCCAGCTGGCATCCGCTCCTTCATCACCAGCATCTCGATACTTGAGCGCTTCTCCGCTCAGCTCTGCGACCACCTGTTGGAGACGACCGGCTCTAGCAACACGCTGCATGATCTCGAGCGATCGAATCTCTTCCTGATGGCACTTGATCCGGAGCGGCATTGGTTCCGGTTCCACCATTTGTTCGCGGCTGTCGCCCGCAGCGCACTCCAGGCCGAGGACCCGAACCGGGTGGCGATCCTCCACGACCGGGCGGCGGATTGGTTCGCTACGCATGGATTCACCGACGAGGCTGTCAGTCACGCCATAGCTGCGGGGTCCTGGGCCCGGGCTTCGCAGTTGTTACAGACCAACTGGATCCGTTACGTCGACGCCGGCCGTACTGCCACGGTCCAAAGTTGGCTGCAGGCCCTGCAGGCCCGCGAATCGGAGGCCGAGCCAGCGGTCTTGGTGACTGCTGCTTGGATGGCTCTGGCGACTGGCGACGAGGCGTCATTGAACCGACTGCTGTTTTTGCTGGCAGATATCCACGACGATGCCGCTCTACCCGACGGCGCCCGTTCGGTGGAGTCTGCGGTCGCAATAATTCGGGGAATTTCCGGCTGCGGCGGACCAGTGGACATGCTCACCGCGGCAATGCGGGCAGTGGAGTTGGAGACGGATGGAGACTCACCGTGGTTCGCGTTCGCATACTTCGCCCTGGGCCACGCTCACTATGTGAGGGGCAATCTCGACGCGGCAATGAGCGAACTGCCCAAGGCCGCTTACAGCACCGCCGCGTTTGCGCTCGTCAAGCAATTCGCACTATCGGTGATGGCCATGGTTCAGCGGGAGCAGGGAAACAGCGAGCGAAGTCACCAGTACGCGCTGGAAGCGATGGAGGTAGTGGAGGCTCAGTCAATGCGCGTGATGCCACAAGCATCCATGGCTTTCACGGCACTAGGCGAGAGTCAAGCCGCCACAGGAGATTTCGATGCCGCAATAGGTACTCTCAAGGAAGGTCTTGCCCTCCGCCGGAATACCGCTGAGCTGAGCCCGTGGCCCACAATCCACCATCTGCTGGCGATGAGTCGGGTAGAGGCGAACGCCGGCGAGCTGCAACAAGCCGAGCACCTGATCGATGAGGCGGCACAGCTGATGTCTCGATTCCCCGAAGGGATGGAGGCGATGCGGGGTCGACTTGCTGACGCGCGCTCGAGCCTTCGCCAACCGCGCTCGCCGGAGTCCGCGACCGAAACGCTGACCGCTCGCGAGTTGGAGGTGCTTCGCCAACTCCAAGGTCCGATGACCCTGGCCGAAATCGCCTCCGAACTGTATTTGTCACGCAACACTGTGAAGACGCATGCACAGGCCGTATATCGCAAGCTCGGTGCGAGCTCCCGGTCAGATGCTGTGCGCATCGGCCGCCGACGTTCGTTGATCTGAGTACGGTGTGTCCAGGCATCTCACCCGGGTGAGATGCGTGTTTGGGTGAGGCGAGTTCCAAGACCTTGTGGCGCAATAGTGCTGTCACCCGAAACGCGGACTTTGGAACATATGACGCAGGCACTTGCACGCTCGGCCTCGATTGACCGCGCGAGTCCGAGACAACCCGGCCTGCCGGAACACGCCGGACCGGTCGTCTTCCGGCGTCGGCTCGCTGAGCGGTTGTCGGTCGACAGTCAGGGTCTGCTGACGGCCGTCGAGGCGCCGATCGGCGCCGGCAAGACTCTGGGCGTCGGCAGTTGGGCGGCCCAGTCAGGATCAGCTGATGGTGTTCTGTGGCTCAATGCCGGCAGCCACGCAATTGATGCCCCAAACTTCTGGAGCCGGTTTCGCTCAGGCCTGATTGATGTAGGGGCCGGACCACTGCCGCCGGTTCCTCCGCCAGACAGCGCGGACTCACTATGGGCAGGCTGGCTGATCGCGTTCGCCGATGCCCTGCGTGTCGGAGGCAGCACATGGATTGTGGTGCTGGACGACTACCCGATTGGGCCAGTCAACTGGCTGGGCCAGCAAATCTCAGCTTTGTGCTCCCGGACCGGACGCGCTGTTCGACTGGTTCTGATATCTGCAGGCTCGGCAGCCTTCGATGTGCGGGGCCTACGGGTGGCCGGAGAGTTCTCCCGCATCGGCGCCGAAGAGCTGCGGATGGACGAGACTGAGGTAGCCGAGATGCTTGCCCTTCGCGGGGTGTCACCCGACGCATTCACCGTGTCATCCGTACGGGCCTGGTCGGACGGATGGGCGTACGGGGTGGATCTCGCGGCACATGCCCTTCAGACTTCACCCTGGCTGGAAGCAGTCGAAGGCTTGAATCTCGCGCTCGACCAGCTGCTGGATCGAGAGGTGCTGGCGCAGTTCCCAGCCGCCGGACGAGAACTCATCATCAGAACCAGCGTGGCAGCCGAGGTCACAGCTGGCATGGCCCGCAGGGTCATGGGTTCAGATGTCCATTTATCCCCGGGTCAGGTCGGGTGCCAGACAGGCTTCGTCGACATCCGACCGGACGGATCATTTCGATGCCACCCGCTGCTCCGGCGTTCCGCACTCCGCCGGCTCGACGAGCACTGGCCCGCACTGGCTCAGGAGGCTCGGCGAGCCGCCGCCGGGTGGTATCTGGAGAACGCTGAAGGATCCGCGGGCATCGAGCTCGCAGCCGAGGTGGGAGACTGGAGCTGGGTCGCCAGCGCGCTCGTAAGGTCACTGGCAGTGCCAAGCATTGTGCTCGGTGCCGCTAGCGGCATCATCGCCGGTGCCGCGGACAGAGACGACGTTTGCACGATTGAGCCGCTCATCGCCGCCGCAGCTGCCGTGCGACGGGGAAATCCTGATGAGGCCGAGGCTGCCTTGGCTCGAGCACGCGACCAGCTGGCCGGGGGTCGGGATCCGGAACTCGCCCGGCTGTTGAGTGAGTCCGTCGTCCGGATGGCGATGTCGAGGCAGCGTTCCGATTACGAGACGGGCCTTCACTGGCTTGCACACTGCCGACGGCTCGCCATCGAGCTCCCCCTTCCGCAGAAGCTGGCTGCTCCGGAGCTTCCACGAATTCTCGATGCATACGAGGGCGCATTCCTTCTGTGGAGTGGTGATCTCGACCGGGCCTTTGCTGTTCTTGAGCCCGCTGCTCATGCAGCGGCCGTCTCCGCTGCCGAGCAGTTTGCCGCTGCCGAATGCGCGGGGTTGTTGGCGTGGCTGGAGGCTCTGCGCGGGAACCTGACCTTGGCAGCGCGCCACACGGCGGAGGTGGTGAGGATCCGCCCCGCCGACGCCGACGAGGTCGGAGTCGGCTACGCCCAGCTCGCGGCCGCATGGGTTCACTTGGAGCGAGGCGAACTCGGCCAGGCCAGACAGCGCCTGGACCATGCCAACCACCGCGGCGAACGGGCCCACGAACCATGGCTCGCGGCCGGCCATCGCCTGGCGGCGGCTCGAGTGGAGACGGCCGCCGGCGAGCCCGACGCCGCACTACGGATGCTGGCGTCCGTCCGACGGATCCAGCCTTCGGCCGGCTGGCTTGCCGACCGGTTCACAGTGGCGGCCGCTGAGGCCCACCTCACCGCTGGCGACCCCCAGAGGGCTCTTGCAGTGCTGACTCCTGAGCCGACCCTGGCTTTCATCGAGGCTCGGGTGCTCGCGGCCGCAGCTCGCCGTGCCATCGGTGACAGGCGGGGCGCTCGGGCACTCTTGACTGCGGTGGAATACCGAGTGGCCGAGGCGCCGCTTCCGCTAGCTGTTCAGCTGTGGAGTCTCAAAGCTCAGCTTGCGGTCGACGCCCGGGACAACGAGCGCGCCAAGTCTTTGGTCGGCCGAGCGCTGCGGACAGCGAGTCGCGAGGATCTGCGGTTGGCAATGTCTCTGATGAGGCCGTGGTTGACGGCCTTTGTCGACCGGATACCTGAACTGTCGCGGACCTATCGGAGCCTGGTGACCCCGATCACATCGACATCAGACCGTAGGACCATCGAGCCGGCCGGGTCGTCCGACGGCCTGCCCGAAGACGCTCTGCTCGAGCCGTTGACCGAACGTGAGCTACAAGTTTTGGAGCGGCTGGCATTCCTGTGCACGACCGAAGAGATCGCCACTGATCTCTTCGTATCGATGAACACGGTGAAGACACACATCAAGAGCCTTTTCCTCAAGCTGTCTGTCAACCGTCGAGCCGACGCCGTTCGTCGCGGACGTCGGCTCGGCCTGTGCTGACCGAGCGACGAAGGCATCCCCGACATACCCATCCCGCCAGCTCGATAGGCCTACGAATCTGACCTTCGGCTGGCTGGAGGGATGGAGTGGTTCCAGGTGCTAGATCCGTGATCAGGCGAGCACCTTGAGCTTGGCGCGCTCGTAGTCCTCAGCGGTGATCACACCGCTGTCTCGCAGTTCCGCCAGCTTGCGCAGCTCATCGGCTGGACTCGTTGTGCTGGCGGTCTCCTGCACGTAAGTACGGAAGCTTTCTTGCCGTTCGCGCGCTGCCTGCATCGCGCGCTGGTTCATTGAATTCCCGCGCGCGATCAGATAGATCAGAACGCCGAGCCACGGCAGGATCAACAGCAAGAACGTCCACAGGGCCTTGGCCCCACCCCCGAGCTCATGGTCGCGGAAAAGGTCGCTGAAAATGGAAATCAGCAACCAAATCCATGCCACCAAGAGCATGAACCAGAACGTCCAGACGATGACGTCCCAGAGACTGTCGAGCATAGCTTCCTCCTGAATCGTGCCGTGGCCACCACGGCGGATGACACGCCATCATTGCATGCAAGATCTGCCATCGGCTTGAAATCACCCGCCACGGGTGACTACTTTCAGGTCAAGCTTCGCGCGCTTCGCCGCCGTGTGCAGTGACGGCATATATCACCAGGATGCTCAAGGCCACCATGATTGCCGACCACAAGGGATTTGCCGCGAGGAACGCGAGGTTCGCGATGACACTGAGCCCGGCCACGACCACGGTCAGTGCTCGAGCCCAAGTGGCTCCGCGGAGCAGCGCAACCCCAGCAACCACCACGACGATGCCCAAGATCAAGTGGACCCAACCCCAGGTTGTGTAGCTCACTTCGAGCACCAGACCATCGCTGCGAACCAGGTAGTAATCATCCTTCATCAGTGCGACCAGCCCCGCGAGGGCGTGCGACGCACCCAGCAGCATCATCATGACGCTGGCGAACACGACCCACCCGACCCAGCCGGTGTACATCGTTTGAACGTCGGATCTGCGGCCGACGTCGGCTTTTGCCATGACCAGACTCCTTAGACTCGTAGCCTCAGCGGGCTTGCGTGAGCAGCATCATCTCCGGTTTAGCAGTTCGGATCACCTTTTGCGGTTGAATCCGCTCACCCGAGACGGGTGAAGCAGGGGCGGCAGAAACCGGGCAAGAGTGGCCCATGGTCGATCCGTCACAATCTCCAGATTCGGCGATCTATGAGATCCGGCTCGGAGGCGAGATCCCGATGAGCATGCGCGAGCAGTTTCCGGCTATGACTGTCTACCGCAGCCCGATCCAAACCATTCTGTACCGCGACGTGACTGATCTGACCGAACTCGATGTGCTGTTCGAAGGGCTCCAGTGCATGAGCCTGGTGCCGTCGGAAGTGCGAGCCTCGCTGCTGTCGAACCAATCTGATCTTCGAACCTCCGTTGGAGAGACTGACGATGACTGACTTGGGGTGGCCGGCGCTCGGACACCAGCCTGACCGGCAGTTCGGAATCGTCAGATCCTACGAAGTCCACGTCGACGGATTGCTCAGCCCTCCCCTACTGGGTTACCTGAGGTGGTCTCATCGCGTACAGCCCGAGCAGAGCGTCGTCCGCCTGCATGCGCGTCCAAATGAGCTCGACGACTACTTGCAGGCGTGCTCGGAACACGGGCTCACAATTGAGCGACTGACCCGCCTCGAGTCGGGGCCATGACTTTCTCAGCCTTGCGACAAGACTCGGAACGGGCCAAGCCTCAGGAAGAGCATCACGCCCACGAGCTTCTCCAGATCACGCGTCGCTTTGAGCGGACCCACGTCGACAGTATGGAACCCCATGTCCCGCGCGATCGCAAAAACCATCTCTTTCGCTGCCGGATCATCACCGGCGATCAACACTGAGGCGGCGATTCCGTCAACCGATGGCTCGGTCAGATGCCTCGCATGGACATGGTTCCAGCCCTTGAATACCCGCGCGCTCGGCAGCCGCTCCTGGATCAACTCCGCCGTCGACTTCCCTTTCAACGCCTCCCACTCACGCTTGTTGTAGGGATAGGACACGTCGATGACAACGGTCCCAGGCAATTCGCCGACCTGGCCGAGCGTCTCGTCCATCGCCTGCCACGGCACAGTGAGGATGACGACGTCGGCGTTCGCCCCGGCGTCCCTGTACGTCGCACCGCGTGCGTCGCCCGTCTTCGACGCGGTTGCGACCGCCTTATCCGGGTCACGCGAACCAACGACGACCTCGTGAGTCGGAGCGAGGGCCTGGGCGAATCCTCGGCCCATCCTCCCGGTGCCGATAATGGCGATCCTCACGCTCTCCCATGCTCCTCGCCGTACTGATTACGCCCTTCATAATTAAGTCGCATGAGAGGCCAGCAGGCCGGTAGAACGATCGAATCTATTGTCTGATTGTGAAAAGGGAGGGTATTGAGGTAAACATCAGCAGGGGACATCAGCTTGCGCTGCAAGTTCCTGCCTGAGTCAAGAGCTTCGGAGCCCGGCTGTCCGGCTTGGCTAAACCTAGGGTTAAGGAGTCCAGCATGCGAGTCAAGAAGCGCCTCAAGCGACGCGTCAAGAAAGGCATCAAGAGCGTCAAATCGGCACCGCCCGAGGCCTACGTTGGTGGCGCAAGCGTATTGGTGGGAAGCGCCGCAGTGGTGCTCCTCGCCACCACGAAGAGCGGCCGAGAGATACTCGCTCGTACGTCTCAGCTAGTCCTCCGCTCAGAACAGGACGAGCCGGAGTCCCCGGATTCCGACGTGCAGAAGGACGCACAAAAGAAGACGGCCAAGGACCACGACGTCGAGGATGAAGCAGAAGAGGACACCAACGGTGACGGCGAATCCGAGGTCACAGACCTGAAGCCACGCACTCAGCGACCGCCCAGCCCCAGGGAGGCGCCCGCCCCGCGGAAAGCCACCAACGCCTAGGCAATTAGGAGACTGGCCTGGTTCGCTTCAGTCAAGATCGTTCTGACGGGCAGCCTGCACACTGCCGACCTTCAACCAGCTGAGCCAGCACAAGCCGGTAACGATCGCGACTGTCGTGGCCATCAGCGCACCAGCGATGGCGAATACACCGATCTCGGAGACGACTGGGGTGTCAGGTTTGATCAGCCGCTCAGGCGCAAACGTCCAGCTGATTCCGAGCAGCCAGCCGACGGCGTTGAATCGGATCCACTGGCCGGCCGTTGGAAGGACTGTTCGAAGCAGCAGGAACTGAGCAGTAGGGATGGAAAACAGCAGGACCAGCGCGAGAACCACAGCAGACGGCCAGGCCACTCCGGACGGCAGGGAGATCCGTTGAACGTAGCTCGGAATCAGCCCGATCGACCATGCCACAACCGCCGCGATGCTCGTGGCCAAAGGCCACAGACGCACAACGCGTGAAGGCAGCTGTAATCGGGTCATGGCAATCGCCTGACCCCTGCCCACCAACGCCCCCTCGAGCGCGGCAGCACCGAGCACAAGTGCATAGTCGGACATGCGCCACACGTCCTGTGTTGCGGCCAGCGCAGCGGCTACCGTAAAGCCGGCCACCTGACCGGCGACGGTGCAGCCAACCCAGCGGCGAAAGAACCCTTCGCCGCCAGACGCGTACCGTGAGACGACCTCGATTCCCAGCCGCTCAGGTGCTGGTTGTGTCGCCTGCTCTGGCATCATCTGGCCACCACCAACCGAAAGTACCAAAGCTGTTCGACTGACACGGCCCATCTAGGAATTGCAGTTCATCCCCGACATGCTTAGCTAACAACATGTGCAGATGGATGGCCTACTCCGGCGACCCGATCCTGGCCGAGGACCTGCTGTTCCGGCCGGTGCATTCGATCATTGACCAAAGCCTCCATTCCCGTCTGGGAGCCACCACGACCAACGGCGACGGCTTCGGAATCGGCTGGTACGGCGAGGCCGACGGGCCGGCAGTATTCAAAAGCATTGATCCGGCCTGGAACGATCAGAATCTGCGCGAGATCGCCGGCCGGATTCGCACACCGTTGCTGTTCGCCCACATCCGGGCGTCAACTGGAACGCCGATACAGCGCTCCAATTGTCATCCGTTTCGACACGGCCGCTGGCTGTGGATGCACAACGGCGCAATTCGCGACTTCCACCGCGTAAAGCGTGAGCTGCTGATGGCGGTCGATCCGTCATTGTTTCCTGACATCGAAGGGTCTACTGACTCCGAACTGCTCTTTTTTTTGGCCCTCACCTTTGGCCTGACCGATGATCCCTTTGACGGGGTCGCGCGCGCTGTGGGCCTGGTGGAGAGGGTGGGGCGCGACAATGGCGTCGACTACCCCATGCAGGGAACAGTGGCAACCACCGATGGTCAATCCGTTTGGGTTTTCCGCTACTCCAGCGAAACTCAAAGCCGGTCGCTGTACTTCTCAACCGCTGTCTCGACGCTGCGTCAGCTGCACCCAGACATAGAGATGCTCCAAGGCTTGGGTGAGGAGACTCGCTTGGTGGTTTCCGAACCTCTCGGCGATCTTCCGGGGGCGTGGAACGAAATTCCCGAGTCATCAGCCGGTGTGATCCGTCCCGGGGCAGACGAGATCCGCCCTTTCCAGCCATTACTTCCTTGACCTTGGGATTGACGTTTAGACGAAATCCGTTTGGCCGAGTTTCGGTAGTCCACCTCGGACTGCCCTGATTTGGCACAATCTCGGACAGATCCTCGACACGATGAGGGAGGACAGCTAGCCGAGATGTCGAATCGCAATCCCCAGGTTGACGCCTGGTTCGCCGATCGCGACGGCCCTATGACCGAGGCTATGCAGTTGGCCCGGAAGTTGATCTTGGACGCGGATCCTCGAGTAGAGGAAACGATCAAGTGGAAAACGCCCACCTTCTCCTACAGTGGCAACATCGTCAGCTTCAACCCGTCCAAGAAGCTGGTCAGCTTGCTCTTCCACCGCGGCGCAGAGATTCCTGGCGAGTTTCCCTCCCTGGTCGGGGAGGGACAACTCGTTCGGGTAATGCGTTTCGCCGACAGTGCTGAAGTCGAAGCCGCCAAAGAGGAACTCCAGTCGGTCATTCGAGCGTGGTGCGAGAGCCGGTGATCATCCCTGGATCGGTGGCCGTGGTCAGCCTCGGATGAACTCCTCGACAAGATCACGAGCGTTGGAGTCGTCGTACTGAACCGGCGGGCTCTTCATGAAGTAGGAGCTTGCGGATAGCACCGGGCCGCCTCGGGCCGCCATTGCCAATGCCGCGGTCCTTCGCAATCTTGCAGGATCTAATGGCATCGATGATGATGATCCCGGCGGAGCTTGGCGAGTCCCACGCTTCGAGTTTGTACTCCAAGTGCACCGGCACATCGCCGAAACCCCGCCCTTCCAGCCGGACCAGCGCATGCTTGCGGTCGGCAAGGAATGGAACGTAGTCACTGGCACCGATGTGCACATCGGCATCGCGCATTTCGTGCGGAACCTGAGACGTGACAGCCTGGGTCTTGCTGATCTTCTTCGAGTGCAGCCGCGACCGTTCCAGCATGTTCTGGAGTCCATGTTTCCGCCGAAGTTCAGCTGATAGGTACGATCGAGCCGCCCTCCCCGATCCTCGAACAGCTTGGCCAGCACTCGGTGAGTGATCGTCGCGCCGACCTGGCTCTTGATGTCGTCACCGACGATCGGCACACCCGCGGATTCGAATTCAGCGGCCCAGGCAGGGTCGGACGCAATGGCAATGCATTGACAAATCCGACACCGGCATCGATCGCGCATTGGGCATAGAAAGCGTCCGCCTGTTCCGAGCCCACTGGCAAGTAGGACACCAGCGCGTCAGCCCCTACCACGACAATGGGCCACCCGGATCTCAGTCACGGCTGAACTGCAGCTGCCGCTGAAGAGCCGTCAGACGCGTCCCGCCAGGTCGACAAATTGGTAGCCCGCGGCCCGGTAGTCGTCGATGATCCCCGGCAAAGCGGCAACCGTTGAGCCACGGTAGCCACCGCCGTCGTGCATCAGGACGAGGGGATGTTCCTCCTTGAGCCCGCGCAACGCCCGCTTCCGCAGGATATCGGCGAACGTGACATCGCCGGGCCGCTGGCCCGACCAATCCCGGGTGTCGACTGACCACATCACGATCGACAAGCTCGCCTTTCGGCTGACCTCCGGGGCACCCTTGATGACCCCGCCGGGTGGGCGAAACAGGCACGCCTGCTGTCCGGTCGCTTCGGCAATTGCCTCGCCGGCTCGATCGATCTCCCTGGTCAAGGTCGAAGCCTTCCAGCCAGACGACCGGTTTGGCATGTCGTGTGACCAGCTGTGATTGCCAACCATGTGCCCCTCACCGACGATTGCCTGAAGCATCTCCGGCATCTGCGCGACCTCATGGCCCAGGACGAAGAACGTGGCGCGCACCTGCTTTTCACGCAGGATGTCGAGCACCTGGGGTGTGAACTCGCCTGGGCCGTCGTCGAAGGTCAGTGCCACCGTGGGTGCTGCGGGGTCTCCGCCGGCCATCGCGGGAGCGGCGGAGATCGGCTGACTCGCCGGTGTCGGACATAGCAGTTGGGCAGCGCTCGGCGGCGCAGAAGTCGCTGCTGCGGGCTGAGTTGCCGATTCAGCTGCCGCGGGCTGAGCTGTCGATCGATCGGTCGAACTCACCTCGGCTCTGCGACCAGTTCCCGCAACGGCACGGGTGATCATGACGACGATGAGGACGAGAATCAGGACGAGAATCACGGCGAACACGACAACCCGGTCCCAGTGCACCCGAAGCTGTCCGCCGTAAGGTGGCGGTTGACTCGCGACACCTGCTCGACGACTGGCCGTGGACACGCCCGGCGGTCGCGGCGGTGACGTGACGGCCATGGACTCATCCTGT
>Ga0126312_10000082_pt1 | contig 39651 bp, 36 predicted proteins | sample Plot104A_FD_92537 | JGI IMG/M metagenome (GOLD analysis project Ga0126312, IMG submission 92537) | Serpentine soil microbial communities from UC McLaughlin Reserve, CA, USA - Plot104A | ecosystem: Environmental > Terrestrial > Soil > Grasslands | place: USA: UC McLaughlin Reserve, Lake County... | reverse complement strand
GTCGAGGTCGACGCGCACGCGGCCTCCTCGGTCGACGTTGTGGTTGCAACGTCGAACTTCGGCGCCCTCACCAGCCTCCCTCGCAAAGCCCCGTCCGGCAATTCGGAATCAACCATCTAGAGGCGAGCGCGCCGCTACAGCCGAGTTCGCGGTCAGTCCCGCAGCGACTCGGGCTGCGGCGCGGCTCTCTGGAGCAGGTCGTCTACGACCTCGGCCGCTTCGCCGCGCTCTCCCTTGAGGACGACGGCACCCTCTACGGCGTGCCTGATCGCGCTAAGTGCCTGCTCGGGTCGCTCCTGTGCCGGGACGGTGTTGGAGAGCATTTCAAGCACGGCCTCGCCACCTGATAGTCGTCTGGGCTCCCAGCGGACTCCCGGTACGTACAGGCCGGCGGCGATCAACCCGATGCGCAACGGCGAGTCCCCGGCACCGCCGCCAAGGGCCCCCACGTCATAATCTTGGCCGTACTGACGGATCGAGAGCCGCTTCGGGTAGGGATGGACGAGCCCTTGCCCGTCGAGGACCGCGAACTCGTCCGAGTAGTAGGTGGCCCCCGCCCGGACGAGCTCCGCGACGAGCGTCGTCTTGCCGCCGAAGCTTCTGCCCGGGATCACGATCGCGCGACCGCCGTGAGCCACGGCCCCAGCGTGGACGAAGATGTAGTCCGGCGCATGTAGGGCGATGCAAGCCCGCAGCCGGCTATCCAGGATCTGCAGTGCGATCTCGAGGTCGGAGCTGCCCGAGAGAGCGCCAACCTCGTCAACTACCGCATAAGTTGACCCCGTCCGAGGGCGGAGGCTGAACTCGTGGTCCTCTTCCGCCGGCTCGCGCCGGGACCAACCCGGCGGTAGCACGGTCTCCACTCGGGGTAAGACTGCGGAAGGGGCGCTGATCGCGAGTGGAACTCCGAAGGCCTCGAGTCCGATCCGATCAAGCTCGGACACGTGGTCGCCTTCATGCCCGTGTTGGTGATCGTGCGTGTGTAGAGCAACGTTCGTCATCGGGAGATCGTGGTCAGGGCCGCGTGCTCCTCCCGCGGAAGAGCATCCAGCCGATCGCTGATAGGGGGGCGCCGGGAAGCGCGACCGCTCCGTCGATTTCGCGGCGAAGCACCGCCTCGATGGCGGGGCGGCCGTCGACCGGCACGCTCCCGATCGTCCCGGCAGGCCTGACTATGACCGCAGCCGGCGAGCGGTGTACGTCGTAGACATGCAGCACCTCAATCAGCTCGTCGAGTTCGTCTTGGAGGGCCGGGTCCTCCCGCGTCGCGTCAGCCAGCGAGAGACCCTCCCCGTGCCGGGCTCGTGCCCGGTCATAGCGCTCGAACGTGCTGATTCCGACGAGCGCGATCGTCAGACGATCGGCGGCGATCGTCTGCAGCCGGCGTAGCTCCGGCAGCATCGGCTCACACGGACCGCAGCCCGCGAGCGTGAACACCAATGCCACGGGCCGTCCGCGCGCGAGGAGCGATGAGAGCGTCAGCGTGCCTCCGTGTCCGTCGGGCACGGAGAACTCCGGCGCGAGCGAGCCGACGGGGAGGCCCTGCGGAATCCTGCCGAGGCGGCCCCGGGCGGCGGCAAGGTCGCGACGCAAGCGCCGGCTCTCGAGCCACATCGGGATCCCCAATGCGAGCAGGGCAAGAACGGCGACGCCAAGGCCGATGGCCACCAGCTCGGCGCCGGTGCGCGCCGAGACCCACGTGTCGATCGCCGGGCCCGGGCCCCCGCACGACGGCAAACAGCGCCGCGCCGGCAAATGCCAAGTTGCGCGCGAGCGCGGTCCGGCTCGCGGGCGCGGAGTGGATGGCGCCGAAGCAGTTGCAGTCGGGTGTCTCGCCCCGCCGCAGTGCGTTCGTGATCCCTGCCGCGAACGCGAGCAGCAGCACGAGCGCGCCGACCGCTCCCCAGGTGGCCGAAGGGCGCGGCACGAGCGCGACCGCGACCGCCGGCTCCGCAAAGGGCAGCGCCGTGCCGAGAACCGCCGCGGGGCGCCGCGGGACGCCGAAGCCCGCAAGCGACGCACGGGAGCCCCGAAGGTCGGCCAGCTTCCCGGCCGCGGCCACGGCGAAGACCGCCGCGAGCAGCAGGCGGGCAGCGAGCAGTGCCGAACTCATGCCGTCAGGAAGGGGTTGCTCCGAGGCAGCCTACGTGCAGCCTGTCGTAGACGGGTTACAGCAGACCGTGTTCCCAGTGCAGCAGGGGACTGTCGGGTCGCAGCCCGTCGGGCTCGGCGGGTTCGAGCCGCATATGCAGGGACAGGCTTGGCCGAGTTCGGTCGGCGTCACGGTGCAGTTGCACACCGTGCCTACGCAGTTGCAGGCGTGGCAGGAGTTGTTGTTGGAGACGCAGCATCGCTGGTTACACGACTTCCCGGCGGTCGCCTGACAGCAGCGGCTGTCCTGGGTGCCAGTCGCTGGGGCGCAGTCCTTGATTTGGGTACAGCCGCTGCAGCCGAGCGGGATAAATCGCCGCGGTCGGGGCGGCGATGCTCGTGATCAGAGGCGCGGCGGCCGCCGCGGCGCCGGCGGTCAAGGCCGACTTGCGCGCGAACTCCCGCCGTGAGAGTCCATTCCCCTTGGTGGATGAGCAACGGCGGGGCCTCGAGCAGCGCCCGCTCCTCGAGCTGGGCGACGGCAGCCGAGACCTGGCTCTCCGTCACGGGGTCGCCGAGCCGGTCGCCGGCAAGCTTCGCGATGCGGGCCGGCTCAGTGTGCCCGTCTCAGCACTCGAAGACGGCTGCAGCGAGCGGGCTCAGGCAATGCACATCCTTGGTGTTCAGGTCATAGACGATGGTCTCGTCGCCGACATGCTCGGTAAGCAGCCCATCATTGCGCGCGAGGGGGAGCTGGGTGTCCGATTGCCGCACCCGACGATCCTAAGCAAGTCGCGGCTGTACGCCAATAGCGTCGCTCATGGCTATCCGGTGGGCTCAGGTTGTGCTACCAGGGCGGTGATCTGCTCAAGGCCTGACAAGCCACGACATAACATCGGCGGCCTGCGGGCGGGCGTGAGACAAGGATTGCACCGGCTGGGACGGCTCTTGCCGGCGAGACCACGCGGGCGCCTCTCGCGCTGGCTACGGCGAAGGGGGTTCAAACCCGACGCCCATTACGCGATCCGCATCGAATATCCGACCTCGGCGTCCAACGCACCGCGCTGGAACCCCCACCCTGAACTCGAGCGGATCATCGCTACCGGCGAGCGAACCTACCGCGAATCCCTTGCGACGATCGCGCGCTACCGCGACTCCCTGCGCTGCATCGAGCTGCATGCACAGGAGTCCTACGAGCCCTCGTGGAGCAACGACTGGCTGCCGCCCCTGGACGGCGCGGCCATCTACGGATTCATCCGTGCCCGCTCGCCCTCGCTGTATGTGGAGATCGGCTCCGGGCACTCCACCAAGTTCGCGGCACGTGCCCGGCGCGACGGCCGGCTTCAGACCCGGATCGTGTCCATCGATCCGCGCCCGCGCGCTGAGATCGACGAGCTCTGTGACCGTGTGATGCGCGTGCCGCTCGAGGATGCGGATCTCTCCGTGTTCGATGACGTGTCCGCCGGCGACATGGTGTTCTTCGACGGCTCGCACCGCACGTTCATGAACTCGGATGCGACGGTCTTCTTCCTTGAGGTCCTGGCACTGCTCTCAGGCGGAGTGCTCGTGGGTGTACACGACGTCTTCCTCCCATACGACTATCCGTCGGAGTTCGCCGATCACTACTACTCGGAGCAGTACCTGCTGGCGGCACACCTGATCGCCGAGAACCCCGCGCTCCAGCCCGTCTTGCCGACCTTCTATGCGACACGTCACCCGGAGCTCGGTTCCCTCACGGCCGCACTCTTGTCGGAATCCCGGCTCGAGGGTCTCGACCGGGGCGGCCACGCCTTCTGGTTTCGCGTGGGCGGGGCTTAGAGCCTCGCTGGTTTCATCTCTGCGCCCGGAGGGCCGAGCGGGGGTCCTTGGCGAGGTTCTTGATGATGTTGCTCTTTGGATTGAGCCGGCTGGAGCGCCTGTAATAGCGCCGCGCCGCCTTGAGGTGGCCGCGGCGGACGGCGAGGTCTCCGAGGAGGGCCCAGGGGAGGTGATCGTGGGGCTCGAGCCGGGCTGCTTCGCGCAGCAAGGCGCTTGCCCTTCGGTAGCTGCCGAGGCGGCCGTAAGCCGCGCTCTTGACCTCTAGCGCCGGCAGCGAGTCAGGGTTCAAGGCGAGCGATTCATTCGCCAGCCGAAGCGCCTCGAGCGGGTCGGCCCGCAGCGAGTCACGAGCCTGAATGCGGTCATGGTCGGCGAACGCCAGCCGGCCAACGAGGTCCGCCGCGGCGACCGCGGCAACTGCCACGAGAAGCACGGCCACCGCGCGCGCCGGCGAGACGCCGTTTCTACCGACCCTCGGCGACCACGGTGCCACGACCGCAGCCGCCGCGCACAGCGCCACGCCGGTCGCGCCGGGGAGGTTGTGGAGCCAATCCACGCTCGTGTGGGCGAGCCAGGCGATGAAGGCGCCGCCGCCCGCGACGGCCATCATCCTCCGCCTGACAGACCGGACGCCGCGGCGCGACTGCCTCCAGAAGCCCGCGAGCACGGCGCCCACGAATATCGCCAAGGCTAGGCCGCCGACGATCCCCAGCTCGGCGAGCGCCTGCAGCGGAAGGCTGTGCGGCTGGCGGATGTCCTCGTTCGTACGGCGCTTGAGGAAGTAGAACCTGTCGTAGTTCCCGGCTCCCGCCCCTTCTAGCGGCTGGTCCTTGAACTCGCGCCAGGCGACGCGCCAGTAGTCGTACCGGTAGCCGCCACCCGAGGTGAAGCGAGTGTCGCCCTGCCCCCCAGTGCGCAGATTTACGAAGTCGTCGTACTGGCGGCTGATCTCGTGAGCCGGGTCGCCCACCGCGGCCGTGGCGCCCGCCAAGGCGATTACGACAACGGTGGCGGCAAGAAAGGCCTCCACACCGTGGACGAGCCGCTGCCGTCCCCCCCCCGCGAGCGGGGTCAGCACGGCCTGCACGGCGGCCCAGCCCACCCCGACCGCGCCGGCGGCGAGGAGGATCAGCTTCCCGGCATGCTCGACGAGCTCGCGATCCGCGTGAGTAGCTCCCTCCGGGAGATCGCTGTACACGTCGAGCAGCGGCTGGGCTACCGCTGCCAGCCCAAGCCCAACCGCTACGAGTACCCAGACACGCCGGGCGCGACCGGGAACAACGACCAGTACGACCGCCGCCGAGAGCGCCGTGGCGGGGAGGATGCCGCGCGTTTGACTCAGCAACAGGAGCGATCCGAGCACGACCGCTGCGGCGGCGCCTACGCCGGCGAGCAGCTTGCTTCGAGTCTGCTCGGCCAGCGCGACGGCGGGCCAGAACCCGAGCAGGAAATAGCCCGCCTGCCCGTTTACGTATCCGAGCGGGTCCCGAAGGCGGCCGCCGAAGAACAGCGTGGCGCCGTTCCCGTCCGCCATGTGTACGACCACGTAGAGCCCGACCACGAGGACTCCGGCGGCCGCGCAGGCGAGCGGAAGCCACCGATCCCGCCAACCGCGCATCAGGAGGAGGAGGGCGGCCAGCATCGCTGCGTAGAGGGCCCATCGCCCCGCGGACACGAGCGCCTGGTCGCGCGACTCGGCCCAGGTGGACGAGAGCCACGACCACAGCCAGAGGGCGGTGAGGGCCCCTACCGCCAGGGCTGGGACTCGCCGCGGGCGGCCCGGGTTGGTCACGGCAAGCGCCAGCACGAGCGCGAGCAGGCCGACGGTGATAGGTCCCCAGACGGTGAGGTCGTAGAAGCCGTCGGCGAGGGCGCTGATGCCGGAAGCCGCCCCGATGATCGCGAGCAGCCCGACCGCGAGGGCATCGGCGACCCGGCCCTGAACCGTCGGCCGACGACGCGCCGCGGCCGTGGCGCTAGCCACGTTTGTACGCGCGATAAGCGGGCTTCTTGCGGCCCTTACGCGTCAACAGGCCCCTATTCACCTCGTCGCCACGGGGGCGGCGGGGGTCGTCATAGAGCGAAAACCATCCGAGCGTGTAGATCCTCGACCAGCGTCGGGTCGTGCGAAGCGCGTCACTGAGCCAGCGGGCGGCAGTTCGGCGCGTGACCCAATAGTTGAACTCGTGATTGCGGTGATCCGTGGGCCAGAAGAGCTCGGAGAGGAACAGCTTCATGCGTCGGCGGCCGCGCGGCCGTCCCAGGTAGCGGTCAACCCACCGTGCCAAGACATCGAGATCCGAGAAGTCGGCGAACCCGTGTCCGAGACGGCGGCGGTGGGGGAGGGGCCTCCGCGCGCTGAACGGGTTGTGGCCGTACATGTCCATGTGCGGGGGTTTTCCATTCGGCAAACGCAGGTTCCTGATCCAATTGCGCGGTGAAACGTCGCCGGTTGTGAACGAGTTGCCGCCGATGACGAGATTGCGGCGGCTGCGCTGCTTGAGTCTCTTATAGGCGGCGTCGAGCATCCGAGCGTAAACATGCGGCGCCTTTTTCATGCGGCGAGTGAGCGGACGGTCGCGGCGCTCCCGCCTCAGCAAGAGGAAATTTGCGCGGCGAGTCGGCTCCGCCCAGATCATCCACAGGCGGACGCTCCGGTAATGGCGGGAGGCAGCGTACGCGAAGTCCGCGAAGTCCCTCGAGCGGCGAGGGGTCCAGCGGGGATCCGACCTTCCGCTTGCCCATGACGGCGTGTTCCTCAGAACAAGAGCGACCCGGATGTGGTACTTCCGAGCCTGGCTGACGGCATCGTCGAGCTCAGCCGACCAGCGATAGGCAGGGTCCGTTGGATCCTTTGGGCGCAGGGGGCGGCTGCGAGCGACCCTGTCCCATTCGAGGACGCTCTCGTAGATGCCCGCTCCAAGGTCGCGGTAGATCGGGAACTGCGACACGCCATTCACGCGGACCGGACCCCAGATCGCCTTCTTCCGGGAGGGCGCCGCGGAGGCGTCAACAGAGCTCGCGAGGAGCGCGACGAACACCAGGACAAGGACAGTGACGGGCGGGCGGAACAGTGGCGATCCCACGCGTCTAGGCCTTACTCTGGGAGGCGTTCCCATGGTCGGAAAAACCGCCAGCTGTACCGGGGTTGCGCTCGTGCTTTGCGCGGCCCTCACCATGCCGGCCCCCGCCGTCGCTCTCGACCCGGGCATCAACTACGACCCGGGGAGTCCTTCGGGGAAGGAGTACGCAATTCCGCTCGTCGAGGGCCGCACCGAAGGCGCAGGCACGACCAACCAGCGTCGCGGCGCGAACATCCCGTTCGGGCTTGGCATCAACCCGCCTGGCAGCGGCTCTGGGCGAACGGGCGGCGGAACGTCCGACAGCTCGGGCCGGCAAGGCGGCTCCGCTCGAGGACACCGGGGCGGCGCGGGGAGTGGTGGAAACCAGCGATCCCGCATCGAGGACGCCGAGAATGTCGGCGGAACGGGTGGGCGAACGCTGCTCATCGCGCTCGCCGTGCTGATTCCCGCGGCACTTCTGGCGGTGCTTCTGCAACCGCGGCGACCGGTTAGCGGGGGCGGAAGAGCTGGCTGACTCTTCGGCCTAGCCCGGAGCCGGCCGGCTGGTCGTTGCCCCGCGCGGCCCCGGCACCATTGCTGCTCGCGCCCAGTGCTGCCGAGACCGGAGCCTCGCTGCCGGCCCGCGCGGGCGCGTAGCCGTCGCCGTATCCGTAGCCGTACCCGTATCGCTGAGCTTCCCGCGCTCCGGTCGCCACCATCCCGAGCAGTCGGCCGCCGGCCGTGTTCGTGAGCTCGATCATTCGCGCCACCACGTCACCTGGTGTCTGTTCGAGGCGGGCCACACCCACCAGCCCCGAGTTTTGCTGCAACAGGGCGAACGCGTCGCTGATCACGAGCAGCGGCGCAGTGTCGATCAGTACGAGGTCGCAGAGATCCGGAAGCCGGCCGAGCAGCGACGCCATGCGCACCGACCCGAGCAGCTCGGAGGGGTTGGGAGGGGGCGCTCCGCCCGGCAGCACCTGCAGGTCGCCGTCGATCCCGTCGACCGATCGCAATACCGACTCGGGCGCATCGCCCATGAGGACATCGCTGAGACCCAGGGAGTTCTCGAGCCCAAAGCGGATCGCGAGCTGAGGGTGCCGCATGTCCGTGTCGACAGCGATGACACGCTTCCCGGCACGAGCGAAGGCCACCGCCAGGTTGGAGGCCACGGTGGTCTTGCCTTCCCCCTTGAGCGGGCTGACCACCACGAGCGTCGTCAGATCACGGTCGATGTTGAAGTAGGTCAGGCTGTCGCGCAAGGTCTGGAAGGCCTCGCTAACCCTGGGGCTGGGCGGGGCACCCGGGAACGCCTCGTACGGAATCGTGCCCAGAAGGGGTACCCCCGCCAGCGACTCGAGCTCCTCCGGCTTGCGGAGCTTACGGTCCAACCGCTCCGCGAGCACCATGAGGCCGGTGCCTATCAGCAGCGCCGCGATCAGAGCGAGGAGGGCGTTGCGGCGGGGCTGCGGAGCGACCAGCGAGCCAAGACCCGGCGGGTCGACCACGACAACGTTTTGACTTTGGGCGCCACGGACGGTTTGGAGCTGCTGGAGCTGGTCTTGCATGGTCCGGCGCCGCACGGGGTCGTTGGTGCGGGGGAGTTGCGATTGGAGCGTCGCGATCGCCGTGTCGATCTGCTTGATGGCGCGGTTCTTGCGCTCGGCGCCAAGTGCCTGCGCGACGGCCCGCGCGTTGTCTTGGGCTTGCGTGGCCGTCGGTCCGGATACGCGGATCGTGACGAATCCGGTGTCCTCGTCGGAGCTCGACTCGACGCCCCCAATGGCATTGATCGGCTTGTGCTGGATGCGGGCGGCCGTCGCGCGCACGCTTCCTGTCTGCGCGATGCTCGCTACTCCGGCGCCGTTCCCGGGCGTAGATCCGGCGCCTCCGCTCAGGATGGCCTGCGGGTCGGCGCTCGCCTGCGGTTGCACGACCACGGTCGAGGAGTAGGTCTTCGTGAGCCGCTCACTGTAGAGGTAGACGGCCGCCGGAATGGCGATTGCGCAGAGAAGCAGAATCCATCCTCTGCGGCGAAGGAGCCGCAGAACGTCGCGCGGATCGGTCGCATCCACGTACGGCGGAGTCATCAACCCAGTATACGTTTGGTTTTCTGGATTCCCACGGGGTTTTATGGGGCGGCGCCGTGGGTGGTTGCGGGCTGGAGCGCGCGCCCGCGGTAGGCCTCGGCGCTCCTCGCGCGCTCCTCGGCCCTCTGCTCTCGCAGAACCACGAGCAGGCAGAGCATCAGCCCCACCACGTGGCTACGGTAGCGGTACGCAGTCCCGGCGTTGCCAGTGCTGAGGGCATAGGCGATCAGAGCGAAAAGGGCCGGATAAACGAGCGGTCCGGCCCGTCGCAGGATCGTCCCGCCATGCTTGAACACCGAAGTGATCAGCAGGATAAGACCGACGAACAGCACCATGGTGCCCAGCACGCCCAGCTGCTGGCTCGTGTTCGCAACCTGCCAGGGATATGGCCTGAGCACGATGTCGCGGATCCGCTTCGGCAGGTTGAGGATCACCTTCTCCCGGGTGGAGTAGTCGACTTTCTCGAGTGACAGATTCGCGTTGGAGTCGCTCGCGTTGGCGTCCTGTGACTGCTGGACGCTCTTGAGCTCCTTGTCCGACGATTTGCTCAAGGCGATCGGGACGAAGATGGCGAACGCCAAGATGCCGACCGCCAGAAAGGCCAGCGAGAGGTCGCCGTCGAGCCTGCGAAGAGATGCATGCAGCGAGACGGCCGCCGCAGCAGCCAGGAAGAACCAGCCCACGTACGGGCGGGTGGCTATGGCGATCAGGCAGCCCATGACGAGCGGCAAGACCGCGCTCAGCTCACCCCGCTTCCACATCCTGGCGCCGCCGTATGCGAGGAGTCCCTCAGAGAGGTACATCAGCGGCTCCTTGTGGATGACTCCGGAGAAAAAGACGTTGGTTGGCTCGATGGCGAGGATCCACGCCGCGATCGTCGCGGCCTTGGGGCCCGCGAGGTCGTAGACGGCGGTTGCCATGAGCGCCAGGCCTACAATGGCCAGTGAAATGAACTCGATCCGCTCCATCATGTGGGGCGCGGGATCGAGGAGCCGGTCGTTGATCGAGATCAGGAAGACGTGAAGCTTCGTGGTCAGCGCGTCGGTCGAGGGATCAGAGAAGAGACCGGTATGCGTCGCGAGGTCGGTCGCCCGGGCGAACCAGGTCTGCTCGTCGGGTCCGCGGAGGTCCTGCGAGATTGAGAAGAGGCCCACACTGCTGGCGCCCAGGAAGCGTAGGAGGAAGGCGAGGGCCATCGGCTTCCCGATGGCAAGATCGGGTCGACTGCGCTTGAGACGGCCCAGGACATAGATCGCCAGGTAGCCGCCCACCAGCAACGCCAGCGAGTCGCACACGAGGTTGTAGAGGTGGGAGTCGGAGAAAGCCGTGTTCACCAGAGCCAGGCGGTTCCGCGCTAGCACTAAGGTAGGCCAATTTCGGACTTCCGCCTCCGTGCGTGGCGGGTGCCGATCTGATCACAGGCCGCGAGTCCGGAGCACCTTCGAGGGGGCGGAGTGCCCGCGGCCTCAGGCAGGCTGTGAGCGCGATCGCGCGGTCAGGCTCTCGAACACGCCGTCCCACGCCTCCAGCAGCCGATCGTCACCGTAGCGCTGTTCGGCCAGCGCTCGTCCGGTCTGGCCCGCGACGCGGCGAGCCTCCTCGTCATCGATCAAACGCAGCAGCCGATCGATCCAGTCGTCGTGAGTGGCGCAGGCCAGATCCTGGCCGGCTTCTGTCATCGCGCGGGTGTATGCCGGAGTCGAGGACGTCACGGTCGGCAGCCCCATTCGCCAAAAGCCGATCAGCTTGTTCTCCGGCTTCCCGCTTACGAAGGGATGGTCAAGTGGCAGCGGGATGACGGCGGCGTCACAGGCCGTTGCGACGACCGAGACCCGGTCCTCGCTCCATTGGTGGAGCCTCACATTCTCGAAATGCCGCGCCGCTATACGGGATGTCTGGCGGCGCCAGTAGCGCTGGACGAACTCGCGGTACTCGAGTGTCGTTATGAGATGCAGTACGAGCGGGTGCCGCCGATCGACCTCGGTCAGCGCCGGCCCTACCTCCCCGAACCATCTGACGTTGGTGGCCAGTCCCTCCCAAACGAGATGGAAGGGGGAACCCGCCCGATAGTCGCCCTTTACCTGCGCGACGACCTCTGACTGAAAATCGAGAATCGGGTGGACGTTGGGGCACAGCGGCGAGATCGCGGCGGCCTGCTCCGGGGTGGCGCAGGTCGTTGCGTCAGCACGCTGGAGCATGCGCTCAATCGATCGGCGGTAGCTATGGAACGGGTGCCGTGCCTCCCCCGCGAGGAACTTGGCGGGGCCCCTCAGGATGGCCTTGGGATCCCAGCGCGCGATGGCGAGGTACGAGTCGACCATGTCGAACACGACTCTCGCCCGGCCTGGCCGGTAGCTACTCCAGGCGCGCAGGTCCGCGCGGGGGGTGACGACGACGATGTCGTACGCCGACTCGGGATTCGCGATCTCGAAGTCGATACCGCGCTGGCGGGCGTAGAAGGGAAAACGTCGCCGGTCGGCCGGCGGGCTGAGATCTGGGCTGTAGGGGGCGTATCCCATCCTCATGGCGTCAACTCGGGCGTGATCACTTATGTCCGGCTGCTGGAGACGAGCCGGTGTACGGCAGTGTCTCCGCAGGCCGTCGAGCGGGATGCAAGCCTGCCGCGATCACGCGGCTATTGGGATTGCGCGAGTTCGCTGTAGAGCCGGTCGTACCGTGGGATGCCCACACGCTCCAGGGACAGCCGCTCCCGAGCGACCGCGCGGCAGTGCGCCGCACAATTCGGGTCGGCGGCGAGCGCCAGAATCTCTCGGGCCGCCGCCTGATAGCCGGTCGCGCTGAAGTCGCGGACCACCACGCCTACGCCCTCACCGTCGAGAAGCTCGTCGAGGTCGCCCGTGCCCGCACTGACTATCACCGGCAGGCCCGCACCGAGGTACTCCCCGACCTTGGTTGGCGAGCATGCGACCCCGCCGAGCCCCGGTTGGTAGAACGACACACCGAAACCGGCGCGCTCTAGATACCCGCCGATCTCACCTGGGGGGGACTGCGTGACCTCGAAGGCGGACTGGGGCACCTGCGCCTCGGCCAGCTCGCGCTCGATGGCCGCGCGGTCGGACTGCGTTAGGACCAAGAAGAAGAGGTTTGGTTCCAGCGCACGTGCCGCGGCGAAGAACTGCGCGACCTCCCGTTCCATGTACCGGCCACTGAATTTGCCGACGTAGACCATCGTGGAGCGGTTTCCGCCAACAGGTTCGCGACTTCCATTGAGGCGCGCGAAGTCGACGCAGCACGGGATGACCGTGAGGGGCGCATCGGGGCCGGCATCCGCGAAGAGGTATCTGCGGAGGGCCTCTGTGAGCATGACGACATGGTCGGCTCGCCGGATCGCAACCCGCTGAACCCGGTTCGTGATTCGGTAGGGGAGACCCCCGCGCCGCCAGCGCCCGGCGTCTACGTATTCCTCAGCCATCAGGCCGCGGAGGTCGAAGATGAAGCGGCAGCGCGTCAGATGCTGGGCGATCATGCTGCAGACCGCGGGCACGTGGTTGCGGGCGTGCACGGCATCCAGGCGGTGGCGCCGGATCAGCCGTGTGGCCACCAAGGCGCCCACCAGGCAGTCATAGACTGTTGCTGGAAGCGATGGCCGCTTGTGGTAGCGCAGCGAGTGCCAGGTGATGCCGCGGCCGGCGAGTTCGTCGCGCAGCGCCCGCCGTCGCCCCGCCGGGAGCTCGGGGTCGAACGTCAGCAGGTGGAGCGTGTGCCCCCGCCGGGCCAACCCTTCGAGGTAAGCGACCACCTGCGTGTGCACGAGCGGGTCCTCGAGCGACAGGTAGCAGATGTAGAGAGATCGCAGCTTGCGCCGCATTCCGTGTGACGATAATGCCGTGGCGGAGTCTGAACGAGAACCGAGCGTAAGCGCGATCATCCCCGCGCACAACGCTGAGCCTTATCTCGCGGATGCGATCGAGAGCGTGCTCGCGCAAACCCATTCGCCCGTCGAGTGCATCGTCGTGGACGATGGCTCCACCGACGGAACGGCCCGCGTCGCCCAGGGCTTTGGTGATCGCATCCGGGTCGTTTGCCAGGAGAATCGCGGGGTCTCCGCGGCGCGCAATCGGGGTGCGGCAGAGGCCAGCGGGGACCTCCTCGCGTTTGTGGATGCCGACGACCGCTGGCTGCCGGAACGAGTCGGCCGGGGGGTCTCCGCGCTTCGCTGCAACTCCCGACTGGACGCGGTCGTATGCGCGACCCAGGTGGTGGATCGGGAGGTCAGGCCGGTCGGCGTGATTCGCCAGGACCCGCATCTGACCCCGGAGGACCTCCTCATGTGTCGCGGGAGCGTCGTCTCCGCGAGCTCGAACCTGTTGATCCGTCGGAAGGCCTTCGCGGAGCTTGGGGGCTTCGACGAGGGGCTGTCGACGTCTGCCGACTGGGCATTGACGTTCCGGCTGGTCGAGCGTGGCCACCTCGGGGTCCTCTCCGAGCCGCTCGTTCAGTACCGGCGCCACGAGTCGAACATGAGCGCCAGCGTCCCGCGCTTCGAGAGGGACATGCTGGCGGCGTTCGGGAGCGTGTTCGCCGACACGCCATCCCCGCTCCAGCCGCTCCGGCGGCGTGCTTACGCGAACCTGCATCGCATGATCGCCGGGTCGTACTTCGTGGATGGACGCTTCCGTGCCTTCGCCCGCCATGCCGCCCGCAGCGTCATAGGGCATCCCTCGACCCTTCCATACTTCCTCGGGATGCCGCTGCGCCGGCTGCGCCGGAGCCGAACGGGCGCGGTCGATCCGCTCAGACCGCCTCCGGGAAGGCTTCGTTCGCCGGCTTCGGGCCGTGACTGACCGAATTCGAGTCCTCCACCTCACGGGTCATGCCGGGATGTACCCCTACTTTCGGCTACTCGGCCAGTATGCGGACCGGGATCGCTTCGACCTCCGCTTCGCGTCGTTGGCGCCGAGTCCGTCTTTGCAGCGGGATGTCGATGGCCTCGGGCTCCCCGCCTTCTCCCTCGACAGTCCCCGTCGAGCCGACTATCCAGCTGCTGCGGTGCGCCTTGCCAGGCAGCTGCGTCGTGAGCACATGCACGTCGTCCACACCCATTCGCTCGACGCCTCGCTGGTGGGACTCCTCGCGGCACGCGCCAGCAGGAGCGTCGTCGGCGTCGCGACGGCCCACTACTCGCACGAGATTCCGCTGTACGACCGTTGGACGCTGTCGAAGGTGGACGCCTTGTCGCTGGGGCGGTTTGCGCACCACGTCATCGCTCCTTCTGACGACCTTCGAGACACGCTCATCCGGTTCCACGGCGTGGCGCCGTCGAAGGTCACCGCGATCGACAACGGGATCGAGCTCGAGTACTACGAGCAGGCCGCGAGTGACGGTTCGGAGGTCCGAGACGAGCTCGGCCTCGGCGAGCGCCTCGTGATGACGTCCATCGGCCGCGTCTATTGGATCAAGAACCAGGAATCGCTGATCCGTGCGTTCGCCACTGTTGCGCCGGAGCAACCAGAGGCCGTTCTGGTTTTGGCGGGGGATGGCGACCAGAAGGCCCTCCGCGAGCTGGCCGCGTCGCTTGCTTTGGAGGATCGGATGCGGATCCTCCCGCCGCGTGACGACACTCGAGCCCTTCTGGCGGCCACCGACCTGTTCGTACATCCCGCGCTCGGAGAGTCGTTCGGCGTGGTGATCATCGAGGCAATGGCGACAGGTCGTCCAGTGATGTCAACCCCCGTCGGGATCGCTCGGGAAGCAGTCGAGGACGGCGTCACCGGCGTACTCGCGGCGGGGCACGAGCCTCGCGACCTAGCACAAGCGATGAGGAGGGCGCTCTCGGTGCGGGACGACTGGGAAGCAATGGGACGCGCGGCGCGGCGGCGCGTGTCGCGTTTCTCTGCCTCCCGCATGGTCGCGCGGTATGAGCGGTTGTATGAGGAGCTTGTGCAACGTGCGGGCGGCCGACAGCCGTGAGGCCGGGCGGTCGCAGGCGAGTTCTGGTCGCGGGCGCGGGTGAGGTGGTGGCGAGCGGGTACCTGCCCGCCCTAGCCCGGCTCGGCTGGAGCGCCACCATTCTCGACCTTGACATGCAGCGAGCCCGATCGGTCGCTCGCCTGTACGGCCGAGCCTCGGCCTCGAAACGGCGGCTTTCCGAGATCGATGCCGCTCGCTATGAAGCGGTGGTCGTCGCCACGCCGCTGCCCACCCACCTCGAGGTCGTACGCACGGCGCTCGCGGCCGGAGCCCGGACGGTTCTCGTCGAGAAACCACCATTTCGAACCGGAAACGACCTGCGGATCGCGCTGCGTGCGGCCAACGCCGCGCGCGCCCGACTGTTCGCGAGCTTCTACACGAGAGCTTGGCCATCCGTCCAGAGGGCACGTGCGTCGTTCCCTGACTGGCGCGAGAGATTGGGCCCACTGGTCCGGGTGCTCGTTGCCCAGGGACGGCCGTGGTCCTGGGCGTCGGTGGCCGCGCGCGAGCGGGGGGCGGCGGGGCTCGAGTCCCTGCTCCTGGAGGAGCTGCCCCATCCGCTCGACACCGTCTTCCACATCTCGGGTTGGCGACACGCAGTCGTGCGGGAGGGTCCCCAACCGCCATCGGAGACGCCGTGGGCATTCTCCGGCTCGGTCCTGGTCGGGGCGGACGGTGGTGAGCCGGTGCTCCTGGAGCTGCTCGGCTCACGCCGCCACACGCTCGCCAATGCCGTCACCTTCGAGTTCGACCGCGGTGTGGCCACTGCCGAGCTGTCGCCAACGGGCGGAGTCATCGTGCGCGAGGGCGGTAGCTGTGAGCTCGAGCTCACGGGCGTGCGGACCGGAGCGGACATGCGGGAGCTGTTCACGGGGGTGCTGCGTGGAGTGGCTGGCGACGGTGGAGCGGGAGCTCCGCCGGCGGTGGAAGCCGCCGAGTGGGCCGGACCAGTCGCGGTAGTCGACGTCCTCCGCGACCGGCCGGCAGGGGAGAGGGATGCGCCGGAGACGTCCGCATGACGCGCTGGCTGGTGCTCGGCGCCACGGGTGGCGTGGGAAGCGTCCTCACGAGCCTCCTGGCCGAGCGGCCGGATACCTCCGTAGCGGCGGTCTCACGTAACCGGGTACTCCTCGAAGAGCTCAACCGACGACTCGGATGCGAGACGCTCCAATTCGACGTCACGTCGTCGGCTGCCCGGCTGGGAGAGCTTCCAGCGGCCGATGTCGTGGTGGATCTGACCTACGCCGGGGGTCGCCATCCGCGCGCCATAGTTCGCAAGGCCGAGAATGCTGTGGCGCTCATCGGCGCATACCTCGATCGCCACCGAGCGGCTCGGTTGGTCCACACGGGGACATGGGTGCTGCTTCAGCGGCGTCCTAGCTACAGCGACCGCCTTGTGACGCGCCTGGACTGGAGCTCGACCTACACGTTGAGCAAGAGCGCGGCCGAGCGAGCGCTTGCTCGGGAGTGGTGGGCTGGGCGAATGAGGGTGATCCGCCTGGGAAACGTCGTGACGCCCGATTCAATCTGGGGCGTCGCTCTGCTGCGAGCGCTCCGGGCCAGCAAGATCGAGAGTGCCGAGACCCTGATATCCCCGGCCAACGTCTGTGGCGTCGATGCGCTCGTCGAGGCAGTCGACGACCCCGGTGGCGAACCGGTTGCACTCGGCTCCTCCGCGGCAGGCTGGACATGGGGTGAGATCCTTGAGGCCGCCGCGCGCGCCGTCGTTCGACGTGGAGGAGAGATCTGTGGAGAGTGGGAACCGGTAGGACGGGCAGCCGCCGGCGCGGCTCGTTCTCGAACGACGGTGATCCATTCACTTCCCCTGCGAGGGCTCTGGCCGATGCCGCTCTTGCTGGACACCGTCGCCCTGGACAGCATCCCTGGTTGGCTGCAGGTAGCGCCCGTCCTAAAGCGAATGCTCGGGGCCCACGAGGCGTCTCCGTTGGACCGGCTACCGCCAGGGCTGCCCGCGTCGGACGTGATGCCTGGTGCCGGGCGCGACGAGGCAGCGCTGCAGGCACTCGCGGACGTAATCGCGGAGGCGTACCTCGAGAGGGGCTACACGCCGTTGGTCCAGCAGGCAGGAGGCGTCTGACTCAATTTCCGACGCCAGGCCTTCAGGCGTCCTGCTGCCTGAGAAATACCTCGAGCGTGAGCAGGGCCCAGAGTGCGTATCCGTTGTTGGATCTGCCGGAGTCGTGCTCGGCGAGCAGGTGATCGACGGCCTCGGGCGCGAGGTGCTGCTTGATCCGGGCGCCCGGTGCACCAACGCTCGACGCCATATAGCGCCGCAGGTCCTCCCGGAACCAGCGGTCGAGCGGTACCCCGAATCCCCGCTTCGGGCGGCGCAGAATCGCGCGCGGCACGATGTCGACGACGGCTGCTCGCAATACCCGCTTGAGCGACGGCCCACGGGCCTTGAGCCGCGGCGGCAGGTGGGCGGCGAGTTCGAGCAGTTCGACGTCCAGGAACGGAGAGCGCAGCTCGAGCCCATGGGCCATGCTCATCCGGTCCGCCTTGACGAGGAGGTCGTCGAGAAGGTAGGTCCGCAGATTGAGGTCGAGCAGACGGTCGAGCGTGTGGGCCCCCTGGGACCCCCGCCAGGTGTCGCGGTAGTCCTCGAGCGCCCAGTCGTCCCGTCGCCCATCCAGCAGCGCGTCCCGCTCCGCGTCCTGGACGCAGCTGATCCAGGATCGGTACGCGTCCGGGAGCCCGCGGTCCGCCACCTGCGCGAACCGCTGGAGGCTGCCGGCCCGCCCTCGGAGGGCGGTCGTCGGTAGCAGGCCCAACGCGCCTCGCAGGGCTCCCTGTACTGGGGCCGGGAGTGCCGAGTAGCGGCGTGCCGCCAGGCCGGCGGCGAAGCGCTCGTACCCCGCGAAGAGCTCATCGCCTCCGTCCCCGCACAGCGCCACCGTGACCTCCCCCCGCGTCATCTCGCTCAACAAGAACGTAGGGACGGCGCTCGAGTCTCCGAATGGCTGGTCGTGATGCCACACGAGGCTTTCGACCAGGTCGACCGCGTTCGGGTGGACGACGAACTCGTGGTGATCGGTTCCATGCCGGTCGGCGGCCATTCGCGCGTAGGGCCGCTCGTCATAGCCCTCGCGGTCCTCGAAGCCGATCGTGAACGTCTGGACCGGCCGATCTATCTGCTGGGCCATGATGCCCACGACCGTGCTCGAGTCGATTCCCCCGCTGAGGAATGCGCCGAGCGGCACGTCGGAGATGAGCCGGCGCCTCACCGCGTCCTCGAGGTGGGCCCTTACCCGGCCGGCGGCCTCGGAGATGGACAATTGAAGCCGACCCTCGCCGTCCGAGCCTGTGAGCGGAGGAGACCAGTAGCGCTCGATCACGGGCTCGTCGCCGGGCCTCAGCGAAAGAACGTGACCGGGGGGCACGCTTCGCACGCCCTCGAAGAAGGTTCGCGGGGTGGGGACATAGCCGAATGTCAGGTAGGCCGGGATGGCCGCAGCGTCCACACGGCGGGGCACCGATGGATCGGCGAAGAGCGCCTTGATCTCGCTCGCGAAGATGAGCCCCTCGCCCGCCTGCGAGTAGAAGAGCGGCTTCTTGCCGAGACGGTCGCGCCCGACGACGAGTCGGCCTCGGCGTTCGTCCCAGACCGCGAAGACGAACATGCCATCCAACCGCCGACATAGCTCCACCGGCTCGAGCTCCTCCGCGAGGTGCGCGATGACCTCCGTGTCCCCCTGGGAGCGGAAGCGATGCCCGGCGCGCTCGAGCTGGAGGCGGAGCTGGCGGAAGTTGTAGATCTCGCCGTTGAGGACGACAGCGACGGAGCGGTCCTCGTTCGTGATCGGCGGGTCGCCGCGGACGAGGTCGATGATCGCGAGGCGGTTCTGACCTATGACTCCCCGGCTCCCTACAAAGCTGCCTCGGGAGTCGGGGCCCCTGTGGTCGAGCAGCTCGAGCTGTCGGTCGACGATGGGTCGAACGTCTCCAAGTTCGGGCGAGACGATCCCGCAGATGCCGCACATCAGCCGACGGCGGGCGGCCAGAGCTTAGGGGCCATCTCGCGGCCAGTGTAGGCCCTGCGACCCCCCGCATCTAACGAGTATGCGGCCACCGCTTGACATTCGTAGCCTCGGAGCGAGACGCCCGACGTATGCTGACACGAAGCCGCATCTGCGCCGTTATGCCTCCGCGTCGACCCGCCGAAGTCGAACCCCCCGGGACCAGAAGTCGAGGATGTCTTCAGTAGAGCTCGGCAAACGAGCGATAGCTGCCATCAACAGACCGCTCAGAGCGGTCGGAGTCGAGGTGCGTCCGTCGGCCTCCCACCGGACCTGGGACAGCGATTTCCGACAGTGGATCAAAGACGCCGAAGCCAGCGGCGGGGACCCCAACGAAATCGGTGATCAGGAATGGGCAACGGACCTCCTCGACGTCGGCCTGCGTGAGGTCTACGGGCCGCTGCTGGAGGGCGCCTCCCGGGTGCTCGAGCTGGGCCCCGGATCGGGTCGCCTGACACGTCACCTGCTGGATGAGACGCGCGAGGTGATCGTTGCTGACTGCTCGCCCGCCGTCTGTGAGTGGCTTGAGCGCTATCTCCGGGGCAAGGGTCCGCACCAGGTCATTCGGATCACCACCGCGGCCGTGCCGCAGGTCGAGTCCCAGTCGGTCGATTTGGTACTCGCCCACGGCGTGTTCGAGCACCTGGAGCTTGACGCTGCCTACTGGTTCCTCTCCGACTTCTGCCGGGTCCTCAAGCCCGGCGGGAGCGTGGCGTTCAACTTCGACACCCCGACTACCCCCGCGGGCATCGAGCAGCTGATGCAGACCAGCAGCCCGACGGAGCACTCGTGGTTCCGGTTCCACGCGCCCGAGGCCGTCATCGCGATTGCCGAGGCGGCTGGGCTCTCGACCCCAACATTTCGCCTCGCCGAGGCGCGGATCGCCTTCGCAACGTGCCACAAACCGGGTTCCTAGCTTCGAGCACGCAAGCGTGAGCGAGTCGTTACGCGTGGCTCTTCAACGACGGACGATCGCCGAGCAGCAGCCCTTGAGCTGCGCTCTCCTCACCACGACTTTTCGCAATTTCTTCGAGGACTTGGTGCTTGCCTGTCCGGGCCTCTCCGTGGGCTGCTTCCCTCCCGATGTCCTCGGCGTTCCTGGGGATCACAATCCCTACCTCCTCCCCTACCGAAATCGCTGCAATGTGGCCCTGGTCACGAGCGCCTGGTATGAGCGGTTGGCTTCCAGCCGACCCGACGACGTGGAGCCCGTCTTCACGCGACTGCGTCAGGCGGCCGACGCGGTGGTCGCGCTCGATGTATCGGACGGTTTCGACCTCGGGTCTCGGCCGAGCTTTCTCGACCGGGTAGACCTCGCATTGAAGGCGCAAGGGATCTACCGCGACCGCGACCTCTACAACATGCGACGCGCCCCACTGCATCCAAGCCACCCGGGGCCGCCCGAGCCGGCTCCGCCTGAGCAGCGGTTCCGACCGGAGCAACTCGAGAAGCTCCGACTTTCGGTCCCCTGCTTCCTCGCGGTCGACCGCCGGATCAGGCACCAGATCCGGCGCGCGAAGCCAGACATCCCCAAAGCGGCGCGATGGCGCCGATGGATCGGCGACATCGCTCTCGAGACGGGTTTGGCGGCAGAACGACGGGCTAGACCACCGACGAAACTCGTGCACTGCGTCGGCGGGCTGAGCCACGTGAGCCGGCTCGACCTGATGCGACTCCTACGAGAGCTTGGCGTATCCGGCGAGCACCGGGTTACGGGGATCCCGGACTGGGTGGCCGGAACCGAGTATTACAGCCGGGTTGAGAAGGTCCCGCCGGACCTGCAATCGCAGTGGGAAGAAGAGCTGCGCGAGTTGGGCGTGTGGGGTCCAGCGGAGTCACGCCCTCGCTACCGGCAATCCATGCTGGCGCACAAGGCGGTCCTTGCACCCAGGGGTCACGGAGAGGTCACCTACCGGCATGCGGAGGCGTGGCTATCGGGGCGTGCGCTCGTTTGTCATGACCTGAGGGGCGTCGAGACGATGTTTCCGTTCCGTGATGGGGAGAATGTGATCTTCTGCTCGCCCGACTGGTCGGACTTGCCGCGCATCTTGGAGGAGCTCGAAAGCGACAACGAACTGTCCGCCTCCATCGGGTCCGCTGGTAGGCAGGACTGGATACGCTGGTGCGCCGATCCATGGCGCGTCCTCGAGGACGGAATCGTCAGGCCGATTCGGGAAGCTCTTGCCGCGGGCATGATGCAGCACAAGCAATCGGCTGTCTGAATGCGGATGACCCTCGGCTCGGCTAGGCGCGTCGGCCGCGCTTTGGCCAGGCCCTCGCTACACCGCGGCCAGGATTGTTTGCGGAGATTGGGTTGTTGGGGGGTTCCCGACGCTGGCGTTGAAACGGACGAAGACAGGAACGCGGCATCGCGTCGGTCAGTGGCCCAAGGCTCGCCACCCCAACGGCTTCGTTCTCCCAAGCGCCCGCGCGGGGTTTTGCGTCGCGAGGTAGTTGGGCGGTGCACTGAATGGATGAGCATTCATGCGGCCCGGCGGGACGAGGACGGGACCTCGCAGCCGCTGCTCAAGCCCAAAGATGCGATAGCCAGCACTCTCAAGCAATCTTGTTACCGCGCTCGGGTATCCATCCATCGATTCGAAAATGAGGTCGCGCAGACCAGGCCCAAGCAGACGGCCTGCCCCGTCGAGCACCGCCCGCTTCGTGACCTTCGACGTCGAGCTTCATAACTCCAATTGGACCTTCCGTCAGCTCGTCGAGGCGATGCGCTTCTACAACAAGCACGCTGTCCGCTTCGGAGTCGAGGGGCTCGAGCGTTGCGACTCCCTGCTTGTCCTTGAAATTTGAAGGCACGTGGAACTCCATGGCACCGCGGGACCGTGACAGTGCGCAGCGGAGGGACGTGACGTTTCGGGCGGGCCAAGTGTCGACGTTCTCGGACAGCAGTTCGAATAAGGCGGGATGAGGCTCGCACGCAATCACGTGCCCGCGAGCACCAACCACACAGGCAAGAACGGACGTCATATGCCCGACATTCGCCCCTACGTCCACGGCCAACTCGCCAGCATCACCAAGGCGTAGGAGCAGTTCCCTGACCGCCAGTTCCGTCACGCCATTGCGAACGACGTGCTGTCCGAGCTCCTCGTCTGCATTGACCTTCAAGGCGAAGCCCCAAGGCAGCGGCACAGAGGTAAGGCCGTGTGAGGGACGGAACTTCTCACGCGTCCGCCGCAGCAGCTGCCGCGGCCGGTACACGTGGTGGGGCCTATTCAGATGTGCAGACAGCCGCAGGAAACGCACTAGCGTGGCCGTCGTCCGGTGGTCGTCGGACGAGTGCCGCGACAAAGGCGTCTATGAACGGATCGGTGCTCACTAACCGAGGCCCACGCTGACGGCTTTGCCGTCAGCGTGCCACGCGTGACCGCTGCCGTCCCTCCGCCACAACCTCCGCGGCGCAGTCGAGGGCCTGTCGCATGCAGTCGTCCATGTCGATGTATACGTAGTTTGCGAGGCGGCCCGCGAAAAAGAGCGACCGGCCGCCGACCGAATCACGTACGTAGTCCTGATAGCGGCTGTTTAGAGCTCTGTTCCGCCTGGATTCGATCGGGTAGTAGCGGGTCGGTGCGCCGGTGAACTCAAATCCGAGGACCGTGCCTTCGCACTTCTGCCCCGATGCATGCTTGGTCTCGTGCACGCGGATGAACGGGTACTCGTGCGCGGGGTAGTTCACGACCATCGCACTCTGGGCGTACTCGACGTGAGGAACGTGGACTGAGCGGACGAGGATGCCGCGCCACTCGAGCTCCCCGAACGGCGATCCCGTGAACACGTCGAGGGGACACGTGAGGACGACGGCGGCAGGATCGATGTCGCTCAGGTGCTGGTCGAGCGTCTCCAACGTGACGTCCTCGTCCGTCCGCAGCTCGATCCCATCTTCACTCAGCAATCCCTCGATGAGGTCTGTGTAGCCACGCGGGCCCGCCGGCCAGCCTTGATACGGGTCTGGGAAGAGGTAGGGGTCGTCATCCCAGCGCACACTGACGCGGCGGGGCGCAAAGACCGCTGGCAGCTCCCTTGCAGGACGCCCCCACTGCTTCTCCGTATATGGGCGGACGAACAGCTCGTAGAGGTCGCGGCCCATCAGCTCCAAGCACCATTCCTCGAAGTTCGCGCTCTGCGCGCGCAGCTCGGGATCGAGCCGCTGATCGCGCCGTGCGAGGAGCTCGCGCTTGATTCGCTCTCCGTCCGGCAGCCGGTCGACATCGTTCAGCAGCGGCGGCCAGTTCAGTCGTCTCCCCTCGACGATGATGTCCACGCGGTGGCGATATGGCCGGAATGGGGTCACTGCAGTGGCCAGCTCCCACACCTCCGCGTCCTCGGTATGAAAGATGTGGGAACCGTGGGGTTCGTAGATCACGCCCTCCATCAGCTCCGAGCGAATCAGGCCCCCGGGCACCGGCGCACGTTCGAGCAGCACGGACTCGATTCCCTCTCGAGCGAGGGCATGGGCAACCGTGCAGCCCGTCAGTCCGGCGCCGACGACGAGTACCGGTGCACGCGAACTCATCACGCCTGGGTGATCACCGATCGGTCGCGAGACAGTCGCCGGCGAGTCTGCCGATCATCGAATTATCTTCCCACGGATATCCCAGGCTGGGGCCGAGCGTGGGCCTCAGGGCTCTGACGCCCTGGCGCCCAGTCGTGCCGCCAGGCGCTGCTTCCGGGCATGCAGCCTCTTGAACCACGGATAGCCGAAGTAGGTGGCAAGCCAGAGCGTCCATACCTCGGCCTTTCGAAGTGTGATCGGCGAGATCTTCACCGAGTTCCGAATCCCGATCCGAGCGGCGCGCATGTCGCCCGCTTCGCAGAGCGACTCCGCAAAGCACCACGTCCGGTGTGCGGCACCCCGCTTCGCATCGCGCTTCAGCCGGTACAAGTCCGGCCGACTCTCCCTCATCGAATTGAACACGTCATGAATCAGCCAGGCTTCGTCGCGCGCATTGCGACCGCTCGCCATCACAGCCGTCGTGCCGCTCTTCCCGTGCTCGCGATAGAGGGCGAGGGGCTCGGCCAGATACGCCACCGGGTAGCGCAGCGCGATCCGGATCCACATGTGCCAGTCGACGCCCCACACGATCTTGTCCGTGAACCCACCGACGCGCTCGTAGACGGAGCGGCGCACGGCCACGCCCGCTGGATTGATCACGCAGCCGTCCAGCAGAAGGTGAGTGAGGACGACCTCCTCACCGTCGACGCGATCCTCGTCGAAGAGCGCTTGGAGGAAGAGTGGCTTGCCCGCCTCGTCGATGTGCCGCACGGCGCAGTGAACCAGGCCCACGTCGGCGCTCGCGTCTAACACCGACACCGCTCGACGGAGAAACCCGGGGCGGAGCTCGTCATCGGCGTGTAGCAACACGACGAACTCGCCGCATGCCAACTCGAGGCAGCGGTTCCAATTGCCCGACTGACCGAGACGCTCATGAGATGTCACCGCTCGGAAACGCGGGTCGGTGTAGCGCTCGAGGATCTCGGATGTCCCATCCGTCGAGGCGTCGTCCGAGACGACGAGTTCGAAATCGCCGAAATCCTGGGCGAGCACGCTGTCGATCGCCGCGGCAAGGTATGGCGCCGCATTGTGGGACGGAATGCCGACAGTGACCTTGGGGCGTCTGTCACTCGACGAATCTCTGGCCAGCTCAGTCTCGGCCATCATTCGCCCGGCTCAGCTCCGCGCCAACGTTGGGTGTTCCGCGAGAATCGACCGGTATGTCGCTTCCAGCACCTCCCCGCGGGTTCGCGTATCGATCGTTGGCAGAAGGCCGGCGACGAGTCGCTCGAACAGACCCTTCTCTGTGAGGACCCGTCGCATCTGCCGCTCCAGCTCCTTGACGTCGCCAAACTCGAACAGCAAGCCGTCGACGTCATCCCGGATCGACTCACCGAGCCCTCCGATGGCGGGCGCAATCGTCGGGGCTCCGACGGCCCTCGCCTCGAGTGGCACACGGCCGAACGGCTCGCAGACCGTGGTCGCCATCACCGCGACGTCGATTTCGCGGTAGGTCTCCCACATCTCACGCGGCGCATAGACCCCGCGGAGCAGGACCCGATCTTCCAGGTCTCGTGCGGCCACCTCGGCCGTCTCGTCGCCGTCTTGTGGCCCCCAGATGTGCAGCTCGAACTCGAGTCCCTGGCGCTTGAGCGCCGCGGCAGCGTCGAGGACGCTCCAAATTCCCTTGTTGGGCTGAAACCCACCGAAGAACCCGAACCGCAGGGGCTTGCGCGGTCGGCTCGGGCGCGTGGCGGGGACGCCGGCGAGGTTGATCCCGATGGGGACATACCTTGCCTCCCCGCCGGTGCGGGTTTGGTGCGCGTCCACCATGAAGTGCGAATATCCGACCGCTCCGGTCAGGGCACGCCGCGCCGCCCGTCGTCGCCACAAGCGATATGCCGGATAGATCCCAAGGCGCGGGAGCCGCCATGTGAGCTTCGGCAATGCCTGCCGATGGCCGCCGTCGTAGTGGCTGTACATGCATTCGAGGCACTTCACCGGGCCCGGACCGGAGCACGGCTCGGACTGCGGAGATCGCAACAGCATCAGCCGTGCACATAGGAACCACGCTTCATGGAGCATCGCGACGATCGGCAGGCCGTTGCGCGCGATCGCGAGCGGCGCGCCCTCGCCGAACGGGCGAGTGGTGTGGTATTGGACGATGTCCGGACGCCAGGAACGGATCCGCTCCTCGATGAGCTGCGCGATCCGCCTTTCGTGTCGGCGCCAGGCGCGCATTCCCAGTTGCCATCCGTCCGGATCTCGCTCACGGAAATAGCGCAGGTTGATCCGCTCCACCCGGACGCTCTCGTCGGGTTCGATCCGTCCCGTGTAGTCAGCGCCTGGTCGGCTCTCGGTGGTGAGCACCTGAACGTCGTGACCCCGGCCTGCTAGGGCGTGCGAGATGTCCCTGACGATGATTGCGGCCCCGCCACCGTAGTGCGGAGGGTAGCTCTCGCAAATTTGCCAGATCCGCAGCGGGCGGTCCCTCAGTGGCACTGTGCCTAGCTTAGGCCGCGATCACGGTTCTCGTCCTCGGAAGGACCTCGGTAGACCGCTCGACCCTCGTTCCCAAGCGGTAGGGGCGACGAGCGGCAATCAGCACTATCATCGCTTGATGGGCTGGCCAGAGGGCTCGCACACGAGTCCTCCTCGACTTCCACAACCATGAGGCGCGCGCTCGTCACCGGCTGCGCGGGGTTCATCGGGTCGCATCTCACCGAGTCCTTGCTCGAGGACGGGATCGAGGTGGTCGGGGTCGACTGCTTTAACGACAACTACGGTCGTCGCGACAAGCTGCGCAACCTCGAGCGCGCAGGAAGCTGGGAGGGCTTCGACTTCGTCCCGATCGACCTCGCGCGCGGCGATCTCGAAGAGTTCGTGGCCGAGTGTGACGTGACGTTCCACTTGGCTGCGGAGCCAGGGGTGCGCTCGAGTTGGGGCAAGCGCTTCGAAACGTACGTCCGCAACAACGTCATCGGGACTCAGCATCTATTGGATGCGGCCCGCAACTGGCCAGAGAGGCGCTTCGTGTTCGCCTCCTCGTCCTCGGTGTACGGGCAGGCCGAAACGTTCCCTACGCCGGAGGACACGGTCCCCCGGCCGCTCTCTCCTTACGGGGTGACGAAGCTCACCGCCGAGAACCTCTGCCATGCCTACCACGCGGACTATGGACTGGACGTGGTCTCACTGAGGTACTTCTCGGTCTACGGGCCTCGCCAGCGGCCCGACATGGCGTTCAGCATCTTCTGCTCTGCCGCACTTGCCGGCGAGGAAGTGACGGTGTTCGGGGACGGTACTCAGACCCGCGACTTCACCTTCGTGGACGACATCGTAGACGCGACCCGGCGCGCCGCCAGTGCGCGCACGGTGGCCGGGCACCTCTTCAACATTGGTGGCGGCTCCCAGGTGAGCCTCAACCAGGCGATCGCGGTGATCGAGGAACTCTCGGGCCGGAGCCTGCCGGTGATCCGGAATCCGCGCCAGCGTGGCGATGTCCGGGATACCTGTGCCGACACCACCCGTGCCCGTCGCAAACTCGGCCTGGACCGGACGGTCGACATTCGCGTGGGCCTGCAGCGCCAGTTCGCGTGGCTTTGTGAGGAAACGCGCCGTGCCGACGGCGCCGTCCTTCACTGATGCAGGTCCCGACCACTGTCGACCGAAGCAGATCGGCAGAGCTTCAGGATGTGTTCGTTAACCATGAGGGATTGATTTTCCGCCGCGGTCGGATCCACCCGCGATCATTCGCATGGGAGGGAAACGCAGACCACTACCGGAGGCCGACGCGTTATGCGGCGTTCCTATGCAAGACCGCCCTTCGGCGAACCGTCCACGTCGACGAGGCGGCGTGGATAGTAGATACTTGGTCAGGCAACTATTACCACTGGGTGGTAGAAAGCCTGACGCGGCTAGCCTCGCTCGAGGATCTGCCCTCTACGCTGCTGATTCCACGCTACTACAGAGACTATCCATACGTGGCGTTCACGCTGCGGGCGTTCCCAGAAATCCGGCGCATCGGCTGGGTAGGGCGCAAAGTCAACGCGAGAGTCAGAACGCTCCTTTTCCCTCCACGACCGGCGTACGGCAGCTCCGTGGCCGAACTGCACGAGGTGTCCAGACGGATCGCCTCGCTGACCGGCAACGATGACCCGAGACGGCTGTATATCACCCGCGAGGACGCCCTTAGGAGACGGCTCACCAACCACCGCGAGGTCGAGAAAATGCTCCACAAATATGGCTTCCAGGCGCTACGCATCGACCCGGCGCGACCCGAAGGCCAGATCAGGGCCCTGAAGTCGGCCGACTGCGTGGTCGCCGTCCACGGTGCGGCGCTGACGAACCTGATATTCATGCCACCAGGTGGAGACGTGATCGAGCTGAGACATTCAGGCAACACTAACGCCTACGCGCCAATAGCGACAGCGTTCGGACTGCGCTACCACGCCCTACCATGTGCGTGCAGCCGTGGCACCGCAGAAGAGGTGAACTACGCCGATGTCACTGTCGACCTACACGCCTTAGAAGCAATGGTCGCTCGTGCGATCAAGCCCTAGGCCGCCCGCCATTCATCCCCGTCAACCTCGAAAGGACCGATCCTTCCTGGGAGGCAAGCCCGTGGCCAGCCGTCCGTGTCAAGGAAGTGAACCATTTCGCTGTGGTATCGGGGGCACGGACGGCGCTGATGACCTTCCGGCTACGAGTTACACCGGCGGATGATTACTGTGATCGTTCCTACCCACAATAGGCCCGACGCGGCGGCTCGGCTGCTGGCGCACCTAGTGTCGACCGCGCCGCGGATGGAGATCATCGTGGTAGACGACGGCTCGAGTCCGCCCGTGACGGTAGAAGAGGGGGCCGCCCGACTGATTCGCGTCGAACCGAACCGCGGTCAGTCAGCGGCACGGAACCTCGGGGCGCGTGAAGCAAACGGGGACATCCTGGCGTTCGTCGACGACGACACGCTGCCCGCATCCGACGTGTGGGATGAGCTGACCCGCTTACTTACGCTGGATCGCCACGCCTGGGTCGCCCCTCGGTTGACGCTTGACCCGGACGTCGATTCGGCATCCGCGAGCGGCGAGCCCGCGGGAGAGGCCGCCGAGGTCGAGCATCTCGCCTCGACATTCCTGATGACGCGAAAGGCGACCTTCGAAGCGGTAGGCGGATTTGACGAGAGCCTACGGGGAGCGATGGACTACGAGTTGACCAGCCGGGCTCGCGGGCGCGGACACAGATTGTTCGCGCACCCGCATGTCCTCGCAGTGCACGACGATGATCGACGCGCGTTTCGCAGTGACGCCTTGCGATACCACCTATGGATCGAGGAGACGCCTCGGATATGGGCCGCCGTGGGTGGTGACGCCCTGGACAGCTGGATGCATGGCGTCTACTGCTCCGCGCTCTTTCCACGCAAGCGGCTTCTTCGGATCCTCGGGCGGTTGCTCACGCCGGCTTGGGCGTGGAAGCTCTTCCTCGCTTTCCTACCCACGGAGCTTCGGGCCAAGCGGCTGGCAAGACCGCTCCGCTCGATTATCTGCGCCCGAGCGGCGCGCCTCGGGCTGCGAGGTCTTCCAGCCGACAAGCAGCGAGCCCTGGTCACGGCGTGCCGTCGCCGGGCAGACGATCCACCCTCGTGGTTGATCGGGCGCGTGCGGATCCCCACCCGTTCCGACGTCGCCTCGTAGTCGGCCGGGCTCGTACGATCGCCCGATCGGCGCGCTACTACCAACGAAGCACCTGCAGGGACCACTCGGCCGGCTTCCCGTCACGCTTTGACCCAACAACCAGTCCTCCCAACGTGATCGACTCCGACCCCCGCGGTCTCGAAACTGTGACCGTCGTCGTGCCTACCTATCGTCGTCCGGACGCCCTGCGACGTACTCTCGACTCCCTGCTTGCACTCGACTTTCCACCGGAGCGCTACGAGGTGGTGATCGTCGATGATCTGGCTGGAGACGACGCGACCGCAGAGGTCGTCCGATCGCGGCAACAGGGGCGCGTCCGGCTGCAACTTTCGCTGGGGAAGCGGCGAGGGGCCGCCGCCGCACGAAACGCGGGCGCGAGAGTCGCCGACGGCGAGCTGCTGCTGTTCTGTGATGACGACATGCTGGTCGAGCCCTCGCATCTGCGCCTGCACCTCGAGGCTCGGAGCGCTCACGACGATCCGCTCGTGGCCGGTGTACTCGATTTTCCCGCAGAACTTCGCTCGGCCCTCGAACGGACGCCCTTTGGCCGCTACCGGTTGCAGCTCGCGCAGCGTTTTGAAGCGGATGCCGATGGCTCCTGGCTCGGACAGGATCGTTACTCCGCCGCGTTTCTGTCGGCCTGCAACCTGGCCGTCCGTCGCGAGCTGTTCTGGCAGATAGGTGGCTTCGACGAGACGTTTCCGTACGCCGGCGCAGAAGACCAGGACCTCTCGCTCAGGGCGAGGGAGGCCGGTTGCCCCTTGATCCGAGACCACCGGATCCGGGTGCTCAATAATGAGCAGATCATCACCTTCCGACAGTTCTGTATGCGGGAGGAGCGGAGCGCGCACACGGCCGTGCCGCTCGTCCGAAAGTTCCCGGACCAGGCGGCTCGGCTCGCCATCTTTACTGAGAACCGGCCGATCGCCTCGAGTGACAATCCGCGGCTCGCTTTGAAGAAGGCGCTGAAGCTTGCTCTGAGCCGCCGGCCGGTGCTGGCGACATTTCATCGTGTGATCGAGATGCTCGAGCGAGTACCACCGGCGGTCTCCCTCCTACCTCGCGTCTACCGGGCGGCTATCGGGCTCCACATCTTTCGTGGAGTACGTGCTGGCATTCGGCGCGGGCGAGACTCCTCAGGCCGCCGGGCGGAAGGCGGAGCTGAAGTGCTCCCGGAAGTCGACGAGACCCTCACGCCAGCCGCTGAAGATCGAGAGGGCTATGGCGAGTCGGTACAGGGGAAACAGGAGTAGGTCCGGCGCCTTCGCACGCTCGGCTGCCGCAATGGTGGAGCGGAGTACTGCGACAGGCCATCGTCGCGACAGCACATCTTTTCCGAGCTTACGCAGGGAGAGGCTGAGGCCGTCCGCCGCGGCGATCGGGCCGTTCACGACCGCGATTGCCGCGCGTCCGTGACGCTCGGGATGCTTCGCGCAGTACAGCACCGTGTCGCGCGCGCCGCGCTCCTGCAGGCGGCAGTAGCGCGCTAGATCCGCGTGCTGGTCGTTGTGCAGACACTCGATGCCGGAGTGGTAGATGAACCGGATCCCGACGTCCTTGGCGCGCTCGGCCAGGTCCTGGTCTTCGCAGGCGAGGCGGAAGCGCTCATCGAACAACCCGACGCGCTCCAAGTCCTCACGTGGCAGGCAGAGGTTGCGTGCGGTCGGCCACTCCATCTCCCATAGGTCCGCGCCCACTCGCGGGCCCTTGCGCTGGCGCTCGTATCCCCGTTCGAGTGAGTCGAGATACCGACCGAACGGGGACGCTGTCACATCTTCGAGCTGCCGGAAGCCGCCAACTATCCAAGAATCAGAGAGCCGCTCTTGCGCTTCGACGTGCCTCGCGACGAAGTCGCTGGGGACAATGAGGTCGTCGCTTAGCAGAATCAGATATGTGCCCTTGGCGACGCGCATGCCGCTGTTGCGGCCGGCACTCACGCCGCGATTGCGTGTGTGGCGGACCAGCCGAAGCTCGTATGGAGTCTCGAGGGACGACAGGAGCTCTTGGGTCTGATCGGTGGAGCCGTCGTCCACGACGATCACCTCGTAAGGCGTGCCGACGTCATCTTGGTCGGCAAGCGCCAGGAGCGTCTCGCTCAGGGCGTCAGCCCGGTTGTAGGTGCTGATTACGACACTGGCCAGGACTTCGTCGGTGAGCGGTTGCTGCTCGGTCGGCTGGCTCATGACGGATGTAGCGCTGCCCTTCGGGACGCACGGAAGAGCGCACTAGTCGCCATTTCGCCCCTCAACCAATCGCAGGCGCTCCAGCCGTTGGGCGTGCGCATTTGACGCCCAGAGTGCTACGGCGACCGCCGACCGGCTTCGTGCACCCTCGCTCTCCTGCCACTGGGCCGTCGGCGTCCGGACGACCGCGGCGCGCGCCAGGTTCATGTCTCAGGCGAATGGTGCCGCCACTCGTAGGCATCGAGCACCTGATCGCTCGACCCGTCCCGCTCCACGCGGCCGCGCTCGAGCCAGATCACCCGATCACAGACTTGGGAGACCTGGTCCAGGCTGTGGCTCACGAAGACGACGGTACGGCCCTCGCGATGAAGGCGCTTGATCTCGTCGATACACCGCCCTTGGAATTCGCCGTCCACCACGGCGAGCACCTCGTCGAAGACGTAGACGTCCGCGGGAAATTGCATGGCGATCGCAAAGGAAAGACGCGACAGCATGCCGCTGGAGAAGCGCTTCACCGGCGTGTCCATGTGGCGCTCGAGCTCGGCAAACGAGGAGACTGCGTCCATCCGCTGGGCAATCACCTCGCGTGGTATCCCCAGCGACGATCCGAACAGGGTCACGTTCTCCGCACCGGTGAGCTCTCCGTGAAACCCTGCGCCAACGGCAAGTAGGGGCAGAACCCGACCGTGTACCTCCATCTCGCCACCCGTAGGGAGCGTTGTACCCGCCAAGATCTGCAGCAAAGTGGACTTTCCGGAGCCGTTAGTACCGACGAGCCCGAAGGCTTCGCCGCGATTAACCGTGAAGTTGACGTCGACGAGCGCGTCCAGCGACGGTGGCGTGGTCGCTCCGGGACGACGCAGGACGACGTTGACCGTCTGCTGCAGGCTCCTGTGCTCACCCAGCCGGTAGCGCTTGCTAAGCGACCGCGCGGATACCGCCACGGGGCGCGCTCCGTTTTCCCTCCCGGCCGACACGATCAGATGTTGTCGGCCATGGTTGTCTCGAGCCTCGTGAAGACTCGCCACCCCGCGAGAGCGATAATCGCGGTCGTCGCGAGCGAAAAGCAGATCACCCGCGGCGAGACGTGGTATCCGGACACCATCATCCAGCGGCAGGCTTCCACTAGCCCGGTGAGCGGGTTCAGCTCCACTAGGCGTTGGGCAGCGCCACCGAGCTGGTTCAGCGGATAGCCGATCGGCGCCAGGAAAACACCGACCTGAAGCAGAAACGGCATTGCGGCGAGGATGTCGCGGTAGCGGACGCTGAATGACGCGGCAAGCGCCGCCACTCCCCAGGTGAGCATGAAGAGCCAGACAAGGCCCAGCGGCCACAGAAGGGCCCGCGGTGAAAGCGTGCCCGTTGCTGCAGCAACCACGCCAGCGGCCAGTGTCGTCACAGCCCATGTGGGCAGCGATGCCAGGATCGCGGCGGTCGGGAAGGCGAACCGCGGGCAAGGCGTGAAGCGCACCAGCATGCTGTTGGAGATCAACGAGCTCGCGCCGATGATCATCGATGCCTGGAAGAACGCCCAGACGCTCAGGCCCACCAGCGCGAACACTGAGTATGGGATTCCTGGCTGCACGTCGGCCAGGTTCCGGAAGGCCACGAAGAACGCGGCGAGTAGCGCCAGCGGCTGGAAGACCAGCCACAGAGGGCCGAGGACTGACTGTTTGTACTTGACCTTGAAATCGCGGGCCGCAAGGACGCGTATCACTGGGCCGTCCCGAGGCAGGTGCCGGAGGCGGACCCGTCGCTTGACGGGCCGGATCACCCGAACGACGGGCAGCTCGAGCTCGAGCGGCCCGGAAGCCTCGGCGCTGGTGTAGTCGCGGAGCTCTGGCCTGTTCATGAGGGCTTGCGGTTGGCGCCGCCTGCCTGGCGCGCAGGAGCACGCCGCCGGTAAGCGATCAGCTCACCGTACAGCCGATCGACATCCTCCACCAGCCGTTCGGCCGAGTATCGCTCTCTTACGTGTACGCGGGCGTTTTGTCCCATCTCGGCGCGCCTGGCCGGCTCCGCCGCCAGGTCGGCGATGGCCCGGCCGAGGCCGCGGAAGTCGCCGCGTGGGAGGAGCAGGCCCGTCTCTTCCGTGACCACATCCGGAACGCCGCCGACCGCCGTCGCGACAGCTGGTGTGCCAGCTGCGCCTGCCTCGATCAGCGAGACCGGCGTGCCCTCGTTGTCGGAGGTCAAGAGAGCGATGTCCGAGGCGGCGGCCACGCTCGGCATGTCCGCCCGGTAGCCGACGAACGCCACACGACGCCGGACTCCGAGATCGACTGCGAGGCGCTCGAGGCCAGCGCGGCGTTCCCCGTCCCCGACTACCGCGAGGCGCACCCGGGCGCCAAGCGCGATTGCCCGAGCAAACGCCCGCAGCAGCACGTCGCCGCGCTTGATCGGAGCGAGCCGGCCGACGAATGTGAGAAGGACGTCGTCCGGCCGTGCGCCGGCCTCGCGGCGGAAGCCGGCGCCGGTTCCGGGGTCGAGTCGCAGAAAAGGTTCCAGGTCCAGCCCGATGGGAATCACCCTGAACTTCGAGCGCGGGGCGATCCCGAGGCGGACCAGGTCGTCCACGGTCGCGGCACTGACACCCACGAGCGCATCGCTTACCTTGGCCAGGCCACGCTCGCACGCTCGGTAGACGCCGTTGCGAACCGGCCCGAAGTACCCCTCCAGCACATGGCCGTGATAGGTGTGGACCACCACCGGTCGGGGTCCCCGGGCGAGTGCGACGGCAACCCGGGCGAGCACTCCCGCCTTGGCGGTGTGGGTGTGGACGATGTCCGGCCGTAGCAGGCGGACGGCACGTATCAGGTGCGCGAGCGCCAGCGCATCATCATGCGGGCGTAGTCGAGGCCCCAGCCCGGGGACCCGCCTGACGTCGGACCCCTCGAAACGCACGGCATCCAGAAGCGAAGCCTCCCCTGGCGGAACGTCGCCGTGCAGGAGGAGAGTTTCGTAGCGCTCGGCGTCGAGCAGGGCATTGAGGAGCCCCACGTGGTGTGCCGGTCCGCCCATATTCAAGCGGGCGATCACCCGCACGACACGCACGGGCGCTCGTTTCAGATCTGTCCGCGGATGGGGCGGTAGTGACGCGCTTGCGGTGCCCAGGCTCAGGGGCTTGTCTCTTGCTGGGCCGGTGCCGGCCGGGTGCTGGCTGCCACGCCGTCGACGACACGCACCGCTTCCCGTATGTACGGCAGGTCGAGGGCCAGGATCACGGCGGCGCCGACGGAGACGTACACCATCGCCGCCAACATGATCGTGGTGTGCGTAGCGCCGAACAACACCAGGCCGAGCCCGCACAGGACCGCCTGCGCAAGGCCGAGGACCAGGGCCGTCGTCCTCGCCGACCCGAGGGAGCGCAGCAGCCGGTGCGTGATGTGGTCGCGGCCACCGGTCATCACGGGCACGCCGCGACGGAGGCGTGACACAGTGACGAGGGTGGTGTCGAGAATTGGCAAACCGACGAGCGGTGCCGCAACCAACACGGCAGTTGCGCTGATCCCCACGTGGGCGGGGGCGGCCATGATGGCAGCGGCAGCGACGAAACCTATTGGCATGCTGCCGCCGTCGCCGAGGAAAACCCGCGAGGGGCCGCTGAGGTTGTAGGGGAGGAAGCCGGCGCAGGCCCCGGACAGCGCGAGAGCGAACGCCGCGAGCAGGACGTTGTGGTCAAGGAGGGCCACTCCGGCTCCTCCGCCGGCGCAGACCATTCCCATGATGCCCGTGGCCCCATCGATGTTGTCCATCAGGTTGAAGGCGTTGACAAGGCCCACGACCCAGAGGAGCGTCAGGACGAGATTCGCAGCCGCCGAGTGGAACACCGACCAGCCCAGATCTGCGTTCCACAGCGCGACGGCCGCCGCCAGCTCCGCGACCACCCTGAGCAGGGGTCCCACCCCGACCCGGTCGTCCACCGTCCCGACAGCCGAGAGACCGACCGCGCCTAACGCGATCACGAGGAAGTCGCTAGCGCCACCACCGAGTGTGATCGCCGGTAGCAGAAACCCCACCATGAGCGCCAACCCCCCCAGATAGGGCGTCGGCCCTGCGTGGGCTTTGTAGCCCACCGGCCGGTCCAGGAAGGACGTCCCATAAGCGAGCCGAATTGCCAGGGGCGTCGCCCAGAGCGCGGTGCCGAGAGCCAGCCCGAAGGCAAGCGCTAGGCGGAGCTCATCCGCCAAGCGATTCCCTCGCCGTCCCTCGGGCGCCCCGGTGCCTTTACGCGCCCATTGCCGTGTCCGACAGCGCCGTTTCCGTTCGTGTGCGCCACCGTCGCGCGCGCCGCGCGCTCGAAGACGATCAGATCGTCGATCGCCTCGTCGATGGTGTGGCTCGGGCGCCAGCCGGTGCATTCGTAGAGCGCCCGAGTGTCGGGCCGCCGCCTCCCGAGCTCCTCGAAGCCGTCCGCGTAGGCCTCTTCATAGGGCACAAACGTGAGGTTCGAATTCGAGCCCGACCGCTCGATCACGCGCTCCGCCAGTTCCCCGATCGATATGGGAATGCCTGAACCGACGTTGAACACCCGCCCAACCGCCAGCTCGGCGTCGAGCAACCTAAGGATCGCGTCGACGGAGTCGAACACGTGCGCGAAACAGCGCGTCTGCAATCCGTCGCCGTAGACGGTGATGTCCTCGTCGGCGAGCGCTTGGCGCACGAACCGCGGCAGGACCATGCCGAAGGCGTCGCTCTGCCGTGGCCCGACGGTGTTGAACAATCGCACGACCACGTTCTTTGCTCCAACCTCGCGGTGATAACCGAGCGCGAGCGCCTCCGCGAAGGACTTGGAGCTGGCGTAGTTCCAACGAGACTTCCATGTCGCGCCGAGGACGCGATCGGCGGCCTCGGGAAGTGCCGAACCGTCGTTCTTGCCGTAGACCTCGGAGGTGGAGGTCAGCAGCACCGGCTTGCTCAAGCCCGCGGCGGCGGACAACACGGTGTCGGCGCCGCGCACGTTGCAGAGCAAAGTCTCGACTGGCCGCTCGACAACGAGGCTCACCCCGACGACCGACGCGAGGTGGACGCATGCATCGACCTCGCCGAGCAGCTCGAGCATCAGGTCCTCGTCGAGGACCGAGCCCTCTACGAACTCGGCGCGGCCCGCCGCCAGCAGGTGAATTATGTTCGTCAGCCGCCCGGTGCTCAGGTCGTCGACGACGATGACCCGGTCTCCGCGTGCCGTAAGTGCATCACAGAGGTGTGAACCGATGAACCCAGCGCCGCCTGTAACCAGGTAATTGGTGTGCGAGCCCATAGTGAAAAGGCAGGTTCCAGTCGGCATTCCCGTTTGCATCGGCCAGCGTCCGGCTGCCGTCGTCCTGCGGTGGCTCCAACCTAACTCGAAGCCAGAAATTGCGCAAATCGCCCGGAAGGCTGTGCGCAACCCCCCGCTTCCACCAGCGCCGCCTACCACGGAGCCGCGCGCGTGTTCAGCGGCGGAGGGCTGCGCTGGATATGCGGATCGATCGCGCCCGCTTGCCGCGCGCGCCCGCATCGTCGGTGACGACTAGCGTGACCCGCCGTCGGCCGCCTCGGCGCAGCTTGACCGAGCAGCGTCTGCGTGAGCACAAACGGCGAGCGCGGCCGCGACGTCCCACGTACCAGCGATAGCGGACGATCCGACCATCGGGGTCACGCGAGCGGCGTGCGTTCACCAACAGGCGCAACGCGCCGCGGCGCCGCCGGATCCGAAGCAACACCCTCGCCTTCGGCGGCCTGTTCGCATGGCCTGAGACGGGCGCAAAGGCACCGCCGACGAGGTTCGCCCAGCGCTGCGCGGGGTCCGTCGGCTGAGCCCACCACCAGGGCCGCTGGCCGGGCTCCCAGCCGATCACCTGGTTGAGAACGAACCAGAGGATCAACCCGGGCCGGCCGTGCGTTATGGCGGCGTCGCGCTGCAGCTGGATCTCGCGGCGGGTGGGGAAGCGGCTGGCGGCCCCGATACCCGTCGCCTGAGAGTCGTAGTGGGAGTCGCCCCAGCGCCAAGCCTGGAGCGCCACGACCGTCGTTCGGCCGGCACGATCGGCGACCCTTTGCAGGCCGGCGGTGTCGTCGGCAACGCGCCTTGCCACGACCGGCTGGTCGGGGGCCTGCTCGTGCACCGGATAGGCGTCGGTCCCCAGGGTCGCGTCGATGTCGGCGAGGAAGGACACGCTCCTCTCGCCGCCCCAGCAGAGGCCGCAGCCCATGATCAGCCGCGGGTGGCCCGGGTCGAGCCGCTTAATCTGCTCGGCGAAGGCCGCGATTCTGTCGTGGTCCTCCGGCTCTGGCTCGTCGGCGATGTAGTAGCCCCAGGTGCCGGGGTAGGAGCGGAGCACGCCCACGAGGTACGTGAGCATCTGCTCCTCGGTCGTGCAGGCGCAGGCAGCGGCGACCTTGGGCAGGCTTCCGCGCAGGTGGAGGGGCCCGGCGCCTGAATTGAGCGACCAGATCACCCGAATCCCGTTCGCGCGCGCGGCATCGGCGAACGCCCGGATGTCGGACAGGTCGCCGCCGTTGAGCGCGCTCATGTTCTGGACGACCTTGAAACCCGCCGCGGACAGGTGCCTGAGCCGCGACGCGCAGTGGTCCGGCGACTTCGACGGGGTGCACCAGTCATAAACGCCCTGCTCAGGAAGTCGCGGAGCAGGCGCGGCGAGTGCGGACGACGTTGCGACCGCGGCGATGAGCGCAGCGAGCGGTGCGACCAGGAAGGAAGGCGCCACCCGCTGCACCCGAGGCTTCCGTGCGCTTCGGGCCATTACCGCTCCCGTCGACTACCCGGAGGAACGGCCTGCAATCAGGCCGCCCCACGTCGAACAGAGGTCTAGCCGCCGTGCCTTCGGTACCGTCGGACCCCTTGAGGGTCCTGGTCACCGGCGGGGGCGGCTTCATCGGCTGCCATCAGGTCAACCGGCTGCTCGACGACGGGCACGACGTTCGCGTGCTCGACAACTTCGCCACCGGCCGCCGCGAGAACCTCGTCGATGTGCTGAACAACGTCGAACTGGTCGAAGGCGACATGCAGAGCTACGAACGCGTCCACAACGCGGTGCGCGGCTGCGAGGTCGTGCTGCACCAGGCCGCGCTTCCGTCCGTTCCGCGCTCGGTCCAGGACCCACTTACGAGCAATGCGACCAACGTGACCGGAACGCTCAACGTCCTGCTCGCCTCGCGCGACGAGGCAGTGCGACGCGTGGTCTTCGGCTCCTCGTCGTCGATCTACGGCGCCAACCCGGAGTTGCCGAAGCGCGAGAACATGGTCCCGCTGCCGATCTCGCCCTACGCGGTCGCCAAGCTAGCCGGGGAGGGGTACTGCCGCAGCTTCCACGAGGTGTTCGGCCTAGAGACGGTGTCGCTGCGTTACTTCAACGTATTCGGGCCGCGGCAGGATCCGCTCTCCCAGTACGCGGCGGTGATCCCCAACTTCACCACGGCGCTCCTGGAGGGGAAGCGTCCGGTCGTCTATGGGGACGGCGAGCAGTCGCGCGACTTCACCTACGTCGAGAACGTGGTCGACGGCAACGTCCTGGCGATGAGCGCGGATGGCGCTGCCGGCAAGGTCTTCAACGTCTCAGCGGGCGCGCGGCTCTCGCTGAACGGCCTCCTCGACATCCTGCGCGAGCTGACCGGAAGCGACGCCGAGGCCGAGTACACCGAGACGCGGCCTGGCGAAGTGCGCCACTCGCAGGCGGACATTTCGCTGGCCGAAGGGGAGCTTGGCTACAAGCCGGCGGTTTCGGTCCAGGAGGGGCTCAGCCGCACCGTGGCCTGGTACCGCCGCTAGGTTCCCGTCAACCGGCCTCCGGCTGGCTGGCTCGCTGCTCCGATCGTCTGGCGAGCAACCCAGTGCGGACCTAGTATCGATTGATCAACTCTCGGGACGGAAGAGGGTTGGCGAGAGTGCTGCGGGCCACGCGGCCTGGCATGCTGTAGATCACCGAGGAACGCCACTTGGTGCTGCTCGCGCTGGCAGCTATTTCGGCGGCTGTAGGAGCGATTGGCCTCGGACGGGTTGTATTCCCGTACGACGTAGGCCATTACGAGGCTAACTCCTGGGCGCCATCCGCGCTCCTTGCCCACGGCCACGATCCATACGAGCTGGACCGGGCGACAAGTGACCCGTACGTTGTCGCGCGGTCACGTCCCATAGCGTGGTGTAAGACCGCGGCGGACGGAACGAAGTAAGTCCGGCCACCGCGGCGCTCAAGATCGTCGGCATCACCACAACGTCGACGAAGGAGGAGCACCACGATGG
>Ga0126312_10000081_pt1 | contig 39722 bp, 39 predicted proteins | sample Plot104A_FD_92537 | JGI IMG/M metagenome (GOLD analysis project Ga0126312, IMG submission 92537) | Serpentine soil microbial communities from UC McLaughlin Reserve, CA, USA - Plot104A | ecosystem: Environmental > Terrestrial > Soil > Grasslands | place: USA: UC McLaughlin Reserve, Lake County... | reverse complement strand
CCTGTCCGTGACCACGCCCACGAGCTCACCGCGGCTCGAGCGGAGCGGCAGGTGGCGGACGCCCTTGTCGACCATCGTCAGCAACAGCTCGGTGCCGAGGCTGTCGGCATCCGCCGTCACCGCCGGAGCAGTCATCGCGGCACTTATGGGTGCATCGAGCGGCAGCTGCTCCGCCACCACCCGCGTGCGCATGTCGTAGTCGGTGATGATTCCCAGGTCCCCGTCGCGGAGCGAGACGAGGGCGCAGCTCGTGCGTCGCTCGGCCATCTGCCGCGCCGCTTCGCTGATCGGGGTCTCCGGAGGGCAGACCACGGGCTCCGTCTGGACGATCGCCCTCCCCGGGAGGTCCGGGGCCACACTCGGCTCCGCCCGCTCCGTCGGCTCGCCCACGCGGGGGCGGGCAACCAGGGTCCGAGCGACGAAGCGGAGTCCCTTTGGATCGGTCAGCACCGGCACGACGTCCTCCGCGGCGAGGCGGTAGCAGAGCGTGTCCTCCGCCGCGCGAGCCGCCCAACCGGTGGGCAGCCCGGACAGCATCGACGGATGCCCGAACCACTCCCCCTCCCCGAGCAGATCGAGGACCCGGCCGCGGTCCACCAGCTCGACGGCCCCGCGGCGGACGATACGCACGTGCTTCAGCTCGGGCTGCCCCTGCCTGAAGATCACATCGCCTACGGCGAAGAACTCGACCTCGGTCCGGTCGGCGAGCCGTTCGAGCGCGGCCTCATCGAGCCCGGCGAAAGGCTCGTGCGCCCTTAGGAACTCAACGATGTCATGCACGGGCGCGAATCAGTGTCCCGCGTCGCGAGCCGCTGCCGCAACTGTCTACGATCGCCGCATGGGCGAAATCCACGTGCACGAGTTCATGAGCCTCGACGGTGTGATCGACGCGCCCACGTGGACCTTCGACTACGGGTTCCACCCCAAGATGGGGGAGGCCATCGGCGGCCTTACGGAGACATCGCGGGGCATTCTGCTCGGCCGCACGACCTACGAGATGTTCGAGCCCGCCTGGTCGACGCGAACCGAGGAGGACGACCCGGGAGCGCCGTTCTTCAACGACACCACGAAGTACGTCGTGTCCGGGACGCTCACAGAGGCCACCTGGAGGAACTCGGAGGTCATCGGCCCCTACGACGCCGAGCGGATCCGCGCTCTGAAGGACGAGCTCGACGGCAACCTCTACGTCAGCGGCAGCGGCACGCTGGTCCGCGCGATGCTCGACGACGGCGTGGTCGACGGGCTGCATCTGTTCGTGTTCCCGCTCACGCGGGGCTCCGGCCCGAGGCTGTTCCCCGAGGACGCCTCGCCCCGCAAGCTGTCGCTTGCCGCCCTGGAGTCGTACGACAACGGCGTGGTCTACCTGTCCTACCGGCCGGAGGCCTAGGGCCTCGGTGCCCTGGCTACCATCGGCACCCTCGGCTCGTGTGAGCCTTGCAGTCTCCAACCCAATGCCGGCGCTTCCGCCGATCACGATTGGCGCGGAGGGCATTTGAGGCTACGCTCGGGTGATGATGCCTGCGGTCGCGCGCAAGTTGGCTCCCGTCCTCGCGGTGCTTTTGTTGGCGACATTCGCGCCGAGCGCCGGCGCTGCTGATCCTGACTTCCGAGCGCTCAGCGGCACCCGAGCTTCGAGCTTCTCCGTGCCAGGCGACATGCGCATCGTTGAGCGCTTCCCGCTTCTGGGCCTGCGCTACGAGCGCTACCAGCAAGTCTTTGGGAGTCGGGAAGCTGAGGTCCTCGGAGGGCAGATCACGGTCTACAGGCGCTCCTCCGGCGAAGCGAATACCGTGATCGGCGCCCATTACGGCGACATCCAGCCAAGCAACAAGGTCGCCCTTTCGGGTGCTGAGGCTCGGGCTGTTGCCGCGCGCGACGTCGGCAAGGGCCGCAGGCGGGTGACGACCCTAATGATCTCCCCAAACAGCGGGCGCTACTTCTACAGCGTCGAGACCCTCGGGTTCGCGACTCATTGGATTCACTGGGTCGATGCGGGCAGCGGGAAGGTGACGAGGCGCTTCGACGCGATCAAGAAGGACCACGGGACCGGGGTCAAGGGCGACACGAAGGACATCAACGGCCCGGACAACGCCAACACCGCGGACGACCTCACCGCTTTTCACAGCGCGACCGGGCACGGGGCCTCCGGCCCGCACTGGGACCTCACCTCGAAGGACAACCGACAGACGACGTATGACGCCCGAAACAAGGCCAACTTCCTCTACTACGTCTTCGATCTCGACAACCACTGGCTCACGTCTGGTCGCACGTCCCCGGGTCAGCCAGCGCTGGTCGATGCCCAGTACTACGCGAACCTGACCGACGACTACTTCCGGGGCCGGTTCGGCCTCAACTGGACCTCGACCTGCGGCTACTCCGCGATGCAGTCCGTGGGCCACTACAAGCGCAACTACAGCAACGCCTTCTGGGACGGCACCTACGTGGTCTACGGCGACGGCGACGGCCAGAGCGACCGCGAGTACAGCGGTGGCCTCGACGTGGTCGCGCATGAGCACACCCACGGGGTCACGCAGTGCACGTCAGGCCTAGGCGGTTCTGGAGAGCCCGACGCGCTCAACGAGTCGTTCTCAGACATGCTCGGAAACAGCGCGGAGTTCTTCGCTAACGAGCCGACCTCCAGCAACTGCACCCGGGCGAGCGGTCAGAGCGCCTGCGCGGACTGGTGGGTCGGCGAAGACGTCGACCGGGTGTCTGACACCGTGCCGGGCTTCCGCAACATGGCGGATCCCCGGGAAGACGGGGACCCTGACCATTACAGCGAGCTAGTGACGGCCGGCGATGAGCACGCCAACGCCGGGATTTCGAATCACGCCTACTACCTATTGGTGAACGGCGGCAAGAACGCCGGCTGCGACAGCGCGGGCTCGAACGGGCATACACACACGCTCGACTGTAACGTCACGGTGACCGGCATCGGGCTAGCTGACGCGGAGAGGATCTTCTTCCAGGGGTTCACGAGCCTGGCTACCAACGCGACCATGTGTCAAGCCCGCCAGGCGACAGATGCGGCCGCGATCTCACTCTTTGGGGCGAACTCCCAGCAGAGAACCTCAACCGACAGGGCTTGGGATGCGGTCGGCCTGCACTCAAGCTGTGGAGGCGGGGCGTCTTACTCGCAGACGATTCTCGGGACGCCGGGCCTAGTCTCCTACTGGCGTCTCGGTGAGACCTCGGGAACCTCCGCCACCGATGCGACGGGTGCCAATTCGGGTACCTACGCCGGCGGGGCCAGCCTCGGACAGCCGGGCGCCATCGTCGGCGACTCGAACACCGCCGTCGGGTTCGACGGCGTCAACGACGAGATGAGCGCGGCTGGTCCGGCGCTCTCGACTGCGGGCTCGCTCGAGGGCTGGTTCTACTGGACCGGCGGGGTCGCGCTCATGCGCGACAACACGGGCTCAGGCGGCTGGATACTCGCTTACGACAGCTCCGGCCTCCTCTACTACCGGCTTGGCGGGACCTCGCTCAACTCCGGCCGGACGACCGCCTCTGTACGTAACGGCTGGCACCACTTCGTCGCGACCAAGAATGGCGGTAGCGCCGCCCTCTACATAGACGGACAGCTCGTTCACAGCGCGACCACTGCCGGGAGCACCGCGTCGGCGATGCCGTGGCACGTCATGCACAACGGAATCTTGAACCAATATTCGGCTGGCCGCGCGGACGAAGTAGCCGTATACAACACCGCACTCTCGGCCACGACCATTTCGAACCACTACCACGCGGCCGGCTACTGAGCCCTGGAAGCCGCCGGGCGGTCGGAGCATGCGATGTCGCGGGAGAAGCCGGAGTCATCCGGGCCGCGCTCGATGCGTGGAACGCACGACAAATGGATGCCTGTCGCCAGCTTCACGATCCGAACGTCGTCATCCTGCGGTTCATCGAAGACTGGCCCGAGCCGGGAGGCAGAGCCTGCGGCGAGGCGGATCAATTGGAGGCAGGGCAAGCCGTCGAACTTCGCGAACCCGTTGACGATGTTGCGCCCACTTTCAGCGGAGAGGGTGGGATTCGAACCCACGAGGCAGTGTTAACCGCCCACGCGATTTCCAGTCGCGCACCTTAAGCCGCTCGGTCACCTCTCCAAGGGCAGATCAAGGCTAGCCGGGACGCGCGTGTCGAGTTCTCCGCGATATGTACGGAGAACGCGACACGCGGTCGCCGCTCGGTGGGATGAGGCCGGTCACAAGCCGAGCCCGCGTACCCCGCGCTCGCCCCAACCCAGGTGATGCCCCAGCTCGTGGCGGAGCGTCCGCTCGACCTGAGCGCGCAGCAGCTCCGGGTCGTGGCCGAAGTCCCCCTCGAGCGTGTCCTGGTAGATCACGATCTTGTCGGGGTAGCTGTCGCGCGCCACGGTGTCCCCCCAGTAGTGGCCGTACGCGCGGTACTCGGCGCCGTGCCGGGACACCACTACCGGTGTGCGCTCCAGCAGTTCCTGGAACTCCGGGGGCAGCGCGTCGATCGCCTCCGACACGAGCAGGTCGAACTCGCTAGGGGCTTCGGGCGGCTCCGGCGCGCGCGCCAGCCGCTCGCTGCGCTCGAGCAGCCGCTCGAACTCCGGCTCGCTCATGGAGTCGCGGCCGGTCAGTGCGACCGTCGCCCAGGCCGTTACGACCACCAGCGCGATCCCGCCGCCGATCATCGCCACCAGGCCGCCGGCTCCGGAGAGCGACGGCGGGTTCAGCAGGAAGAGCAGGACACCGACGATGAAGGCCGCGACGCCGGCGGCCTTGAGCGGTGCGCGAATCGCGTCCCCCATGCATACGAGGGTACGCGCCGCGAGCTACTCGTCCGCGTCCTCGGCTCCTGCCGCCCCTGGGTTCCCCGTGGATGTCTCCTCTTCGCCCGGGACGCCGGCCGAACCCTCCGCCTCGTCGCGGGCGCCAGTCTCCTGGTCGTCGTCGGGGACCTGCTGCTCGGGCCCCTCCTCCGGGAGCTGGTCGGATTCCTCGCGCTCGATCACGGTCCGCCCTCCTCGTCCTCCTCGTCGGGGTCCGTCTCGGCGGCCCCGCTTTCCTCTTGCTCACCGCCCTCCGGCTGCGCGCCGGGTACCGAGGCGTCCTTCTCCTTGGTCTCCCAGTCGCTGCGCATCTCCTCTATCTGGCGGTCGACGCGCTCGCCCTGCTCCTCGAGCCGGTCGGCGTCGCGCTCGAGCGCCTCGGCCTGCTCCTCGTGCTTCACGAGCCGTCCTTCTTCCGCGCGGTCTTGGTCGACCGTGAGGGTTGCTTCTTGGCGCCGGCCTTGGACTCGCCCGGCGCATTGGCCGCCTTGGCCGCCCGTCGCCTGCTGCCGTCGCCCTTGGGCATGACGACCACCTACCCGCGCGCCCGGGCAGGTACTCCTAGAAGATCCGGGCGAGACGGACCCCCAGGCCTCCGGGCTCGATCGCGAACACCTGCACCTGGTTGGAACCCTCGTGAAGGAACGGCTCGGGCACGACGGTCGAGAAGTACTCCGCGGAACGGCCCGGCATGTGGAAGCTCGGAGCGGTGGCGATCAGCCAGCCGTTGACCGCGAACGCGAGGGGCCGTGACCCGGGCCGCGCGCCTCTGGTCACCCGGCCCGCGATCAACCCGGGCACGAACCCGGAGGCGCGACGGACGGCGCGCAGCCCACGGTGGCCGATCAGCCTGGCCCTCGTCCGGCGCCCGCGAGCCATGGGCCAGGTGAAGAGCGGGTGTCCCACGAGCTCCGGGTGTGGGCCGAGACGAAAGAGTCCCGGCGCCCCGTCGCCCGAGCCGAACATCCGCAGCTTCTGCCGAAGCCTCGCCTCGGCCTGGCGCCTCAGGGCACGCAGGCTCATGCTGAAGATCCGGCCCGAGCGCTGGATCAGGACGACGCGCGAAGGTATCCGGCGCGCGGAGGGGCCGAGCATGGATTTGCCTTGGACCGGCCAAGGCAGGCGGGTGTGCAGCGCGTGAGCCATCGTCGGCAGGAGGTCGACCGTGCGCACGTGGCGACCGTCGATCCGCCCGCGCCGCTGCCCCGGCAGCTTCACGAACATCGGTGTGAGCGCGATGTTTGCCGCCTTGTGCTCGGTGAGCTGGTGCCTGTTCCCGAACAGCCCGAAGCTCTCGCCGTTGTCGGCCGTCACGACCACGAGCGCGCGGTCGTAGAGGCCCGTGTCCCTGAGCCGCCGCAGGAACGCGCCGAGCAGCCGGTCCGTGTACTCGAGCTGGAGCAGGTGCCGCTGGTAGGCCTGCGCGACCAGCCAGCGGCTGTGGAAGGTCTCGACCATCCCAGGGATGGGCTCGCGCCTCGCGTAGACGCGGCCGCTCGGGAAGTAGCGCAGCGCGACGTGCGGGAGGAGCAGATGCTTGAAGTGGAGGGTCGGCCTACGAGACCTCCGCACGGTGCGCAGCCAGCGGAAGAAGCGCTCCGGCCGGCCGACGGCAAGGTCGTGCTTGAGCTTGCTCCGGCTCTGGACGTGAGCGCGCGGGCACCAGCGCTTGGGGCAGAGCGCCGTCGCCTCCTCTGAGACGTTGAGGCGGTAGCTGTCGTCGAGCCACGTGAACAAGTTGTGGGGGTTCGCCGCGAGGTTACGAGGGCGCTTTCGCTCCGGCGTGGTCCCCGTGAGCATCGTCTCCATGGCGCGCCCGGTCTCGTCCACCGAAGCGGTGGCGTTCGGGAACCAGGTGCCCTGCGCCGCGAGCCTTGCGAAGTTCGGGTAGCGGCGAGCGTCGATCCGGCCGTGTGCGTCGAGCAGCGAGATGGTGGGGAACTCGTCGAACACGAGCATCGCCACGGGCGGCCGGACAGCATCCGCCTCCTGTGGCGGCGCGATCGACGCCGCCAGGACCGCGGCCGCGAGGACCAGCAGGCGCTTCATCGCGTTCGCTCGATCTCAGCGGCCAGCGTCGCGACCTCCGCGAACAGGCGTGCGCGCTCGCGGGCGCCGACGCCGCCGCGCTCGCCGCGACGATGGCGATCGACCGTCGCGATCGTGATCACGATCCGCTCTGGCGAGTCCCAGTCGGCCCACGGCGCGTCCGAGTAGCTCTCGTCGAGGACGAGGTCCCGCGCGGTGTCCGCCACCGACAGGCCGCTTTCCAGCCGGTGCTTCGATGCCGCGTCCACCCAGGCGAGGTAGTCGCGCAGGGCCAACACGTCGTCCGGCCCCGCCAACGGGCCGTGCCCGGGCACGATCACGTCGGGGTCCAGCGAGAGGATGCGGTCCAGGGCGGCGAGCCAGTTGTCGGTCGGGCCTGCCCACATCACGGGCACGACGCCGACGAACAGAACGTCGGCCGCGAAGACCACGTGCGCATCGGGCACGTGGACGATCAGGTCGCCCGCGGTGTGTGCCGGGCCAACTTCGTACAGGCGCACCTCGCGCCCGCCCACCTCGCCGGCCAGCCCGACGCTGAAGCCCTGGGTCGGCGGCGTCAGCTGCACGTCCGAGAAGTCGTACGGGCCGAGCATGTTCTCGATGTAGGCCCCCAGCTCGCGCAGCCGCAGGCGCGGCAGCAAGGGCAGAGGCAGTGTGCCCACGATCGGCAGCGGCAGGGTGCCGAACAGCCGCAGCGGCCGGGCGGCCGACTTGAATCGCTGGAGCGCCGAGGGGGGCTCCTCGCGGATGATCTCGATCGCGGCGTCGGTCGAGATGATCCGCGCCGCGTCAAGGAGGTGGTTGCCCCAGACGTGGTCGCCATCCGAGTGGGTGTTCACCGCGACCGTGATCGGTACGCCTACGCCGGCGTCGACCGCGTCAAGCATCCGCCGCGTCAGGCGCGTGTCAAAAAGCGTGTCTACGAGCAGCGCCTTGCCCTCGCCGACCACGACTCCGGCGTTCGACTCGCCCCACTCGCCGTTGGGCTGCAGCCATGCGAACACGCCGGGCGCCACCTCGTGCAATCCGCCCTCGAAGCGCGCCGGCTTGCCGAAGAGCGTCCGCTCCACGCGCGCGGATGCTATTGGTCGAAACGGTAGAGGCTGCCTTGCCGACGGATACACAGGGCTGCGCGTGGGCGGCGACCAGCACGCCGTGCTGGCCCTGGCGCAACGCAGACCTGCGCGCCTGCGGCTTAGAAACGTTCCTGCAGGGGTAACGCGTCTTTCAGAGCTCCTGGACGTGCCTCTCGCGTCCGACAAGTCCACTGACGGCCATGCTCATGACCGCTCCGTCTAAGCCCAAGGCCTTCCGGCACGAGGCCCTCTTCTACCGCGGGGAGGAGGAGTTCATCGCAGGAATCGTTCCCTTCATCCGCGATGCGGTCATCGCGGGCGAGCCGGTGCTCGCGGCGATCCACCCGGAAAAGGCAGGGTGGATAAAGGCCGAGCTCAACGGGGAGGCCGAGGCTGTGCAGTTCGTGGACATGCCCGCCCTGGGCCACAATCCCGCGCGCATCATCCCTGCGTGGCGGGAGTTCGTCGCCGAGAACCTTTCGGACGGATCGCCGGTCCGCGGGATAGGCGAGCCGATCTGGCCCGGTCGTAGCGGCGACGAGCTCGTGGAGTGCCAGCGCCACGAGTGGCTGCTCAACCTCGCCTTCGCCGGCTCGCCCGCATGGTCGCTTCTCTGCCCCTACGACGCCGAAGCCCTCCCGCCCGAGGTCCTCGACGCCGCCTGCACGACCCATCCGCATCTCGTCGACAGGGGGAACACACGGACGAGCGACGTGTACCGCGACCCTCTGACCGACCCCGATCCGTTCAACGATCCGCTGCCGCCGCCGGCCGAGGACGTCGAGGAGCTCATCTTCAGCCGCGACGACCTGCCGGATCTACGGCATTTCGTGAGCCGCCGCGCCGAGAACGCCGGGCTCGGCGACCTGGAGACGGGAGATCTCCTCGTGGCGGTCAACGAGGTCGCGACGAACAGCGTGCGCTACGCAGGCGGCCGCGGCACGCTTGCCATCTGGAGCGAGGAGGACCGCCTTCTCTGCGAGGTCAGGGACCACGGCGTCCTCGCGGACCCGCTCGTGGGGCGGGAGCGGCCGGCGCCGGGCTGGGCGCGGGGCCGGGGGCTGTGGCTCGCGAATCAGTTCTGCGATCTCGTCCAGATCCGGTCGACCCCCCGGGGGAACGTCGTCCGGCTGCATACGACCCGCTAGGGCGCTAGCGCGAGTCCAGGACGCGATCCACGAGGCCGTACTCGCGCGCCTCGTCCGCGGTGAAGAAACGGTCGCGCTCCATGTCGTCGCTGACCCGCTCGATGGTCTGGCCGGTGTGCTTCGAGTAGATCTCGTCCACGCGGCGCCGGAGGTTGATCACCTCGCGCGCGTGGATCTCGATGTCCGACGAGGTGCCCTCAAACGCGCCGGACGGCTGGTGGATAAGTATGCGGCTGTTGGGCAGCGCTGCGCGCTTGCCCTCGGCGCCGCCCGCGAGGAGCAGCGACCCCATCGACATCGCGATGCCCACGCACGTCGTCTGCACGTCGGGCTTTATGAACTGCATCGTGTCGTAGATAGCCAGGCCTGCGTACATCGATCCGCCCGGTGACTTGATGTAGATCGAGATGTCCTGGTCGGGATCATCCGACTCCAGGTGAAGCAGCTGGGCGACGACGAGGTTCGCCACCTGGTCGTCGATCGGCTGGCCGAGGAAGATCACCCGCTCGCGCAGGAGCCGCGAGTAGATGTCGAACGAGCGCTCGCCGCGCGAGTCCTGCTCGATTACGACCGGTACGAGCGGCATCAGCCCTCCGCCCCCAGCCACTCGAGCACGGCCGAGCGCGAAAAGCGCCACTCGTCGCCGATCTTCCGGCCTGGGAGCTCTCCCTTCTCCGCAAGGTCCGTCACGCGCTCCTCCTCGACCTGGAGCAGGTCGGCCACCTCCGCCGGCGAGAGCACCTCCGGCGGCTCGAAGGGACGAAAGGAATGGCTGCCGACCGCCATGTCATCGACCTCCGATTCGACCACGACCCGCCTGCGCCCCGACTCGAGCCCGGGAAGCCGGGCCAGCTGCTGCGGCGAGTAGTGCTCTAGCAGCGCGCTCACGAGCTGCTGCTTTGGCACCTTGAGCTCGAAGGCGGCGCGGTCGAGCTTCTCGGCCTGCTCGACGGGCAGCCTCACGAAAAGGGCCGCCATCTCCGGGTCGGGCTGCTTCGCCATATCCGGATATCACGATAGCAGGCGGAAATCGAGCCGGCTCTGGCCTGGCCCTCTGACCTGCCCCAAGCGCCAGTCCACCCGACTGCCGACAGCGGCGGGCAGCCCGGGCAGGCGTCGAGGCGATCGGCAGCGCGATGAGCGGGCCGAAACGCTAGCTTCGCGGGCTCGCCCAGATGCGACCGCTCACGACCTCCGCCCGGGACTCGCTCTGGCTCTCGACCGCGCCCGAGAGCGGATACCCCGCGCTGGACGAAGACCTCGAGACCGATGTCGCGGTGCTTGGAGGCGGGATCGCGGGCCTGACCACGGCGCTCATGCTGACGCGCCAGGGCGCACGGGTCGTCGTGATCGAGGCGCGCCGCGTAGGTAGCGGCGTCACCGGCTGCACGACCGCCAAGGTGAGCGCGCTCCAGGCCACGATCTACTCCACGATCCGCAGCCGCAACGGTCAGGACGCGGCCGCCGCCTACGCCGAGGCGAGTCTGGCGGCCGTCGACCGGGTGGCCGAGCTCGTCGAGGAGCTCGGAATCGACTGCGACCTCGCTCGCCGCCCGGCCTTTACCTACGCGGCGGCGCCCGGGGAGAGGTCGTCGCTCGAAAACGAGCAAGGGGCGGCAGCGGAGGCGGGGCTGCCGGTTCGACTCGTCGAGTCGCCCGACCTGCCCTACCCCGTCCACGGGGCGGTGCGCCTCGACGACCAGCTCCAACTGCACCCGGTCCGCTACGTGCAGGGACTCGCCGCCGCGGTCGACGGTGCTGGATCGCGGGTGTTCGAGCGCACGCGCACGACCGGAATAGACGAGGGGTCGCCGTGCGTGGTCCAAACGACAGGGGGCACGCTACGCGCGGGGCAGGTGGTCGTGGCCACGCACTATCCGATCTTCGATCGGGGCCTCTACTTCGCGCGCCTGAAGGCGCAGCGGTCGTACTGCGTGGCCGCAACGCTCGAGGCGAGCGACTCGCCGCCGGAGGGGATGTCGATCAGCGCCGGCAGCCCGACACGCTCGATCAGGTCACACGGCGACCTCGTGATCGTCGGCGGCGAGGGGCACAGCCCGGGCTCCGCGGACGCCACCGGCCAGCGCTTCTCGCAGTTGGAGCGCTTCGTTCGCGAGTACTGGCAGGTGGCCGCCGTGACCCACCGCTGGTCGGCGCAGGACCCGGTCCCGTATGACCACCTCCCGGTGATCGGGCCCTATCGCCCTGGCTCGTCGCGGCTGTGGGTGACGAGCGGGTTCATGAAATGGGGGCTGACGACCGCGACCTTCGGCGCCGCGATCCTCGCCGATTTGATCGCGGGCCGCCCGAGCGCCTGGGCCCCGACGTTCTCGCCGCTACGCGTCTCCCTGCGCTCTGCGCACGAGCTCGCTCAGCTGGGCGCGAAGTTCGGCCTGGACTTCGCGCTGGACCGGGTCAAGCTTCCGGAGGCCGGTTCGGCCGACGACGTGCCCGCCGGCGAGGCGCGGGTGGTCCGTGACGGCCTCGGCAAGAAGGGCGTCTACCGCGACGAGGCCGGTGTTGTGCATGCGGTCTCGCTCCGCTGCACTCATTTGGGATGCCTCCTGCGCTTCAACTCGGCCGAGGTCTCGTGGGATTGCCCGTGCCACGGCTCGCGGTTCGGCGTGGACGGGCGCGTCCTCGAGGGACCCGCGGTGGATTCGCTCGAGCCCCGCTCGCTCTAGCAGCGGCACGACGGGCCCCACGCGCTTGCGCGAGCTTGCATGCGCGCCGCCAGCGGAGCCGGAACCGGTCAGCCACGGCTTCGCCGGTTGTGACGGCCGACGCCGGATGCGCGTGCTCCGCGGGAACCACGAATGCGATGAGCGCCGCCGGCGTTCTTGATCGACGTCTCGTCCTGGTCGAGAGGGCCTTGAGGGAGGGCGACCGCCTCGGGTTTGCTTTGCCTCGACTGGGGGAATCTGCTCAAGGCCACGGGAGGCAGAGCGGGGCTGGCTGTGGGGCTGATCCTTTGTTTCGCGGCGCCCGCGAGCGCCGCCCCGAGCCCCGTCGGCGGCTGGGCCAGTGGGCGCTGCCCGACGTACGGCGACACCGAGGTGTGCTCGGGGGAGGTCCCGAGCTTCGATGGTGCGCCGCTCGACGTCGACCTCACGAAGCCGAGCGGCGGCCAAGGGGGCGTGCATCCGCTGATCGTGATGCTGCACGGCTTCTCGAACGACAAGCACGAGTGGGAGTCGACGAGCAACAGTGGAGACGGCGCGGACAAGCACCGCTGGAACAGCCACTGGTTCGCCCAGCACGGCTATTACGTCCTGACGTACACGGCGCGCGGGTTCAGGACCGACGAGCCAGAGCGTCCCGACCAACCCAACACACCCGCGGGGACGTCGGTGTCGGAGCCGAACGGCCACATCATGCTGAAGAGCAGGGAGTTCGAGGCGCGCGACACCCAGTGGCTCGCCGCCATCGTGGCGCAGCGTTCAAGCGCTCGCTCGATCCCAACCAGGTTGCGGTTACGGGTGGTTCCTACGGCGGCGGAGAGAGCTGGCTCCTGGCGAGCCAGTCGCGCTGGACCTTCCCGCACGAGCAGGCGTCCGGGCTGCCGGTGCTGAACCTCCAGGTGTCCGTGCCGAAATACGGCTGGACAGACCTCGCCTACAGCCTCTCGCCGAACGGCCATCCCGGGGCGCTGGCGGGCGACCCGTACTACTCATCCTCGACCGGACGGCCGAACTCCGACACGGGGCGATGGCTTCCCGCTCGGAGTCCCAAAGGAGAGCTACATCACTGGCTTCTACGCGCTGGGCGTCAGCGACGGCGAATTCGAGCGCGGCACGCGGACGACCCCGAATCAGGAGGGGCCGATAAACATCGACACCTGGAAGGCGCGCGTGGACGCGGGCGACCCATACGACCCCGAGGACGCCACGATCAGGCAGATCCGCCGCGGCCTCACCGAGTTCCGCGGCTCCTACTACCAAAACGAGGGCTGGGCCCGACAGGCGAGCGGCCGCAAGGTCGCGATCTTCGGGATCCAGGGCTGGACCGACGACCTCTTCGAGGCGGTCGAGGTCTTCCGCCAATACAAGTACCTGAAGGCGCTCGACCCCGACTGGCCGGTCGAGCTCGAGCTCGCCGATGTCGGGCATCCCCGGGCGCAGAACCCCGCCAGCACGTGGAGGCGACTGCACGACCAGGCGTGGCAGTACCTCCAGTCGAACATCGGCGGGAGCCACGACCAGACCACCACCGTCGCCTCGCAACCAACCACTGCCTCAACGACGGTGACACCGACGGAAATGACGATGCGGCGCACCGCGCCTCGTCCGAAACGCCCGAGGGGCTCGCAGCGGGGACGCTGACGGTCGAGTTCAGCCAACCGGGGGGCATGACCTCGAAGAGCGGCCTGGCAGATCAGAACGGCCCCGGCGCCGACCCCGTAGTGACAAGCGAGATCCTTCCCAAGCCGGGCTGCGCTACGGCCAGTGGGCCGGCGACCGGCGGCTACACGGCCTACTCCCAGCCCCTGAGCGGCACGGCCAGCTTCATCGGCATCGGCAAGGTCCACCTCGACTACACCCTGACCGGAGGCCCCACCGCCACCGTCAACGCTCGGCTATGGGACGACCCGCCCGGCGACGACACCGACCCGCTGCTGATCTCGCGAGGGACCTACCGAATCGACGAAGTGGCTGGCGACCCGGCGACGGGCACGCTGACCCTGCCGCTCTTCGGCAACCACTACATCTTCGAGAACGGCCACCGCATCCGGCTGGACGTGACCCAGGTGGACCAGCCGTACCTCCGCCCCTCGAATCCCGAGAGCGCGCTCACCTTCGAACCGCCACGGCTCGCGCTTCCCACCCGCGAGAGCGGCGACCGCACCATCTCCGGCGACTGATCGGCGCCCTGCCCAGCCTTACCGGCGACCTGAGCAACTCCAGTCGTCGACGGGCGGACCTGCGATCGGCACGGTGTTCGCGGCGCCCCATCCCACCTGCAAGATCGCGCCCACGACCGAGGAAGACGCCGTCCGCGGTCGACGGGTATCCTGGCCACGTCGTTTACGCCGAATCTCCCGTCGGGCTAGACGGGAGAACGGGGGAACCAGTGGCCGAACAGCGGCCTGGGGCGAACGTCGTGTGATCGCGGCGAAGCGCAACACCAGCGCGAGCCCGACAGCTAACTCCGCAGGCGAGCAGCCATATGTCACACGGTGCCAAGACACCATTGACGTTCGTCGTCATCGCTCTCGCGTTCGCGGTGGCGATGCCCGCTCCGGCGAGCGCGGCGCGGTACGCGTCTCGCACCCTCCAGGTGGGCAAGCACGGCAGGGATGTCAAGCGTCTCCAGCGGTACTTGACCCTGGCCGGCCACCGGACCCGGCGCGATGGCGACTTCGGCCGGCGGACGAAGCGCGCCCTGAGGGCGACGGAAAGGGACCTCGAGCTGCACGCCGACGGAATCGCGACGCGTCGCGAGCAGCGTGCGATACGACGTGCCGTGGCCCGGCCCGGGACCGGCGGCTCCGCGTACATGGCGCCTCCGCCGCCGACCGAGACGGTGCCCGGCGCGAAGGGAAGGGTTGGCTCCGACGGCTTCGCGGTCCCGCCCTCCTCGGCGCCGCGCAGTGTCAAGAACGTAATCGCCGCCGGCAACAAGATCGCCAAGACGCCCTACAAGTGGGGCGGCGGACACGGCAGCTGGGACGAAACCGGGTACGACTGCTCGGGCTCGGTCTCATACGCCCTTCACGGCGGCGGCCTGCTGGGCAGTTCGATGGTGTCCGGCGACTTTGCCCATTGGGGCTCTAGGGGTCACGGCAGCTGGATCACGATCTACGCCAACGCCAGCCACGTGTACATGGTCGTGGCGGGCATGCGCTTCGACACGAGCGCCCGCTCCCGCACCGGCTCGCGCTGGACAATGGAGTCGCGCTCCTCGGATGGCTTCGCCATAAGGCATCCGGACGGCTACTAGCCGAGGCCGCCCACCGGCGAGTCGCACACCGGCGCTCCCGGCCCGAGACCGGAAGCCGCTGTGGGCTCGACCGCGGCGGCGTCAGTCCGCAGCGGGCGCCGGTAGCCCGGGCCTCGCCGCCGCAGCCGGAGGCTTCGACAGCCACGCGCACAGCTGCTCATATACGGCCGGATGGTTCAGCAGCGCGATGTGATTCGTTCCACCGAGGTGCGCGCCGTCCTCTATGCGGAAGGGAATTCGCCGCGTACGGCTGCGTCCGGAGGCACTCGGCTCGAGCACGAGCCAGTCGCCGATCAGCCGGCCCAGGGGATGGGCCGCGCTGCGCGTAATCGTCGCGGCGACGAAGTGATGCGCCGCGCCGTCGAGCAGTGGGATCTCGCGGCAGGCGGCCGCTCGCAGCGCGTCGGGATCGCAGTCCCGCCAATCCTCATCCACGAGCGAGCCCTGGCGCAGGTCGCGGATACCGCCGCTGCGCCGGCGCACGAACGAGGCCAACGGGCGTGTCTCCGGTAGCGCGCTCAGGCCCGCGTTCGCGTAGTGCACGATCTGGGCCAGCGGCGCGCCCATGTGCGGGGTGCCCAGAGACACCACGTGACGCACGCGACGCACCTACGCGGCCCCATCCTCGGTACCGCGCTGGCAGGCGCTGCGACAGACGAGGCCCCCCATCGAGTGGCCGACCAGCGCGATCTGCTCCACCTCTACGGGCCAGGCATCCACTACCTGCTCGAGCAGCTCGCACAGGGACCGACCGTTCTCCGAGACGTGGCGGCCGGTGTTGTAGCGGACGTAGACCGTCGTCGCGCCGATGTCGCGCGCCAGGCGATCGCCGTAGCTCTCCCCCGACGGACCGCCGAACCACTTCCAACCGAGCTCCGTGCCCATCAAGCCATGGACGAACACGACCAGCCGGGGCGTGGCGGCGTCGAAGGCCGTGGCCAGGGCCGCCGGCTCGGGGGCGACGACGCGACCGCTCACGCGGACCGCCATCGGCTCGGCGAGATCGCTGCCGTCCTCCTCCAGCGCGTCTCCGATCAGGCCGTCGACCACGGCGATACCGAAGCTCCCCGCGGGCGTGCTCGACAAGCGGCGCCCGTCACCCGTGTCGAGCCGCTGAAGTGTCCGGTCGGCACCCCGCCCGAGCGCACCGACAGCCCCTCTCGGCCCCGAGTAGACCCCGTTCGTGACGCTTCGATACACGAAGTACGCCGGCTTCGCGCCCCAGCCGGCGGCGCCGAACGCCCGATCGGCGATGCCCCGCTGAACGGCGCCGATGCCACCGACGAAGCCGCTCAGCTCGCTGAACGCGAGCCGACCGAGGGCCCGGACCTCGTCCGGCCGACGCTCGGCAAGATCCGCCATGCCCTATCTACAGCGCGGCACGGAGACGGTTGCCCGCGAGTGCAACCATCCGGTGCCGTGATCGAAGTCACCCACTTCACCGATCCCGGCTGCCCCTGGGCCTATTCGGCGTGGCCCGCCCACACGACCATGAAGTGGCGCTACGGCGGACAGCTGCACTGGACGCTCGTGATGATCGGGCTGACCGAAGACGCCGGTCAGTACGCCGCCCGCGGCTATACGCCGACGCGATCGGCGATCGGCTACGAGCGCTTCCGGCGCTTCGGAATGCCCTTTCAGATCACTCCGAAGGCGCGGCTCAGCGCAACCTCACCAGCCTGCCGCGCGATCGTGGCAACGCGCCTGACCGCGCCGGCGCTCGAGGAGGCGGCGCTTCGCGCGCTGCAGCTCGCGCAGTTCACGAGTACCGGGCCGCTGGATGACCCCGGCACTCTGCGCACGGCGCTGGGGCACGTCGAGGGCCTTGATGCGGATGCGGTCGTGGCCCGTATCGACGACCCCGAGGTTTTGGCGGCTTATGAGGCCGACCGTGGCAGCGCGCGAACGGCGGATGGATCGCCCACGGAGTTCCAGGGCCGAGCAGCGGACACCGACGGCGCCGTCCGCTACACCGCTCCCTCGCTCCTCCTCGAGGGGCCGGATGGCGAGCGGCTGGAGGCGGGCGGCTTTCAGCCGCTCGAGGCCTACGACGTCCTCATCGCCAATCTCGACGCCACGCTCGAGCGCCGACCGCCTGCCGAGAATCCCGTCGAGGTGCTGGCCGCATTCCCCTTCGCCCTCACCACCGCCGAGGTGGCGGCGGTGATGACCGAGCACCTCGGCGTGCCCGACCTCGCCGCCGTCGAGGCGGCGCTGATAGCGGCCGCCGGCGAGGGACGCGTCGCCCGGCGTCCAGTGGGCGACGGTTCCTTGTGGGCGCCTCTGCCCACGCCTCGATTCCTGGCGTAGCGAACCAAGCGGGGCCTAGCTCGCGCGCGCGAGCGCCGGAACTCCGTCTCCATCCGGACCGATGGTCGCGAGCTCTGCGTCGCGGCTGACCAGGGTCGAATACCGTCCTTCGGCGCGGATCAGCTCTTCGTGCCGGCCCGATTCGACGATCCGCCCGTGGTCGAGGACGACGATCTGGTCGGCGTCGCGGACGGTCGAAAGCCGGTGCGCGATGGCGATGGTCGTGCGCCCCTGGGAGAGGCGGTCGAGCGCTTCCTGCACGAGCCGCTCGGTCTCCGTGTCAAGCGAGCTCGTGGCCTCGTCGAGCACCAGGATCGGCGGGTTGCGGAGGATGGTCCGAGCGATCGCCATCCGCTGCTTCTCACCGCCTGAGAAGCGGTAGCCGCGCTCCCCGACAACGGTGTCGTAGCCCTCGGGCAGCCCGGCGATAACGTCGTGGATGCGCGCGGCCTGAGCGGCGGCCTGGAGCTCCTCGTCGGTCGCATCGGGCTTCGCGAAGCGCAGGTTCTCCCGGACGGAAGCGTGGAAGAGGTACGTCTCCTGCGAGACCACGCCGACGAGGTCGGTGAGGGCGTCGAAGCTCAGGTCACGGATGTCGACACCGTCGATCGTGATCCGCCCGCGGCCGACGTCGTAGAGCCTGGCTGCGAGGTATCCAAGCGTCGTCTTGCCCGCGCCCGTCTCGCCAACGAGCGCGGTCTTCGTTCCCGCCCGCACTGTGAACGACACGGACTCGACCGTCCAATCCTCGCCGTAGCGGAACCAGACGTCGTCGAAGACCACGTCGCCGGGCTTGGCGGAAGCGATCGCGTTCGGCTTCTCCTCGATGTCCACCGGCTGGTCGAGGTACTCGAAGATCCGGTCGAACAGGGCCAGCGAGGTTTGAACGTCGAGCCCGACGCTCAGGAGGTTCCCCACCGGGAAGAACAACCTGGTCTGAAGGGTGGTGAATGCAACCAGCAGCGGGATCGAAACGGCGTGCGATCCCCCCGCGAGCGCCAGGCCGCCGAACCAGTAGACCGCCGCCGGCATCACCGCGAAGCTCGTCTGGATCGACGCCATCACCCAGCGCCCGGCCATTCGCTGGCGGACCTCGAGGTCGGCGAGCCGGCGGGAGTCGTCCTCGAAGCGGTCGGCGAGCTCCTTGCCGCGACCCATCGTCTTGCCGAGGAGGATCCCGGACACCGACAGCGACTCCTGCACCAGGCTCGAGATGTCGGCCATGGTCTCCTGCGTGGTCTTCGCGATCCGCCGGCGCTCGTTCCCCACTCGGTTGGTGAGAAAGACGAACAACGGGATAAGCGCGAACGCGAACAAGGAGAGCTGCCAGCTGAGGAGCAGCATGCCCAACATCGTCGCGGCGACGGTCGTCACGTTCGACGCGATCGATGTGGCCGTGTTCGTCACGACGTTCTGCACACCGCCGATGTCGTTCGAGATCCTCGACTGCACCTCTCCCGTACGGGTGCGAGTGAAGAACGCGAGTGACAGCCGCTGGAGGTGGCGGAAGACTGCCGTGCGCAGGTCGTGCATCACGCGCTGCCCGACTTGGTTCGACAGCAGGGTCTGGGCAACGGCCAACGCACCGGTCGCAACCGCGATCGCGATCATTCCGCCGGCATTGAGAGAGAGCGCGTGAGTGTCGTTCGCCCCGATCGCCTCGAGCACCCGCTTCAGCAGGAACGCGGGCACCACACCGAGGCCCGCCGAGACGACTATCAGGGCGAGCAACCCGCCGAGCCGCAGCCTGTACGGGGCGAAGAGCGGCCCGATCCGACGCAGGTTCGCCCGGCGCACGGCCGGATCGGCAGGACGCTCGGGCGGCTCCTGCGACGAGCGGTAGAAGCTTGCCATCGCTTCAAGGGTATGCGGCGCGCAACAGTGGGCACCCACGTCCTGTTCAGAGCAGGCAGGGCGGTAGCCTGCCGGCGCTGTGGAGCCACCCTGGTTCAAGAACGCGGCGATCTACTGCATCGCGGTCGAGACCTTCCGCGACGCGAACGCTGATGGCTGGGGTGACCTTGCCGGCCTGACGGAGGCGCTCGGCTACCTGGAGGAACTCGGCGTCGATTGTCTGTGGCTCGAGCCGTTCTACCCCTCGCCGATGCGGGACAACGGATACGACGTCGCGGACCATCGAGGCGTCCACCCTCGAATCGGGACGCTCGCCGACTTCGATCACCTCATCGCCGAGGCGAACCGCCGCGGGATCGCCGTGCTCGTCGACCTGGTGGTGAACCACACCTCGGTTGAGCACCCGTGGTTCCGCTCCGCGCGTGCCGACCCCGGCTCCGAGTACCGCGACTACTACATCTGGACCGACGAGCCGCAAGCGCACCGAGAGCCGAACGCCATGCCGACCGAGCAGGACTCGCCGTGGACGTACGACGAGGCGGCCGGGCGCTGGTACCTGCACCGCTTCTACGCCCACGAGCCGGACCTCAACGTCGCGAACCCGCGGGTCCGGCAGGAGATCCGGGCGACCATGGAGTTCTGGCTCGAGCGCGGCGTAACCGGCTTCCGGGTCGACGCCTCGCAGTTCCTCGTCCAGAAGCTGGCCGAGACGGGGGACTCCGACCCCCATCGCCTGCTCCGCGAGATGCGCGCCATCGTCTCGCGATGCCGAACCGACGGCGTGCTGCTCGCCGAGGCCGACGTGGAGATCGACCAGCTGCAGGCGTTCTTCGGCAACGACGACGAGATGCACCTGCTCTTCAACTTCTACCTCGATGCGAACCTGTTCCTGGCCCTGGCCCGGAAGCGCGCCGACCCCGTGTCCCGCATCCTCGGGCAGTTACCGGCGGTCCCGCGCGGCGGGCACTGGGCGAACTTCGTCCGCAACCAGGACGAGCTCAACCTGAGCCACCTCAGCGATGAGGAACGCGACGAGGTCTTCGAAGCGTTCGCCCCGCGCGAGCAGGAGCGCATCTTCGGCCGTGGGATCCGGCGGCGGCTGCCGCCGATGCTGGAGGGGGACCGTCGCCGGATCGAGCTCGTCTACTCGCTGCTGCTCTCCCTCCCCGGCGTGCCGGTGATCGGCTACGGCGACGAGCTGGGGATGGGCGACGACCTCGAGCTGGCGGAGCGCTACAGCGTCCGGACGCCGATGCAGTGGTCGCCCGCCGCCAACGCCGGCTTCTCGGAGACCACCACGGAAGCACCGCTTCGGCCGGTGATCGCGCGCGGCCCGTTCGCTTACGAGCGGCTGAACGTGGAGGCGCAGCTCGCCGACGAACACTCGCTGCTGCGCTGGTTCCAGCGGGCCCTCCGCCTCCGCCGGGAGCGGACGGAAATCGGCCTCGGGGAATCGCGCATGCTCGAGACCGGGGATCCGACCGTGATCGCGCAACTCTGTGAACGTGATCGCCGTGGCCTGCTGACGATCCACAACCTCAGCGACGAGCCGCGCGCGGTAACGCTTGCCACCTTCGAGCCGGCCGGACCGCCCGAGGAACTCCTCGCCGACGACGATTACGCCCCCGTCGACGGGGGTCGGCTGGAGCTGCATCCCTACGGCTATCGCTGGGTCGGTTGGGGTTAGTTCTTCCGCCGCTCGAGCCCGACGGTGCAGTCGTTGATCAGGGCCGCCTGTTTCAGTTCAACTGACAGGCCACACGTGCCGGACGAGAGGCAGCAGGATCGCTCGTGGCAGGTGCTGTCCGTAGAGCGCGGCGACCTGGTTGACCGGTCCCGGCACCAGCACCCGCTCGCCCTTCTCGAGTCCGCTCACGGCATCCTCAGCGACCTTCTTCGCAGACAGCCATAGGAAGGACGGGATGCGGTCGTCTGCGCCGCCGAAGCCGCCGGCCTCCCCGAACTCCGTCCGCACGGGGCCGGGGCAGATCGCGGTCGCGGTCACACCGGTTCCGCGAAGCTCCTCGTGGAGGGCATCGGTGAAGCTGAGCACGGCCGCTTTCGTGGCGCCGTAGGTGGCCTGGAACGGAACCGGCTGAAACGCGATGAGCGACGCCACGTTCAAGATCGCCCCGAGCCCGCGCCTCACCATCTCGGGGAGGTAGGCGCTCGACAGCGCCACGACAGCCTCGAGGTTCGTGCGGACCATGGCGACCTCCTTGCCGCCTTCAAGCTCGACGAAGGCTCCGCCGCTTCCGTAGCCCGCATTGTTGATCAGCACATCGACTCGGAGGTCACGTGCCTCGAGCTCGCGCGTCAGGCGCCCGCGTCCGCCCTCGTCGGAGACGTCGACGGCGAGCGTCTCGGCTCGAACGCCGTGCTCGGCCGTGAGCTCCTCCGCCAGCTCATCGAGTCGCTGCTCACGCCGTGCGGTCAGCGTCACGCCGTATCCGCGGCGAGCGAGCGCTCGCGCGATTTCCGCCCCGATTCCGGAGGAGGCGCCGGTGATGAGGCACGTCGAGTGCTCGCTCGGTGGCGGGAGCGCCATCAGACCCCCGCCAGCACGCGCCGTCCCAGCACCCTCTGGCCGATCCGAACAGGGGCGAACAGCCCGACACGGGCGGCAGTGCGCATGCCCCCGGCGATCGAGGAGAGCGCTGAGGCCCTTGTGTCTTCGAACGCTCCGTCCTCGATCAGCTGGAGATACCAGTCGACCGTCGCCTCGAGCGTCTCCGCGATGGGCCGGGCGGCGTAGCCCAGCTCGCCCTTGGCTTTCTCGCTCGAGAATCGCCAGTCCTTGCCCATCAGCTCGTACCCTTCCACCGACATGGGCCCGGGCAGCCCGAGCGCCTCTCGCACCCGCCCGACCCAGGCGATGCTCGGCGGCATGACGAGCACCGGGTAATGGACGTCCGCGAGCCCCGCGATGCGGTCTACGAGGTCCGGCCAGGTCAAATTCTCGCCCCCGAGGATGTAGCGCTCGCCGGGCCTGCCCCGCTCAGCCGCCAGCAAGTGCCCCCGCGCGACGTCCTCCACGCCGACGAAGTTCATTTCCGCGTCGATCACCCCGGGCAATCGGCCGCGCAGGTAGTTGCCCACTATGCGGGTCGAGGTCTCGCCCGGTTGCAAACGATCCACCGGTACACCGAGCACGTAGCCCGGATTGACCACGACCACCTCGATGCCGTGGCGCCCGCCCGCTTCGAGCGCGGCGAGCTCCCCCTCGTGCTTTGAGTCGGGGTAGGAGAGGCTCAGCCAGTCCTCGGGATATCTCGTGCCTTCGTCCGCCGGGCGTCTGCCGGACGGCGGCCCGATAGCGGAGATCGTGGATGTCAGGACGACGCGGCGAAGGTTCTCGGCCGCGGCCGCCTCGACCGCAACCACCGGTCCGTGGGCATTCGTCCGCCACACCCGCTCGGCCGGGCTCGAGCCAACGTACCCGACCGTGTGAAAGAGGATCTCGCTGCCCCGCACGGCGCGCCGGAGCGAGCCGTAGTCGAGCACGTCCGTCTTGGCCCGCCGGAACTCGAGCCCGCGCAGCCCCGCCAGCCGCGCCGGTGTCCGGTACGTGACACAAAGATCGTCGCCGCGCTCGGATAGCGCCCTGGCAACGTGCGCGCCAACGAACCCCGTTGCTCCGGTTACACACGCCTTCATCTCCTGCCTCCCGCCGACCGAGACCCTTTCGATCCCATACCCGCGGTGTCCTGGCGCCACGCATCGGCTGTCAGGCGGCGTCCCCGGCTGGGCCGCCTCTTCGCGCGCCCGCGTGCGATCGGCCGATGGGCGCCGTGCTACGGAATGCGTCCGGATGGACCTCTGCGCGGAAAGCAGACATCGCGTCCGGGGTCGTAACGTCGTGGGATCGCCCTCGCGCGAGGGAGAGGCTGGCTGTGCCTACGAGCCGCCGAGCAGTACGGCCGAGATCGTGGAGTCGGTGAAGAACATGCTCCCGTCGGTCTCGTTGCACTTGAGCGCGAAGCTGTGCGGGCCGGCGGCGAGCACGCCGGAGACGGCCGTCACCGCGATGCTTCCACCCTGACCAGGGTTGTGGGTCGTGGTCGCCTCGCCGGCATCGACTTCGAACGGGGAGCCGGCGGGACCCACGGCCTGCCCGTCCGCGTCCAGGTGGCAGGTACCCGAGTTCGGCGGCGCTGTCTGTAGGTCGTTGTCCCAGGAGGACGCCCCTATGAGGAGGACGCGGCCCGACGTCGGCAGGTTGACCTGGCCTGTGGCCGCGCAGGTCAAGAACGCGATGCTGTCCGGGTCGCACTGGCCCTGCCCCGAGCGCCCGAAGGTCGGACCGGTGGCGCCGGTTGCGCCCGTTCCGCCGCGCACGCCGCGTTCGCCCTGGCGGCCCGCCGGAAGCTCTCCAGGCTTGAAGTCGACAGCGAGTAGGGAGGAGTTGCGCACGTCTCTGCTGCGAAGCTCGTTGTTGCGGACGTCCTTGCTGCGAACGGTGTTGTTCTTGATCTCCCGGCTGTCGATCGAGCCGGTTGCGATGCCATATGACGTGCCACCTAGCGCCACGAAGACGGCGATCGTGGCCATGACGTTGGCATAGCTGAGGCGTGAGCGAAGCCTGAAGAGCAAGAGGGTCCCCCGATCGTGGCGTTAGCAGCCAACGCTAAGGGCGATCGCCAACAGCCGCCAGTGCCGCACGTCGGGGGCTGGCAGGATGGCTCTCCTGAGCGGAGGGTGGGATTGGAACCCAGCAGGGACCGGATTGCCCCACCCATGGAAAGCGGACGTGGGATCTCGGGGACCCCGTCGGGGGGACCGAATCAACGACTTCTTGAGCCCGCCAACCTCGCTACGTCTCGTCGAGTTGCGAGAGCAATTCGCGAACTTGGTGGGCGATCTCGTCTCGGGTCCGGCGGACCGCCTCGAGCGGCTGACCTTTCGGATCCTCGAGCTCCCAGTCGAGGTAGCGCTTGCCCGGGATGTACGGGCACTCGTCGCCGCAGCCCATGGTCACGACAACCTCGGCCCATTCAGCGGCTTCGCGCTCGAGCTTCTGCGGCACCCGGTCGGCCACGTCGACCCCGAGCTCGCGCATCACCTCGACGACCTCGGGGTGAACGCGGTTCCCGGGGCTGGTCCCCGCCGAGCGCACCTCGTGTCGGCCGTCCGCCGCGCGCGCGAATAGCGCCTCGCTCATCTGCGAGCGGCCAGCGTTATGCAGGCAGACGAACAGGACGCGCGCCATCTCCCGCGCAGACTAAAAGATTGACAATTCTCAATTCAATCGGTATAGCTAAATAGATGGCTGTCGATCTGGAGCTGGCGCCGAAGCAGAAACGCCCCGCGGGGGGGCCCTGCTGCGAACCCATCGTCTACCCCGACTTGGAACGCGCCGAGGCCGAGCGCATGGCGACGATCGCCAAGGCGCTCGGCGACCCTGTTCGCCTCCAGCTCGTCGACGTGCTCCGCAAGCACGCCGGGCGGGTCTGCGTCTGCGAGCTCGTCCCCCTGTTCGACCTCTCGCAGCCCACCATCTCACACCACCTGAAGGTGCTGCGCGATGCGGGGCTCGTCGGGTCCGAGCGCCGCGGCCTCTGGGCCTACTACTACGTGATCCCCAACGCCCTGGAGGAACTGTCCGGATGGCTGAGCTGACCGACATCCGCGAGCCCGTTCGCGAGAAGTACGCCGCCGCGGCCAAGGCCGCGTCGAGCTCGGCGGCTCCTGCTGAGTCCGGCTGCTGCCAGCCCGACGCAGTCAGCTGCAGCCCGGCCGACGCGACGGGCGCCTTCGGCGGCGTGCTGTACGACGAGGCGAGCACCGCGGAGGTGCCGGACGGCGCTCTCAACGCCTCGCTCGGCTGCGGGGTGCCGACGGCTGTCGCAGACCTGCACGAGGGAGAGACCGTGCTCGATCTGGGCGCGGGCGCCGGCGCCGACGTCCTCATCTCGGCCCGCCGCGTCGGGCCGAGCGGCAAGGCAATCGGGCTCGACATGACCGATGAGATGCTCGAGCTGGCGCGTGCCAACGCCGCCGAGGTCGACGTGGAGAACGTCGAGTTCGTCAAGGGCTACATCGAGCAGATGCCGCTCGCCGACGACAGCGTCGACGTGGTCATCTCGAACTGCGTCATCAACCTCTCCGGCAACAAACCGCAGGTGATCGCCGAGGCCGCGCGCGTCCTGCGCCCCGGCGGGCGCCTCGCCGTCTCCGACGTGCTCGCCGACCCGGACATGGACGACGGCATTCGGGCCGACATGGCGGCCTGGACCGGCTGCATCGGCGGAGCGCTTACCGAGACCGAGTTCCGCGCGGCGCTCGAGGCAGCGGGGTTCGAGGCGATCGAGATTCAGGAGACGCACCGCGTCCACGAACACGCGGGCTCGGCGATCATCCGCGCGCGCAAGCCGGGTGGCGCGCAGTGCTGCGAGCGGACGCGGCTCGCCAGTTGCTGCGAGCCCGCGGCGAAGGCCGGCTGCTGCGGAACGAGCGCCGCCGACTCTGCGCCCTCGGGCTGTGGCTGCTCGTGACCGAGATACAGCTCAACGACCCGCAGGCGCTCTACCGCAACTGGGAGCGGGAGCAGTGGAACCCGTGGGAGATCGACCTGTCGCGCGACGCTAAGCGGTGGCGGAGCCGCTTCGGCGCGGAAGAGCGCGAGCTCGTGCTCTGGGCGCTCTCGTCGCTGATGGTCGCCGAGGAACGGATCACGACCAAGTTCGGCGGACTGGTGCTGGCGGCCGAGAGCGAGGAGGAGGCGGCCTTCCTGGCCTCGCAGCAGGTCGACGAGGCGCGGCACATGCAGTTCTACGCCCGACTCCAAGACGAGGTGATCGCGGAGCCCGAGGCGATCGCCGGCCACGTCGCCCGCTCGCGCGAACGGCTGGGAGAGCCCTTCTCGGTGATCTTCGACCAGGCGCTGGTCTCGGCGCACGAACGGCTCGTGGCCAACCCGCGCGACGCCGCCGCCAAGACCGCGTTCGTCACGACCTACCACCTGATCATCGAGAGCACGCTCGGTCTGACCGCGTTCGAGTTCATCACGCGCTACCTGACTGAGAACGACTTGCTGCCGGGGTTCGTCGACGGCTATACGAAGATCCACCACGATGAGCAGCGCCACATCGGCTACGGCGTCTGGTTCCTGCGCGACGCAGCAGCCAATCCCGCCAAGGCTGAACAGATCCGGGCCACCTTGCGCGAGCTACTCCCATCGACGGCGGCTGCCCTTGCCCCACCCGACGAGGGAGCCGACTTCCAGGCGCTCGGTGCATCGAGCGATGAGATTCGCGATTTCGCCCTCGGCGGGCTGACACGACGGCTCAAGATCGTCGGCGTGCCGCTCGAAACCCTTAAGTACACGGGCGACCGGGGGACCGAAACCGCATCAGGCCGCTGATGACCCACGTCAACCCGCGTTGACCTATGGAATCGGCTACCGCGCGGTTTTGAGCGGCCGCTCGGCCCGGCTGAATTTCAGCTCGAGCCCTATCTGTCCCGTCCGGGCGCTCGTCTCTGTGCGCACCCTGGGGGCCCCGTAATCAAGCCGTCCCATTCGTTCGCGAGAGCCCAGGCCGCTCCGACGGTCCACGCCTGGACACGGTTGGCAATGGCGATCGGCTCCGGCCCTCCGGCTCCGACGGCGTACAGCTCGGGCCACAGGCCCAGCGAGTCGATCGCCGCGAGCACGCCGGTCCGAACACTTTCCGCTTCCGCGTGGAAGCCGGCCGCCCGAAGACCGCCCCACCCGAGCCAGGAGTCGAACGGCCAGACGCTTCCGCGATGATAGGCGTGCGGGTGGAAGGCCGGGTGGGCCGCCGAGAGCGTGCGAAGGCCCCAGGGCGTCAACAGATCTGGACGTACGAGCCGCTCGGCGTACAGGTCACTCAGGACGCCGGCCCAGAGCAGCCAGCCGAGCCAGGACCCCGCGCCGCCCACCGCGCGCCCATCCGGCTCGATCGCGATCGTCTCCGGACCGAACGCGTTCTTGATCCGGGTCGCCAACGCTCCGGCCGCTTCGTGGTCTCGAGGGCTGCCGGAGAGCCGCGCAAGCGCCCGAAGCGCCGCCACCGCGGCCGCCTGGCTGTCCGCGTCGGCGAGCGGGCAGCGAGGCGCGCTGCCGTCCTCGCGCAGGATGCCGCCACCATCGTGCGATCCGACCGGGTCACGCGTGTCGCGCCAGCCCTGCTGCGCAAGTCCGCCCGGCAGGTGGCGGCGCCCGTGCCGGACCAGCCCGCCACCGTCCTCGAGCGCAGCGTGAAGCCAGCGGCCGGCGGCGCGCCATGCGGGCTCGAGCTCCGCGGCCAGGGCACAGTCGCCGAGCGCGTCGAGCACAACGAGGAACCACGAGGTCGCGTCCGCCGAGCCGTAATAGACGATGCCGCCGTCACGCAGCGGCCACCCGAGTTGGACGAGCCGGCTAGGTGCGTGCTCCCAGCGCTCATGGAGGATTTTCCCCGGCGCCTCCTCCGTCTCCGGGTCGTCCTGACGGCCCTGCGCTGCGGCGAGCTCGCGAAGGGTCGCACGGGCGATGTCCGGCCGCGCCGGGAGTACCTGCAGCGAGACGATCAGCGAGTCGCGTCCGAAAAGCGCTGTGTAGCGGCCCGGATCCGCGTCGTCGATCGGCGGGGCACTGGCAAGCGGCCACCCCGCGGTAGTGAGCACCCGCTCGAGGCCCGCTATCGGCAGTACCTAACCCTTGACGGCGCCAGCCGTGAGGCCCGCGACGATGCGCTTCTGGAAGATGATCACGGCCGCGACGAGGGGCACCGTGATGACCACCGACGCCGCGGAGATCGTGCCGAGCGGGACCTCGAACTTCGAGCTGCCGGTGAAGTTGGCGACCGCGACCGGCACCGTCCGCGCGTCGGACGAGCTGGTCAGCGTCTGCGCCAGGAGGAACTCATTCCACACGAAGATCGCCGTCAGCAACCCCGCCGTCACCAGCCCCGGCGCCGCCAGCGGCAGGACGATCTTGCGGTAGGCCTGGAAGTACGAGGCGCCGTCGACGAGGGCGGCCTCCTCGAGCTCCTTCGGGATCTCCTTGAAGAACGAGGTGAGGATGTAGATGCAGAGCGGGAGTGCGAAGGCCAGGTACGGGATGATCAGCCCGGCGTAGGTGTTGTACAGCCCCCAATCGGTCCAGAGCTTGAAGATCGGGGCCGCGATCGCGATCGGCGGGAACGTCGAGATCGAAAGGATGACTGCCAAAATCAGGAACTTCCGCGGGAAGCGCAGGCGCGCCAGCGCGTAGGCAGCGAACGACCCGACAGCCAGCGCGAGCGTCGTCGTGATTGCGGTGACGATCGCGCTGTTGCGCAGCGCCTTCGTGAAGTCGGCGTTCTTGAAGATCGAGTCGTAGTTGCTGAGAGTCGGGTGGGGCGGTAGGAGGTCGGCGCTCGAGAGGTCCTGACCATGCTTCAGCGAGACATTGATCAGCCAGTAGAAGGGGAAAAGGCAAAAGATGATGATCGCGACGACGGCAGTCCACAGCAGCAGCGGCCTGATCCAACGCCGCCGGGGCGCGCGCTCGGCCGCCTTGCTTCGCTCGCGGGTGGCCGTGCCGACTCGTAGCGCCCTCGTGGTCACCTAGTCCTCCGCCAGCGTCCGGATATTGCCGCCGACCAGGCGGATGTACAGGAACGAGACCCCCATCACGATGATGAAAGTCAGCACCGCCAAGGCGGAGCCCTGCCCGAGCAGGCGGTCCTGGCTGAACTTCTCGTAGGAGAGAATCGAGAGCGTCGTAGTCCCGTTGGCGCCCTTGGTGAGCACATAGGGCAGGTCGAAGATCCGAAGAGCGTCGAGCGTCCGGAAGATGAGCGCGACAAGGATGGCCGGTCGCAGGAGGGGCAGGGTGATCCGCGTGAAGCGCTGCCAGGTACTCGCGCCATCCACCTTCGCGGCGTCGTACAGATCTTCCGGAATCACCTGGAGCCCGGCGAGCAGCAGTAGTGCCATGAAGGGCGCGGTCTTCCAGACGTCGGCGAAGATCATCACCGAGAGGGCGTAGCCGCGCTCGCCGAGCCAGACGGTGCCGGCTCCGGGGAGGCCGAGCTTGTCGAGCACCACCGGCGCCAGTCCCAGGTCGGGCTCGAAGATCGTTCTCCAGGTGATCGCGGTTACCACGGTGAGGATCGCCCACGGAACGAGAACGACGGTGCGCAGCACCGCCCGGCCCTTGAACGCCTGATGCATCGCGAGCGCCATCGCCAGGCCAATCACCAGCTCGAGCGCGACCGAGACCGTCGTGAAGAGGAACGTCGTTCCGGTCGCGCTCCAGAACTCGGACGACTTCAAGGCATCGATGTAGTTGTCGAGTCCCACGAAGCGGGACAGCCCCGCCACGCGCACGCTGTATTGGTTGAGCGACAGCCAGACCGCGTAGCCGATCGGGTAGGCCGCGACCAGCGCGACCACGATCAGCGCCGGCGTGAGCATCGTCGCGGCAGTGCGCCGCTCCGACTGCCCGTACCGCCTGCGGCGTCCTTGCCCTCCCGGCGCTCGGGCTGTCGCCGCCTCCATCGTCCTAGAAGGTCTTCAGCGCGCTCTGCACCTGACTCGACATCTGGTCTACCGCCGCGCTGGGCGACATGTCTCCCTGCAGCGCCGCGAAGACGTTCTTGTAGATCGCCTCGGATATCTGCGGATACACCGGCGAGACGGGACGTGCCTGTCCCTGCTCGACAGCCTTCTCCAGCTCCGCGGCGAAGGGCATCGCCTTCTTCACCGCCGGATCCGAGTAGACCGAGCCGAGCACGGGCGGCAGCGAGGCCTTGGCGCCCATCACCTGCTGCTGTGCCGGCTGCGTGACGAAGTCGGCGAAGGCCGCGGCCCCGGCCGGGTTCTTCGAGTAGGCCGAGATGCCGAGGTTGTAGCCGCCGATTACGCTCGCCGGCTGGCCGCCCTGCCACGACGGGAACTTGGCTACCGCGGTGGTCGAGCCGACCTTGGACTTCTTGTCGAGCGCGTACGCGTAGGGCCAGTTACGCATGAACCCCGGCTTGCCGGACTCGAAGGCGCGCCGCGATTCCTCCTCCATGTATGTGGTCACGGCCTTCGGCGCGGACTTGTCCTTGATCCCGTTGACCATGAACGTGAGCACGTCGGTCGCCTTCTTCTTGTCGAGGTCGAGCTTCTTGCCGCTGCTGTCCGTGATGCTGCCGCCGGCGCTGTACAGGAGCTCGAGGTAGCCGACGGTCAGGCCCTCATAGCGGGCTCCCTGATAGACGATGCCGCCCTTGCTCTGGGCGTCCGAGTACACCTGCTGCCAGGTCCCCGGTGGCGAGCTCACCTTGTCCTTCCGGTAATAGAGGAAGCCCGCGTTGGTGTTGAAGGGGACGCCCCACGTCTTGCCCTCGAAGTCGGCCGTCTTGAGCGTCGACGGAATGAAGTCGCCCTTGCGCTTGTCCGTGGTCTTGGAGACGTCGAGTAGCCACTTCTGGCCTGCGAACTCGGCGGTCCAGATGACGTCCATGCCGAGCACGTCGCATTCGCTGGACTTGGCCCGCAAGCGCTGGATCAGCTGCGTGCGCTGCTCGTCGGCTGATGTCGGAAGCTCGAGGAGCTTGGCCTTGGAGTCGGGATACTTCTTGTTGTATCGACTCACCATGCTCGAGAACGCGCCGGTGGTGTCCTTGCCGATGCACCAGGTGACGTTCCCGGTGGGCTTCGGCGCGGGCGCCGACTTGGCGTTCTTCGTGGCATTCCCACCGCCATCATCACCGCCGCCGCAAGCCGAAACCGTCAAGGCCAGCACAGCAAATACCAGCACGCTAATCCGCAGGTGCCTCATCGCTCTAACTTCCCCTCCTCGGAAGACCCAGCGCACCCGCTATACCCGGCTACTGCTGCCCTTACTCGCCGTTCCTGTGACCGGCGCGGGGACGCCAGGGCGGGTCGTCCTGAACTGCCTGCGAGCCGCGATCCGGAACCGGCCTACGCGGTTGCCGCGCGGGCCGGCCGCGGTGCCGTGCGGTTCGCGTCCGCGTCCTGGAGGATGTCTCGCAGGCGGCCCTTGTCGAGCCGCGCGGGCTCTGTTTCGGCAATGAACGCCTCGAGCAGCTCGACGAAGCGGTCAGGCTCGTCGAGCTGCGGGAAATGGCCCGAGCGCGCGAAGATCTCGAGCCGGCTCTGCGGCACCTGCTCGTGGGCAGCGGTCGCCTGTGCGACTGGGATGATGCGATCCCGCTCCCCCCAGACGATGAGAAACGGAATGTTCTCGGCGAGGTAGAGACGGTCGGACGCGCTCACGCGCTGGCCGCCCGGCTCGACGATCGAGTGGAGGGTGTGGAGGAAGGCGCGGCGGGCGGCGGGGTCAGCGAGTGAGGCATGGCCTCGAGCCATCTCGCGCACGTCGGTGCTGAGCTCGAAGCCGTAGCGGTCGAGCGACTCCCCCAGCGACCGTCCCGCTTCCAGAACCTTCCGGCTGCACAGGAGCGCGAGCGCGGTCTTCGTCCCGGCGAGCGTGGCTGCGCGCAGCAGCGGGCTGACCTCACGTCCGAGACCCCCGCTGTCGACGAGCACGAGGCGCTCGCACAGCTCCGGGAACTGGTAGCTGAGCTGAAGCGTCACGCCACCGCCGAGCGAGTGGCCGACGAAGGTGGCGCGCTCATGCCCGAGCGCGAGCAGGATGTCGCGGATACCGCTCGCGTAGGCACCGAGCGAGTAGTCGCCCCGCGGCTTCGCAGACTCGCCGTGTCCGAGCAGGTCGGGCGCGATCACGGTGAAGCGCTCGGCAAGCCGCGGCATGACGTAGCGCCACGTCTCCCCCTTTGAGGTGATCCCGTGCACGAGCACGATCAGCGGGCCACTGCCGGCTTGTCGCAGCACGATCCTGTGGCCGTGCAAAGTGATCTCCTCCGGCTCGACCGGTACCGCGTCCCCCGCGCGGGCGAGCGTCCGCTCGCCGTGCGCCCGGCGCAAGCGGCCCACCAATCCGCCACTACGCCGCCTGCTCATCCTACCCCTGTCCTTTCCGGGAGCGTCGCCTATCTCACCCGCGAGACCCGTCTTCGTAGCGCGGCCAAGCGGCAATCGCGCTTCGTGTCCGTGGTGAGCTTCCAGGACCTCCCGCATCAACAGCCTGGAGCGTCAGTAGCCGACCCACCGCCTGGCCTTCATTCGACTCCATCGCTCCTCCTCTCGCTGCGTCCGCTCGTCGGCAGTCTCCTGTTGCCGCTTCTACCCGTATTCCCGTATCAGGCAATCGAGGCGCTGAAATGAACGCGACGTGCAGCGAACGCGGTGGACGGCCACTACGACTACTCCTTCGCACGCGTGGCTGGGGGACCACGAGCTCCTAAGCTAGAGCGCAGACCCGCCCGCCCAATACACCGATCTGGACCCCCGACCTCTTCCGTGTTCGAGCGGCCCTACCGGGGTATTCACCCAGCATGGTTAGGTTCTTAGACACGCTCAAGCGGATCGTCCGTAGACGCCCACGCGGCGCAGATCATCGGGACCGCGGCCCGCGGCGCCGCGACCCAGCAAATGTCGGCGGCACCAGCAGCAAAGAGATCGAGCAGGCGCCGCCCGGGCGGGCCGAGGAGCTCGCCGGCCACGCCGTCGAGCGAGTCGAAACGTGATGAGGCTGACAGAGCCCCGGATTATTCGGGCTCGTCGCGATTGAGGCACCCCGACACCCTGACGCCCAGGGGATGGTTCGACTGCTGCTTGGAGAAGGCAGAAGCCTCATCCGGCGGTTGGGTCACTCTGACCGGAGGGCAGGCAGTCGTCTGATCCGGCGACGAGCTCGCGCGCCTCTTGCGCGATCGTCTCGCGATCGTCCGGACTCGTGGACTAGAGCGAGACCGGGCCATCCGGGCCTAAAAGTTGGACACATCCGCCGTCAGCGGAGCGCCACCGAGGCGACAACGCGGCCCGAAACCGCCGCAATCGGCCAGCTCTCAGGCCCTACAAAGCGGAGGGGTAGGACTCGAACCCACGAGGGACCTAACGGCCCCCAACGGTTTTCGAGATCTTTACGTGACGGTCTTAGAGACTTTGCCTATTGGTCTGAGACTGAGCGCGCTCGGATAGCCGGCTCCCGGGACCGCTGCCCGGACGCCCGACTGCCACTTCCACGCGAGGCTGTCGCGCAAATGGGTTGGTTGAGCGGGCGGCGTAGCGGCGGGCCCTGGGCGGCACGCTTGCCGGGATGTGTCGCGGGCCGGCTGGGAGTCCTCTCAGGCGGTCGCGAGCGCGATCTCGCGCCTGTGGAGCTTGAGGAGGTTGTGGGTGGCGGTGATTAGCCGCCATTCCGAGCGGCAGGCGGCTCTTCCTCGTCGCTGGAAGCGATCGATCCGCCGGTTGAACTTTGTCTGTCCGAACACCGGCTCGACCATCGCCTGGCGTTTTCGGTAGAGCTCGCGGCCGACGTCGGTCTCAAGTACGCGGCGCATGAACGCGTAGGCGCCGCCGCCCCAGCCGGGCCGGGCGCCCTGGCGTTTGCGCGAGTCGGGCGGGACGAGCACCTTGATCCCGCGGCTCACGATGTTTTCCATTTGCGCCTGGTGCCAGTAGCCCGCGTCGGCGAGCACCACCTCCGGGACCTCCGTCACACCGATCTGCTCGAGCTCGCGCTCGGCCGCGTCGACGATCGGCTCGAGGTGCCCGAAGTCGGGCGAGTCGACAGTCACCTCGGCGGCGATCACGATCTGCTGCTCGTTCACGGCGGCTTGGGCGTTGTAGCCCTGGATCCAGCCGCGGGTCGCCTTGACCAGCTGCGAATCGGGGTCAGTCACGTTGATCTTTCCGGCCGGTGTGTCGGGCGGCTGGTAGGGGTCCGGCGGGCGGCCGAACCTGCGCCCGTCCTTCATCAAGCCACGCGCCCGGTAGGCCTCATAGTCCGCGTTGGCGCGACATTCCGTCGCGAGCTCTTCCTCCAAGCGCCGCTTCGATTCGCGCAGCCGCTCGGGCCGCGAGCGCGCGATCGGCCTCGCCTCCGCGGCGCGCTTCTCGTCCACGCGGCGCCTGGCGTCCCTGAGCCAGCCGCGCCGACCCTGATGAGTCGCCAGCGCCGGCGGCAGCTCGTCACCACGCGCGTCACCGAAGCGCTCGTCCTCGTCGCGATCGACGGCGTCCGCCTCGGCCAGGATCTCCTCGGCGATCTGCTGGTAGTCGCGCGTCGCGTCACGGCTCGCGTTGGCGTGCACCTTCGTGCCGTCCACCGCGATCACCCCGACCTTGGCCAGCCCGGCCTCGACGCAGAGCCCCAGCACATCGCTGAACAAGCCGGCCAGCGCGGCCTCGCGGCGCTGGCGAAAGCGCGCGATCGTGCAGTGATCGGGCACCTGGTTGGCGGCAATCACGCGATAGGCGACGTCCTCCACACACGCCCGCTCGATCGTCCGCGACGACCGCCGGCCGAGCGCGTAGGCGTAGAGCAGCAGCGCCACCATCATCGCCGGGTCATGCGCCGCCCGCCCATGACCGTCCAGGCGATAGGACGCATAGAACGCCGACAGCTCCATCTCCTCAACGGCCGCCAACACAAACCACGCGAAGTGATCCTCCGGCAGCCACTCGCGCAGACTCGGCGGCATCAACAACACCTGCTCGCGGTCGCACTCAGTGAAGTTCTGCGGCATGCCCGAATCGTCGCCAGCGCGCCGGACGCAGCCGGCGACTACTCAGCCGCGCTCAGATAGCGCGCGAGCTCATCCACCTGCACCGGCCGCAGCTCGACCTGCGCCCACTCGCCGCGCCTGCCAACGGTCAGGATCAGTCGCTTCCCCGAACGAGACCACGTCGCCTGCAAATGCCCGCCCTCGTCGTCCTCGAGTCGAATCGTCTCGCGCTCGTCAGATGCCATCGCCCGAACGTAGCCCATCCCCAGAAGCCACGGGCTTTGTGCAACAGCCTCACGCGAAAGCGAACGCCCGAGGTGGGGGGTTGGACGCCCGCGTCTCGTCGCGTAGCGCGACAGCGGCGGCGCTCAGGAGTGCTTGAACTCTTGGATGGCCCAGCCGTTGCCGTCCGGGTCCTCGAAGAAGCAGAAGCGGGAGCCGGGGGAGCCTTCGGGCCCGAGCTGCTGCACGTCGCCGACGGGAACACCGCGGCCAGTCAGCTCCTCGCGGACGGCGTCGAGGTCCTCGACAACGAGCTGGACGCCCTTGACCGACCCTGGGTCGCCGAGCGGCAGGCCCTCGCCGATCACGACCGAGCAGGCCGAACCAGGTGGGGTCATCTGCACGACGCGCATCGTGTCGTTGGGACGCGCGTCGTGGTCGAGGTTGAAGCCGACTTTTTCGGTGTAGAAGGCCTTCGCCGCGTCGACCTCGTCGACGGGAATCGGGACGACTTCGAGCTTCAGGTCCACGCTGCGTCCTTTCGGTAACTGCTCGGCAACGCGACCGAGTCCCCGCGAGATTGCACCGGAGGGCGGCCGCGCACTTGGGGCAGAGCATACGTCGATCAAACCTTCTGGGCCCTGGGCCCTGACTGCGCTCCGGGGTGGTCAGAAGGTGCGCCAGCCCGCCCGGTGTCAGCCCGCTCCGCTCTAGCGAAGGAGGCGTCTCCGCGTCTCCGCCGCAATACCGCCCGCTCCCGCAACGGACGAAGATCGGAGTCCCGCTCGTTGGCAGGAAGCTCGGTCGATGGGGCCGCGAGACGGCGTTCCGGGAGACGCCGCTGGACGAAGTCGCCTCGCCGGCCGCTAAGCGCATCACCGCTGCCGGCAGAGGACATGCCAGCCAGCCAGCCAGCGTCCGATCGACGCCGAGTCGGCAGCAATTGCCGTCGCCCTGCGCGAGTTGAGAAGGCGGCTGCGCTGGACCAGATGGATTCCGTGGCGGCGCAGAAAAAAGGCCGCAGATGCAGGCGCAGATCGACGCACTCGTTTCGCAACCCAAACGGACCCGGTCTGAAGTTCCCAGCGCGAAACGACTCTGAGGCCAAACGACTGCCGCATTGGGCGAAGCGAAAGCGCGATCGTCTTGGATCGTCCGGACTCGCGGTCTAGAGCGAGATCGGGGCATCCGGGGCTTAAAAGTTGGGCACATCCGCCGTCAGCGGAGCGCCACCGAGGCGACAATGCGGCCCGAAACCGCCGCAATCGGCCAACTTCTCCGGTCCAGAAGCGGAGGGGGTGGGATTCGAACCCGGGAGGGACTAACGGCCCCCAACGGTTTTCGAGATCCTTACGTGACGGTCTTGGAGACTGGCCTGATGGTCTGAGAGTGAGCGCGCTCGGATAGCCGGCTCGCGGACCGCCGCCGGAAGCACGACCGGCTTCCACGGGGAAGCGGAACTCTTGGGACGAGGCCGCCGACTGACAAGTGCCGAACAATCGCGTCACCAGCCGACACCCAACCGCTCGTGAACGTAGTTCCAACTCTTGATTCCTGCGTGCTCCCATCTCAGGGAAGCATCGCTGGCGGAGGCTGACATCGATGTTGCCGTAGGTGTCGTAGCGGTGAACGCTCAGTCCCTCAGGGCCCGGGGAGCGGCGCGGCCGGTTTCACTTCCCCTTCTTCGGCGGCGAGACGATGCTGCCCACGGTCCGCGTCAGCGCCGCCGGGGTGTGCTCGGCGATCCTCAGGAGCGCCATCGCGGCTTGCGAGCGCCGCTTCGTCCCGCGGCCGAAGCTGCGATCGAAGCCACCCTTATTGCCCGGGAGCCGGAAGTGCAGCGGCCCCTCAGGCGCGGCCTCGGCGAGGGTGCGACCGATCACCAGCCGCTGGATCTCGCTGGTGCCCTCGAAGATCGTGTAGAGCTTGGCGTCGCGGTACCACTTCTCCACCGGCAGGTCCCGCACGTAGCCCCAGCCGCCGCAGACCTGGATCGCCTGCTCGGCGGCGCGCACCGCGACCTCCGAGGCCTTGAGCTTCGACATTGAGCCCTCGCCGAGGCGGAAGGGCACGCCCTGGGCGCCCATCCAGGCCGCGCGCCAAGTGAGCAGCCGCGCGGCGTCGATCTCCGCGGCGATGTCCGCCAGCGGGAACGCCACCCCCTGGTTCTCGATGATCGGCTCGCCGAACGCCTTACGCCCGCCCGCGTACTCGCAGCCGAACTCGAACGCGGCGCGCGCGATGCCGAGCGCCTGGGCCGCCACCATCGGCCGCGTCTGCTCGAAGGCCCCGAGCGTGGCCGAGCCACCGCCGTCCGCCCTCGACTTCGCCTTCCGCGCGTCGTCGAGCCGCTCGTCGAGCCGGTCGCTGCCGCCGAGCAGGTGGTCCTCCGGCACGCGACAGTCCTCGAACCTGAGCTCGGCGGTATGCGAGGCCCGGCAGCCGAGCTTCTCGAGTTTGCGCACCAGCTTCAGGCCGGGGGTGCCGCCGGGGACGACGAACAGGGCCTGACCGCTGTGCCCGAGCTCGGGATCCACGCTCGCGTTGACCACGTGCACGTTCGCGATTCCGCCGTTACCGATCCAGATCTTGTGGCCGTCGATCACCCACTCGCCGCCCTCCTTGCGGGCGGTGGTGCGGAGGTTGGCCACGTCGCTGCCGCCCTGAGGCTCCGAGATGCAGAGCGCGGCCAGCTCCAGGTCGCCGGGCGTCCCGAAGCACTCCGGCGCCCACCGCACCAACTGGTCGGGGCTGGCCGCCTGAGCCATCGCCGACAGCGCGAGTGCCGGCATCACGATGCTGAGCCCGATCCCGGCGCAGCCCCAGAACAGCTCCTCCATGAACAGCGGCAGCGACAGGCCGGTGGGGTCGCTAATCAGGTCGCGGTAGAAGAGCGCGTTGTAGAAGCCCTCCTCGGCGGCTCGCTCGAGCACCGGCCAGGGGAACTCCTCCTCCCAGTCGTAGTGTCCGGCGACCGGCCGGATCTCCTCCTCCGCAAAGCGATGCACCCGCGCCACCAAGTCGTGCTGCGCCGGCGTGAGCTCCAGACTGAAGCTCATCCGCTCAGCGCTGCCAGCCGGCGGCGTAGATCAAGTTCACGCCGCCGCCGGTGCCCTTCTCGGCGAGCCGCTTCGCGAGCGAAGCCACGATCGACCGCCCGTCGCCGCCGTGGTCATCTCCTGGCTGGATGCACCGCGACGCACGCCAGAGAGAGTCTAGAGTGCAATCGCTACCGAACGCTCCAGCCGCTGCCGGGGCGGGCGCTAAGCGCCGTCGGCAGCTGGGCGCGCGCCGAAGCCTGTTTCGGGCTCACCAAAGCCGTGGTATCAAGCGCGCCCTCTGGGACAGCTCTGACCCTGGCGCGCGTCCTCCGGCCACGATGCAATCGTGGGGTCGCGTCCCATAGCGTGGTGTAGGACGGCGCCGGACGGAATGACGTCGCCGACGTAGTTCCGGCCACCGCGGCGCCCAAGATCGTCGGTCTGTTCCACGAGATCGACGAAGGGAGCACCACCGATGGCCGGGACCAAGAGGATGACGGCTGACGAGGTCGTCAGCTACCTGCTCGAGGAGGATGGGGCCGACTTCTTGCGCGAGTCGCTGAAGTGGGTTGTGCAGCAGCTGATGGAGGCGGAGGTGTGCGACCTCGTCGGGGCCGAGCTGGGCGAGCGCTCCGAGGATCGGCTGACCCACCGCAACGGCTACCGCGGCCGGCGCTGGGACACTCGCGCCGGCGAGATCGAGCTCGCGATCCCGAAGCTGCGCCGGGGCAGCTACTTCCCGACCTTCTTGGAGCCGCGCAAGCGCTCGGAGCGGGCGCTCGTGGCCGTCGTCCAGGAGGCCTATGTGGCCGGCGTCTCGACGCGCAAGGTCGATCAGGTGGTGGAGTCGCTCGGGCTGCGGGTCTCGAAGTCCGAGGTGTCGCGGGTCTGCGAGGGCCTCGACGAGCAGGTCGAGGCGTTCCGCGGGCGCCCGCTCGAGGGCCGCTACCCCTACCTCTGGCTGGACGCCAAGGTCGAGAAGGTCCGCGCCGGCGGCCGCGTCGTGCGCAAGTGCCTGGTGATCGCCCACGCCGTTCACGAGAGCGGCCGCCGGGAGGTGATCGGCCTCGACGTCGGCGAGTGCGAGACGGAAGCGTTCTGGACCGACTTCCTGCGCGGCCTGGTGGCCCGGGGCCTGGTCGGCGTGCAGCTCGCCGTCTCGGATGCCCACCAGGGCCTCAAGGCGGCGATCGCCAAGGTGCTCTCGGTGCCGTGGCAGCGCTGCACGGTCCACTTCCTCAGGGACTGCCTCGGCCACGCCCGCTCCGAGCAGCAGCCCATGCTGGCCGCCCTGATCCGGCCGATCTTCAACCAGGACGACCGCGACCAGGCTCGCGATCGGCTCTCGGAGGCCGTCGCCCACCTGGAGGGCAAGCTGCCCAAGGTCGCCACGATGCTCGAGGAGGCGGAGGAGGACGTGCTCGCCTTCTACTCGTTCCCCTCTGACCACCGGCGCAAGATCAGGAGCACCAACCCGCTCGAGCGGGTCAACCGCGAGATCGGCAGGCGCACCGACGTGGTCGGCATCTTCCCCAACGACCGGGCCCTGGTGCGGCTCGCCGCCAGCCTCGTGATCGAGCAGAACGACGAGTGGCTGGTCGGTCGCCGCTACCTGTCGGCCCGCGCGATGGAACCGCTCCTCGAGGAGCGGCTCCATCGCCCTGACGAAGAGGAGGTGCCACAGCTCCAGCCGGCCTGAGCAGCCAAACGTCCTACCGACGATCTCTTACACCACGTCCTGGGACTTGACT